>Ga0268356_10195_pt1 | contig 49095 bp, 74 predicted proteins | sample BioMet10_FD_194415 | JGI IMG/M metagenome (GOLD analysis project Ga0268356, IMG submission 194415) | Sewage microbial communities from Oakland, California, United States - Biofuel 10 (PacBio Assembly) | ecosystem: Engineered > Wastewater > Sewage > Unclassified | place: USA: California | collected...
AGATGCTAACAGAAACATCTGTGCTGTTGGAACTACAGTTATGAGAGCTATTGAAAGTACAGTAAGTACAGACGGACACCTTAAGACTTTCGAAGGATGACTAATAAATTTATTTTCCCTCCTTATGAGTTCACAGTAGCCAATTCAATGATCTCTAATTTCCACATGCCTCTATCTACATTATTGATGATTGTTGCAGCATTTGGTGGATATGATCTTGTTATGGATGCTTATCAGGTTGCATTGAAAGAAGGATACCGCTTCGGTACTTATGGAGATGCAATGTTGATTATTGACTAATAGAATAAAAACAATGGCATTGGTTTATTTCGGTTTAGGTACAAATCTGGGCGATAAAGAGAGAAACCTGTGCCTTGCTATTGATAAAATAAGAGAGCGGATTGGGAGAATTACTTCCCAATCCGCTTTTTATGCTTCCGAACCCTGGGGATTTCAATCTACAAACTCTTTTCTCAACGCGGTTGTTTGTGCAGAACTTCAATTCCCCCCTTCAACTGATGGAAGAGACTCAGGATATTGAAAAAGAGATTGGCAGAAATAAAAAATCGGTTAACGGAACCTATAGTGACAGAGTTATCGACATTGATATTCTTCTATATGATAACCTCATTCTGAGTGCTGAAACTTAACCATTCCTCATCCACTTATGACCGAAAGGCTCTTTGTAATGAAGCCGCTTTGCGAAATTGCTCCGGAACTTGTGATTCCCGGTACAGGGAAAACGGTCCAATCTTTCTATGAGGAATTATCTTTATGAGTGTTAAAGTCTTAAAATTTATACAGCTAAAAGAACAAAACTCAGGAAATTAGCTATACATTTGTACCAGAATTAAATGTGGAAAGATTTGGGCAGCTTGCAACCACAGTAAAAAATGCTAAATAATAGCTTATTTATCGCGTTTCTTCCTTCCGAATCAATCCCTTTTCAGAATATTTATTTAGTATAAACAGACGAATTAAAAATCCGTCAATCTAAAACTTTATTTATCCATGGGATATTTATTCACATCCGAATCGGTGTCTGAAGGACACCCCGACAAAGTAGCCGATCAAATATCGGATGCTGTACTTGACGAAACTGTTGGCTTACGATCCTAGTTCTAAAGTAGCTTGCGAAACTCTCGTTACTACAGGACAAGTAGTACTTGCGGGTGAAGTGAAATCTGAAGCTTATGTGATCTGCAAGAAGTTGCTCGTAACGTAATCAATAAAATTGGTTATACCAAAGGCGAGTATATGTTCGAAGGAAACTCATGCGGCGTATTTTCTGCTATTCACGAACAATCTCCTGATATCAATCGTGGAGTGGAACGTTCAGACCCAATGGAACAGGGTGCTGGCGATCAGGGAATGATGTTTGGTTATGCAACCAACGAAACAGAAAACTACATGCCTTTATCTCTTGATCTTGCGCATAAAATACTATATATTCTGGCTAAAATCAGAAAAGAAGGCAAGCAAATGACTTACCTCCGTCCGGATGCAAAAAGCCAGGTTACAATAGAATATGATGATAACGGAAAACCTGTGCGTATTGATACTATTGTTGTATCTACTCAGCACGATGATTTCGTTAAACCTGAAAACGATTCTCCTGAAGCTCAGTTGAAAGCTGACGAAGAGATGCTTTCTGTTATCCGCGAAGACGTATTAAAGGTGTTGATGCCTAGAGTTTTTGCTTCTATTCATAACAAAAGGTTTGGACTTGTTTAATGGTGCTATTACTTACCACGTTAATCCAACAGGAAAGTTCGTTATTGGCGGACCTCACGGTGATACAGGATTAACTGGTCGTAAGATTATTGTTGATACTTACGGTGGTAAAGGTGCTCATGGTGGTGGTGCTTTCTCAGGAAAAGACCCTAGCAAGGTAGACCGTAGTGCAGCTTATGCAGCTCGTCACATTGCAAAGAATCTTGTTGCTGCTGGTGTAGCTGACGAAATTCTAGTTCAGATATCTTATGCTATTGGTGTGGCACGTCCTATCAATATTTATGTTGACACTTATAACCGCAGCAATGTGAACATTACTGACGGGGAGATTGCTAAGAAAATTGATAAGATATTCGATCTTCGTCCAAAAGCTATCGAAGACCGTTTGAAGCTTCGTAATCCTATCTATTCAGAAACTGCGGCTTATGGTCACATGGGCCGTACTCCTAAAGTCGTTACCAAGAGTTTCCACTCTCGTTACTTGGAAGATAAGACTGTAGAAGTAGAATTGTTTACCTGGGAAAAACTCGATTATATCGACAAAGTAAAAGAAGAATTCGGCATATACTAGTCGAAAGATTAATAAATACTAAGCCTGTGCAGTTCCTTAAAAAAGGAATTGTACAGGCTTTTTTCTTTTCCGGCAAGTCATTCAAAATCCGACTATAAAGTAATCTACAGTCTAAAAACAACACATAAATGTAGCAAATAATAAAACTTCAAAAGCTACATTCACAATTAAATTGCTCATAATTAAAGAATTATAATTTCTGGCACGGCCTTTGTATTCTTCTTCATGAAAAAGACGATGATTAATACTCATTTAAACAAAGAAGATTATGTTATTAAGCGCAAGAAACACAATTAAAGGTAAGGTAATAGAGATTGTTCCGGGTATTGTTACCGCAAAGGTTAAACTCGACATTGGTGGAGGAAACACAATTGTCCTCAGTAATCACAGTAGATAGTATTGGCGAACTCAATATAAAGGTAGGAGATGAAGCATACGCTATCTTCAAATCTACCGAAGTGATGATTGGAATTTAAATCGCCGGACCGCATGGATCGCTCAACATTCTCAATGGATGCCCTTCTTACCATTTACCGGGATAACGAAGTCTTTATTGGCCAAAACCAGTACCGGTTATTAAAACAGATTTTGGCAGATGGATCTATCAATGCAGCAGCAAAGAGCCTGAAGATGTCTTACCAACACGCCTGGCATTTGATTGATAAGATGAATAGACTCTCGCCCATTCCTGTGGTGATTAGGCAAAAGGGAGGAAAAGACGGAGGCGGTTGCAGTATAAGTCCTTACGGAATGAAGGTTATTGAAAGCTACGCCATGCATGAAATTGAAATCATTAAGCTATTAGAACAGGCAAACAGCGAATTAGAAAGCTGTTTTTTTTAGGGAGCGATATTCTTTAGGGTGGATATCGCTTTCCTTTAAGGAAGCGTTATTCTCTAGTTTTTGATAACGGATATTTATTAAAAAGTTAGTATTATGAAGGTATTAGGTAAAGAATGTTTTTGGATAACAATTGCTGCCACTGTCTGTGCGTGTAAGATGAATGCACAGACAGTAGCTATTGATGGGGAATTCAGACCCAGGGTAGAGTATAGAGATGGTTTCGGAGCTCCCATTATCGGACAGTAATGATCCGGGTATTTTTGCAATTCAGCGTACTCGTTTGGGGGCAACCTTTACTTCTGCAGTTCTGAAGACCCAGTTTACTATTCAGGATTCGCGCACTTACGGTAAAACAGCACCGAGTTCAGGAGACTGCCTACACTGGGAGTGTTTGAAGCATGGGCTGAGTTTTTATTAATGCCGGGAGGCTCTGCTAAAGTAGGGCGCCAGGCTTGACTTATGATGATGGCCGTTTGTTCTCGGCTTCCAACTGGAGTAATACGGGTAATTCACACGATCTGGCTCTGTTCAAGTACAATGTAAATGACTTTCAGGCTCATTTGGGTTTTGCTTATAACAATACTTCTGCCATTTCTTCGGAGACTGTTTATACTAATGGGGCCAAATACCGGTACATGGGTTTACTTTGGTTGTCTAAAGGAATTGCGAAAAGATCTGACTCTTTCCGCCATTGCTGTAGACGAAGGCATGCAGCCTACCACCGATGCTACGAAGTACGGTACAAAGGTAATATGAATCACGGATACACTTTTGGCGGTAATCTGAAATATGGCGATGAGACAAAGCCATTTTCCTGCACTTGCCACAGCCTACTTTCAGGCAGGAAAGAATCAAACCGGTGATGATTTGAGAGGTAGCATGGCGGCAGTGAAGTTAAACTACAAAATATCTTCGGTAGTTACAACCAGTTTAGGTACAGATTACCTGTCGGGAGATGATAACAAAACTGACGGAAAACAGAAAAACTTCAGAAAGCTTTATGGATCAAACCATAGTTTTAACGGTTCCATGGAATATTGGTCAACACCTCTTAGCGCAGGTCTGCTTGATTACTACGGCAGTGTAAATGCTAAAGCAAGTAAAACAACCAGCATTGAAGGTGCATTTCACGTATTCAGTTCCAGTAAAGACATGACAAGTAATAGTCAGAATATTGGCAAATCACTTGGTTCGGAGTTAGATCTTTGCCTTAATTACAAACTCAATGAATGGAGTAAACTGCAAGTTGGCTGGAGCACCTACTTTGCAAACGACAATACTCGCTTAGCAAAAGGCATGACCGCCGATGCCAAAACCCGCTTTCCACAATGGGGATATGTAATGCTCACAGTCTCTCCTTCTTATCTGAAATCTATTTTTACCGAAATAAAATATAAAACTCAATCTCATGAAAAGAACGATTATAACCGTGGACACTGATACTGATATGTATCCTTGCACAAGCTCAGAAAGTAAATGTTGCCGCTGCTGCAAACCTCCGTTATGTGCTGGAGGATATAAAAGCACAATATGAAAAAGAGCATCCTAAAGCTAAGATCAACATCACATTCGGCAGTTCGGGTACATTGGTTCAGCAGATTCTCAATGGTGCTTCCTTTGACTTCTTTATGGCTGCCGACAATGAGTTCCCATTGAAACTGAAAGCAAAAGGGGTTGCCTGGGGAGCCATGAAGACTTACGCCTACGGAAAACTGGCCATATACAGTACTTCATTGGATGTAACTAAAGGACTTTCGGTTTTAAAAGACCCGGCTATAAAGAAAATTGCCATAGCCAAACCGGAAACAGCGCCTTATGGTGAGCGTTCATTCGAACTGCTTAAAAAGATGGGACTTTATGAATCATTGAAATCAAAGATTGTAATTGGCGATAATATCTCGCAGGCTGCTCAGTTTGCCTTTACCGGTAATGCAGAGATTGGGTTTGTAGCCCTCTCACTTGCCCTGGCTCCAGAGATGAAGGAAAAGGGACATATTATATTGTAGATCCTAAACTTTATACTCCGGTAGAGCAGGCATGCATTCTTATCAAGACTGCAGTAAGAAACACCGAAACAAGCAAATTCATGGCTTATGTTCTATCGCCAAGAACCAAAGTTTATTGGGAAAAGTACGGATACTCAGTTCCTCGTTAAAGGAACATTAGAGTGATGTCTCGGTATATGTTTTCAGATTGGTGTACACTAGTATTTAATTTAGTGTACACCTAAATTATAATAAATGTACACTATTTAAAAATTTGCTGTACATTAATAAAACATTCTTTCAGGTTATTTATGCTTAGCTAACCCCAAACTTTGACTAACTTATTTAATTGAATATACATAATATGAACGATGATTTTCTACAAACCCTTCTTCTTACAGGTAAGCTGGCTACAATTACTACTGTAATACTTCTTATCATAGGCTTGCCCTTAGGTTACTGGCTGGCATACAAGCGGTTTCGGTTTAAGCCATTAATAGAAGCACTCATCAGCATGCCACTTGTGTTGCCCCCTACTGTGCTGGGCTTTTACATGCTGGTTGCTTACAGTCCGCAAAATGTAATAGGGCATTTTCTGGAGCATACACTAAATCTCCGTCTGGCATTTAGTTTTGAGGGAATATTAGTGGCTAGTGTGCTTTTTAGTCTGCCGTTTATGGTTCAACCCTTACAAAACGGCTTTGCAAGCATTCCCCGAAGTTATAGGGAAGCATCATATACCTTGGGAAAATCATTCTTCACCACTTTTACAAGAGTTCTTATTCCCAACATGAAACCCTCCATTATAACGGCAGTTGCAATGACTTTTGCTCACTGCATCGGTGAGTTTGGAGTAGTAATTATGGTAGGAGGAAACATGCCCGGAGAAACAAGAGTAGCCTCCATTGCCATTTATGATGAGGTGCAATCTCTTAATTACGACACGGCAAACAAATATTCATTTGTATTATTCATTGTTTCAATGGTTATACTAACTGTTATATTCAGTATAAACGGCAACAAGAAAACACTTTAAAGGAATTATGCTGAAAATAGATATAGAACGTCCGATGCTTACTTCGGAAGGAAAAAAGACACTTAAAATCTGTTCTGAGATAGCAGACAGGGAATTGCTTTGTCTCTTCGGTCATTCGGGTTCGGGAAAAAACAACCCTGCTGAGAATTCTGGCCGGACTTACCACTCCTTCTAAAGGCCGGATTGTATATAATGATACTGTTTGGTTCGATTCCGACAAGAAAATAAATCTCTCTCCTCAGCTCCGTAACGTAGGATATATGTTCCAGGACTATGCTCTCTTCCCTAATATGAGTGTAGAAAGTAATATCAGGTTTGCACAAAAAGAAAAAGACACTGAGGCTATAGAAGAGCTTATGGAGTTATTCGATCTCATTGCATTGAGGAAGCAAAAGCCTACACAGCTATCCGGTGGACAAAGGCAGAGAGTGGCACTGGCCAGAGCATTGGCTGCCAAGCCCAGTCTTTTGCTGCTGGATGAACCATTATCGGCACTTGATTTTGAAATGCGCACTGCTCTGCAACACGAAATTCGCAAAGCACACTTGTTACTAAACACAATTACTATACTTGTAAGCCACGATGTGAACGAGGTCTGCTCCCTGGCTTCGTCGGTAATGACCATAAAGAACGGCAAAGTATTGGCACAAGGTCACCCAAAAGAAATATTCAGTGCCGGGTCCTTTCAAAATTATGCTCAATTTCTTGGTGAGATTTCTGCTCTCAGTGAACTTTTTCTGGGGCAATAATCCTACATTTTGGTGTATTTCCCTACATTTATGTAAGAAAAATCTCTCATCTTAAAAAGGCGTTTTCTTATCTCTCATATTATTATCATTTATTTTACCCTACATATTCAATTATTAATCAACGCATTAACAACAATACAAAGACTCATCATTGAGAGCTCTGTTCAGCTTTGGCACGCTTTCTGTTTATAATCTTATAAGTTTTAATATTAACTAAGGTAAATAAGGTTATGAGAAAGATTGCTATTTACGGAAAAGGCGGCATTGGTAAAAGTACCACAACGCAAAACACAGTAGCCGGTTTGGCTGAAATGGGTAAAAAAGTAATGGTTGTAGGTTGTGATCCTAAAGCAGACTCCACACGTTTATTGCTTCATGGTCTTGCACAGAAAACAGTACTCGACACACTTCGTGACGAAGGTGAAGATATTGATCTGGACGATGTTATGAAACCAGGATTTCACGAAACCAGTTGTGTAGAATCAGGCGGTCCGGAACCGGGAGTAGGTTGTGCCGGTCGTGGTATCATTACTTCTATCAATTTGCTTGAACAGCTTGGTGCTTACGATGACGACAAACATCTTGATTATGTGTTCTATGATGTACTTGGTGACGTAGTATGCGGTGGTTTCGCCATGCCAATACGTGATGGCAAAGCAGAAGAGGTTTACATTGTTTGCTCAGGAGAGATGATGGCTATGTACGCTGCCAACAATATCTGTAAGTCTATTGCCAAGTTTGGTAAAGTAGGAACAGTTCGTTTGGGTGGTATTATTTGCAACTCTCGTAAGGTAGACAATGAAGCAAACATGATTGAAGAGTTCGCTTCAAAACTTGGAACTCAAATGATTCACTTCGTTCCCCGCGACAACATGGTTCAACATGCTGAAATTAACCGTAAGACTGTTATTGACCACGCACCGGAACACACTCAGGCCAACGAATATCGTTCTTTGGCTAAGAAAATAAACGATAACCAAATGTTTGTTATCCCTACCCCACTTTCTATGCCTGAACTGGAAGAGTTATTGGTTGGCTTCGGTATTATGAACTAATAAATAAAGGAGGATATTTATATGTATTTATTAAGAGCTATTGTTCGCCCAGAGAAGTCATCCGTAGTAATGAAAGCATTATTCGATGCAGGTTTCCCCGCAGTAACAAAACTATCAGTATTCGGTCGCGGTAAACAGCGCGGTCTTAAAGTAGGAAATGTTACTTATGACGAATTACCCAAAGACCTTTTAATGATTGTAATTCCTGAAAAAGATAAGGATTTTGTTATTGAAACAATCATGGAAGCTGCCCGTTCAGGAGAAAAAGGACAGTTTGGCGACGGAAAAATATTCGTTACTCCGGTAGAAGAAACCTACACCATCTCCAGCGGTAGAAAAGAAGTATAAATCAAACGAGACTAGGAATTATGAAACTAATATTAGCAATGATTCGCATTGCCAAGATGAGTGACACAAAGATCGCTCTTTCGGAAGCAGGATTGCCATCGTTCACCGCCATGCCTGTTCTGGGACGCGGAAAAGGACACGGCGATTTGGAAAAGGCCGCCGACGTAGATCCTGAACATCATGAACTGATCTCGGAGATGCCTCGTCTGAAATCCAAAAGAATGATTACGCTTGTGGTTACCGACGAGAAGAAAGATCTGGCTGTAGAAACACTTATCAAGGCAAATCAAACAGGAAAAAGCGGCGATGGGAAAATATTCGTAATTGATACCGTTGGTTCTATTCGTGTTCGCACGGGTGAATCTGGTGACGAAACATTAGATTAAAGGAGGTTACTGCTATGACAAAAGATACAGAAAAGGATATTAACCTCGCTGAATTTAAAGAAGAGGTACTAGCGGCCTATCCTAAAAAGGTTGCAAAGAAAAGAGGAAAAGCAATTGTGTACAATGATCCTGATGAAATTCCTCAGATTCAGGCCAACGTACGTACAATTCCCGGAATTATTACTCAGAGAGGATGTACTTATGCCGGGTGTAAAGGTGTGGTTCTGGGCCCAACAAGAGATATTGTAAATATCACTCACGGACCAATCGGCTGTGGATTTTACTCATGGCTCACCCGCCGTAACCAAACTCGCCCTGACGAGCAGGCTCCTGAGAACTTTATTCCTTATGCTTTCTCTACAGATATGCAGGATTCCAACATTGTGTTTGGAGGGGAAGAAAAGCTGAAACAGGCCATTCGTGAAGCATACGAACTATTTCACCCGAAAGCTATTGCTATTTTCTCTACTTGTCCGGTTGGATTGATTGGAGACGATGTGCACCGCGTGGCTCGTCACATGACTGAAGAACTGGAAGGTAAAGTAAATATCTTCGGATTCTCATGCGAAGGATATCGTGGAGTATCACAGTCGGCCGGTCACCACATTGCAAACAATGGTTTATACAAAAACCTTATTGGTAATGACGATTCTGTAGATGGCAAATACAAATTCAGAATAAATGTTTTAGGTGAATATAACATTGGCGGTGATGCATTTGCTATTGAAACATTAATGGATAAGTGTGGCATTGAACTTGTAGCAACAATGTCCGGTAACTCCACAAAGAAACAGTTTGAAACTGCACACACTGCCGATTTAAGCTTGGTTATGTGCCACCGATCCATAAACTATGTAGCAGAGATGCTTGAAACATCTTTCGGTATTCCATGGATGAAAGCAAACTTTATTGGTGCAGAAGCTACAGCAAAAACACTTCGTAAGGTTGGAAAATATTTTGGTGATCAGGAATTAATTGACCGTATAGAGAAGGTGATTGCAGAAGAGATGATCTCTGTAAAAGAGGCTCAGGAAAAAGCATTGGAAAAAACCAAAGGCAAACTGGCTATGCTCTTCGTGGGAGGTTCTCGTGCTCACCATTATCAGGAACTATTCAATGAACTGGGAATGACAACAATCTCTGCCGGATATGAATTCGGTCACCGAGACGACTACGAAGGTCGCAGTGTAATTCCTTCCATTCAGATTGATGCAGATAGTCGTAACATTGAACAAATTACGGTTAAAGAAGATGCCACCCGCTTCAAACCACGTAAAACCGAAGAGGAATTAAAAGCTTTGGAAAAAGAAGGACTGGAATTCAACGGTTACGAAGGTATGATGGCAGAAATGAAGAAAGGAACTCTTGTTATTGATGACTTAAGTCATTACGAGATGGAGAAACTTATCGAGATGTATCATCCGGATATCTTCTGCGCCGGTATCAAAGAAAAGTTCTGCGTGCAAAAAATGGGTATACCATTGAAACAGTTGCATAACTACGATTACGGTGGTCCGTACGCAGCTTTTGAAGGAGCTATCAACTTCTACAAGGATATTGAGCAAATAGCTTGTTGCAGCATTTGGAAAGAAATGAAAGCTCCCTGGGAAAAAGAGGATATCGTCGAAGCAGAATATGTTTATTAACCTGTAAAAACAAAAAGAATTATGTTATTAAAGCACACTACAGATAAAGAAATAGACAGAAAGGCCTTGACTATTAACCCTGCCAAAACCTGTCAACCTATTGGAGCAATGTATGCTGCGTTAGGTATTCATGGATGCTTGCCTCACAGTCACGGCTCGCAAGGCTGCTGTTCTTATCATAGAAGTACATTAACCCGCCATTTTAAAGAGCCGGTTGTAGCTGCAACCAGTTCTTTCTCGGAAGGTTCTTCAGTATTCGGTGGTTCGGCCAACTTGGTTCAGGCAATAGAGACTATGTTCACGGTTTACAAACCGGAAGTTATTGCCGTGCATACTACTTGTCTTTCCGAAACAATTGGTGATGACCTTACTCAGATTGTCTCTAAAGCTAATGACGATGGACTAATACCCGAAGGGAAATTTGTGATTTATTGCAATACACCATCATACGTTGGAACGCATATCACCGGATATTCTAATCAGGTTGCAGCAATGGTAAAGTTCTTCTCTACTGCTACACCTAAGAAAAAGAATGTGGTAAACCTGGTTGCAGGATGGATGGAACCTTCGGATATGAGGGAAATCAAAAGACTTGCCAAGGAAATGGAGGCAAGAACACTTATGTTCCCGGACATGACCGGCGTACTTGATACTCCTCTCAACGGTAAATACCACATGTATCCCGACGGAGGAACAACAATTCCGGAACTGAGAGCTACGGGTGATAGCAAATTTACAATCGGCCTTGGACAATATTGCACGGAAGATGCTTGCATCAAACTTGAAAACAAATGCAAAGTTAAGTTTGAAGTGGTAGACATTCCTATTGGTTTAAAAGCAACAGACCGCTTCCTTATGTCTCTTAGCCGTCATGCTAATCTTCCTATTCCTGATAGTATCACGGAAGAACGCGGACAATTAATCGACCTTATTGCCGACAATGCTAAATATCTTTATGGCAAACGTGTAGCATTATGGGGAGATCCGGATACATTGATTCCTCTTACTGAGTTTTTGGTAAGCCTAGACATGAAACCGGTTTATATCGTTAGTGGAACACCTGGAAAACCTTTCGATGAACGTATGTCTGAGATATTAAAAGATATTCCTGAAGCGAAGTTCATGAGCGGTGAACGTGCTGATATGTTTCGTCTTCATCAGTGGATTAAACAAGAAGGGGTTGATTTGCTTATAGGTAACACTTATGGTAAATACATTGCCAGAGATGAAGATACACCGTTTATTCGTTTTGGTTTCCCAATTGCCGATCGCTCAGGACACAACTACTTCCCTAAAACCGGATATGTAGGTGCAACAAACCTGGTTATTCAGATTTTAAATGCTTTTATGGATCATCAGGATCGTACATGTCCTGAAGAAAAGGTTGAGTTCCAAATGTAATCTATTGAGTGTTGTTAGTAGAAACGCTTCTGCATCTTTGAGAAAATATATATTTCTCAGAATGCCGGAGCTTTTTTCTAAAGAATTAAGAAAGGGTAGAATCCTACATTAATGTAAGATTATCCTTATCTCCCTACTTCGGGGTAACCCGAATATTCTCTTTCTTTTATAATGTTTATCTTTAAATATCTGAACCTGAATGCATAGAGTAATCCCAATTAGCAAACTCAACTCTTTGGCATGGTTTTGGTATTATAATAATTAAATGTAAGATCAATATGGACTATATTTTAAAAGAAAGAGAAAAACAAGTGGCATTCGCAGGTATTAATACTGCAACGATAGAATGCAACAAAGAAAGTTTGGCCGGTTCAGTTAGTCAAAGGGCATGCGTTTTTTGTGGTTCCAGAGTTGTGCTCTATCCTATTGCAGATGCATTGCATCTTATCCATGGTCCTATTGGATGCGCCGCATATACATGGGATATAAGAGGTTCTCTTTCTTCAGGACCAGAGTTACACAGACTTAGTTTCTCCACCGATTTACAAGAGAGAGACGTCATCTTTGGAGGTATCGATAAATTGAATGCGGCTATGGAAGAATTGATTGATCTTCATCATCCAAAAGCTGCTTTTATTTATACTACTTGTATTGTAGGAGTTATTGGTGATGATGTGGAATCAGCCTGCAAACAGATGGCTCTCCGTAAAGGTATTCCCGTTATCCCTGTTCAGGCACCAGGGTTTCAGGGATCAAAAAAAGACGGGTACAAGGTTGCTTGCGAAGCACTCTTTCAACTTGTAGGCACTATAAATAAACCAACACCTAAGTATAGCATAAATATACTCGGTGACTTTAATCTTGCCGGTGAACTCTGGATTTTATTGGAGTACTACAAAAAGATGGGTATTCATGTTAACGCCACAATCACCGGAGATGGAAGAGTTGAAGATATCTGTAATGCCCACAATGCTTCCTTAAATGTTGTTCAATGTTCCGGATCGATGAATTACCTGGCCCAAATGATGAAAAAAGAATATGGTATTCCAAGCATGAGAGTCTCCTATTTCGGCATTGAGGATATGAGCGATGCTCTTTACGATGTTGCTTCTTTTTTCAAAAGTGAAGAGATGATGACTAAAGCCAAAGAGTTAGTACGCGAAGAATTTACCCGACTTATGCCGCAACTTAAATGGTACAAGGAAAGACTACAAGGAAAAAAGGCAGCAATCTATGTGGGTGGTGCTTTCAAAGCTATTTCATTAATAAAAGCTCTTCGCCTGATAGGTGTTCAGACTGTGATTGTTGGATCTCAAACCGGGACCACTGAAGATTATGAACTCATAAAAAAGCTATGCGATGAGGGCACAATTATAGTAGATGACTCTAATCCTGTTGAGCTATCTCATTTCGTAAAGAAAAGCATGCGGATATTTTTATTGGAGGAGTAAAGGAGCGCCCCATCGCACATAAAATAGGATTGGGCTTTTGCGATCATAATCACGAAAGAAAAGAGGCTCTGGCCGGTTATGAAGGATGATGAATTTTGCACGTGAGATTTATGCGACAGCAATGAGTCCGGTATGGCAATTTACTAAATAAACAAGTATAATATGGAGAAGCAATATATATCAACCCGTAATGCATGCAAACTATGTGCCCCACTAGGTGCATCTGTAGCATTAAAGGAATAGAAGGATGTGTTCCGCTTATCCACGGCTCACAAGGGTGTGCAACATATATTCGCCGGTATATGATTAGCCATTATAAAGAACCGGTAGATATTGCTTCATCAAACTTTAGTGAAGCTGCTACTGTTTATGGGGGAAGCCGGAACTTTATCACAGGAATCAATAACATTATAAGGCAATACAATCCTAAAGTAATTGGAATTGCATCCACATGCCTGAGTGAAACCATCGGTGAAGACTTACCCGGATTGATCAGGGATTATAAAGAGGCAAACAAAGATAAAGAATTGCCTGCATTTATAAATGTATCAACAGCAAGTTATTGTGGCAGTCATATTGATGGATTTCATAATACTTTGCTGGCAGCAATAAAATCTTTAGCCACTGACAAACTCAAAGGAGATTATATAAACATATTCCCTGGATTTGTTTCTCCGGCAGACATCCGTTACCTAAAGGAAGTACTTGATGATTTTGGCATTAATACATTCTTTTCCCGGACTATTCCGAGACTCTTGACAATGAGCATTGGAAAGATTATCAATTAATTCCTCAAGGAGGAACTCCCCTGAGTGATATAATGCGTACCGGAGGAGCCAAAGCGACAATTGAATTCGGCAATGTGTTCAATAAAGGAGCAGTAAAGAGTAATGCAGGCAGAATCCAAACTGCCGGAGAATGGTTGGAAAATGAATTTGGAGTAAAGAACTATTCAGATAGGAATGCCTATTGGAATTAAATCTTCCGACAGCTTTCTTCAATATATTGTCTGAAATCAGCCAGAAGAGCGTTCCTGAGAAACACAGAAAAGAACGAGGGCCGCTTGATAGATGCTTACGTAGATGCTCACAAATATGTATTCGGCAAACGTGCCATGATTTTTGGTGAGGAAGATTTGGTTTTAAGTCTTGCCGGTTTCCTAAAAGAAATAGGCATAGAGCCAGCTCTTATTAGGATCCGGAGGAAACAGTAGGCTTGCTGAGATCAGAAGTAGAAAAATTATTTGATCAGGCAGAAGTTCCTATAAGTGTACTAAGTGGTTCTGATTTTGAAACAATGCGCGAACAGGCTGAAGAATTAAATCCAGATATATTGATTGGAAATAGTAAAGGGTATTACATTGCCCGGGAACGTAAAATTCCATTAGTCAGATTAGGATTTCCCTATTCACGACCGCTTTGGAGCAGCTCGCCTACATCACATTGGATATAGGGGGACTCAGGAATTATTTGACCGCATTGTAAATGCATTAATAGAATATAAACAAGAAAACTCTCCTGTAGGGTATAAATATATTTAGTTATGGAAACAACAGAAAAAAAACATGTTCATCCCTGCTTTGACGAAAGTGCAAAACATTCTCACGCAAGAGTACACTTACCTGTAGCACCCAAATGCAACATTCAGTGCAACTACTGCAACAGGAAATATGATTGTGTTAACGAAACGCGCCCCGGAGTTACATCATCTGTGCTTGCTCCTTTTCAGGCTGCCGATTATCTAAAGGCACTGGATGCAAAGCTCGACAACTTATCTGTTGTAGGTATTGCTGGCCCTGGAGATCCTTTTGCCAATCCGGAAGAAACATTGGAAACAATGCGGAGCGTTAAGAGTATTTTTCCTGATAAGATTTTCTGCCTATCAACGAATGGTCCTTGATTTAGAGCCTTATATTGATGAGATAGCAGAACTTGGTGTTAGCCATGTTACAATAACCATAAATGCTATTGACCCTACTATCAGTGCTAAGATTTATAAATGGATACGCTATAACAAGCACGTATACAGAGGTCATTGAAGGAGCAAGAATTTTACTTGAAAGACAATTAACTTGTATTCCATTATTAAAGCAAAAGGAATTACAGTCAAGATAAACAGTATTATTATCCCAGGTATTAATGAAGGATCATATACCGGAAGTGGCTCGTAAATGCGCTGAGCTGGGAGCAGATGTAATTAACTGCATTCCACTAATTCCCACTGCTGAAACAGGATTTGCAGATACGCCTAAACCCGATTCAAAGATGATCTTCAAGACCCGGACTTTGGCATCGGAGCATCTGAAATTAATGAGCCACTGTGCACGTTGCAGAGCCGACGCCGCCGGTTTACTTGGGCAAGATATTGAAGGGACTCATGCACTATTGAAAGAATATGCTTCACGTCCGGCTTTCGATCTGGCAACTCGCCCTTACGTAGCAGTGGCAACTCACGAAGGATTGCTGGTTAACTTACATTTAGGAGAAGGCTACTTCTCTGTATATCTTCAAGCAGTCTCCTAAAGGTTTCCAATTGGTTGAAGAAAGAAAAACACCAATACCCTGGTGCCGGAGACCAAAGATGGGTAGACATGGCTCGTTCACTAAATGATTGCAGAGCAATACTTGTATCGGGAGTTGGAGAAAATCCTAAAACAATACTCAATTCCTGTAATGTACATGTAATAGAGATGACGGGATTAATAGACGATGGGCTTGATGGAGTATATAACAATAAACCTATCAGAAGCATTGCTAAACCAGATGCCTTTAAATGTGGCAGTGGATGCAAAGGTAACGCCCAGGGATGTGCATAATTTTATTCAATAACAATAAATCAGAAAGAAATGAAAAAGCCAGCTTATCACATTTTAGTGTGTAATTCTTATCGGGTAGCAGGAGAAGCACAAGGTGCATGCAACAAAAAGGTGCAGCCGGACTGCTACAATATCTAAGTGAAGAAGCATCAGACTAGAGGACTTAGATGTAGCAGTATCTACATACAGCTTGCTCTGAATGTATGCTCCCAAGGACCAGTAATGGTTATTCATCCCAACAATTATTGGTATGGAGGGGTTGACTAGTGAAGATGTAATAGACGAAATACTTGACGCTCTTGAAAATAATGAGCCATGTGCCAAATACCTGATATCCTGACTAAATAATGAAGAAAATTAAGAAACCATATTATATTGATACAACTTTACGTGACGGTGAACAGGCTCCTGGTGTTATCTTTTCTTTAGATGAAAAGATAAAGGTCTGTTCACTATTAGATGAAGTTGGTATTCCCGAACTTGAAATAGGAACTCCAGCTTTGGGAATAAAAGAGGCTCAGGAGATAAATATAATCTGTAAACAAGGATTTAAATTCAAAACTCTTGCATGGTGCAGAGCAAATAAGAAAGATATTCTTTTAGCTGCAAAAAGTGGAACTAATGGAGTACATTTATCATTTCCTGTTTCTAAAATTCTTCAAAAAGCAATGGGAAAAGATGAAGAGTGGGTTTTGCAGAATTTACAGGAAATGTTTGATTTTGCATCTTCTCAATTTGAGTATGTAACTATTGGTGCTCAGGATGCCACAAGAGCCAATTTATCTTTCCTGAAAGAATTTATTGGGCTTAGTATATTTTTAGGAGCTTCCCGGGTTAGGATAGCCGACACTGTTGGTACATTAAGTCCAATTTCGTGCTTTAAACTTATTAAATCCATTCGTGCAACATACCGAGATTTACCGTTAGAAATACATGCACATAATGATTTAGGGATGGCAACTGCTAATACTGTTGCAGCATACTTAGCTGGAGCCGAATGCCTGAGTGTAACCGTTAACGGACTTGGTGAACGCGCTGGCAATGCTGCTCTTGAAGAGGTTTCAATGGCTTTAAAAATAAGTGAAGACATTGATTGCGAATTAAATACTACTCTTTATTCTGAGATTTCGAATTACGTTTCTGAGATTTCAAACAGAATATTACCCGAAAGCAAACCTATTACCGGAAGCCTTGTTTTATCACATGAATCTGGCATACATACTCAATGTCTGCAAAAAGATAGAAGAACCTATCAATTAATTGAAGCTTCTGAAATTGGGAAATCAGAGCAGGATTTCATTATAGGGAAGCACAGCGGAAAATCAACAATAAGATATTACCTTCAGAAAGCAAATTTGCCTGATGATGACACTATTTGCGACATGCTATTATTTAAAATAAAAGAAGAAGCTGTTAGGAAGAAAAAGTGTTTAGATGAGAAAGATTTATATCGGATTTATTGGGATATAAGAAAAAAGGAGAAATATTATGGAGAAAGAGAATATACAGGAATCTATCGTTCCAGATGATGATATGTTGTTATTAGCCAACAGCTCTCTTGAATATGCGAATAGTTATTTAAAGACTCTTGAAAATAGTTTAAATAAGAAAACACATTTCACAAAGGATCTTCTTTATAATATTGCTGTCATGGCATTTGAAAAATACTTTGTGAGTTTATTAGCCCGATATAATTGGAGTGCTACTCATCACATGCCTGTTGCACTCTATAAAGAAGCAGAAGAGTTTGAGAATGAATTAACTGAGTCAATGAAAATGACATCAATTTTAGTGGGTAAATTCGAGGGAATCTGTTCTCTGGAAGGCTTTGGCTACCGGACTCCCGAAATAGAAGAACTAACAGAGATGGTCAAGGGTATGACAGAGATTAAAGCGTTGGTAGAAAAACGATTGTCAGAAGTCAATGGAACAAAGTAAACCACGCCTCTACCTGCTTAATTTTATCAGCATCTTCGTAAGATTGGCATTTAAAAAGCATTATATTTATAGCTTCTTCAAACTCTTCTTCAGTGAAAAGCATTAACTGAGTTTGGAGAAAAGCCAATAACTCTTGTTTTGTTTTGCACTTGTAACATTCAGTTCTCAACAATTTATCGCTGTCAACTTTAGATATAAAAGTCATTGCATTCTTTATAGACATAACACTTTCTTTTTAAATATTACTTTTCATTGCATTCAGTAGAACAGACTGAACATTGACCACCACATATTTGAATATCAGCATAAGAAGAAATAGCATCACACAAATGCAACTTACTTTGATTGAACAAATCAATATTTTCTTTTAAATTAAAACCTTCTGATAAATAAACTTTTACTCCTTTAAGAATAAATACCTGCAATGCCATAGGGTGTATGTGTTTGGTAATCACATTATCTACATCTTTAGAAATTAAAGCAGGCAAAAGTTCGCCCATATTACTGGCAAGATCGGCTATTCTTATCCATGAATATTGATCTGAATCTTTATTATAAAGACAAAGTGATCCTGTTGAATTAAAGCCGTTGGCTATATCGTACTTATGTTTACTATCATCTATTACAGGAATTGCTATTTTCATTCATCAATTGTTTTTGTCCAAAAATACATGTTAGGGATACACTTCCTTGAATCCCATACTTCTATAAAGGTTTTGAGCTACCTTGTTATCTTCCCGCACTTCAAGTGAGATTTTACAATATTTCCTCAATTCAGAAATATGAATAAGCTCTTCCAGCTAGTAATCGCCCAGTCCTTTGCCTCTATATTTATCATATATAATTAAATCGTGCAGATTTATATATGGCTTAACTTTAAACGTTGAGAAATTAACGAAACAAGTAGCCAATCCTGCAATCTTTTGATCGTAAATAATGAATAAGACAAAAGAAGAAGGATGATTAGCCAACCCGTCAACTAAGCGCAATTGATTCCTCTTGTTGAGTGGTACAGAGTCACCCATCGGATCAGTCATGTAGTGATTAAGCAAATCAAGCCAATGCATCAAGATGCATGGGATTCTCATAATCACAGAATTCAAATTCTATCATTTTCATTAATCATTTTAGTTTTAAAACGTTTAGGATCAATTTCGTATTTCTTTATTCGAATACCCATCATACGCTCAGTAATGCCTAATTGGTCGGCAGCTTTTGCCATGTTTCCCTTACAGGTAATCAGCGTATCCATAATAATCTGCTTTTCCAGTTTACCCAGAATTATTTCCAAAGTGCCATTTTGTTCAGTCTCACTTGTTACAGCCGTTTGCAAAGTTGGTGGTAAATTAGTTGTTCTGATCACATTATCATTACTAAGGATACAGGCTCTTTCAATACAGTTTTCAAGTTCACGTATATTTCCAGGCCAATGATAAACCATTAACGTATCAATTGCCATGGCAGTAATTCGCTTGATATTTTTTCCTAGACGCTTATTAAATTTATCAATAAAAAAATCAGCAAGGACAGGTATATCATTAATTCTTTCTCTTAAAGCTGGAACATAAATAGGAAAAACATTTATTCTGTAATAAAGATCTTCCCTAAATTCCCCTTTTGCAATAAGATCTTCAAGATTACGGTTTGTTGCACATATAATTCGTACATCTACTTTAATAGGTTTTGTACTTCCCAAACGTTCTATTTCTCTTTCCTGCAATACACGTAATAGTTTTACCTGAATTGCCGCCGGTATTTCTCCAAACTCATCTAAAAAAATGGTTCCTCCATCAGCGGCTTCAAAACGTCCAATCCTTTGAGCACTTGCACCGGTAAAAGCTCCTTTTTCGTGCCCAAAAAGTTCACTTTCAATCAGACTTTCAGGTAGAGCAGCACAATTTACTTTAATAAATGCTTTATTTTTCCGGGGACTATTATAATGAATGGCATCTGCAATAAGCTCTTTTCCTACTCCGCTTTCTCCTCTTATCAATACCGTTGCTTCAGTTGCTGCCACACTATCAATCAGATTAAAAACTTCATTCATTTTTCCGGAATTACCTTTAATATAATCAGGCATTATACGATTTCGCAGTTCACCTTTCAACTGCCTGTTTTCATTCAGCAGTTGTTCCATCTCTTCAGCATATTCCTGCCTGCGACGAATAGTTCTGCCAATCATGGAAGCAACAATCTTCAATAAACGAGCATCTTCATTAAATGAAATATTCCTCAGATAAGCTTTATGAAAACTAAGAGTTCCTATTATTTCGGCCTTATAGCGAATAGGAGTACAAATAAACGATACCTCAATACTGTTTATTGATGTTGGGGCATGTGTAAGATTCAGGAAATCCTTTGAATCTTCAATTCTTGGAACCAGAATTGTTTCTCCACTTTTAATCACTTTACCAATAATGCCTTCTCCTACCTGGTAAATTGCATTCTTTTTATCGTCTTCTGTAATACCGTATGAGCCTTCAATAAAAATATTAGAGCTTTCCCTGTTTAATACAGTCAGGATAATTCTTTCAGCATGCAAATGCTCGCAGAGGAGCTTAATCACATCATCCAAATTAACCTCTTTATTGCTAAGCATATTACTAAGTTTTAGCAAAAGATTAAGCTCTTTTACACCATAGCACTCCCCTTCTCCGAATTTACACAAAGATAGCTTATCCATATTTATTCTGGATTAATGATTATATTTTAATTCAATAAGAATTATTATGATCGCAAATATAACAAATTAGTTCTCATTTTGAAAATAAACCATTCTCTTTGTAATCAAATTGATTAATTATAATAATATCTCCACTTCCTGAGGAAGTTTTCAAATCAACTTTAAGAAATAACTGCTTTAATGTGACAACCTGTAATATCACTCCTGGCTAAAGCTAATTAGTTTGCTAAAATTATAAAGCAGGCTCGGGCGGAACGAAAGTTATCCTTAAAAATCTTCCGTCAATAAATAAAAATTAAACCTGATAAATCACGCAAGATAACCTGAATAAATTTTAATCATTCAGCATATAATCGAGACCTATTTTACTTTGGCTTAATAAGAGACAAAAACATCTGCTAAGTAGCTTGGATTTTAAATGAAAAACAGACATCAGCACAAGCCATTTTTAATTAAAAATCAGAATCTATTACACGTTAAACAGTTATAATTCAACCATTAAACACTTTTTAACTCGCATATACTGCAAAAGGATACAAAACATAAGGTTATTTTCTGACAATACGTTTTACTTTTTGAGCTTAATAGTTGATTATAAGCTGCGGAAAAATTAGTTTCACCCCCTATAATAGCAGAATTCAAGTTATAAACGCAACTCTCTCCTATGTTTTTTAAGTGTATTAATAAACTTCTATTGGAGTATAATATTCCAACCTTTTTCTTGGTCTTGAATTAATTAAATCTTCGACAGTTTCTACTTGTTGTTCAGTCACTTCACTAAAGTCTGTCCCCTTAGGAAAGTATTGCCTTACTAATCCATTTATATTTTCATTTGCTCCTCTCTCCCAAGAATGATAGGGTCTGGCAAAATAGAAATTAATTCTCAATTTTGTCTCTATTTTTTTATGAAAAGCAAACTCAAATCCATTATCTGAGGTTATAGTGAAGATTTTCCCTTTAAATGATGTTAAACATTTAATAGTTGTATCTGCCATAGTTTTGGGATCACGCCCTTTAAGTTTACGTATCCATAAGCGTCCGGTTAGTCTGTCGTTAATAGTCATTAATGCACTCTTCCTATTCTTACCAATAATAGAGTCTATTTCAAGATCACCAAAGCGTTTACGTTCCTCAACGATGGAAGGTCTTTGATCAATACTTTTGCGATTTTGCAAAATACCTCTATTGTTGTATTCGGAACCACGTTTTTTATTTTTTCGACCTTTCCGACGTAGATATTTATAAAGATCTCCTTTCTGACGTTTATCTTTCCAAATCCACTGATAAAGCCTTTCATGAGAAACCATGGGAATTAATTGTAATTTGCATCGGCCAGAGATTTGTTCCGGACTATAATTAAATTCTATTAGCAGATGCTTTGCAAGATCCTTCATGTCTTGGGTAAAGACTACTTTCCGATGGCGACATTTCTTTCTTAAGTCAGCTTTCTTTTGAGCGGCACGGGGCATGTACTGATGCCAGGAACCGTAAGAATTACGGGCAATTTCACGGCTAATGGTACTTTTATGAACCCTTACCAGAGAGGCTATCTCGCTTTTGTTTTTTCCACTGTGAAGATATGCAGAAATTTCATATCTTTGTTCTTGGGTTAAATGTTTCATCTTGTAACTGATTTTGTAGGAGATTGAGGGAACAAGATAATTATTTTATCCCATCAGAGAAAGGCGGAAGATAAACATCTTCCCCTTCTCTGAAAAAATATTCAATCTAAAATTCCATCAGTTGCATTTAACACTTGAATTTAGGATAACAAAAAACAGGGATAGTTTTTCCGCAACATCAATGTCCATTCACGAAATAACCCAATGAACACAATTATCAGACATACACTATTTGTAAAATCTAAACGATTCCTTAAATAACATAATTCCCTGTTATAAGAGCCATAATACAAAAAGAAATGATTAATTTTGCGGCGAATTGTAAAACTGACTACAAGGATGAATAACATTAATTCAGTATGTGTATATAGTGCTTCGAGTACTAAAATTGATCAGACATATTTCAATGCAGCAACCAAACTAGGTCAACTCCTGGCTCAAAAAGATATTCGTCTGATAAATGGTGCAGGAAGTATTGGATTAATGAGAGCGGTTGCCGATGGTTCACTTCAGGCAGGCGGACAGGTTATTGGTGTTATCCCCGCTTTATGGTGGAAGCAAAACTGGCATCACAAAGGACTGACAAAAACTAGTGGAAGTGGATTCAATGCACGAACGCAAAAAGTTAATGGCAGATCTTTCTGATGGTATAATAGCCCTGCCGGGAGGATGTGGTACATTGGAAGAACTTCTGGAAATTATCACCTGGAAGCAATTGGGGTTATACTTTAATCCGATTGTTATTCTAAACGTGAACAATTTCTTTGACCCGCTATTGGCACAACTTAACGAAGCCGTTGAGCAAAACTTTATGCGTCCGCAGCATGCCGCAATATGGAGTGTTGCCAGCACTCCTGAAGAAGCTGTAAATTTACTTTTCACCACCCCGAAATGGGATAAAGAAATACGCAAGTTTGCAGCAATATGATAATTGAGTTAAACGATAGCATCCAAAAACCTCAGGTTGTAACTCAGACTCAGGCTCCCGCTAAAGTCCAGACACAAACACAGACTTCTGCAAAGCCTCTGAATACAGCTGTGACTAAACCTCAGAGCAAGGTAAATACAGGAAATACAGCTAATGCTCAAACCAAATTATCATCTCAGGTTCCCATAAGTCACAAGCTTCAACTGCTACTGCGGCAAATAATCAGGTTCAGAACAAATCAGTTGATGGAAGTCAGACTTCAACAAACACTCAGCCTCCGGCCAACAGTCAGATTTTATTCCCTATTATTCAAAACGATTCAATTAAGAAATCGCTTACTGAGAAAAGCGATACAATTAGTAAAGCAAAGGAAGATTCTGTAGCATCAATGCCTCTGTTTTATAAGAACCATTTTATTCCGGGAGACTCAATAAAATGGACATCATTAGGGCATCAACCATCAGGATTTAGTGGCATAGCAATACCATATCGCCTGCGAACAGATGATGTTATTACAGGGCTTTTGTTACTTTGTTTTATCATAACAGCATATGTATTTGCATTTGGTAAAAGAGCCTTATCGAACAAGCAAAGAGTCTTTTCAGCAGAAAAGATCAATCAGACCCTTTTGGAAGAGGAACAGCCTCCGAGCTTCGCCACAGGATAATGCTCCGGATACAAACCTGCATTTTATTAGGCATCTTTATCTTTAATTATTTTCATGATTATAATCCTTCTCAATTCGAAAGAAGTTCCATTTATATATTATTAGGTACATATACGGCAGTATGTGTAACATATTATGCCTTAAAATGGATTATTTATAAGTTCCTGGGATGGATTTTCTTTGATAAAAATATAACATCATCCTGGTTAGAGTCTTATTCAACCATTATAAATTACCTTGGTATTTGCACTTTTCCATTAATTTTATTGATGGTATATTCTGAATTATCAGCATCAACAATTCTAATAATAGGTTTTATTCTGATAATAATTGCTAAAATACTCATGTTCTGCAAATGGTTAAAGCTTTTTTTCAGCAATTTGTATGGTCTTTTGTATTTAATTGTGTACTTTTGTGCGCTTGAAATTTTGCCCTGCATCCTTTTGGTTCAGGGACTATTACAAACAAATATCATATTGGAATTAAAACTTTAGGATTTTGAAAATAAAGAAAGTACTCGTATCGCAGCCTAAACCAGCCTCAGAGAAGTCGCCATATTACGACATTGCTGAGAAATACGGTGTTAAGATTGATTTCCGCCCTTTTATTAAGGTCGAAAGTGTATCTTCAAAAGAGTTTAGGCAACAAAAAGTGTCTATATTAGACCACAGTGCCGTGATTTTTACATCACGTCATGCAATAGACCACTTTTTTAGTCTTTGTTCTGAGCTTCGTATAACGATTCCTGAAACAATGAAGTATTTCTGTATAACAGAAGCTGTAGCTCTTTACATACAGAAATATGTGCAGTACCGCAAGAGAAAAATATTTTTCGGTGCAACAGGAAAGATTGACGATCTGGTTCCCTCAATCGTAAAGCATAATACAGAGAAGTTTCTTGTTCCGATGTCTGATGTGCATAACGATGAACTAAAAAACCTTCTTGATAAAAACAAGATCAATCACACGGAAGCCGTAATGTATCGCACAGTAAGCAATGACTTCCAGGAAGGTGAAGAATTTGATTACGATATGTTGGTATTCTTTAGCCCATCAGGAATATCTTCTCTGATGAAGAACTTCCCTGATTTTGATCAAAAAGATATTAAGATTGGATGCTTTGGCCCTACAACAGCAAAAGCTGTTCGTGATGCTGGATTACGTCTTGACTTAGAGGCACCAACAGTAAATGCCCCTTCAATGACTGCAGCTCTTGATAATTTCATCAAGGAAACGAACAAGGGAGAAAAGAAGTAAATTCAATTATTAATTAATAATTCAATTCCGAGAGTTTTGTATTCACAAAGTTGTAACTTTGCGAATCAAAACTCTCGGCGTTTTTTATAGAACATGGATATACAAAGTAACGGACTAAATAAAGCTGAACGATTAAACAGCAAAAACACAATTGATGAATTGTTTTCGGGGAATAATAAATCATTCTCTGCATATCCCTTACGAGTTGTATATATGCCTGTGGAAAAGAAAGAATACGCTTTAGCTTCCATACTTATAAGCGTTCCAAAGAAAAGATTCAAGCGTGCTGTAAAAAGAAACAAAGTAAAACGACAGATAAGAGAAGGCTACAGAAAAAACAAACACGAGCTATTGAATGTTTTAAAGGAGAAAGAGAATGGATTAGCCATCGCTTTTATCTACTTGAGCAATGAAATACAACCAACAGAAGCAATTGAGGAAACAATAAAAAAGATTCTGAATAAGATTATAGAGAAGATACAATGAAAAAAATACTTTCGTATATTCTTTTACTACCTATCTACTTCTACAGGGCATGCATTTCTCCAATGACTCCTGCCTCTTGCCGATTTATGCCTACATGTTCGCAATATGCCATAGAAGCTATAAAGAAACATGGGCCTTTTAAAGGACTATATCTGGCTATCAGAAGAATTTTGCGCTGCCATCCATGGGGTGGCTCCGGCTTCGACCCGGTTCCGTAATCATTATCTATGGATATTTTAGATATACATACTCATTCTAGTAAAAGCAATCCTTCACAGCATATATTCAGCTTGCTTGCCTTCTGCTTTTTCACCGCTCGAAGGAGGATATTACTCTGTAGGTATTCATCCCTGGAATATCAATGCCGGCGTTAAAAGCGAATTTGAATATCTTAAAGAGATCAGCTCTCATCCCCAAATTATTGCTATTGGTGAAGCCGGACTAGACAAAATGATTCCTGTAGAATTATCTTTTCAGGAAGAGGTGTTCGGGTGGCAAATCAAACTATCGGAGGAACTTGGTAAGCCTCTTATTATCCATTCGGTGAAGACATCAAATGAGATTATACAGCTAAAAAAGAAATACAATCCCCAAATCTCCCTGGATATTCCACGGATTCCGAGGCAAAAAAGAGATGGCAGAACAATTAATTGCTCACGATATCTATCTTTCGTTTGGAGAAAAATATCAGGAAAGCGCAATGACCAGCATTCCTTTAGACCATCTCCTTTTAGAAACAGACGAAAGCAACAAGACAATTACTGAAATCTTTGAAGCTGCAGGCTAAAAGCCTCTCACTTCCTGTTGAACAATTAATTACCCAAGTTCAGCAAAACATCTCAAGGCTCTTTTTTAATCAATAAGTTTTGCTTGTTCAAATAAAGAGTCGTACTTTTGTAATCATAAATAATAAATAAAAGAATCATTCGATGAATTTGTAGAAGAATTAAAATGGCGTGGAATGGTGCACGATATGATGCCCGGCACAGAAGAGTTATTAGCAAAGGAACAAGTTACTGCCTATTTAGGTATTGATCCAACTGCCGATTCATTACACATTGGCCACTTGTGTGGTATAATGATGCTGCGTCACTTCCAACGTTGCGGACACAAACCATTAGCTTTGGTAGGTGGTGCTACAGGTATGATCGGTGACCCTTCCGGAAAATCTGCAGAAAGAAATCTACTTAACGAAGAAACTTTGCGCCATAATCAGGAATGCATCAAAAAACAATTGGCTAAATTCCTTGATTTCGATTCAGCTGCATCTAATGCTGCCGAACTAGTGAACAATTACGACTGGATGAAAGACTTTTCTTTCCTTGATTTTGCAAGAGAAATTGGAAAGCACATCACAGTAAACTATATGATGTCTAAAGATTCTGTAAAGAAGAGACTTAGCAGCGAATCAAGCGCCGGAATGTCTTTCACAGAATTCACTTATCAGCTATTGCAAGGATATGACTTCCTTCACCTTTACGAAGCCAAAGGATGCAAACTACAAATGGGTGGGTCTGATCAATGGGGTAATATTACTACCGGAACAGAATTAATTCGCCGCAAGGTAGGAGGAGAAGCTTACGCTTTAACTTGTCCTTTAATCACAAAAGCAGATGGCGGTAAGTTTGGAAAAACCGAATCAGGTAACGTTTGGTTGGATGCGAAATATACTTCTCCTTACAAATTCTATCAATTCTGGTTGAACGTAAGTGATGACGACGCTGCTAAATACATCAGGATATTCACATCTTTGGAAAAAGAAGAAATTGATTCACTAATTGCAGAGCACTCAGAAGCTCCTCATTTGCGTACTCTTCAAAAGCGTTTGGCAAAAGAGGTAACTATCATGGTTCACTCCGAAGAAGATTACAATGCAGCTGTTGATGCTTCAAACATATTGTTTGGTAATGCAACATCTGACGCTTTAAAGAAACTGGATGAAGATACTCTTCTTGCAGTATTTGAAGGTGTTCCTCAATTTGAAGTATCTAAAGATCTGCTTTCTCAAGGAATAAAAGCCGTAGACTTATTTACTGAGAACGCTGCAGTATTTCCATCAAAAGGCGAAATGCGCAAACTGGTTCAAGGCGGTGGAGTATCATTGAACAAAGAAAAGCTTGCAGCCTTTGACGAAGTAATCAATACAGAGAATCTATTGGACAGCAAGTACTTACTAGTTCAGAAAGGAAAAAAGAACTATTACCTGATTATCGCAAAATAAAAAATATCTTAAAAAGTTTGGAAGATACAGCCAATTCAGCTATCTTTGCATCGCTTTTTAAGGAAAGCTATAAAGTTTGTCTCATGGTGTAATGGTAGCACTACAGTTTTTGGTTCTGTCAGTCAAAGTTCGAATCTTTGTGAGACAACAGAAAAGAGTCTTAATTATCAAATGATAATTGAGACTTTTTTTATTTCCCTCCACTAGGTAGAATAATCTATTCAAACGTATCTAATTATCAGTCAAAAGCAATATTTACATGAAATGGAACAAAAATGACATATAATTGGATCAATTTTACCACATTAAGAATAATCATTTTAGTAACTTTGCAATGTAGCCAATTATATAAACTACTAAAATCCATATAAAAGATGAAGACAAATTATGAGATTCGTTATGCTGCGCATCCAGAAGATGCTAAGAGCTATGACACAAAAAGAATTCGCAGAGATTTTCTGATCGAAAAAGTATTTACTGCAAACGAAGTAAATATGGTATATTCAATGTACGACCGCATGGTTGTTGGTGGTGCAATGCCTGTTGGTGAAGTTTTAAAACTAGAAGCTATCGATCCATTGAAACAACCAATATTCCTTCGTAACCGCGAAATTGGTATGTTCAATGTAGGAGGTCCTGGTATTGTAAAAGTTGGAGATGCTCAGTTTGAATTAGATTTCAAAGAAGCTCTTTACTTAGGATCGGGCGACCGTGAAGTTACTTTCGAAAGTAAAGACGAAAAGAATCCTGCTAAATTCTACTTCAACTCATTAACAGCTCATAGAAACTATCCTGATAAGAAAGTTACTAAGGGAGATGCCGTAGTAGCAGAAATGGGATCTCTTGAAGGATCAAATCACCGTAATATCAATAAATGATTGTAAACCAGGTATTGCCTACTTGCCAGATTCAGATGGGTATGACTGAGCTTGCTCCGGGAAGCGTATGGAATACAATGCCAGCGCACGTTCACTCTCGTCCGTATGGAAGCTTACTTCTATTTTGAAGTACCAGAAGATCAGGCTGTATGCCACTTTATGGGTGAAGTAGACGAAACTCGTCACATCTGGATGAAGGGCGATCAAGCTGTTCTTTCTCCAGAATGGTCAATTCACTCTGCCGCCGCAACACACAACTACACATTTATCTGGGGTATGGGAGGTGAGAATCTAGATTATGGTGATCAGGATTTCTCAGCAATCACAGATTTGAAATAATTACTCAAAAACATAAAATCATATAATCAATGGCAAATTTTTCATTAGAAGGTAAAGTTGCACTTGTAACAGGTGCTTCTTACGGAATTGGTTTCGCTATTGCTACAGCTTACGCAAAAGCAGGAGCAACAGTTGTATTCAACGATATCAAACAAGAATTGGTTGATAAAGGTATTGCCGCTTACGCTGCAGAAGGTATCAAGCTCACGGTTATGTGTGTGATGTTACAGACGAAGACGGAGTAAACGCTATGGTAGCTCAGATTGAAAAAGAAGTTGGTGTTATTGATATCCTTGTTAACAATGCAGGTATCATCAAACGTATTCCAATGATTGAAATGAGTGCTAAGGATTTCCGTCAGGTTATTGATATTGACTTGAATGGTCCATTCATCGTATCAAAGGCAGTTATTCCTTCAATGATCAAAAAAGGTCACGGTAAAATTATCAATATCTGCTCTATGATGAGTGAACTTGGCCGCGAAACAGTATCTGCTTATGCAGCTGCTAAGGGTGGTTTGAAGATGTTAACTCGTAACATTGCTTCTGAATATGGTGAATTCAACATTCAATGTAATGGTATCGGCCCAGGTTATATCGCAACTCCACAAACTGCTCCATTGAGAGAAAAGCAAGCTGACGGTTCTCGTCATCCTTTCGACTCTTTCATTATTGCTAAAACTCCTGCTGCTCGTTGGGGAACTCCTGAAGATTTGGAAGGTCCAGCTGTATTCTTGGCTTCTGATGCTTCTGACTTCGTAAACGGACATGTTCTTTATGTAGATGGTGGTATCCTGGCTTATATTGGTAAACAACCTCAATAATTAACAATATAATACCAATGTGCCGGTGTACCTCTGAAAAGAGATTCATCGGCACGTTCGTTTTATAGCATAAGCAAACATAATGAAAAAGACAATCTTTTTATTATTTGCAGCATTTGCGGCTGCTTCTTGCTCAAGCAGCAAGAACATTAATGTAAAGGTAACTAATGTTTCTTCGCTTGATAGAAATAAAGAAATGGTAGAGGTTTCAATGGCCGAAATCAGCACTAAGTTACATCTTGCAGATACAGCTCAGGTTATAGTTCTGGATAAGAACGATCAGCAGGTTCCTTATCAGATTACTTATGACGCAAAGCTGATTTTCCCTTCAACCGTTAAGGCTAAATCTTCTGAAGTATATACGATAAAGACCGGAGTTCCTGAAACATTCAACACGCTTACTTTCGGAAAACAATTTCCGGAACGTGTAGATGATGTAGCATGGGAAAACGACCGAATCGCATTCCGTACTTATGGTCCGGCTCTTCAGGCAACAGGCGAGAAAGCTTTTGGATATGACATTTGGGTAAAAAGAACAAACGACCTTGTTGTTGAAAACAGATATGCTATGGAACTTGACGATAGCACTAATGCCGAAATAAAAAGGTTGGCAGTAACAGACCCTGCAGCTTCAAAAGCTTTAAGAGAAAGAACTTCTTATCACTTTGATCATGGAAACGGGCTTGATTATTACAAAGTTGGTCCTACACTTGGAGCTGGAACTTCTGCTTTCCTTGTAGATGGTGAAATGGTTTATCCTTATTGCTACAAAACACAGGAAGTTCTGGATAACGGCCCCTTACGTTTTACTGTGAAGTTGGTTTATAATCCGCTTAACATCAAAGGAAATTCTGTTATCGAAACACGTATTATCTCTCTTGATGCCGGCTCACAACTAAATAAGGTAAATCTTACTTTCAGTAAAGTTAATACAGTTATGCCTTTGGCTACTGGTATTGTAGTTCACACCGGAAGCAACGATTATAAAATGTCTGCTCAAAAAGGTTATATTGCTTACGCAGACCCTAAAGACCCGGTTAACGGACAAATTTATGTGGGAGCTGTTTTCCCAGCTAATGTAAAGGAAGCTAAGTTTATTCCTTTTAAAGGAGCCGAAGCTTCTAAAATTAAAGATGGAGCAGAAGGACATGTAACATGCAATCAGCGACTATGAACCGGGCTCTGAATTCATGTATTACTTCGGTGCAGGATGGAGCAAATGGGGTTTCAACTCATTCGGCCGACTGGTTTAAGTACGTAGATGAATTTGCACAAAAAGTACGCACTCCGCTAACTGTAACAGTTAAATAAAAGCATACTGATTTATAATACAGGAAAACTGTTCTGAATACTCAGGGCAGTTTTTTTATTTTCCGCCCGGCACTTATTTCAAATAGCTCCTTTATAGTTTTTAGCGACCTGCGCAGGTCGATTCTGCGAGTTGCGCAGGCTGTTAATACGAGCTTGCGCAGCTCACTTTCGCGAGTTGTGCAGGTCGCTAAAGAGATTCAACCGGTAATCTATAAAGATTCCGTTATTGTTTATAAATAGACTAGTGATAATACTTATTTAGTAAGGATTCAATTGAGAAACGATCAGATATAAACGGAGAATCTAGGTGAAACCCGAAAAGCAGAACAATCATTCATCCGGCAAAATAGCCTTCAGATTCCGCATAAGGCCATCAACTTTGCACGTTTTACGGCTGAACCTTTGAATAAAACACGATATTGCTCTACAGTCAAAGCCTTCCAGTCTTCTTCTTCCATTGAAAGAAGCGCCGTCAGAAGGTTCAAAATCTGCAATCTGATGAGGAGAAGCAAATCGATTCCAGGGACAGCATTTCTGGCAATCATCACAACCATACAAATGATTACCCATTTTCGGGGCTATTCCAGGCTCTATTTCGCCTTTATGTTCAATAGTCAGGATAAGATATGCAACGATTAGAGTTAAGGAGAAATGGCCTTTCTAAAGCCTTCACAGGACATGCATCCAGACAGCGGGTGCAATTACCGCATTTGCTCTGTATTGGGGAATCATAATCAAGCTCAATATCCAGAAAGATTTCACCCAGAAAGAAATAGGAACCCGCACTAGGAATAATCAGCTGAGTATTCTTTCCAATCCATCCAAGACCGGCTTTTTGCGCCCAGTAACGATCAAGAACGGGTGCTGTATCACAGAAAACTCTCCCGTTGACCGGTGTCCAAGTGTTCATTAATGAAGGTAAACAGTTCTGTAAGCTTGGTTTTCATTACCTCATGATAATCTTTTCCATAGGCATAATAAGCAAACTGCAGTTGTTCTTCTCTCAGCTTGCGCGAAGGGTAATAATTTAGCGCAACAGAGACAATGCTTTTAGTTCCTTCTACCAGCAAGCGTGGATCACATCGTTTATCAAAGTGATTGTTCATAGTACACCATTCCTGCCTGATTACCATCTGCAAGCCATTGTTCAAGATAAGCCATACTCTCTCCTACGGCATCTGCACGAGCAATACCACAAGCAGAAAAGCCGAGGCGTAATGCTTCGGCTTTTATTTGTTGAGAAAGTACTTCTTTATCCATTATAATAACTTAAACTGATAGCCTTGCTCAAGTAACCATTCTATAGAACGAGGTAAAGCATACTTCATGTTTTCTTCGGACTTCAGCGAATCGTGAAAGGTTATAATGGAACCATTACGCACATAATGCTTCACCTTTTCGAAAACCTGCTCGCCATTTAGTTTATTACTATAATCACGAGTTACCAAATCCCACATTATTATTTTATACTTCTTCCTGAGAACATAATACTGAGCAGCTCTCATGTGGCCGTGTGGCGGGCGAAAAAGATCTGACTTAATCATCTCATTTGCCTTATCAGTATTGGCCAGATAATTCTTCGTGAGAAATCCAAATCCCCTGATATGATTAAATGTATGATTCCCTACACGATGACCACGTTCAAGAAGCATTTTAAACTCTTCAGGGTGCTTGCGCACATTATCTCCTACCAGAAAGAAGGTAGCTTTAATTCCGTACTTATCTAATAAATCTAATACCCAGGGAGTTATTTCGGGAATGGGTCCATCATCGAAAGTGAGATAAACAGCTTTCTCTTTCGGATCCATTCTCCAAATAGCCCCCGGATAAAGAGCCCTTATTAACTTTGGGGGTTGTTCAATAAACATCTTTTTTTATTCCACTTATTTTGCACCAGTTCTCATTGAATAAGAAGCATAAAGTGCTTCAAATTTCTTTGAGTAATCTGGCAATAAAGACGATTTATATGCTTTAAGCAATTTATTTGTTTCGTCCAGAATATATAAATTATAAACGCATTCCTGATTACTTGCCGCAAGTTGTGAGTTATTCATACTCAAGTACCATCTTACATATTGGCTGGACTTGGTGAACAAATCGGTAAGAATCTTCTCTGCTTTCTGTTTTCTGTCCAAGTGCAAAGTAGGCTTTAGCCATTTCCATTGATCCACTTTGGAAATCGTGAGGAACAGAAGCAGTAGGAATAACCTTACTTCCATAATCTAAGCAATTTCAAAGCTTTATCTTTCTTGCCTTGATTAACAAGTTGAAGAGCAAGCTGAGAGAACAATCTACGGTGCGAGTAACACATTCTCAGTACATTTTCGTCAAGATAAACTTTAGGATTATCCATTCCGCCCCATTTAAAACTTGTTCATGATGTTATTATACATCTTCTCGCTATCCATGCGAGCACCAAGTTTAGCTGTATTAAACGGAGTAATACGGTAAGCAAGACCTTCCTGACAGAAATTATCTGAGAAACAAAGGTGATTTTCTGATCCAACAGATATTGCCATATAAACAGGACGTTCCCAGTTACATTCAGCAATCATCTCAAGCATCATCAATTCCGACTTACTGATTCCACGTTTACCCTTTAATGAAAGAGTCATATAATCTGGAATAACTCCATTCAATGAATCAGGAATCATCATGCCCGAACGTTTAATAGCCTCCTTATCAAGCTTGATAACTATACTATCTGTAGGGATAATCTTAAATTCTTCCTTATCAGAACGTACCCAATGCTTAAGAATGTTCTTTAATTCGAATGGGTTTTCACCAAAATTCTTTTTAGCTTCAGCCGGGTTACTCTTATAAAGAGCAAGAATTGTTTCTTTCACTTCCGGACGCACCTGAATATATTCGTTCACACCGGTAACGTATTCCAAACGGTTCCATGTAATAGGAACTGATGGAGAGTTATAAGCCGGACGTTTCATTTGATCAATATACCAGTCTGTCTGCAAATAGCTTAAGTTACAAACACGAACATCGGTACGGAATCCTTCTGTTTCCTGATTATACCACAATGGGAAAGTATCGTTATCACCATTGGTAAAGATTATCGGGTTACCTTTAGTCTGACAAGAGTTCAAATAGTTCTGACCAATGTCACGACAAGCATAACGATCAGAGCGGTCATGGTCATCCCATGTCTGGCCAGCCATCTGAATTGGCACAATCAAACAAGCTATTGATGCAATAACAGCAGATGGAGTTTCACTAAGTTTCTTATTTAACAACCTTACTAATCCGGCAACACCCATACCAATCCATATTGCATACGCATAGAATGAGCCGGCATAAGCATAATCTCGTTCACGAGGCTGACTTGGAGTTTGATTCAGATATACAACAATGGCTATACCAGTCATAAAGAATAAGAAGAATACAGCCCAGAATCCCTGAATACCCTTTTTGTCCGCGATAAGCCTGGAATATAATTCCGATTATACCCAGCAGCAATGGAAGACAGTAGTAAACATTATGTCCTCTGTTGTTAGCAAGATCATCAGGCAACAAAGACTGATCTCCAACCAAAGCATTATCAATAAAAGGAATACCGGTTATCCAGTTACCATGTTCAATTTCTCCTGAACCTTGAATATCATTCTGTCTTCCGGCAAAGTTCCACATAAAGTAACGCCAATACATAAAGTTCATCTGGTAAGAGAAGAAGAATTTTATGTTCTCCAGCTGTGTAGGCATGTTAACAGTAACCATTTCGCCACACTGATCATAAGGAACATCATATCCTTCAATATTCATCCAAGTTCTTATATTGAGCTTCGTGTGCAGAACTATACATACGAGGGAACAGCATGTTCTGAGCATAAACATAGTCTTGCTGGTTACCTGCTGTAATATATTGGTCTTTTTCGTTTGGAGAAGCTTTTTCTTTTCTGATATAGATTGGAGCACCTTCTTCAACGACCGGAGAACAATAGCCATCTTTCTCTTCCAGTTTTACTTTGGATGAATAAGCTGGGCCATAGAAAAGAGGTCGGGTACCATATTGTTCACGTCCCAGATAACTTCCCAAAGTGAAGATATCTTCAGGAGAGTTCTGATCCATCGGTGTATTGGCAGTTGAACGAATAACGATCAATGCATAAGATGAATATCCAACCATAATCATCATAATGCAAAGCAAAGAAGTATTCAATGTACGTGCACTAATCTGATATTTCTTATTTATAAACTCAGCAAAGAGGTAAATTGCCAAAACAGCTAACACAATTGCACCAATTACAACACTACTTGTGCCGTGACCATAGAAAGGAATTCCTAAAAGCGCAACAGTCAGCAGGAATGACAACTTCATCTTTTTATCACTCTTTTCCTACATAAGATTCATATATCCCCCAGAAAATAGCAGCTAAAAGAATAATAATATAAATAATAAGTCCAGTGTTAAATGGCAATCCGAAGTCGTTTACAAACAAGAGTTCAAACCATCCTCCTACTTTTACAAAACCAGGAACAATACCATAAAGCACAATAGCAATCAAGACCATTGAACCAACCAATGCAAGCAAAGAACCTTTTGCATTAGCGTTAGGATGTTTCTTGAAGTAGTAAACCAGTACAATTGCCGGGATGCAGAGTAAGTTAAGCAAGTGCACACCGATAGACAATCCGGTAAGATATGCAATCAGCACAATCCAGCGATCAGAATGAGGCTCATCGGCCACATCTTCCCACTTCAATATTAACCAGAATACAACAGCAGTGAACAAAGAAGAATAAGCATAAACTTCACCTTCTACAGCACTGAACCAGAAAGTATCTGAAAACGTATATACTAAAGCTCCCACAAGACCACTAGCCCATAATGGTAATAAGCTGGCTAAGCTTTGGTTCTTCACCATCTTTTAAAACAAGCTTTCTTGTTAAGTGGGTAATTGTCCAGAAAAGAAACATAATACAAGCAGCACTCATCAAAGCCGACATCGTATTAACCATCCTGGCTACCATTGCCGGATCACTAACGAATTGAGTAAAGAAATTAGCTGTCAGCATAAAGAAAGGTGCACCGGGAGGATGCCCTACTTCCAGTTTATAACTTGAAGTAATAAACTCTCCACAATCCCAGAAACTGGCTGTGGGTTCTATTGTCAGGCAATAGACAACGGCTGCAATAGCAAATGCAAACCAACCCGTCAGGTTGTTCACTAACTTGTACTGTTTCATTAAAAATATGTTTATATTGTTACATACGCGCGGCAAAGATAGAAAACTTTAATTAAAAATATGCAAGTAACGCTTGTTTTCAGTCTTTTAGGAAGTTCAAAGTTTAACTATTTTCATCTTTTTAATGATTATAAACATTAAAATTTTTACTTCTGTTCTTCGTGATGGTGATTCTTTATGATGCGGTGAGGAAGTTCGCCATGTCCCAACAGCTCAATAGGGCATTCAAACTTCTCTTCCAACCATTCTGCAGAGACCTCTGAATCGGGATGATAATCGAGCGTTTCATTCACACATGCTATTGTTTTTACGTTACTGATAACTGTACCAATATCATGAGAAACCAAGATGATTGCCCGCTCTTTATTTATTTCGGAGAGAGTTTCATAAAGACGGCTCTCAAAACGCTTATCAATATAAGTATTCGGTTCGTCAAGAATTACAATCTCGGGATTAGAAACAATAGCTCTTGCCAGCAAAACACGTTGAAGTTGTCCGCCAGACAACTGACCGATAGTTTTTTTCTCAAGCCCTTGCAATCCCATGTGAGTAATAATTTCCTCAACCTGTGCATGGTGCTCATCCGAAAATTTCTTTATCAGAGACTTCTTACGGCTTAAACCCGAAAGAATTACATCATATACAGATATTGGAAACTTCTTATCAATTGCGCTATACTGAGGTAAATATCCCATCGACAATTATCTACCGGTTTCTCGTCACGTAGAAACGGATTTCTCCACTTTCAGGCTTCAGCAAACCCAGAATAAGTTTAATTAATGTGGTTTTTCCTCCGCCGTTTGGTCCTATAATGCCTAAGAAATCACGCTTCATAAACATTCAGGTTTACATCACGCAACACAGGTTTATGATCATAACTTGCAAACAGATGTTCTATTTCAATAATCTTGTTCATCGTTTCAATGCTTGGGCTATTCTAATCATTTCTCCTTTCCAATCATAAGAAAGAGGATTAATGCGCACAATCTTTGTTCCGGTTTCTTTGGCTATTAATTCTGCATTACTCTTATCGAACTCTTGCCTGCACAAAGATAACCCGTACTCCCTCTTTTTTACATGTCAGCATCAGTTCCTTCAACTGAGAAGGTGAAGGCTCTTTTCCTCCTGCTTCAATAGAAATCTGATGCAATCCATAATCGCGTGCAAAGTAAGACAGAGCAGGATGGTAAATCATAAACGATTTATCAGCTCCTTTTAATATTGTTCGAAGTGTATCATCAACAGCTTTTATCTCTTGTTTTAGCTTATTACATCTCTGGATATAATAAGATTTGTTTTCTTTATCCAAAGAACATAGAGCTTTACAAGTATTATCTGCTATAATTTGTGCATTAATTGTTGAATTCCAAATGTGAGGATCAGCCTCGTTTGATGATGATGATGACCATCTTCACTATCATGGTGATGGGTTCCAAATACTAGTTTTATCTCAGCAGATGTATCGAAAGGACGCATCTGAGGAGCATTCTCCATCAAACGACTAAACCAAACCAGCTCAAAACCTATATAACCAATGCGAAGATAGGCTTCACTTTTACCAAGAGAAACCAATTGGGCAGGAGTTGGGTCGTAGCTCTCGGGGCTGGTTCCCTTAGGCACCATGCTTATAACAGAATATTTATCTCCAGCTATTTGCTCTGTAAAATAACGCTGTGGCTCAATAGTAACAGTTAATATTCTTTTACCAGACTCTTTTTTATTTGTACATCCGATAAAGCTAATACTGATTAATAAAGATAGTGCAATAAGTATTTTATTCATAATTTCGTTTTAATCCGTACTTTGCAAAGTAATTATAAATATTGATAGTAAGATGAAATTCCTTACCTTTGTTGGCAAAACAAGGGGTCCAAATAAATAATGGAAACAAAACAAAAATCACTTTTATCCGAGATAGAACTTACGGCAGATGGGAGCCATACACTTTTTGTTCCGTCGATGAATGAGCATTATCACTCTGTAAACGGAGCAAAAACTGAAGCAGAACATATCTACATAAACTATGGTTTCAAAGAAAGTTGTGCCTCTCTTGTCAACGTACTGGAAATTGGTTTTGGAACTGGATTGAATGCTTTTCTTACTTGGTTGAAACACAGAAACTGCAAAAAAAACTGTCTATACAAGTCTTGAACTATATCCATTATCTCAGGAAGTAATAGAGCAACTGAATTATCCAAGTATCATATATCCGGAGTTTTCAAATCTTTATTTTGACTTACACCGCGCTGAATGGAATAAGCTGCTGCAAATCTCAGCTGATTTCTCTTTATTGAAAGTCAATATCGATTTTACTCAGATATCTCACGCCAATGAATCTTCAAAGTGGAAATTAGGAACTATAGACAATCAGTCCATCTCTTATGATGTTGTCTATTTTGATGCATTTGCACCAGAAAAGCAACCAGAAATGTGGATCAAGATTTATTTGATGCTATATATGCTTCTATGAGCAATAACGGTATACTAATGACATATTGCGCAAAAGGAGTAGTAAGAAGAATGCTTCAAACTTCTGGATTTAAAGTGGAAAGATTGCCTGGCCCTCCGGGGAAAAGAGAAATATTAAGAGCCACAAAACAAGAAAATAATCAATTATAAATTATGTATCATTGACAGAAAAACCGTCAACTGCATACAACATAACAATAGTACTACAAATATATAACGAACCAATTACCTACAAACATAGAAGAAAGTAGTAAGAAGAACATTACTGCGCATAAGCCCAATGCCATGGAAATAACTTCACACTTAGTTGGCAAGAAAGGCAAAAAATGCCATCATGCACCTTTGCCCTGAAGAAACTTTGCATCTTTAAAATCTTCTCATGCTTTATTTTGAAATACTTTTCGGCCCATTCTATTTTACCCTAAATATCCAATATAGTAGCAAGGACATTCCGCCGGCTGTAATTTCCCAATGAAGCCCAGGACTACAGATATAAAGGATCGAAGCCCAATTTTATAAGGACACAGTACTATGTCAGAACTGAAAGGTACAATACTTCCCGCAGCATAGCAGAGACAAATAGCCCCGGATATCCCATATCTATAAGAAACTGCTGAACTGTAGCTATTATAGCATCCATAAATTATATATCAGAAGAGTTGCTAATCCAATTAAAGAAACAATAAAGAATATGTTTGAGCTGCGGCTCTTTGTCAAAGCAAAAAAGTGGCCGGCCAGGAAACTGAAACAAACCAATAATAAAGGAAATACTGTCACGAAATGTTGTGGCTGAAGTATAATAGTACAAGCAAACAAGTTCCTATTAGGGAGAAAAAATTTAAATATGCTCTTGTACGTATTTTATCTTGCCACCCGTTTATTAAACTATTAGTCACACCAACTACAAATAGCAAAATAATATAACTTATAGTTGCTACCTGCCAGCCCTTTAAAACTAAAAGATTAATAGGTTCAAAAGTAATAAGTGTTTGGAAAGGATGATAAATCATCTTCCAAATGATTAAATGTAAACGCATACCCTGCCAAAAACCAAAAAGGAAACATAATACCTAATAATCCGGCAAAGAAACTTCTTGGATTTAATGATTGGAAGTTGTAAGCGGCAATAAGATAAAAAGGAGCCAGATATAATAACTGAGGAAGAATTAAACCACTTAATCCTAAAAACATCCAGGAATAAAAAACATTTCCTGAAGGATTTGCTTGCTGATAGGACTTAAAAAGAAAATAGATAGATATTACCATGAAAAGCGTTGATGCCGTTCCAACATGCAACGGATACAACTCGGGACAAGCAGCAATAACTATCAAATAAAAAGAGGTCTGGATTGAAGCTCTAAGGCGTATAATACCAAAAGTATTATTAAGCTCAATTAATAGATAACTAATAAAAGCATAAAAAACGAAGTTTATTAATAAACTTATAGACTTGCCCAGAAAAAAAGGCTCCAGCATCTGCCAGACCGGTGACGAAGAATGAGAAAACACTGCTACAGGTTTAATAAAATAAACCCCAAGCCAGATCATAACAGACAATAACATAACGACAGGCAAAGTAATTTTACCTGTCGTTATTCTATGTTGTATACTTTTTCTTATCATCTATATTTATAAATCAAATCCAATATCTGAACGGAAATACTTCTTTTCAAAATCGATTAGTTTAGCAGCAGAGAATGATTGTGCCAAGGCTTCATCTTTATTATTGCCATAAGAGCTGATTGCCAATACACGACCACCATTGGTAACAACCTGACCATCTTTCATAGTAGTTCCAGCATGGAATACAATGCTATCTTTAACTTGGTCTAGTCCACTAATCGGGAATCCTTTATCATAATGCTCAGGATAACCACCAGAAACCAACATTACACTAACAGCAGTACGAGGATCTTCTTCCAATACTTTTTCATCAAGATTGCCTGCAGCTACTCCTTCAAAAAGTTCTACAAGGTCACTCTTCACACGAAGCATCACATGATTCTGTTTCAGGATCTCCCATACGAACATTATATTCAATGACCATTGGTTCACCTTTCACATTTATCAGTCCTAAGAATATAAAACCTTTATAATCGATTCCTTCCTGAGCTAATCCCTCTACTGTTGGACGAATAATTCGCTCGTCTACTTTCTTCATCCAGGCAGCATCAGCAAATGGAACTGGAGTAACAGACCCCATACCACCAGGTATTTAATCCTTTATCGCCTTCGCCAATACGTTTATAATCTTTAGCTACCGGAAGTACTTTATAGTTTTTACCGTCTGAAAGGACAAAAACAGAACATTCAATACCGCTAAGGAATTCTTCAATAACAACAGTTGCACTGGCATCGCCAAACATTCCACTAAGCATCTCTTGCAGTTCCTTTTTTGCTTCTTCCAAAGTTAGGCAAAATAAGTACACCTTTTCCAGCGCAAAGTCCATCAGCCTTCAATACATAAGGAGCTTCCAATGTTTCAAGGAAATCAAGACCTTCCTGCAAATTAGCAGATGTTATACTCTTATAGCCAGCAGTTGGAATATTATGACGCATCATAAATGCTTTAGCAAATTCTTTGCTACCTTCCAATGTAGCACCTTTTTGTGAAGGTCCCTATTACCGGTATCTTATTTAATTCAGAGTCTTTCTGAAAATAATCATAGATTCCCTTTACAAGAGGATCTTCAGGGCCAACTACGACCATATTTATATTATTGTCAAGAACAAAAGCTTTGATAGAAGAAAAATCATCCGCCTTAATATTAACATTTTCTCCTACACTGCTCGTTCCTGCATTTCCCGGAGCAATATACAATTTTTCTATCTTTGGGCTCTGCGCTATTTTCCATGCTAATGCATGTTCTCTTCCACCCGAACCTAATAATAATAATTTCATAGTTGTATTGTATTATTTATTTAAGAAACTCATCAAAATACTGAGTCATTTTATTATTTAAATGTACACGGTCTTTACCTACAACACCATGTTCATGTCCCGGATAGATAAATAAATCCGGATAAGTGCCAGCTTCAATGCAAGCTTTCATAAAAGAATAAGTATGCTGAGGAACACAAGTAGGATCTACTCCTCCATGAATTACCAACAGATGTCCTTTCAGGTTACCTGCCTTGAGTTTCATATTAGAATCTTTGTAACCTTCCGGATTTGTTTCCGGTGTATCCATATAACGTTCACCATACATTACTTCATAATAACTCCAGTCAATAACAGGTCCACCTGCTACGCCAACCTTGAATGTATCCGGATAACGTAACATTAGATTCGTTGTCATAAATCCACCAAAGCTCCATCCGTGAACTCCAATTCTATTTGCATCAACAAATGGAAGAGTCTTCAGGAAATTCAACACCTTTCATCTGATCTTTAGCTTCTACTACACCTAAGTGACGGAAAGTTGCCTGTTCAAATTCCAGACCACGATTTTCGCTTCCGTGATTATCTATGCTGAACATCACATAGCCTTTGCTTGCCATATAGATTTCCCAGCCACGCGCTCCACCAAGCCAAGTGTTGTTTACGACCTGAGCATGAGGACCACCATATACATAAATAACGGTTGGATATTTCTTTGAATGGATCAAAATCAACAGGTTTTATCAAGCGATAATAAAGATCGGTTACCCCATCATCAGCCTTGATTGTTCCCATCTCAATAGTTGGAGTTTTGTATCCATCATAAGGATTACTTGCTGTAAGCAAATTATTCACCTTTCCTTTAGTTACATCAATAAGATCAATAGCAACGAGGTGTAGTGGTAGATACATATCTATCGATTACATATTTTCCCTGAAGCCGAAAGCAGTGTTAGTATGAGTTCCGGCAGCCGGAGTAATTCTCGTACGTTTACCTGTTTTCAGATTAACTTTATATGTTTGAGTTTCCAATGGACTTGCTTCGGTTGATGAAATATAAATATTGTCTCCTTTGGCATCAAACCCAAGGATATCCTTCACTAACCAATTGCCTTTTGTCAACTGCTTTATAAGTTTACCATCTATATTATATAAGTATAAATGATTAAAGCCATCTCTCTGACTTTGATAAATAAACTTAGTATTATCCCCTTTTAGAAATAATATAGGATGCTGTGGTTCTACATATTTCGGGCTACTCTCTTCAATCAGCATCTTCTCCTTATTTCCACTTTCTACATTATAAGAGAAAAGTTGAGAGTGATTCTGATCACGATTTAATTCAATATAATAAAGAGTCTTTTCATCCGGACTCCAAGCTATATTGGTAAAATAACGATCTTTAGGATTGCCAGCATTGAGATATATAGTCTTTCCTGTAGCTACATTATATATTCCAATAGTCACTTCATGACTAGTCATTCCCGCCATTGGATATTTTCCAGGTTTCACTGTAGCAATACGTGTATCTATATCTACAAAAGGATAATCGGCAACCATCCGTTCATCCATTCTGTAGAAAGCTAATAAATTTCCTTTTGGTGACCAGAAAGTACCTTTTGAAATTCCAAACTCATTACGGTGAACGCTTTGTCCACAAACAACGCCTTTTGGTTCATGAGTAATCTGGATATTCTGTCCTTTTGAATCAGCAATATAGAGGTTATTATCAATGGTATAAGCTACAGTCATTATTTTCTTTGCAATAATCGTTATTCGCAGCTTTCTCTTTTACATTAATAACATTGGTTATTTTCTGTATCCCAAAATCATAAAAAACACTCTTCTGAGGCAAATCAATTTTCATGATTTTCTTTCAGGAAAAGGAAAAGAAACTGAATAAAAATGGCTGATCTTTCCTAGCTTCTGATCTCCCAACAACTTATTAACCTGTTCCAGGGTTACGATCGTGGTTTCTTTCATCTTGTTAGCAGGATCAATAGAAACAAGTTTATCTATATCCGGCTTTATACAAATATCACCCCACCATTGCAAACCATAAATATTCTCAGGAAGATGCTGAGCATAAGTAGCACCTCCCGGAATTAAATCAGTCTATAGTGAATTCTTTCAAATTCTGAGCCATAGTTCCAGCAGATAAAAACAATGTTGCACCCAAGGCCATCATTAATTTTTTCATCTTTAATATGCTTTTTCTTTCTTGAAATCTTTATATTTTCCTCCAAAGATCTGGTATTTGCGGAATTCACATTCCAAAGATCCATTGAAAAGTGGAATTTTGCGAGATGGCTTCAATCCAATCTGATCAAAACATTCTTCACGATAACTTAAGATCCATGCGTCCTGATCAGTAAAGGCATGCTTCAGGCGTTCGCCAATCATTTGATATAGTCCCAATAAATCAGCGAGTAGAAATACGTTCACCATAAGGAGGATTCATAACTATAACCGATTTTTCCTTTGGTTTTTCGAAATTGTTGGAAAGGCTGTAATTTTAAAATAATTTCCTTAGACAAACCTGCAGCCTTTACATTATTGATTGCAATCTCGTGTGCCTGAGGGTTATTATCGTAACCAAATATTTTATGATCGAACTCACGCTCCTGAGAATCATCATTATAGATATTATCAAACATTTCCTGATCAAAGTCTTTCCATCTTTCGAATGCAAACTCTTTACGGAAAACACCCGGTGCAATATTGCGGGCAATAAGTGCAGCTTCAATAGGAATAGTTCCTGATCCACACATTGGGTCTATCAAGTCACATTGTCCATGCCAGCCTGTCATCAAAATCATTCCCGCTGCAAGCACTTCGTTTAATGGAGCTTCAACAGCTTCCTGACGATAACCTCTACGATGAAGAGATTCACCAGAAGAGTCTAATGAAAGGGTACATTTATTTTGTGCAATATGAATATTCAAAAGAACATCAGGCTTATTGATACGTACGGAAGGGCGTTTGCCATTTAAATCTTTGAAATAGTCTACAATAGCATCTTTTACTTTGTACGCTACAAACTTTGAATGACGAAACTCTTCGCTAAAAACAACTGCATCTACAGCAAAAGTTTTATCTGCATCAAGGTACTCTTCCCAATTAATTTTTTTAATCTGATTGTATACCTCATCAGCATCCTTAGCGTTAAAGTGTTTGATAGGTTTTAAAATACGAATCGCTGTACGCAAACAAAAATTTGCACGATACATCATTTCTTTATCACCAGAGAAGGAGACCATACGTCTGCCAATCTGTACATCATTTGCTCCTAAATTAGTTAATTCTTCAGCTAAGACTTCTTCCAGCCCTTGGAAAGTTTTTGCTATAAGTTCAAATTGCATATATTATTTTTAAAATTTATTTTTTTGCTTTTGTTTGTACCAGTCTTGCTCCCGGCGGAACATCTTCAGTTACCCATATATTACCTCCAACAGTAGCCCCTTTTCCAACAATTATACGTCCCAGAATAGTAGCGTTAGAGTATACAATAACATCATCTTCAAGAATAGGATGACGTGGAATTCCTTTGATAGGATTACCATCATTATCGAGTGGGAAGCTTTTAGCACCAAGAGTTACACCCTGATAGAGCTTTACATTATTGCCAATGATACTGGTTGCACCAATTACAACACCCGTTCCGTGGTCTATAGTAAAATAAGATCCAATCTGCGCTCCGGGATGTATATCAATTCCTGTTTCAGAATGAGCCATTTCTGTAATGATACGAGGAATTAAAGGAACTCCAAGTTTCAACAATTCATGAGCGATTCTGTAATTTGTAATGGCTTTAATAGCAGGATAGCAGCAAATTACTTCTCCAAAGCTTTGTGCTGCAGGATCTCCATTATACGCAGCTTCAACATCAGTTGCCAAAGTACGGCGTAACTGAGGGAATAGTCCAATAAGCTTAGCAGCTAAATCTGCAGCTTTTGCCTGTTTAGATTCAGTATCCTCTGTACATTCTTCTGAAGCACCAAAACATAAACCAGCCATTATTTGCTTTGTAAGCAAACCAAAAAGCTTTTCAATATTTACTCCTATGTGATAATTGATAGTGCGGCTATTCACCGTTGAGTTTCCAAAATAACCTGGAAAAAGAATCGCACGCGAAAGCTCTATAATATCTTGAAGAATCTTGGCAGAAGGAAGTGGCTCTCCATCTTTATGCTGATGCATCAATCCTTTATATGATTCGCTTTCCGAAAGCTCATCAACAGCTTGTGTCAGAATGTGAGTAAAATTCATTGGACTCATAAGTAATCCCTACTATTTATAACTGCGCAAAGTTAGGAATTATTGCCAATAATACAATGAATTAGCTTTGAAATCTCACGTTTATTAATAATTGAACAACATTACCCTATTTCTTAATTTTCTTCTGTAAGAAAGTAAGGGCAGAACAAATATCCATAAAGTATTTTTAGGGTAAACAAAAAGAACCGGCAATCAATGCTTTTTTATAAGCAATTGATTGCCGGTTTATATTATGCTATTATTCTAGTAAATATGAATTATTCAGCCAGAACACCTTTAAGGGTAGCAGAGCTTGCTTCATTGATTGTGACCTTAACAAAATCACCAATTCTATGATTTCCTCTGTCAAATACAACCACACGGTTCTGTTCTGTTCTACCAACAAGCTGTTCACGAGAACGTTTAGAAACGCCTTCTACCAAGACTTCATAAGTTTTGCCAATACAACGCTTATTACTTTCAGCCGATAGTTGATTCTGTAATTCTATAATCTCATTCAATCGGGCCACCTTCACCTCTTCAGGCACATTGTCTTCCAAATTTTTAGAAGCGTAAGTTCCTGGTCGTTCTGAATATTTAAACATGAAAGCAGAATCATAAGCACATTCTCTCATTAACGAAAGAGACTCCTGATGATCTTCCTCCGTTTCAGAATGGAAACCAGAGAATATATCGGTAGACAATCCACAATCAGGGATAATTCTCTTTATTGCAGCAACTCTTTCCAGGATACCACTCACGATTATACTTCCGGTTCATGAGCTTCAAAATTCTTGAGCTTCCACTTTGTACCGGTAAATGAATGTGTTTACATACATTTGGTACCTGAGCATTACTTCCAAGGTTTCATCACTCATATCCTTTGGATGAGAAGTAGTGAAACGTACACGCATAGTTGGAACTGCTTCAGCCACGGTACGAAGAAGCGTAGGGAAAGTAATGGTTTCACCATCTTTTTCAAAGCAGTACGAATTTACATTCTGTCCCAGTAATGTAACTTCTTTATAACCTTTTGCTGCTAAATCGCGCACCTCATTAAGAATACTTTCTACATCCCTGCTACGCTCACGTCCACGGGTATAAGGAACAATACAATAAGTGCAGAAATTATTGCAACCACGCATAATCGAAACAAATCCTGAAATATGATTACCACAAATACGTGAAGGAATTACATCGCGGTAAGTTTCAGTAGTAGAAAGTTCTACATTCATGGCTTTTTCACCTGTTTCAACAGAAGCGATAAGTTCGGGTAAAGTTAAATAGGCATCCGGACCAACAACAAGATCAACGTGATGATTTTCTATCAAATCATCTTTTACTCTTTCCGCCATACAGCCTAATACACCAACAATAAGATGTTTCTTTTTCTTCTTTAAAGAATAAAAGAATTCCAGACGATTCAGAATCTTTTGTTCAGCGTTATCACGAATTGAACAAGTATTCATAAAAACGGCAATCTGCTTCTTCCAGGGTTTCACACGCATTGTAACCTGCCATCTTCATTACTGACGCAATTACTTCGCTATCTGCCACATTCATCTGGCAGCCATACGTTTCGATAAACAATTTTTTGTTCTCAAAATCAGTTGCAGATTTAAAGTCTGCTCCTGTTACTTCATTCATAATCTTACAATTTAAAATTTGGACGCAAAGATACGTCTTCTAAAGCAATTACGTAGTGCGGCACTTAAAAAAAAATGCATAAACTTACATTTATAAGGAATTCTTAAAAAGAATTATATAAAATCCTCATTACATATTCTAGATATTAGTCGGGAAAATTAGTTAACAGAACAATTAACTACCAAAGTATTAATTAGTTAATATTGAAATAAACACAAAGAAACGGAACTCTTAAAAAGACTGTTTTTTAGTCCGATTTCTGTAATACTATCAATTTAAATTCATATCTTTGAAAACTAAATTTAAATATAATCATGGATGATTTTCTTCAATACATAATTGTTGTTGTTGCAGTTATTGCAGCAATAGTAAGCAAAATCCGTACACAGGAGAAGGCAGATAATGATAAAAATAATAAGAAACCTACAGTAGTTCCTTCAGAACCGGAGAATAAAAAAGGAAATACTGTTTTAGATAACTGGGAAAAATGGTTCGAAGCTGACGAGACTAAGGTTAGTCCGTTAAAGCAGGAACCTGTAAATGTATCTATTCATCCATCTCCGAAAAATGTGGATCTTTCAACTGCAAACAAACAAACTGCAACTGCAGACCATAAAGATAAAAAAGATATTTCTCTAAAGAATGAAATACTAGAAAATGCTCCCGACATCCAGCTTAATACAATAGAAGATGTGCGTCGGGCTATTATCTATTCAGAAATAATTCAAGAAAGTACTAAAAAATTTAATTTAACTTGAAATTATACTATTGAAGATTATGTCATTAAAGTTTATTACCGCAGAAGAAGCTGCCAGCTTCGTTAAAGATGGAGATAACGTTGGATTCAGTGGATTTACACCTGCAGGTGCACCTAAAGCTATACCAGCTGCTATTGCAGAAAGAGCGATAGCCGAGCATGAAAAAGGAAATCCTTTCAGTATTGGAGTACTTACAGGAGCATCTTCAGGAGATTCTCTTGACGGTGCACTAACAAGAGCCAAAGCAATTAAGTTCCGTGCTCCATATCAAACAAACAAATCTATGAGAAACGCCATCAATATTGGAGAGATAGATTATCAGGATCTTCATCTTTCTGAAATGGCGCAACAGGTTCGTTACGGATTCATGGGAAAAGTAAATGTAGCTATTATTGAAGCTTGCGAAGTAACTGAAGATGGGAAAATATATGTGACTACAGCCGGTGGAAATGTTCCTACATATTGCCGCTTAGCCGATAAAATTCTTATTGAACTAAACAGCCATCATAGCAAAGGACTGATAGGTATGCACGATATGTATGAGCCTTTGGATCCTCCTTACAGAAAAGAACTGGCTGTATATACTCCATCAACCCGCATCGGTCTTCCTTATGTACAAGTAGATTCCTGCAAAAATCGTTGGTATTGTTGAAACTAACACTCCTGATGAAGCACGTGGTTTTGATCCTGCCGATGAAATAACTACTCAAA
>Ga0268356_11082_pt1 | contig 48268 bp, 42 predicted proteins | sample BioMet10_FD_194415 | JGI IMG/M metagenome (GOLD analysis project Ga0268356, IMG submission 194415) | Sewage microbial communities from Oakland, California, United States - Biofuel 10 (PacBio Assembly) | ecosystem: Engineered > Wastewater > Sewage > Unclassified | place: USA: California | collected...
CGAAGAAGTAATTGGTAAATGGTTTGGCGACTTTTTAGCACCTGAATACAAGGAAGAATTCCGAAAAAGATTTCCAATATTTAAAGCAAAGGTAAAATTGTTAGTGAATTTGAGATGATACATAAAAATGGCAATAATCGTATCATTGTATTTGAAGGAAGAATTGGAAACGATTTGGAAGGAAAATTTAAGCAGACACACTGTATTTTAAAGGATATAACCGAGCAAAAACGTATTGAAAAAGCGCTGAAGGAAAGTGAAGAAAAACTCCGTTTTGCATTGGAAGGAACCAATGATGGTTTATGGGATGTGAATATGCAAACGAATACCGTATACATGAGCCCCCGTGGTTGTGAAATTCTTGGCTTTACCGAAGAAGAAATGTCCAACAACTATGATGTTTGGATGAAAACTGGTAAATCCCGAGGATATGGAAGCTACCCAACAGGCATTGCAGGATCATTTATCAGGGAAAAATCCCATTTTTATTGTTGAACAACGGCTGCTAACCAAATCAGGCGAATGGAAATGGATACTTACCCGGGGTAAAGTAGTATCATACAATAAAGCCGGAACCCCCCTACGCATTATCGGAACCCATACCGACATCTCTGAACGAAAATATGACGAAGAGGAAATACGTAAGCTAAACGAAAGTCTGGAACAGAAAGTAATTGACCGCACAGCACAATTAGAAGCCACCAATAAAGAACTGGAAGCTTTCAGTTATTCCATTTCACACGATCTGCGCGCCCCGCTTAGAGGGATAGGCGGTTTTACACAGATACTTCTGGAAGAATATCAGGATAAATTGGATGATGAAGGGAAAAGATATTGTACAATCATTCGCGAAAACGCAAAAAAAATGAGCCATCTGATTGATGATCTGCTTGCTTTCTCGCGATTGAGCCGTTTTGAATTACAAAAATCCAAAGTTGATATGAAAAATATGGTCAACTCCATCTATCATGAAGTTACAACGCCTGATCAGCGAAAGCATATCGTTTTTAAATTGGATGAAATACAGGAAGGCTATGGCGACCCCAACATGCTACGGCAGGTTTGGACAAACCTGCTCTCGAATGCAGTAAAATTTTCTTCCAAAGTGGAACAGCCTGAAATAAAAGTTTATTGTGAACAAACAGAACAAAAAACAGTATATTTGGTCAAAGATAACGGAACGGGGTTTGATATGCAGTATGCAAATAAACTTTTTGGTGTTTTTCAACGTCTTCACTCGGATGCCGAGTTTGAAGGAACGGGCGTTGGCCTCGCCATTGTGCAGCGCATTATCCTTCGCCATGGCGGTGAAGTTGGAGCTGAAGGTGAAACAGGCAAAGGTGCAACGTTTAAATTTTCATTACCCAAAACTTAGTGGAACATAAAGATGAATTAATGCTTAAAATAATATAAAAATGGAACAGCAATACCGAATTCTAATCTTAGAAGATCTTCCAACGGATGCGAGACTTGCTGAATATGAGATCCGGAAAGTTCTTCAAAATTTTTCAACGCGTGTAGTAGAAACAGAAGATGCATTCCTGTTTGAACTTCAAAATTTCAAGCCACATATTGTGGTTTCTGATTATATGCTTCCTTCCTTCAATGGATTGAAAGCTTTGCACCTTGTACAGGAGCTTTCACCCGATATACCCGTGATTATTCTTACCGGCTCCATGAACGAAGATACCGCTGTGGACTGTATGAAAGCCGGAGCTACAGATTATGTTATCAAAGAACACATTAAACGACTTGGCCAGTCTATTTTAAATGCAATTGAACAACAAAAAATCAAACATGCAAAACAGGAAGCACAGCAATTGTTGGAGCAAAGCGAGGCAAAATACAGATATATGTTTTCCAACAGCCCACAGCCCATGTGGATTTTCGATGTGGAAACACTGGCTTTTCTGGAAGTGAACGCTGCTGCAATAAAACATTACGGTTATTCTGCTGAAGAATTCCTTTCCATGACAAATAAAAATATTCATCCTGAAGCGGAAATTCCTGATTTACTAAAAGACATTCAGCTTGCCGGGGAAAAATGATAACTATCGGGGTGAATGGAAACACCGTAAAAAAAAACGGTGAAATCATTTTGTTGAAATAATTTCTTTTTCGGTTGATTATAATGGAAGAGACGCTCGCCATGTAGTAATAAATGATATTACCGAACGCCATCTGGCCGAACGTCAGATAAAACTGCTTAACCGTGCCATTGAGCAAAGCCCTGTTAGCGTTATTATTACAACCCCTGCCGGAGAAATACAATATGTAAATCCAAAGTTTACCGAGCTTACCGGCTATAGCTTTGAAGAAGTTTTTGGCAAAAATCCCAACATTTTAAAATCAGGAGAGTATAGCCCTGAATTTTACCAAAAACTTTGGAAAACTATTTTGTCCGGTCAGCTCTGGCAAGGAGAGATACATAACAAAAAGAAATCAAACGAATTTTATTGGGAAGATGAAGTGATAGCGCCGATAATCAATGAAAACGGAGATATCGTCAATTTTGTTGCCATTAAAGAAGACATATCCGAAAAGAAAAAAATGATAGCCGAACTAATTGATGCCAAAGAACGTGCCGAAGAAAGCGACCAGTTAAAAACAGCCTTCCTGCATAATATTTCGCACGAAATTCGTACTCCGCTCAATGCCATTATTGGTTTTTCCGACTTGCTCAACGAGCCGGAAACAACCCCTGCCGACAGAAAATATTTTTCACATATTATATCTCAAAACGGATTAAAACTTGCCGAAATCATCAATGATATCGTAAATATAGCTACATTTGAAGCCGGACAGGAAAAACTTAATCTCAGTCCGGTCAATGTAAACTTTTGATGAATGATATTTATAAAAAGTTCAAAACGAGAGTTCAAAACAAAAATCTCATGTTTAATAAAATATCCACAATAAATAATTCCGAAGCTTGTATAATTACTGACGAATCTAAATTGATGCAAATCCTCAGCAATTTTTTAGATAATGCTGTTAAATTTACCGAAAAAGGTAAAATCGAAATAAGCTGTACCCGGCAAGACAATGTTTTACAATTTTATGTTTCCGATACAGGCGTCGGTATCTCAAAGCAACATCACCAGTTCATTTTTGAAAAATTCAAACAGGTGGAACACGATAATTCAAAATTTTATAGCGGTAATGGATTAGGTCTTGCCATCTCAAAAGCATATGCCGAAATGATGGGTGGAAATATTCGCGTAGAATCTGAACTCGGGGAAGGTTCCTCCTTTTTTCTGACTATCCCTTTTCATCCTGCCCCACAAGAAGAAAGTCAGAAAAGTGATGATTTTATCTCGGAAAATGATACGATGAATCAGAAAAGTATTCTGATAGTCGACGACGAAATACATAATTCCAGATACATAGAAGTAATTCTTAAAAAGTTGAGATACAATATTATTACGGCAAGTAATGGTAGCGAAGCCATAGAGATATGCAGAAATCATCCGGAAATTAATCTGGTGCTTATGGATATTAAAATGCCGGTAACCGATGGTTATGAAGCCACCAGACAAATAAAAATATTCCGGCCGGCATTGCCGATAATAGCTCAAACGGCTTATGCCTTAGCCGGAGATGAGAATAAAGCTCTCGCTGCCGGCTGCGATGCGTATATTGCCAAACCGATTAAAAAAGACCTGTTACTCGAAAAAATCAATAGCGTTTTGTCTTAAAATGACAGCACCAATCTCCTTTCACCGGAAAATTATATCTTTTTGCCGGTGAGCCGTTTTTATCATTTTGCTATTTCTGACTATTAAGCAGTTTCACCGACAATTTCCCCTTGAAAATTACCGGTAGTTTGATTGATTCGGGGGTCATTAGAATTTCGTCTATGGTTAAATCATCCAGATTACCGTTGATAATCACGTTATCCGCCACTTCTTTATTGGTGATGTTTTGTTGAATCAGTTCCTTGATTTGGTCGATGTTATCTTTAAGCGGAAACACCATTTTTTCACCTATCATTTTAGCAATAGTTCCGTGGGCTATCCAATCGGCAGTTTTGAGCAGGGCGTTTTTAGTCTTTAATTCAAAATCAAGATTGCGGATGGCTATGGCCGATTTTTCGGCATCGTAATATGGTTTGCCCATAAAATAGAGCTTCCCCTTGATACTTCCGCTGACAGTAGCTTCTACCACCATATTATCGTTGTTGGCATAAAGTTTCATGTCGTTGATAGTGATTGCGCGTTTGCCGCTGGTAAATGTTTTTCCTACCAGAAATTGTTTGGCAAGGCTGTCTATGGTGGTGAAAGGGATATCACTCATCAGGTTGATGGAAAAGCCCTCGTCGAGTTTATTCACAATTTTCAGATTGGGAAGTGTGGATGAAGAATCTGCGGGAGGTTCTTTTCCAACATAACATTCGGTTAAGGCTTTTATGCCAATGTTATGATGGATTTTCCCGTTTTTACCGCTGAGCGGAAGGGTGGAAAGCTCCTGGGGAGTAATTTTCAACCATACGTTATATTGTTCCGAAACTTGCATCGGACTTTGCATCATATCCCAGGCCTGCTGGGCATAATGTTTTACATCCAAGTTCTTGGTGATGGCTTTGTCGATTTCCGTATTGATTTTATTCTTGTTGGCTTTAAGAATAAGATCGGCAACAAATTTAATGTTCAGGTTTACCGGACCTATTTTTAATACCGGCGAACTGATCCATTCGTATCCGTCGCTTGTTGTTGTAGTGCTTATGCTCCAGTCCTTGTTGACAGAAAATTGGGTATGATATTTCAGGGCTATTTCGGCATTCAGTTCCTGGCATCCGGCCGAAAGCGAAAAACCCAGCACATGAGTTTGCGGACAGGTTTTAATCCAAAGTTTTAGCGGAATACGGTATGACAATTCGTTGTTGTTAAGTCCCAGTTTAAAATTGTCTTTTTTCCAGGCTTTTACCGACAGGTTTACTCCGTCGGCATCTTTCATTGCGGCGTTTTCATAAATCAGCCCCTGCAATTTGGCATTAAGCATGGTTTCGATATCATTGATGTCCATTTCCACCGGGAGGTTAATGGTTGACGGCTTGGGTTTAAACACAAAGCTCTGATAAGCTTCTGTCGGTTTTTCTGTTTGTATCTGGGCTGTTTTACATCCGAAAAAAGAAGCAAAAATGATGATTGCAGTGAATAATTTTAATTGACGTAACATTTTATTAGCAGTTTAAATTTTAAAATCGACTGCAAAAATACACACATTCCACGGAAATGATAACTTTTCGAATATTTACTATCGACAAAAAACTCCGGTTTTTAGCTATTATATGCCATAGTCTTCACACGACCAATGCTGGTAATACCCATCAATAGTCCATCAAAACCCATAGGGTTTTTTAAACCCTCAAAACCCGTAGGGTTTCGGGAGTGTAAAACGAACTGTGTCATAAAAATTTTCAGTACTTTTGTTTGTCGGGATAAACGGACACTGGCTCTGCTGAGGAGCAACCAGTGAAGGGATAAACCCGACCGACGGAATAATTATCCTAAAAGTGCTATGTGCAAATGTAGCGCTTTTTTTAATGGATAATAATTCTGGAGTAAAATGCCTTAAAAAACCCATATCAAATTGTATTTATGTTTATTCTGGCTCTTTCTGCAAAGATAATATCCAGCTGCGATGCTACTATGCCCCAGTTTGGCAGAGGTGCCGTCCACTTTTCTACAATATTCTGGGTTGCAAGGTAAATAAGTTTTAGTAATGCCATATCGCTGGTAAAAGCTCCTTTGGTTTTGGTTACTTTACGTATTTGCCTGTGAAAACCTTCTATCGTATTGGTAGTATACATAATTCTGCGAATAGGTTCGGGGTACTTAAAGTAATTACTCAGATGTTCCCAATTGTTACGCCAGGAGGTAAAAACCGGCGTATACTTCTTTCCCCATTTCGCTTCTACCACATCCAGGTTATATTCTGCTTCTTCTTTAGTAATAGCCTGGTAAACTGTTTTTAGATCTTTCATAAACTCTCTACTGTCTTTAGAAGCAACATACTTTAGTGTGTTTCTAATCTGATGAACAATGCAGGATTGTATTTCCGCTTTAGGAAATACCAATTCAATAGCTTCGGCAAATCCTTTCAGATTGTCTATACTGACAATAAGCATGTCTTCAACACCCCGGGCTTTAAGATCATTTAACAACTGTAACCAAAACCGGGAGCCTTCGCTTTCGGCTACATACATCCCAAGCAAATCTTTTATTCCTTTATTATCTACTCCAAGTATATTGTATACTGCACGGGAAGACACTTTGCCATCTTCTTTCACCTTGTAGTGTATAGCGTCCATCCATACAAAGCAATACACGCTTTGTAACGGGCGTTGCTGCCATTCTCTGATTAATGGAATAACACGGTCGGTAATGTTGCTCAAGGTTGTTGGCGAGAGCGTAAACCCATACATCTCTTCAATGTGCTCACAGATATCCCGGGTACTTACCCCTTTACTATACAATCGTAGCACTTTGTTTTCCAACTCTTCGTTGATGATGATTTGCCGCTTGGGTACTACCTTTGGATCAAAATCTGAATTACGATCCCGGGGTGTGTTTAACTCGAATTCCCCTTCGATGCTTTTGACCCTCTTTCCTATTTTACCATTACGACGATTGCCAACTGATCGCTGTTGCTCATCCATGTGCTCGTCCATTTCTGCTTCCAGTAGCTCTTCCAACATCTGTTTTAACAAAGGTTGAAATATGCCTTCTTTGCCTCCGGCTGGTTCTCCCCGGCGAAGCCTCTCTTTCGCTTCCTGCTTGTAGGCCTCAAAATCAAATTTACATTTTCCCATTTCTTGTGTCAAATTTAATTATTTATTCCCTTTGACACAGTTTATTTTACAGCCTCAGGGTTTCTCAAACCCTACGGGTTTATGTCTCTTCACACTCAATCCGGCGATATTCGCAAGTCATCTGGCAAGTTTCGCATTCATTCCGGCGATGTTCGCAAGTCATCCGGTGGATTTCGCATTCAACCCGGTGGGTTTCGCAAGTTATCCGGCGATGTTCGCATTTATTCCGGGAAAGTTCGCAAGTCATCCGGTGGATTTCGCATTCATTCCGGCTGTTTTCGCAAGTCATCTGGCGATGTTCGCATTCATTCCGGCGAGTTTCGCAAGTCATCCGGCTGTTTTCGCATCCAGATTGGTAATACAAAACCCGTAGGGTTTCTCAAGCCCTACGGGTTTATGTCTCTTCGCAGGTTATCCGGCAATTAATTTTCCGCTTTTCTTGGATATTTCAGGATATTGTTCGTCTTTGGCTCCACCTGGAATATGAAAGGATCGGATATTCCGGTAAAAGGCAGGAACGAATAATTACCTTGCTGGTCAGCCACATAAAAATAATAAGCAACGGTGCCGCCATCGACAGGCATAGGAATTTTTCCATCGTAGGTATTGCCTGAAATATGGGTCATTGTAACTGTTTGAAAAGAACAAATGTTGGGTAGTTTGTAAAACAATAAAACCGAGTCCGGATTAAGCGCTGCTCCGCTGTAAGGAGTAACATTTATTTGCACATGATAGTGATCCTGATAAAGAAGCGTTCCTGTTCTGGGATGATGGCCGATATATACCATATGCCTGTCGGCTAATCCCATCACACGGCAGTGCAATGCGTCGGTAGATTCCCAGGGTGTGGAAGGATTTTCGGTTATTCCAAACACTATGTATCCGGGCATAGCTTCCTGATAGCTTGCAATAGCTTCGTCGTCCCATTGTGAGCCGGTGATAGGGACAAAAACTTTATTGTTCAAAATAAGCGAGTTGGTATACGGCTGATTGTTGGGAGTATAAACCCGGAAAACCTGGAAAGGAGTTCCGTAAGTGCTTGTTTGGTTTTGCCAGTACGTAGCAGCAGCTTCTATAGCATTGTATTGTGGATGGTTTGCCGGAACCGAACGAACCAAAATTTTATCGGGTCCCAGAAACTTTGCCCAGCAGTCAATATGGTCGATGTAGGTATTGTTGGGATCTGCTACCACATGATAGTTATTTATTCCTAAATAATTAAGCATTTTCTGGTTGATTTGTGCATGGGTTTGTCCCGGATTTTCTTCCCAAACTAAAGTGGTGGAAGCCGAAAGTCCCATGCCGTCGGTCATGTAATTACCGCCGGTGTGCGAAACATTCATTCCAAACCATTCCAGATTCAGGGAATCGGCAACTTTTTTGGGAATTTCATCATCATTGGGGCGGGGACGGTTGTATGGAAAATCGATAATCCCAATCTGGTTATTGCCATAAGCCACAAACCATGGACCATAATCGCGTGTCCAGTACGAATCGGAGGCGGCACGGATAAACTTGCAATGCGCCAGATTGACTCCAGCGGCAGTATACTGGTTGATGACGCTATTTTGCTCGCTTTGGTTGGCAACGATAGTTGTAACAAATACATCATTAGCCATTTCCTTGATTAATGCTATGGGTATTCCGAAAGGATAGCGCACCAGAGCACCTTCCATTTTATCAAATTCGGCTATGTTTCTTACCGGCCCGGCGGGCGGATTGGTTTCTACAAAATTCTTTCCTATTTCACCTTTACGAAGCAGCTCATCGGCGGTCATCCAATGCTTTAGTTCTGACTGATTGGTTGTTTGCTGGGCAAAGGAAGTATTGACCAATAAAAAACAGCAGAGCATAGCGATGCAAAACGAAATGTATTTTTTTCTCATGGCAGGAAATGTTTTTATCTTAAAAAGAATAATAAATTACAGAAAAGGCAAAAATAGAAAAACTTATTTACAGACAAATCCTTAAAATTAAAAATATTCAATAAAAAATAGACATTCATTTCGCTTGCCATCATTTAAATTTCTAATTTTGACCCGTTGTAATCTTTTAGGAGATATTCAGAATTTAATTTCTGTATATTTGGCTAAAGATTTGAAATTAAAATAAATAATACTTCAAACTCAGGATCGGATTTATGAAGCAAAAATTATTAATCAGAGATTTAACGCTGCGCGACGGGCAACAATCCTTATTTGCCACACGCATGAACCAGTCGCAGGTCGACCGGGTATTGCCTTTTTACAAAGATGCCAATTTTTATGCCATGGAAGTATGGGGTGGGGCGGTGCCCGATTCGGTTATGCGTTATCTGAACGAAGATCCCTGGGAAAGGCTGGAAAAAATAAAAGCTCAGATAGGCGACGTTTCGTTGCTTACGGCGCTTTCGCGCGGACGGAATTTGTTCGGTTACAATCCTTATCCCGACGAGGTGATTGAAGGTTTTAACCGCAATGCCATCCAGAGTGGTATCGGTATCATGCGTATCTTCGATGCGTTGAACGATGTGAATAACATGAAATCAACCATTCGCTTTGTTAAAGAAAATGGTGGAAAAGTGGATTGTACGGTTTGTTATACCGTCGATCCCAAGTTCTCGACCAAGGATAAAATGAAAGCGTTGCTTCACGCCAAACTTTTACCATCGCGGATTTTTACCAAAGAATATTTTTTAAACAAGGCTAAGGAACTCGAAACTTTGGGTGCCGACATGATTTCCATCAAGGATATGGCTGGACTTATCCCTCCCGGAAAAACCGGAAGACTCATTGCTATGCTTAAAAAGGAATTGACTATTCCTGTGGATTTTCATACCCATTGCACACCCGGCTACGGGCTTGCTTCTACGCTTATGGCCATTGTTAATGGCGCTGATATTGTGGATACATCCATTGGTTGCTTTGCCGGTGGTCCGGCGGCTCCCGCTTACGAACTTATTCATATTTTCTGTCAGAAACTTAATATTGATACAGGCGTAAATCTCGAGGCTGTGCAAAAAATCAGCAGGGAATTGGTGGAAATACGCAAGGAAATGTCAGAATTCGACAGCTACAAAATGTTTCCCCGTGAATTTGATTTTACTAAAGATAAACTTCCCAAAGATATTGATCAGTTATTCGATCTTGCCATTGGCTATGCTAAAGCCGAGAAAGAAGAAGAATTGCTTGATGTTACCCAGCAGATTGAACGCTATTTTAATTTTCCGCCACCCAACGAAACTGTAAAATTTGCCGAAATACCGGGAGGAATGTATACCAATATGCTGGCACAACTCAAGCAGCTGAAACTCGAAAAGCTATTGCCCCGCACGCTTGAACTCATCCCTGCCGTACGTTTGGCAGCAGGTTGTCCGCCTTTGGTTACTCCTACCAGCCAGATTGTTGGTGTACAGGCTGTAAATGTGGTGATAGATGAAAACAAAGGAGTTCCCTGGTACACAACTAAATCCATTCAGTTTGTCAACCTGGTTAAAGGTGGTTATGGTAAAACGCCTATTCCCGTTGATCCCGAATTTCGTTATAAAATTGCCGGTGTACACGAAGAAACACCTTATGATACCAGCAATTATCGTAAACAGGAAAATACCGTTTTCCCTGAATATGGCGATGTAAAATTGGCTAAAAATGAAAAAGAAGAACTTCTGCTCGAACTCTTCCCAAGCGTAGCCAATGGATTTCTGAAACATAAAGTGGAAGCGGTTTATTTATCTGAAATTCACAGAGTTGAAGAAGAAAAACGACGTAAAATACAGGAAGAAAAGGATAAATACAATAAACTTTCGCCCGAAGAAAAAGCCAAACGCCTTCAGGATGGGCTATATAATTATAAATGGGTAACTTATCCCGATGAAAGTCTGGGACATTCGTAAAAAAGATAAAAAAATAAATTTTTTTTCTTTTTTTGAAACCATAATTAAAAATTAGTATTATCTTTGTATCGAAATTACATCCATGTAATTTTTTTTCATAATATTTTAGTTTTTCTCCTGGCTATTCGTAGCCAGGAGTTTTTTTTTCATCAGTTTCAAAAACCCGACGATTCCATTTTAAACGTAAATTAATCCAAACCACAGTTTTTTTATACCTTTGCTGTGTAAAATAAAATTAGTATGTTAGAAATTAATGTTATCAAAGAAAAGCCTCAAGAGATCATACAGCGCCTTGCTATCAAAAATATAGATGCTACCGCAACGATCAACAAAATTCTTGAACTCGATGCTCAGCGTCGCGAAACACAGAAAAAACTCGACGATTACTTATCGGAATTAAATCAGATTAATAAAGAAATAGGCATTTTATTTAAAACCGGAAAAACGGCACAAGCCAATGAACTGAAAGAAAAAACGGCTCAGACCAAGATTCAGTCCAAAGAATTGGATGCTTTTTTAGCAAGTACCATTAGCCAGATGAATGATTTGCTGGTTCAACTTCCTAATACTCCTCATTCGTCGGTGCCCAAAGGAAAAACGGCCGAAGATAACGAAGTGGTTTATCAGGAAGGAAATATACCTGATTTAGGGAAAGAAGCATTACCTCATTGGGATTTAGCTACTAAATATGATATCATTGATTTTGAACTTGGCGTTAAAATTACCGGCGCCGGTTTTCCTGTGTATAAAGGCAAGGGTGCCCGCCTGCAGCGTGCATTGATCAATTTCTTTTTGGATAATGCTTTACAGGCCGGTTACCGTGAAATTCAACCGCCGCTGATGGTTAACGAAGATTCGGGTTATGGTACCGGACAACTTCCCGACAAGGAAGGTCAGATGTATTTTGCCGAACTCGACAAACTTTATCTCATTCCTACAGCAGAAGTACCTGTTACTAACATTTATCGTAATACAATTCTGAAAGCAAGTGATTTTCCCGTTAAAAATGTGGCTTATTCAAGTTGTTTCCGTCGTGAAGCCGGTTCCTATGGCAAAGATGTGCGCGGGCTAAATCGTCTGCACCAATTTGATAAGTGGAAATTGTTCAGATTCAACATCCTGATAAATCATATCAAACGCTCGAAGAAATGCGCGAATATGTTGCTTCGCTTTTGCAGAAACTCGAATTACCATTTCGTACCCTGAAACTTTGTGGTGGTGATATTAGTTTTACTTCTGCTTTAACTTACGACATGGAAGTATATTCTGCTGCCCAGCAAAAATGGCTTGAAGTGAGTTCTGTTTCTAATTTTGAAAGTTTTCAGGCTAACCGCATGAAGCTTCGGTTTAAAGACGAAAATGGGAAAACCCAGTTGTGCCATACCCTCAACGGAAGCGCTTTGGCTCTGCCACGTATTGTTGCAGCTTTGCTCGAAAACAATCAAACACCGCGCGGAATAAAAATCCCAAAGGCTTTGGTTGATTACACCGGATTTGAGCTCATCGACTGATTAAATAATTAAGAACTAAAAAAATAACCCGTTTTTATCGGTAAACATTAAAATTTTTTGGTATTCGTTCAGGATTCAAAAGCACTAACCATAATGTATAAATCTGTCAGGTATGCCATCTTGTTCTTTTTCCTGATAACGGTTGCCTGCCGATCGGTAGCCCAAACTCAGACTGATGAACAACTTGCCGTTCAATACATGATGGACAAGGATTATGAGAAGGCTTCCCAAATCTTTGAACGCCTTTTTGATAATAATGCCACTCAGTATAACTATTATAATTATCTGAACTGCCTGCTGGAACTGAATGATATTAAAAAAGCTGAAAAAACAGTTAAGAAACTTATTCGCCAGAACCCATCTGATTTACGTTACGTGATTGATTTAGGTTTTGTTTACAGCCGTGCCGGCGATGCATCCAAAGCCGAAGATCAATACAATGATGCCATCCGTAAATTAAAATCCGACCGTCAACAGGTTATAGATGTATCCAATGCTTTCCTGATGAAACGTGAAACGGAATTTGCCATCAAAACTATTGAAAAAGGACGGCAACTGATGCCCGGAGCGTATCCATTCAGTCTCGAAATGGCTAACTTGTACGAGCAATTGCAACAATATCCGCAAATGTTCGGTGAACTGCTCGATTTGCTGGCTTTTGATTTTAATTATCTTACCAGTGTGGAAAATCGCCTCCAGTCAACGCTGGCCAACGATCCGAATGGCAATAAAAATGAAGCTTTTCGTACCATGCTCCTGAAACGGATACAAAAATTCCCCGACCTGAGTTTTTATTCCGAAATGATGTTGTGGTATTCCATCCAGCAAAAAGATTTTGAATCGGCTTTTGCCCAGGCTAAATCGCTCGACCGTCGCTATAACGAAACCGGACAGCGTGTTTATCAGGTTGCTTCCATGGCTTCTGCCAATTCAGATTATGATGTGGCTTTGGAAGCTTATGATTATCTTATTAAAAAAGGAAAAGAAACCGGATTTTATGTCCCAAGCCGCATGGAAATGCTCGATGCGAAATTTCATAAAATTACTGCTTCTTATACTTTTGCTAACGATCAACTTCAGCAACTCGAATCTGAATATATTGCGGCATTAAACGAATTGGGGAAAAGTCCGATGACTATTCCTATGCTGCGAAATCTTGCTCATTTACAGGCATTTTATCTTAATAAAGAAGATTCTGCTATCGACGTTCTTAATCAGGCCATTCAACTGGGTGCGGTAAATCCGGATGCCCAGGCTGAATGCAAACTGGAACTTGCCGACATTTATTTATTTTCGGGTGAACAATGGGAAGCGCTGTTGCTTTATTCTCAGGTGGATAAAGCATTTAAAAATCAACCTATAGGAGATGAAGCCAGATACCGGAATGCTAAACTGTCGTTCTATATCGGTGAGTTTGGATGGGCAAAAGCACAACTTGATGTACTGAAAGCCGCCACGTCAAAATTTATTGCCAACGATGCTATGGAACTATCCCTGCTTATTAGCGATAATACCAATGCCGACAGCACCACCACTCAACTTGCCATGTATGCACGGGCAGACATGCTGTTTTTCCGGAATAAAGACAACTTTGCCCTGCAAACGCTCGATTCTATTCTCACGTTATACCCTTCGCATCCTATTGATGATGAAGTGCTGTACAAAAAAATGGAAATAAAAATGAAAGAAGGCCGGTTTGACGATGCCGACAGTTTGCTCAGAAGTATTGTCCGGCTTTATCCTTACGATATTCTTGCCGACGATGCACTCTTCAAACTGGCAGAACTCAACGAACAACAATTAAAAAATCCGGAGAAAGCCATGGATTATTATCAGGAACTTATGACCAAATATCCGGGTAGTGTTTTTACTGTAGAAGCTCGTAAACGGTTCAGGGCGCTTAGGGGAGATCATTAATAGTAAGTAGTAGGTAGTAAGCAGAAAGTAGTGAGCAAAAAAGGATTTGAATTAATTTTTATGTGCATTAATGTGCCTATTGTGGTTCAGAAAAAGGCAGAAAGCAGTTGAGCGAAGCGAAATCCCGATATAGAATCGCTTAGGAGGAACGACTTAGCGAATCTTCATCGGGATAGGCAGTAGACTATTCGTAATTTGTACAGCTATCAACAAACAACTATCAACAATCAACCATAATGCAAATTAGGGCAAAAAAACATCTTGGGCAGCACTTTCTCAACGACGACAGCATCGCCTGTCGTATTGTTGATAGCCTCACCCGGCAAAAGCCAGGATGTGCTTGAAATAGGTCCGGGAACCGGTGTTCTTACCCGGCATCTGATCAAAAACCAAAAAATAAACCTTTACATGGTTGAGGTTGATCGTGAAGCCGTAGATTATCTTCAAATGAACATTCCGGATATCGGGAAGAAAATACTTTATGGCGATTTTCTGAAAATGGATATGCAAAAACACTTCTCCGGTAACTTTTCTGTCATTGGTAACTTCCCGTACAATATTTCGAGCCAGATTTTTTTTCGTATACTCGAAATGCGAAATCGTATTCCCGAGGGTCGTCGGTATGCTACAAAAAGAAGTGGCCGAACGCCTCGCAGCTCCTCCCGGAAGTAAAACCTATGGTATTTTAAGTGTTTTTTTACAGGCATATTACGACATCGAATACCTGTTTACCGTAAACGAAAATGTGTTTACGCCTCCGCCCAAAGTCAAGTCGGCGGTCGTACGATTAACCCGTAACTCGGTTCAACAACTGGATTGCGATGAAGTGTTGTTTAAAACTATCGTTAAAACGGCTTTTAACCAGCGTCGTAAAACCCTACGCAATGCTTTGAAAAGTATTGCTCCTTCGCCCGCTTTGCTCGCCGGCGAACTTTTCGATCTTCGTGCCGAACGCTTGAGTATAAACGATTTTGTAAACCTGACTAAACTGTTCACCGTTTAAATCTGTAGAAAATTCTATTGTACCGGATGCCGTTAGTTTTTTAAATACGCTACCCGTTTCGACGTAATATGTATCTTTTGTATGGGCTGCGTTACCCACTTTTGATTTACAACAATTGCCGTAATTTTTACGGTTACACTTACACCTTTTATCGCATTATCATTGGATAGGCAAACGTAGTACATTCCCTTTAAGGGCGAATCCATTCTGGAAAAGTCATTGATAATTTTGCCCTTTTTGAGGTAGGAAAATTTTTTCCCTTTGAGGAACAGGTTAACATTTGTAGTATCCACAATATAGAAATCAATATCTTCTCCCGATTGCAGCCGCGAAAGATAGGATGCACCTCCGAGAGCCAGAGCGGCTAAAGGCCCGTATCCGGGAATTTTCGAAATAATCGGTCCGGCAGAAGCTGCCAGCTGTGTCGTTGCATTTTCAAATGCTTTTTGTCCAGTCTGATCTACGCCGATATAGTAACTCCAGGCAATGGTTTTTTCCGGCAAAGTAAAGTTAAGCGTGGTTTTGTTCCCACTCAGATTGGTGGATGAATGAACCTTTGCCACTAAGTCAGTCAGATTATAAACAAGGGTGTCGGGCTTAAGTACCTGTTTTTTTCTCTATTGTTGTGTAAGTTGTGTCGTATACTGTTTTCCAGTATACTCCGGTGTTGAAATTTTTAGTCGCTTCGCTGGCCGGTATCCGTTGGATTTTAAATGTACAAATACGCCCGCAGATTGCCGCGTTGTAGAACCGGAATTTATAGACGCCTGTCTTGCTGATATGGATTGTTTTATTTTTGATTTTATTTGTTTTGTAATCCATAAATACTGGAGACGAAGGGAATTCAATAATCTCCACGGCTTTCAGTTTTTTCCCATGAAGTTCGGCAAAATTGAAGATGACCTGATCTCCTTCGGCAAAGCCATAATAAAATACTGTTTCGCTGAGACCACGAACCTTCAATGTTGATTCGGCAACATCTACAGGCGTCTGACTAAAAAGACGAAAGGATAATACGATAGTCAGTATGAGCGAAAGAATTTTTTTCATTTGTTATTAATTCTTTTTTATTGGTCAAATGGAATATCCATAAAATATCATTTTCGGTTTGTTTGGGCATTGTCCTTATGGATATTTCATCCGTTAATAGTTTGTTTTTTAAATACCGGATGAAATTTGTATATAAAATTTCCATCCGTATTTTTATTTAACGAACATGTTCGTTTCATTAGTGTGCCATATTTTTCAACTTACAAAAACCTTCCAAAGTCCGCAGGACTTGGAAGAGTTTAACCCTGGAAGAGTTAAAAATTTTTATATCATAATAACTTTTCCAGGTGCTTCGCACTCTGGAAAGTTGTTTTTAATTTGGAACACTAACATCGTACATCATCTAATCTGTCGCAGGTATAGCTGTACCGTATTTTCCAATCCGTAGTACAAAGCGTCGCATATCAATGCATGACCGATGGAGACTTCCAGAAGCCCCGGGATGTTTTCTGAAAAATATTTCAGATTAGTTAAGTTAAGGTCGTGTCCTGCATTGATGCCTAATCCTGCTTTGTTGGCTGTCAATGCCGCCTTCACATAAGGTGCGATGGCCTGTTGACGGTCGTCGGGATAATTTCTGGCATAGCTTTCGGTATACAACTCCACACGGTCGGTTCCGGTGGTTTGGGCATGGGAAATCATATCCTCGTCGGGATTCACAAAATAGAAGTACGTATGCCTTTCTGGTGAAAACGGGTAATAATCTCTTTGAGGAAATCCTGGTTTTTTATGGTATCCCAGCCATTGTTCGACGTAAGTGCATCGGGCGGGTCGGGAACCAAGGTTACCTGTGCAGGTTTCACGCCAAGTACCAGATCGATAAATGCTGCCGAAGGATAACCTTCGATATTGAATTCGGTGGTGAGCACGGGTTTCAGATCCAGCACATCGCGGTAACGGATATGGCGTTCGTCGGGACGGGGATGCACCGTAATTCCTTCCGCTCCGAAACGTTCGATGTCGAGCGCCGTTTTAAGCACATTGGGAAGATTGCCACCACGGGCATTACGCAAGGTGGCTATTTTGTTGATGTTTACACTTAGCTTGGTCATAAGTTTATTTTTTGGCAAAGGTAGCGAATTCATCAAATAGCGGTTTATTATCTACCCGTAAACAAATTAATTTGTAAGTTTGTACTTTAATTGCTCCGGCAACACGACAGCAAAAATAATCTGGCGGTAATTAATCAATGAACCCATGACAGCAAAAGATTTTATCAATCCTGGTTTTCTGCCCTTGCGCACCTCCGACACGGCGCTTACGGCCCTGAGTTGGATGGATGAATACAGGGTATCCCACTTACCGGTAGTTAATGGCATCGATTATTTGGGGCTTATCTCCGATTCGGATATTTATAATGATGCTGACCTGGACGAACCCATAGGTAATCATTCCCTTTCGCTTAACCATCCGTTTGTAGAGCAAAACCAGCATATTTACGACGTGTTGAAAATAATGGCTTCGCTTAAGCTAACGTTGTTACCTGTGCTTGATGATAAAAATCATTACCTTGGAGTAATCACTCAGGGAATACTTATAGATGAAATATCCAATATAACTTCCATTCAGAATCCGGGAGCTACGTTGGTGCTTGAAGTCAGTTCCAATAATTATTCCCTTTCGGAAATAGCTCAGATAGTGGAAAGCAACGATGCAAAAATATTGAGTTGTTTCATCACCTCCCGCCCCGACTCCACGGAAATGGATGTTACGATAAGAATTAACCGTATGGATTTCTATCCCATCCTGCAAACGTTTAACCGTTACAACTACGTCGTTAAAGCATCGTATGGCGAAAGCAACTATTACGAAGACCTGCAGGAACGCTACGATATGCTGATGAATTATCTGAATGTGTGATGCCGATGAAGAGTACCCTGTATCTTCGCTATTCCGTTTTTGCCTCTGTTTTTCTTTGGTTTTACATTTTTTCACCCCCGGTTTTTAGCCAGGATACCTCAAAAGTAATCATCGGTAAAATTTGTATTACCGGTAATAAAGTTACAAAGGAGAGAATTATCCTCAGAGAATTAACTTTTGGCAAAGGCGATACCGTTAGCTGGGGAAAATGGGGGATAATGCTCGAGAAAAGCCGTCAAAACCTGATGAATGCAGCCCTCTTTAATTTTGTGGAGATAGATACGCTTCGTCCGAACGACTCTCTTGCCATTACTGATGTTCAGATAAAAGTTACCGAACGCTGGTATACCTGGCCCTTTCCCATTTTCCAGTTTGGCGACCGTAATTTCAATACCTGGTGGAAAACGAAGGATTTTTCCAGACTTGACTACGGACTTTTTTTACAACAATTTAATTTTCTTGGCCGGAAACAAACCATCAATCTTCGTTTACTTTATGGCTACGACGAAAATTACAGCCTTATTTATGATATTCCTTACATCAATCGAAGGCAAACCCTCGGAACGGGTTTTTGCCATTGGCTACGCCCGCAATCATGAAGTGCCTTATAGCACCGAAAACGATAAACTGAAGTTTTATAAAGACGAAAATGCGTATCCCAAAACCGATTTCTTTTCATGGTTTCAGCTTTCTTACCGCTTTGGAATTTACGAATCGCTCATCATGCAACTGCATTACGATAAATACCATTTTTCCGACAGCCTGATTTACAAAAACAATAACTATTCGCTCCACAATGCAACGGATATTGAGTATTTTACTTTTTATCTCCTTTTAAAGCCGACCACCGCGATTATAAACCCTATCCCCTTAACGGTTATTATTTCGATTATGAGCTTACCAAAAACGGATTAGGAATCATGAAAAATGAGAAGACAAACGTATTGTTTTCAAAGTTCACCTTGCGTAATTTCTGGAAATTAGGCGGAAGATTTTATTTCGCTTCCGGATTAACAGCAAAGGTTTCGTCTGATAACATTCAGCCTTATTTTCTACAGCGTGGACTTGGCTACCAGCGCGATTTTGTAAGAGGATATGAGTATTATGTGGCTGACGGACAGAATTATTTTCTTGGTAAATTCAATTTTAAATATCAGCTTGTCCGGCAGCAGATCTATAAATTACCTTTCCTGAAAACGGAGAAATTTAACAGGATTCCTTATGCTTTTTACCTCAACCTTTTTTCCGATTTTGCCTATGTAAAATCTCTCCGGTACGAAAATCATGATACGTTCACCAATTCGCTACCCGATTCCTGGTTAAACGGAAACGGCCTGGGAATAGATTTTGTAACCTATTACGATAAAGTTATCCGCTTGGAATATTCTGTAAATAAAAAAGGCGAAAGCGGTTTTTTTATTCATTTTATGACTTCTATCTAAAATAAGTGCAACAACAAATTGCCTCTGCCTGTAAGTATTTTCTCCAGGCACATTTATTTTTTAATTATAATTAACAAACTAATTAGTTGTCGCTCATTTTATAAAATAAATAATAGTATTTTTGGAAAATTTTTTCAATCTTATCAACGGTTACGATTCAGATAATAAAATAGAAATTAATGAATATTGCCCTTTATGGACGTTCGGGTTCGCTCGAAATTAACGGATATGTCCAGCAGCTTATCAGTAAACTGGAATCATTAAACTGTAAACTATGGATTTATCAACCTTTTATGAAAGCATCAGGCAAAAAATCAGCTTTAATTCAAAGATAAATTTTTTCAACAATCATCATGAGATCGCCCAGTCGATAGATTTTTTATTTTCCATCGGAGGCGACGGTACAATGCTTGATACCATTACATTGGTACGCGATTCGCAAATACCAGTCATGGGCATCAACCTGGGAAGGATGGGCTTTTTATCGAGCGTACAAAAGGAAATGATTATTCCGGCAGTAGAGGAGATTGTTAGAGGCAATTTTATACTTAACCAGCGTTCGCTGATTCAGCTTCAGACACCAGATCTTTTCGGAGGCTTGAACTTTGCCTTGAACGAGCTTACCATCAATAAAAAAGATTCTTCATCCATGATACTGATTCATGTATATGTAAATAATCAGTTTCTGAATTCGTATTGGGCCGATGGCTTAATCATAGCTACCCCTACCGGATCTACCGGATATTCGCTCAGTTGTAATGGTCCCATAATCACGCCTGATTCTGAGAATTTTGTTATTACACCCATAGCTACACACAATTTAACCGTGCGTCCCATCGTTATACCCGACAACAGTCTGATAAGGATAAACGTGGAGGGCAGGGAAAATCGCTTTTTAGTCGGGCTTGATTCCCGTTCTGTTACCATAGATTCATCCACCGAACTGCTGATTAGCAAGGCTGATTTTAAAATTAATCTGGTTAAGCAAAGCAACGATGATTTTTTTGCAACGATCAGGAAAAAATTAAAATGGGGACTCGATTTTCGCAATTAAATATCAAATTATCAGTAAAATATTGCTTCCGATAAAAAAGAATCTTAATTTTACAGCCAATTTTTAATGAAAAGATTTATAGCATTTGTCTTTGTACTGTTAATCTCTAAAGCGGTTTTAGCTCAGGATATTGAAACGGGTATATATGGAGGAGGAGCATACTATTTAGGCGATATTAATCCAGGTAAGCAGTTTACGATGGTTAAGCCGTCCTATGGACTGATTGCCCGTTACAACCTGGATACTCGGTGGACTGTGCGTTTAAATGTTTTACGGGGAACGCTCAGTAGCGACGATAAAGTTATAAAATATAAAGAAGACCGTTCAGCAAAGTTTAAAGCCGATGTTACAGAAGCTAGTGCACAGATGGAAGTGAACTTTCTCGATTATTTTACCGGTAGTTACAAAACGTATATCTCGCCATATATGTTTGCCGGAATGGGATTTTTTTCGTCGAAATATGCCAATTCATTTTGTGTGCCGTTTGGAATTGGAGTTAAATATAGTTTAACTCCCAAGATTGGACTGGGTGCTGAATGGGGCTTACGAAAGACGTATACAGATTACATTGACGGAATGGCTGCTACGTATTCGGATACTGATAAACGGCAATACAGCGATTCTCAAACCAATGACTGGTATTCGTTTGCAGGCGTTACATTAACCTATAAAATTGAAATCGGTAGCCGCCCGCGTTGTTTAAACAGTGTGAAGTCGTATAAAAAGCATAAATAACAGCATTACTGAAAAATGAGTTTAAAGGATAAAATAGATTTAGCCAAGCTTCCAAAGCATATCGCCATTATAATGGACGGCAATGGCCGATGGGCAAAACAGCGTGGAAAAATGAGAATTTTCGGTCATGAAAGTGCTGTAAAAGCTGTGCGTGAAGCCACCGAAGCTGCCGCCGAACTGGGTATCGATTATTTAACGCTTTATGCTTTTTCGACCGAAAATTGGAACCGTCCGAAAAATGAAGTAAATGCGCTGATGATGCTATTGGCAAAAACAATCAGCGAAGAAGTAAAAACGCTTAACGATAATAATATCCGCCTGCTGACGATTGGTAACACCAGAACCTTTGGGAATGTATGCTACAATAAACTTAATGAAGCTATTGAAAGCACTAAAAACAACACCCGTTCTTCATTGGTATTGGCTCTGAACTATGGCTCCCGATGGGAAATTGTTGAAGCCGTAAAATGCATAGCTGGTAAAGTTAAAGCCGGCGACATAAATCCCGATGAAATAGACTCAAAAATATTTACTGAATATCTAACAACGGCCAATATTCCCGATCCAGAATTACTCATCCGTACCAGCGGAGAATATCGGGTAAGTAATTTTCTGCTTTGGCAAATAGCCTATTCCGAATTATATTTTACGAATAAATTATGGCCCGATTTCCGTAAGGACGATTTATTTGAAGCCATACTCGATTATCAAAAGCGCGAACGAAGGTTTGGCTTGACCAGTGAACAAATTAACTCATAACTTAACGTAGATGAATAGCAACCCGTATATGGTTCTTAAAAAAATACAAATACCGGCATTCATTTTTTTGCTGATACTTTTTTTTTAGCACAATTTCTTATGATCTCAAAGCTCAAATATCTGTGGGTAGCAATGTTGGAGAAATTGATTATCTCAATCCTCAAAAGTACGAACTGGGTGGTGTTACTATTTCTGGGGTACAGTATCTGGACAATAATGTTTTTAATAATGCTCTCAGGCTTAACTGTTGGTAATTCCATTACTATCCCCGGAGACGAAATTAAAAAAGCCATCGAAAAATTGTGGGAACAGGGTTTATTTGAAAACATTAAAATTACGGCTACCAAAATCCAAGGCGACGTAATTTTTCTCAATATTGACCTTCGCGAACGTCCGAGACTTTCCAAATTTTCTTTTAAAGGCGTAAAAAAAGGAGAAGTAGATAAACTGCGCGACGAAATAAAACTCACCCGTGGCGACGTGGTTACTGAAAATGTCATCATGCGAACTACCAATATCATCAAAAAACATTTTACCAAAAAAGGCTATTTAAATACCGAAGTAATCATTTCGCAGGTTAAGGATACTTCCAAGGAAAACAATATGATCCTTGAAATTGCCATCAAAAAACATAGTAAAAGTAAAAATCAGTAAAATAAATTTTACCGGTAATAAATGTTGTCGGACATTCAACTTAAAAATGCGTTAAAAAAACACCAAAGAAAAAGGGCTGTTTCGCCCGTTTGAAATAGTTGACTGGATGCTGCTCAATACGTATAAGCTGGCTTTTGGTAAAACGATGGATTGGTATACTACAGGCTTAGCTCAATCGATAAATCAAAATATTAAAATAAGAATAGCCAAGCCTCCAAATTCATTGAGGATGACTATGCAGAAGATAAAACCAAATTGATTGCAAAATACAACGAGTTGGGATACCGTGATGCCCGGATTTTGGATGATTCTGTTTATAAAAACATCCGATAATTCAATTGGTTTAAACATCAATGTTCTGGAAGGACATAAATATTATTTCCGTAATATCACCTGGGTTGGAAATACAAAATATCCTGCTGAATATCTAAGCGCTATTTTAAATATTAAAAAAGGAGATGTGTATAATCAAAAACGGTTGGAGGAAAATTTGATGCAAAGCCCGGGTGGATTTGATGTTTACTCTTTGTACATGGATGATGGATATCTGTTTTTTCAAGTCAATCCAGTTGAAAAAAGCAGTGGAAAACGACTCCATTGATCTTGAAATGCGCATGTATGAAGGCAAGCAGGCTACCATTAATAAAGTAACCGTAAAAGGCAATACAAAAACCAACGACCATGTGATTATTCGCGAATTGCGTACAAAACCCCGGGCAGCTATTTAGTCGTTCCGATATCATACGTTCACGTAGCGATCTGGCGGCTTTGAAATATTTTGACCAGGAAAAAATTGTGCCGGATGTTCAACCCAATCCTGTTGACGGAACCGTGGATATAGAATACAAAGTAGAAGAAGCTCCTTCCGATCAGATAAATTGCAGGGCGGCTGGGGTTATGGACGAGTAATCGGAACCCTTGGACTATCTCTTACCAATTTTTCGTTAAAAGATGTTTTGAAATTAGATGCCTGGAAACCCATTCCTATGGGTAGTGGCCAAAGATTAGTATTCGTTTCCAATCCTATGGCAAGGGTTATTATAATTATAGCCTGTCGTTTGTCGAACCCTGGTTAGGCGGTAGCAAGCCAAATTCATTTAGCGTATCGTATTATCATTCACTATACAATAACGGTTACGCCAAAAGCAATTCTTTATACGCATCGTTTAAATTGATGGATTTTCATTTGGTTTGGGCAAACGTCTCGAAGTGGCCTGATGATTATTTCATTTTATCACAAAGCATTAATTTGCAAATGTATAACTTGAAAAATTATTCTGGAATCTTTCATTTGGTACAGGAAACGGACAATTTAACAATTTTAATTATCAAATTAATTTATCGAGACGATCCATCGACGCCCCTATTTATCCCAGGTTCGGTTCCGAAATTTCATTAGATGTTGCCTTTACGCCTCCTTATTCAATGTTTAGCAATAAGGATTACAGTACTATGACCGAAGATGCAAAATACAAATGGATAGAATATCATAAATGGCATTTTACAGCCAATTGGTTCAAAACCATTATTGGCGATCTGGTTCTAAATACGCGTGTAAAGTATGGATTTTTAGGATCGTATAACAGTACGTTAGGTATTACTCCTTTGAAAGATTTTTCCTTGGCGGTGAGGGTTTGTCGGGTTCAACAAATCTGGATGGTAGGGAAATCATTGGCTTCCGTGGATATAGCAACGAATCGATGACTCCTGATTATTCCTCTAATCAAAACAGCGGAGGTACTATTTTAATAAAAATACCCTTGAATTGCGTTATCCAATATCCCTCAATCCCAGTGCAAACAATCTATGTTTTGTCGTTTCTGGAAGCAGGTAATGCCTGGAGAAATTTTAAACAATTTAATCCTTACGACATTAAAAAATCAGTCGGAGCCGGAGTCAGAATATTTTTACCCATGTTTGGCGTGCTTGGCTTAGATTATGGTTATGGTTTGGACGATATTCCAGGTCTTCCTTCGGCAAGCAAAGGACAATTCCATTTTTCTATCAACCAATCTATTGATTAAGCTTATATTGAAAATTTGTAATGCAATTATAAAAACATTTTAATGAAATATTTACAATGAAGTTAATTTCTAAGCCCTTATTCCAAAAAATATTTTAATTTTGCATTTCTCAAAAATTGGCAAGTAATTTGATATCAATTAACAAAAATCATCAAACATGAAAAAAATATTTTTAACCGCGATTATTTATTTACGGCTACTGCTTTTTCATTTGCCCAGAAATTTGCCTTTGTTGATACGGAATATATTTTAAAAAACATTCCGGAATACACAGATGCTCAGGCGCAATTAGATGAATTATCAGTACAATGGCAAAAAGAAATTGAAGCAAAATTTACGGAAATTGATAAAATGTATAAAGATTTCCAGGCAGAAGTCATGCTTTTACCTGCCGATGCCAAGCAAAAAAAGGAAGATGCTATCGTAGCTAAAGAAAAAGAAGCAAAAGATTTACAGAAAAAACGTTTTGGAAAAGATGGCGATTTGGCAAAAAAACGCGAAGAACTGGTAAAACCTTTACAGGAAAAAATCTATAATGCCATCGAAGAACTCTCAACAGATGGTGGTTATGCCGTAATATTTGACAAATCGGGGAGCCTCACCATGCTGTATTCCAATCCAAAATACGATCTGAGCGATAGTGTGCTTGATAAAATGGGATATACGTATACCAAGAAAACCCAACCCGAACAAAAAAGTAGCGGTACAAAACAAAAAAATGAAGGTAAAAAATAACGGATAGTTAGCGAATTTCGATAAATTTGCATTTTATATTATTTATTAAATTGTCATTAAAACATCATCAAAAAAGTATGAAAAATTTATTTAAAACCCTTATTGTAGTAATATGTTTTATTTTCTCTGTTTCCGCTTCGGCGCAAACAAATTCTAAAATTGGTCATCTGGATTTTGCCAAATTATACAGCATGATGCCAGGAATGGATTCAATACAGAAAGTTTTTGCCAATTATCAGCAAACCATTAAAGGCCAATATGAAGCAATGCAAACCGAATTGGAAGGTAAATATAGTGATTATCAGACTAACGCAGCTACAATGTCTGCTATCATAAAGCAAACCAAAGAAAAAGAAATTCAGGATTTGCAGGATCGTATGCAGGCTTTTCAACAAAACGCCCAGCAAGATTTGCAAGCTAAAGAAACTGAACTTACAACGCCAATTATCGAAAAAGCTAAAAAAGGTGTTCGCGATATAGCTAAGGAAAATGGCTATACATATATACTTAACAGTGGCGATAATGGAGTTACTATTCTTTATACAGCCGAAAATAGCGACAATATTTTACCATTGGTTATGAAAAAGTTAGGAATTTCCGAAAATAGTCTTAAAGAAAACAATGCCAGCGAAACAACGGCACCTAAAGAAACAACTACCCCCCAAGAAACTCCTAAAAAAGAAACTCCTAAAGCTAAAAAGAAATAAGAGACAATAGAAAAAATAAAATTGTTGTTTATTTTACCGGCTCAGGTTATCCTGAGCCGGTTTTTTTATGCGAGTCCTCCCGATTATTAGGAGTTGGGACAAGCTTCATCCAACCGACGACTTAAAATTGTTTCCGGATGCAATAAAAATTCAAAAATGACCCTAAAAAATCGTATATTTGTGTTATTAAAAACAAACGGAATATAAACCAAAAAAATACGATTATGAAAAAGATTTATTTTACTTTTATTGTGTCCCTTTTTATGGTTTTTCAGGTAAAAGCTCAATGGGAACAACTTTCACATCCGTTACTGGAAGGCGGAGAAGTTCAAACTTTTTCGCAAACAGGATCTACCGTTTTTGCCTCAATTGATGGAGGTGTTTTTATTACTCAGGATATGGGCTTAAACTGGTATTACCGGGGCTTTGGTATAGATTCAAGTACCAACAGGGCTTCCGATTTGGTTAATTTCAACAATAATATCTATGCATCTGTCAGCGGCGAATCATCAACCGTTTACATGACTTCTGATTATGGTATCACCTGGACGGAGGTTATTACTTATGGCATTCCTACTCAAAATGGAAATAGTTTTGGCTTGGGAAGTGCCAATAATAAATTATTCAGATTTTTTCAGAAGTGGAATGGGCAAAATGCCGACAGCATTTTTGTTTATTATTCAAATAATGGGACAGACTTCACACATGGTCTTTATTTGGGTCCCAATGTTAATTATAGCAATTCTCCGGCATTTCTACCTCTGAATAAAGATAAAGCGATCATTTGGGCTTATGGAAACTTATTTTACACCACCGATGGAATTACTAAAACACAACTTCCTCTTCCTGACGGTTTGAGCTATGTTGATGAAGATCGATTGAACAGCGAACCCAATGGAAATTATATCTTTTATTATGATGAACAGACGTCTCAGCTTTTTAGATTAAATCTTACCGTTTTACCACTTCAGTGGGAAGATATTACCGCGAACATTCTTAATTCATCGGCTCAGATTATTTCTGCCCAAGGATCGGATGGTGTTATTTTAGCAACTGCTTTTTCAGATGCAGGTCTGAAATTTTATCGTTCAGTTGATCATGGTACAACGTTCGACACCATTCCGATAGCTGGCACAGGACTCTCCATTCCTGTTGTCGATAAACTATGGGCCGTATCGCCCAACAATCTCGTAGCTGATGTTTTAGGAAATTATATTTATTATTCGGCTGATAACGGTACGTCGTGGACAAAAAGAAGTACCGGTTTTTTGGGTCACGACGGGGGCAATTTAGAAGAAAGCAATGGCAAATTATTGAGTTTTCAAAAAACAGGGGTCTGGAGTTATCCGTTCGGACGATAACGGCCAGATTTGGTATCCATCGGATACCGGATTGCCATCCATACTGAATGAATTGTATTTTATTAATGGATTGTTTAAAGTAAATGGAGTTCTGTATGTTATGGTTCAAAATATTGGACCCGACATGTCGCTTTCCAAAATTTTCAAATCCACCAACGACGGACAATCGTGGGATACGATTTTTAGCCAACCGGTTTCAGAAGAGAATATTCGGCTTAATTTTTTGGGAAAGAATGGGAATCAATATATCAATACGTTTTTCGTATCCAGTACAACCAACAACGGAACTACTTCGGTTTATCGTACAACCAATGGCGGAAATAACTGGACCAATATTACCAGTAGTTTAACCATATTTATTAATGAATTTTATGGTTTTCTGGGTAAAGGTGATTCGTTGTTTGCCGCCGGACGAAATAATTCAACAGGTTACGACAGAATTCTACTTTCGACCAATAACGGAAACAGTTGGCAGGTATCTGCTGATATTCCAAATGGAAATATTAAACGGCTACAAGGTGATGAAGGACTGCCCGTGGCCGAATATGGCGGAAGTCCTAACCGGTGGTTAGCTGTAATACGCGATTACGGTACATCTAACGTCAATGATGTCATTTATACCATTTCCAACTGGCAATGGACACCATTAAATCCTGTGGGTTTGCCCAGCAATGCACATATTTATAGAATCAAATTTATGGATGGTAGATGGTACCTTGCAACTACCTGTGGAGTGTTCAGAAGCGGAGATGCTAAAATTTGGGAACCTGTTAATAACCAAAATTTTTACTTGGGGATGATCGGAAACCAGATGCAAATGATTGATAATATTTTGTTTCTTGGAACCTATGGCAATGGCATTTGGGTAAACGATCTACTCGAAGGTACAGAAGATTTACCGGCAAATGATGGCATAAGCGTATACCCAAACCCTGTTGGCGATAAATTGTTTATCCAATTTAAAGATAAACCGGCAAAGAATATGGAAATAGAATTGTCGACCATCGAAGGAAAATGTGTGTATAAACAACCATCATCGTCAGAAAATAAGATTACCATAAATGTTGGACATTTATCAGAAGGCATTTATTTTCTGAAATTGACATCTGCTAAAGGCCAGATTGTTAAGAAAATTACTGTTGGCAGATAAATTACCGGATATAGAGCACTAATCCTTTCAGATATTCGCCTTCGTTATGAAAAGCATTGATGGGATGATCGGGTGGCTGTGAAAGTTGATGAAGTATTTTAACATCTCTTCCTGCTTCAATAGCAGCAGATATAACCGTAGAAGTGAAAAGATTACGGTCTATTGCTTGTGAGCAGGAAAACGTAAATAAAATGCCACCGGATTTGATTTTTTTAATAGCCTGATAGTTGATCTGCTTATAAACCTTTAATGGCCTGATGCCGTTGATGAAGATGCTTGGCAAATGCCGGAGGATCAAGAATGATTAAATCATAATCATCCGGCATTTCAGGCAAAAATTTCTTAGCATCAATGTTAAATGATTGATGACGTGCATTGTCTAAATTATTTAAAAAAATATTTTTTTCGGCAAGTTCGATTGCTTTCTTCGAACTATCAACAGAATGAACCATCGTAGCCCCGGCTTTCAGAGCATAAACAGAAAATGCTCCGGTATAACTGAAACAATTCAACACTTTTTTATCGCCTGAATATTGGGCAACCAATTGCCGGTTTTGCCGCTGGTCGATAAAAAAACCTGTTTTTTGCCCTGTTTCCCAATCAATACTGAATTTATGCCATTTTCAACAACATCATCATTAATTTTGTTGCCAAAAAGATATTGATCGGAAGTGTTTTATTCCGGTCATCTTTTGCATGGTATCGGCACTTTTATCAAAAATTGCCTGTATTTTATCCCCATATATTTCCATTATGGCATTGCAAATGTGATTTTTAATATTGTGCATACCCATAGAATGAGATTGCAGAACAGCCGTCTGACCGTAAATATCAACAATGAGTCCAGGCATGCCATCGCCTTCGGTAAAAATCAAACGGTAAACATTGGTTTGATCCCGATCAACTAATCCGATTTTTTTTCTTAAATCGTAAGCTGCCTGAATTTTTGACTTCCAGAATGAATAATCAGGCACAACTTGGCAGTACGAAAATATTTTAACAGCTATTGAACCGGTCTGATAATGTCCGGTTGCAAGATATTGCTGATTATCAGAATATATTTCAACCACATCGCCATCCTGCGGATTGCCGGTTATTGCTTTAATGGCTCCAGAAAATATCCATGGATGAAAGCGTCGAACGACTTCATCTTTGGAGTGTTTGAGTATAATTTTGGAAAATTCCTTCATTTGTTAAAATTTTTTACAAAAATAGCTTTCTTCCTGAAATAAATAACTTCTTAAAAAACAATTAAATAATAAAATCAACGTTTTAAAAATATCATACTGAAAGCGTATAAATGCGAATATTTTTCCATTCCCGTTAAAATTGATTAAATAGTTGTAATTTTGCAGTCTAAAAATATTAACAAATAAAAAATACCGGCTATGAAAAAACTATTGTGGATATTACTAATCGTTCCCTTGGCGTTTAGTTGTAATCAAAAGAAAATTAAAGATTTACAAACAAAAAACGACAGCCTGATGAGTCAGGTGCAAATGAAGGACACTTCATTAATGAGTTACATTCAATCGTTTAACGAAATTCAATCAAATCTTGATTCTGTAAAGAAAAAAGAAATGATTATTAATGAAAATACTTCTGGTAATGTAGAAGTTAAGAAAAATGCAAAAGATCAAATCATTAAGGACATTCAAACCATTAATGATCTTCAAATTCAGAACAAACAAAAATTAGCTTCGTTACGTGCAAAATTGAAAAAATCCAATCTTAAAGTTGCTGAACTGGAGAAAATGATTGAACATCTGAATAAACTGATTGAAGAAAAAGATGCTGAAATTGCTGACTTAAAAGCTCAACTTTCAAAACTGAACATCGACAATGCTAAATTAAATGCCTCGGTTAAAGATTTGTCGGAGCAAACTGCCGCACAAAGCAAAACAATTTCGGAGCAAACATCCAAAATTGACGCACAAACTGCTGCTTTAAATACTGGATACTATTGCATTGGAACCAAAAAGGAACTAAAAGCACAGAAAGTGATTATGCGTGGCAACAAATTATTGGCCGATTTCAATAAATCATTCTTTGTAAAAATTGACATTACCAAAACCCTTGAAATTCCAATTGGTGGCAAGAAAATAAAGCTTATAAGCAATCATCCTACTTCTTCATACAAGTTGAATGCTGATGGGAAAAAGGTTCAAAGTATAACCATTACAAATTATCAGGAATTCTGGAGTGCATCCAAATATCTGATTGTTGAAGTACAATAAACACATTGTTATTCTTAAAAAAGCCCGTCTGATTCAGATGGGCTTTTTTTATTTTTTAATAATTGTTGAGCTATCCAAAACGGACGAAGAAATTGTCAGTTTTATTATCTGTCGAAAAAAGTAGTATTTTGGTTAAAATTTATTTGATTCATGTCTTATTTTGTCATTCTGATATTAATACTTTTCAACGGGCTGTTTGCTATGTTTGAAATGGCTTTGGTATCGTGCCGTAAATCGAGGTTATACGAGAAATCGGAATTGGGAAACAGCAGTGCAAAAATAGCCTTGAGAATGTTAGAAAAACCTGAGAAGTTTCTTTCTACGGTCCAAACTGGCATTACATTGGTTAGTATCATATCCGGAGCCTATGGCGGCTACGCATTTTCGGGAGATTTAACGCCAGTTCTTATAAAATTGGGAGCTTCTGCCGTAACAGCACCAGCCTTGTCGCTGGCGATAGCTATTGCAACCATAACCTACTTGTCGCTGGTGTTAGGCGAATTGCTGCCAAAGACCATAGCTCTCAACAATCCGGAAAGGATTACCCTTTTATTGAGTCCTTTTATGAGATTTATTTCGCACATTACCTATCCGCTGGTTGTTTTTTTAAGTTTTTCTACACGAATGTTTTTAAAAATATTGAGAATAAAAACACAGGAAAAACCTCCTGTTACAGAGGAAGAACTTAAAATACTTATACGCCAGGGATCCGAACAGGGAGTTATTGATCAAAAGAATCCGAAATTATTAAAGAGGTTTTTCGCTTTGGCGATAAAACGGCTTATGACCTGATGACTCCCCGTATGGACATTGAATTCCTTGATGTGAATCATTCTGAAGAAGAAATTATTGAGAAAATTCTTACAACCAGTTTTTCGCGCTTTCCTGTCTGCGATGCCACCGTTGACAACATGCTGGGTATGGTATCGGTAAAGGATGTATTATTAGTGTATACACAGAAAAAACAACTTGATTTAAGAGCAATCCTGTCCAAACCTTTGTATTTTCCAGAATTACTTCCGGCCTTAAAGGTTCTTGAAATATTCCGTGAAAAGAAAATTCATATTGGTATAGTGGTGAACGAGTTCGGTGCCGTAGAAGGACTGATTTCGTTACACGACCTTTCGGAACACATCCTGGGTGACCTTCCTGCTTTGCAGGATAACGAACAGCCCGAAATATTCCGTCGTGAAGATGGCTCGTTGCTTATTGATGGTAGTCTAAGCCTGGATGAACTGAAAGATCTCCTGGGAATGCCATCGTTGTCGGAGCTTATCGAGTCTAAAAATTTCTCTACCCTGGGCGGGCTTACCATGTTTATGCTTAATAAAGTTCCTTCTGCCGGCGATATTTTTGTAATGAACAACTTCCGTTTTGAAGTGATGGATATGGACGGCAACCGCGTGGATAAAGTGCTGGTGAAAAAGGTAATCTAATGCCTCGGTCCTAATCGTTTTTATTCTTATTAAAATTAGCTGCTAAAAAATTAGACCAGCCAACACACTGTTTTAACAGGAATTGACTTTACTGGTTAAAATTCCTTACTTTTGCAAAAATTTTTAAAAATGAGTCTGGAATTAAGCGAACAAGAAGCTATACGCCGCAATTCGTTGCAGGAGTTATATAAATTGGGAATTGATCCCTATCCTGCCGAAAAATTTGAAGTCAACGTTACTACAAAAGAAATACTCGATAAATTTCCCAATAACAACACATTATATCAGGAAATTAAAATAGCGGGCCGTATTATGAGCCGTCGTATCATGGGTGCCGCTTCGTTTGTAGAATTGCAGGATGCCGTTGGGAGGATACAACTTTATTTTAAACGCGACGATATCTGCACAGGCGAAGATAAAACGATGTATAATACCGTTTTTAAACGATTGCTCGATATTGGCGATATTATCGGGGTGAGCGGATTTGTGTTTATTACCCAAATGGGCGAAATAACCATACACGTCAAAGAATTTAAGGTGCTTTGCAAATCGCTTCGTCCGTTGCCCATCGTAAAAGAAAAAGATAATGTGGTTTACGATGCATTTACCGATCCCGAACAGCGTTATCGTCAGCGGTATGTAGATTTGATTGTTAACCCGGAAGTCAGAGATACTTTTGTAAAACGCAATCAGTTGGTTAATTCCATGCGTCAGTTTCTGAGTCAGAAAGGTTATTTGGAAGTGGAAACTCCGATATTGCAACCGCTTTATGGAGGCGCTGCCGCACGACCTTTTACTACGCATCACAATACTCTCGATCTTACCTTATACCTACGCATTGCCAATGAATTATACCTGAAACGGTTGATCGTAGGCGGATACGACGGTGTGTTCGAGTTTTCAAAGGATTTTCGCAACGAAGGCATGGATCGGTTTCATAACCCTGAGTTTACGCAAATGGAACTTTACGTAGCTTATAAGGATTATGAATGGATGATGAATACCGTGGAAGAAATGGTGGAAAAGATAGCTCTTGATTTACACGGAACGACTAAAATAACCGTAGGCGACAATGTGATTGACTTTAAACGTCCATGGAAACGTTTTACCATGTACGAAGCCATTCAGCATTTTACCGGAACCGATATTTCGGAAATGGATGAAAAACAACTGACCGAAGTTGCCTGTAAAGCCGGTGTGGAGGTTGATCCTTCCATGGGCAAAGGTAAACTGATTGATGAGATTTTCGGACAGACCTGTGAATCCCAATTGATACAACCAACCTTCATTACCGATTATCCCATAGAAATGTCGCCGCTTGCCAAAAAACACCGCAATAAACCAGGCTTGGTCGAACGGTTTGAAGCCATCTGCAACAGCAAAGAAATATGTAATGCTTTTTCAGAACTTAACGACCCCATTGATCAACGCCAGCGTTTTGAAGCGCAGCTTGAATTGGGACGCCGTGGCGATACAGAAAGTATGGTTCTGGATGAAGACTTCCTTCGTGCCCTTGAGTTCGGTATGCCACCAACGGCAGGTCTTGGCATTGGTATCGATCGTTTGAGTATGATCATGACAAATTCTCCATCCATACAGGATGTTTTGTTCTTTCCGCAGATGCGTCCCGAGAATAAAACAGTAACGGTATCATCATCAGATGAAGATTTTTTAGAAATGGGCGTTCCCGAATTATGGATACCTGTGATAAAAAAAGCCGGTTTTGCAACGGCTCAGGAACTTAAAAAGGCTAATCCCAATAAGCTTCTTAATGATTTGGGAGGCTTGCGCAAAAAAATGAAACTCGACATTCAGCCATTAAAAATTGAAGAAATCAAAGGCTGGATGTAAACAACAATAGCTTAAAATAAAAAAGGACGCTTAACGGCGTCCTTTTTTATTTGTGAAAAGAATGTTTAATAAATAAGAAGACGGTTGTCTTTTATTTTAGCTTTGTCTTTCATAACAGTAAATATCTGGTTGGCAGCCTGACTCGAAAAACTTCCCATCATCATGTTTTTCATGTTGTTATAATCATTAACGGGAGGCGCTGGTTGGTATTTGTCAACTAAAACAACAAATACGCCCATTTCACCTTTAATAGGTTTGGAAAGAACACCAGGTTTTTCGGAAAAAGCACGTCCGATAACACTTAATTCTCTGCCGTAGCCCGGAAGGTTATATCCCATAAAGGTAATGCTTGCTGTGTCAACTTTGGTAGAAAATTGAGCTGCTAAAGCGTTCAGATCTTTGGTTTTTGCCAGGGCGGAGTTAAGTTTTGTCGTTAGCATTTGTGCTTTCTTTTCCCTTTTACCAAAGGTTCAATCTGCTTTTTAATCTGGTCCAGCGGGCTGATTCCTTTTTCACGGATTCTTTTACAACGGCAACAACATAGGCACCTTCAACATCGAAAACGGTGGAAACATCACCTTTTTTTCTATCGGCATTGTAAGCCCAGCGAATCAGTTCGCGGGGAGAAGTAAGTCCGGCAATGGTATTATCCATTTCACGAACATACTGAGCTTCGCGCTTGTTTAAATTTTGTTTCTTAATATTATTTTCAAAAGCAGACATCGTTTTGGATGCTCCCTGGAAAGAACTTGCTTTACGTAAATATCCTGGAATGTTTGATTACCGGGTTCAATAATACGATCAAGCATAGCAACTTTAATTTTTTTAACTGGTTCTTTTTTGCCGGTAATTTTTATTACATGATATCCGAAAGGAGATTCAACGACCGTATAATCGCCTACTTTACCTTTTATAACGGCTTCGTTGAATGGTCCAACCATAGAACCATCGGCAAACCAACCCAGATCTCCGTTATTTTTCTTTGCTGATGGATCATCGGATGTAGATTTTGCAATAGCATCAAATTTGGCGGCATCCTTTTTAACCACCGAACAAATACTATCGGCTATACGATTGGCTTCTTTTTTGTACGTTTAACATCCTGATTGCCATTAGCTCCATTGAAAGAGATAAGAATATGGCTTGCTTTCATTGAATCGGGGCGCATTTGTACGGCTAATAGCTTTGCGATATGGAAAGCATTGTTTTCCTGATAAGGTCCGTAGAATTGTCCGACTGCTGCATTAAATAACATGGAATCAATCATAGGAGACAAAGTCCCTTTTTTATGCCAGGTGCTGTCGAAACGTGTATCGGAAACCGAATTTATAAAACTTTGTATTTCGGTAGTGGTTTTAAACTCTTCGTTCAGTTTATTGACTTCATCCGTAATTTTTTTAATATCGGTAGCCGAAGGTGTTACGTCAAATACTACATAATCAAGGTCACGCGAAGCTTCCTGATCGAATTTATATTTATTTTCGTCGTAGTATTTCTGAAAATCTTCATCGGTCAGTTTAACGGAATTGTCCGGAATGGCTTGATATTTCGGTGCAAAATAACGAATTTGAGCTAATTTGCTTGAAGCTTCATAGTTCATTTGAGCAAAAGCCTTAGGAACATAATATCCTTTGGTAATCAAATTTTTGTACTTTGTTTCGATACGATCAATTTTTATTGCTTTTTCGAGATAAAGGTAACGTTCCTTCATCTTGGGATCAACTTTATCAAGATTTTGCAGAAAGTTATTGACCAAAGCGGGGTTGAATTGTCCGGTCTCCGGGTCGCGGAAGTTTTGTTGAATATACTGATGTGGGTTTTTACCTCTGATTTGGTCGTCCAATTCTTCGGTAGTTATGTTTAACCCCAGTTTTTCATATTCCTCGTTTAACAATATATCCATAACCATTTGGTTCCAGGTGGAGTTTTTGATATTAAAACTTTCGGCTGCCGTAAGATTGTCTTTGCCGGAATTAAGTTTTTGCATATTAATGTTTTCATCCACTTTGGAGTTAAAGTCGGAAATAGATATTTGATCACCGTTAACTTTCCCAACATAATTTCCACCTCTCGAACGCTTGCGGGTGAAGTCGCCTAAAATGAATGCCGCTAATGCGATACCAATAACAATTAAAAGAAATGCTGAATGTTTTCTTATTTTACCTATTAATGCCATTTTTATTAATTTTTAAGAATTTGCAAACATACATGAATTTTTTCAAATACAAAAGCCCAGATAGAAATTGAAAATTGCGGGAATATAAAATTTAAGTAATGGAATGTTTGATTGTTAAATATAAAAGGTTGAATTACAAAAAAATAATAAATAATATAACCGGTAGTTGCCGGATGATGTGTATTTGCTAAGGGTCAGATATTTATGGGGAATAGGATTATTCGTTTACGTAAAAAATACCTTTTACTTTGATAATGTGCCATTTATCAAAATTTTCGTCGGATTCTAATCCGTCGCCATAGATTATTTTATCTTGGGTATGTATGGTAACGAATTTATCGGAGTAGATTATTTTCTTTTGCTGATCCCATACAAGATGCTCGGTATTCAGTCGTTCATTCTTCAAATAATTGAGTAATACGACATTACCTTTGGCTTCCATGAGTTTGCGTTTTTCGTATTTTACTCCGTAGTTGGCGGTAAGTTGATTTTTTTGGCGTTTAAGGGAATCATACATAACCACTTTAAAGCTTTTAGGGAACTCAAGAAATTCGTCCTCGCCCGGATGGTTAAGAAGCAATGGGCTGGTAAGCATAAGTTGTACCCGGCCTTGTTCGCTATAAACGACTTCAATATTTTTTACCGATTCAACCGGAATAGAATCGAGCTTGGAAATTTTATTTGCTTCATTCACATCATTTTCACACGATGTAATCAAAACCATCGGTGAAAGGAGCGAAATACCGAGAGAAATTTTAGTAATACCCGATAATAATAGGTGTGTAGTTTTCAACGGGATTAATCGTATTTGCTTTTTATAAACCATCGTTCGCTTAGTGAAACGCTTAGCGAAAATTTAAAATAATTCTCCTGTAGAAGGTTGTCTGCCGTGGTACCCTGTCTGCCAACTTCGATACTGAAATTGATGTTTGATTTTGATTTGCGCAAAGGCAATCCGATACCAAAACTGAATCCCATTTCGTTGAGTTGGTTGTTTTGCAATTCAAGGTATGTTTTGGAATAATGGAAACCTAAACGGTATTCAATACGGTCGAACATTCGTGGAAATATTGCTTTCTGAGGTACGTATTGTGCGCCAATAGCGGCACGCCAACTATTTTTCAGAGAATCCTTTTCGTTAAATGATTTGAACTTATTCCAGTTTTGCCATTGATAATCGGTAGCTACTAACCAGATATCGGATTTTTTAAGGGATAAACCAATTCCAAAATTTGTAGGAATAATAATGTCGCCTTTTATGCCCCCATTTTTGAAAACAATAGAATCTCTGGGTTGAATAATATCTCCCGATCCAATAGTATAGGTTTCCGAGAGTATATCTTGGGTGGCCTTAATTTTAGAAGACTTACTGAAAACAGCGCCTGCACCGAAGGTTAAATCATGTTTAAGAGGTTTAAAATATTGAATTCCGTAAGTAAAATAAAAGTCGTGAACATAAGTGGTTTTGCTGGTTCTGGAATTGAAATAGGTAGCAGAATCGGGGAATTCGGTGGCGGAAATTTTTTCGATAGAGCCAAACAAAAAGGTTGCATTTATGCCGATGGAAAGATTTTTATTCAGCTTGAAAGCATTACCCCAGTATACCTGGTTAATTCCTCCCGACCCTTCATATTTATCCTGATAGCTCAATCTGAAAACAGAATCGGGGTATTCCGGATATAAGGAATCTATACTCGTTATGTTGTTTGAAACGATTTTGTAACCTACATTGCTGAAGGGAACTAAGCCGAAACTTGATCTCCACCAATCTGTAACGGGGAATCCGAACAACAAATTACTTAACGAAGTATAATTTGACTTTTGACTCAAAAAATCTGTTTTAAGAGTTGAAAAATTGCTTATCAGTCCACCTTCGAACACAAATGAAGTGGTATCAAAGGCTGTATAGGAGGCCGGATTTGCCACATTGATATGCATTGGGCTTCGTAAAGCATAGGCCGTGCCGCCCATTGATAAATTATAGGTATTTGCATTGTTGAATAGACTGCCTATTCCAAAACGGGAATATGGGGAGCTGATACGGTTTTGTGCCAACATAGTACCGGAAATAAATACCAAAAACAGCAGGCAGAATAAAATACGAATGGTTTTATTTTTCAAGATAATGATCTAAAATGATGTTTAATCCGTTTAATACAATATTTGGGAATGCAAAGGTGTTATTTTTTAATCTATTATCAAAATATTTTGCATCACCACCACTTAAAATAATCTTTAAATCAGGGTAATGCGAACGAAAAAAATCAATCATGCCGTCCATTTCGGCTAAAGCACCATTCATTACTCCCGACAATATGCACTCCCGGGTGGTTTTACCCACTATTGCTGGGGGCATACTATTTTCAATTAACGGAAGTTTAGCTGTAAAAGTATGTAATGCCTTAAAACGAATATTGGTCCCGGGAGAGATGGCGCCGCCGAGATATTCATTCTGGCAATTGACCAAATCATAAGTAATGCAGGTGCCGGCATTAATTACCATAATGTTTTGATTTTTATATAAGCTGTTAGCCGCAACGATAGCTGCCAGGCGATCTTTCCCCAGTGTTTCGGGCGTTTGAAAGCAATTTTTCAGCGGGATGTCAGTGTGTTCGTCCAGTTCGATGAATGTAAAATTCAATTTAAGGTATTTATTTATTTCCTCGGGATAATTGATAACCGAAGATAGTATGGCTGCTTCTACAGGCGCATGTTCTTCGATAAGGTTTTTGAGCGTTTTTAACGATAGATTGTTGGTTGTGTGCAAATAGGTTAACATATCGGATTCATAAAAACCAACTTTTGTTAGCGTATTTCCGAAATCAATAATGAGTTTCATGTGTTATTAATTTTTTAATTTATTGGTCACATGGAATATCCATAAAATATCATTTTGGTTTGTATTGGCATAGCCATTATGGATATTTCACCATTTTAAAGTATTAAAAAATAAAAACCATGCCGGCACAAACGCCATAGCCCTGATACTTGTTTCGTTATGGATAAATGATGGGCTATTTTTAAAGGTGTAAAATTAGGATAAGGAATAAAAAAATGCAGTTTACAGGAAAATATTTTTAAATTAAGAAAAAATATTTAATTTTGCACACTCAAATAATGAAGGTGTCGTAGCTCAGTAGGTAGAGCAACGGACTGAAAATCCGTGTGTCACTGGTTCAATTCCAGTCGACACCACCCTCAAACCAAGCCAGTTCCTTATAAAGAACTGGCTTTTTTTATGTACCATTAATTAAAAAAGATAGCTTCCGGCTTTCGCAATGGCATAATCTCCCGAAGCGGAATTTTTTTTGACAAGTTTTCCCCGGAAATAAATTTTGACCACAATCCTGCCTTTGCGAACATTTGATTGAGCGGCTACATAGGCATAATTACCAGTTTTACTTTCAAAAAAATGCGACCATTTTTTTTGAATCTCCGGAAGCTGGCAGGTTTTATCATCACCATCGTGATAGGTGAGATTATAACTTCCTTTGGAACCACAAACCTTGTATTGAACGGTACCTGTTAACGATTTTTTAATCTCAGGTTTAAAAAGTGAAGCCATTTTATTATAATTTTACAATTGCAATTGAACCTTAAATGGTTAAAATTATTTCTGTAAAAATAGTAAAAAAATGAACACCTTACAAACAATCGTTGAACGTCGCAGCATACGCAAATATTCCGGTGAAAAAGTTACCGATGAGCAGATTAATGAATTGCTAAAGGCAGCCATGTATGCTCCTTCGGCACGCAATACCAGATCGTGGCATTTTATCATCATTAAAGACCGTAGCTTGTTGAATGAAATTCCGAAATTTCATCCGTATTCAGCAATGGTAAGCAGCGCTTCGCTGGCAGTGCTTGTTTGTGGCGATTTACAACTTGAACCTTCGCCCGAGTACAATGCTTTGAATTGTTCGGCAGCAACACAAAACCTTTTGCTGGCAGCCCATGCCCTGAATTTGGGTGCTGTGTGGTTAGGCGTTTATCCGCGTGTGGAAAGGATGAATGGATTCCTTAATTTATTTAAGTTACCTCAGCATATTCTCCCCATAAACCTGATTTCTATTGGTTATCCAGCCGAAAAAAAAAACGATACCCCAACGTTTTGAACCCGAAAAGTTACATTGGGATAAATGGTAGCAAACTCCAAACAAAAGAAGTTTTTATTTCGATTAAATTTAAAAAAATCAGGTATAGCCGGATAAAAAAATAATTTTTTGGAGATAATATAAAAATCACAAAATGAAGCTAATGTGTTGGTAATATTTATCAAATTTCCCAATGGAACATAGACTTTTAATATAAAAAAAGAATTTTTTTTTAAAAGTTTTGTGTTTTTTAAAAAAACAGTCTATTTTTACCGCCCTACTTAGGAAACCCGCTTCCAGTATTTTTGGATGTAAATTTTTTAAAATTTTTTTCGCCTGTTAAGGGCGGAAGAGGTAGTATTAATTATGTATATATCAAACAATTAACGTATTTTTAATTTTATAGAAAGGAGGAAACCCGCTAAATTATTGACACATTTTTTCGCATTTGATCGGGCACGGATTTTTAATTATTTCCTGTCCCATCACCAATTTTTTTAACAGTGTTCAACGCATTGTTATTGTATTAAATTAATTTAATTACTTACAAAATCAAATAATTATGAGATTAAACTTACGGTTACTAAAGGTCGTTATGATCTTAGTTGCATTTTTGGTGGGTAACTTTGCAATTGCTCAACAAAAACAAGTATCGACCGAGAAGCAAAAAGTGGCAAAAGAAAGAGTCATTAAAGTTGCCGATCAGGCATCTGATGTTTCTTCTTTACCAAAATCTTCTCAGGTCTACAGCAAGAAAAGCCATGCTTTTGTTGACTTCTCACAAAAAGGTACTAGAGGATTGTTAATAGACAATGGTCCTTTCGTAACAAACCCAGGTGGCGGACCTAATGGTTCGGATGTTAGTTTATTGGAATCTCCAAATACAAATTATGGTTCCAACTGTAACCAAGCCCTTGGATATACGGTAGCTGAAGATTTTTCGGTTATTGGTACCTGGTCAATCGATTCATTGGCATTTTTTGGTTATCAAACCTCTTCGCCAACCACATCAACCTTTACAGGATTATATGTACGGATATGGAATGGCGACCCCAGCCTGGCAACAAGTTCAGTAGTATGGGGTGATTTAACAACAAATATATTAACTTCTACTTACTGGTCGGGATGCTATCGTGCTACGGATTTGGTTACAACCAACCGCCCGATTATGCGTAACGTAGCCGCTACACCGGGATTGGTTTTACCGGCAGGCGACTATTGGATTGAATGGACAGCTACAGGCTCATTATCTTCAGGACCATGGGCTAACGCTATTACTGTTTCCGGACAACCGGCTACAGGAAATGCAAAACAATACACAGGTTCTGCATGGACTGATATTTTAGATGGTACTAACCCACAGGGTATGCCATTTATGGTTTATGGTGCTGCTGGTAGCTTGCCAACCAATGATATAGCTATGAAAGCTATTCTTACTCCAATTTCAGGACCTAACATGACATCAACTGAAGTTGTATCTGTTAGAATTCAGAATAATGGTACTGCCGCCCAATCAAACATTCCTGTAAGCTATACCATTAATGGTGGTACAGCCGTGAATGAAGTCATTCCGGGACCTGTTGCAAGTGGTGCACAGTTAGATTATACTTTTACTCAAACTGCCGACTTATCAGCAGTTCAGAGTTATACTTTTGTTGCCACCACAGCTTTAGCTGGTGACGAATATCCTGCAAACGATTCCAAATCAAAAACAGTTACCAATCTTGGTAATATGGTTCTGATGCAGAATGGTACCGTTACTACTTGTTCGGGAAGTTTTTATGATACCGGTGGTCCTGACGGAACCTATCAAATCAATGAAGATCTTACAATGACTATTGCCCCAAGTACACCTGGAGCAAAAATGAAATTTAATTTCACCGCTTTTGATTGTGAAAATAATTGGGACTTTTTGAAAGTATATGATGGTGCCGATGTAAATGCTCCAATGATTGGAAACTTTACCGGAGCTACTATTCCTCCCGAATTGGTAGAACTGATTGCTTCGCAAACGAATACTTCCGGAGCTATCACTTTCCATTTTACTTCCGATAATTCAGTTACGCATTTAGGATGGGCTGCAACAATGAGTTGTGTTGTTTCGGCAAATCAGGATTTAGCTGGTGTTTCTGTTACAGGTAATGCTGCTCCGGTTGTAAATACCGCTGAAACATATACCGTAACCGTAGCTAATTCTGGTGCACAGGCTGTAACCGGAACAAACTATACTGTAACGTTGTACGACGCAGCAAATACCGTAATTGGTACTGCTAATGGTGTAGACATTGCAGCTGGTGAAAGCAAAACTTTTGATTTTAGTTGGACTCCTACCGCATTAGGCGCAACTCACCTTTATGGAAAAGTTGTCCTGACTGGTGATGAAAATCCAGCAAACGACCAGACACCTAACTTTAATATTAATGTAGTTCAAGGCGGTTCGAATCCTGTTATTTATTCTACCGATTTTGAATCATTTACAGCAGGTGGACAAGTAGCTTGTCAGGATCCAACCAACTGGACAACATGGAGCAATGCTCCCTGCTCTCCTACGGAAGATGCTTTTATAAGCACTGATTTTGCTCAAAGTGGTGTTAATGCTGTTAAAGACGAAGGTGTAAACGACCTCGTTTTAAGCATGGGAAATAAAACTACTGGAAAATATGAATATAATTTCTCGATGTATGTTCCTTCAAATTTCTGCGGATATTATAATATTCTTCAGGATTTCGCTGGTGGTTCCAGCAAATGGGGATTAGAAGTATATTTCCATACCGACGGAACAGGATTGGTTAATGCAGGTGCAAACAACGCAGCAACCTTTACCTATGTACACGATCAGTGGATACCTATTAAGAATATAATTGACCTGGATAATGACCTGGCCGAACTTATTATTAATGGTGTATCTATTTATTCATGGCAATGGAGTCTTGGTGCAACCGGAACCGGTGGCATTAATCAACTTTCAGCTTCTGACTTTTTCGCAGGTGCCGATGCTAATTTTACAACAGATGTTCCTAAATATTATTTAGACGACATTACTTACAAAGAATATGTTCCTGTTAATCCTCCTATTTATGCAAACGATTTTGAATCGTTTACAGCAGGTGGACAAGTAGCTTGTCAGGATCCTACCAATTGGACAACCTGGAGCAATGCTCCTTGCGGAACAGAAGATGCTTATGTAAGCACTGATTTTGCTCATGGTGGCGTTAATGCCGTTAAAGATGAATTAGCAAATGACTTGGTTTTGAATTTTGGAAACAAAACCACAGGAAAATATCAATTCTCTTTCTGGATGTATATTCCCACTAACCATGGTGGATATTATAACCTGCTCCATAATTTTGCCGGTAGTTCCAGCGAATGGGGTTTAGAATGTTATTTCCAGGATGCTGGAACTCTTAATGTTCAAACAGGTGCTGATACCATTACCACTCCTTATAATCATGACCAATGGTTCAAAATGACCAATGTTATTGATTTGGACAATGATCAGGCAAGTCTTTATATGGATGATAATTTACTTACCACATGGCAATGGAGTCTTAATGAACTCAATGGCAATGCTGGTTTAAATCAATTATCAGCTGCTGACTTCTTCTCAGGTTCAGGTGCAGCCGGTATTACTACTCCTTTATACTATTTTGATGATATTGAACTTACAGCTTTATCAGCCCCAGCAGGCCCACATATTGCTGTAACTCCAACCAGCCTTTCACAGGATTTAGCTCCTAATGCTACAGCAACTCAAACATTAAACATTGCTAATACTGGTTCTGGTGATCTAAACTTTACCATTGATGTTGCTTATCCAGTGAAATCAGTGAAGATTGTTAATCACAATACTAAATACGAACGTGTTATCGAAAAAATTCCTGCAAAGGGCGGAAAAATTTTGGTTGATAATCAAACAAGTAGAGCTCTCCCAGAAGTTGTAGATTATGCTACAATTACTAAGAGTACTACTAACGTTAACAAGCACATTGCAAAATTTGGACGTGCTACTGTTTTATATGATCAAACAGCTAATCCTTCAGCAGAAGGTGGTATATCTTCACAGGTTTTCCCAGATGCTCCTACTTACAGTAATCAGGGTGCTGATGATTTTATTGTTCCTTCAGGTTCAACCTGGACGGTTGGTCATGTATATGTTGCTGGCTCTTATTCATCGGGTGCACTTGGTGAAGTTCCTGCAGTAGATGTTATATTTTACAACGACGCAGCCGGAGTACCTGGAACAGCAGTAGCTACTTTTACAGCTATTCCTGCTCAATCAGATGCAACAGGCAATGTTAATGCTTTCTTAACAGCTCCTGTTACTTTAACAGCTGGTCATTATTGGATTTCGGTAGCCGCTAATATGGCTTTTGGTACGTATGGACAATGGTACTGGACAAAACAAGCAGCTCCTACTATTCAGAATGAATTTGAATGGCAGAATCCTGGTGGTGGTTTCGCAGGATGCACATCATGGTGTCCCGCTTCCACACAATGGCCTACTCAGTTAGATAAAAATCTTACTTTTGCTTTAACTGACAGTGTTTTTACTCCTCCTACATACAACTGGTTAGCCGCTAATCCAATTAGTGGAACAGTTACTGGTGGAAATTCTGTAGATGTTCAGGTTACTTTTGATGCTACCGGTTTAGCATTAGGTACATACAATGGAAATCTTGCAATAAACAGTAATGATGCAGCTCATGCTACCGTTAATGTTCCTGCTACTTTAAATGTAGCTATTGCTGGTGGTTTACCATTAGTTGAAGATTGGACATCGGGTAGTTTTACTACCAACGATTGGACATTTGATCCTGCTCAGAGCAACTGGTCGGTAAGTACTTCTACTGGTAATCCTGCTCCTTCAGCACAGTTTGGCTGGAGCCCTGCAGTTACCAATTATAATTTTGCTTTGGTTTCTGAAGCTTTAGATGCAACTTCCATTACTGATAACGTAACTTTGAAGTTCGACATTAATCTGAATAACTTCTCTACTTCTACCCTCGAAGGTATGGCCGTTGAAGTATTTGATGGCTCTGCTTGGCAGATGGTTCATGATTATCAGAACACCAATGGTAGTATTGCTTGGACAAGTGATTCATACAATATTACTTCATTAGCAGCCGGACACAGCTTTAAAGTTCGTTTCCGTGCTTATGGAGCTAATTCATACAATATTAATTACTGGTATGTTGATAATATTAAAGTTTATCAACAAGTTGTTGGTAATATCGCCGGTACTGTAACTAAATTATCAGATAACACTCCTGTTGCAGGCGCTACTATCACGATGACCAATGCATTAAGCGGTACTTATACCGCTACTACAGATGCCAATGGTGCTTATGCAATCAATGGCGCTGAAGCTGGAAATTATGCATTAACCCTTTCAAAAGAAGGATATAACGTAATTTCCGGTAATGTTACTATTACAGGTAATCAAACCTTAACTCAGAACTATCAGTTAACTGCTCCTACGATTGCAGTTGCTCCTAATTCATTAACGGTTACTGTTCCTGTTGGACAAACTACTACCCGCGACCTGACAATTACCAACAGTGGTAATGGTCCGTTAGCTTGGAGTGGACATTTACAATCCAATAAAGATCAGATTTCTATTCCTGCAAGCAATGGTAATTTTGAACATACTGCAGCTTCCGCAGGTGTTGCTCCAGTCGTTAACAAAACGAATGTTGCCAATACTTACAAAGGTGTAAGAGGTTCTACCGCTTATGGATTTGATGTAAATAATGGCATTTTCATGTCATTCAATATGGACGATCCTTCCAATGCTACAACTATTGCTAATGTATCTATTACTCCTTTTGGAGGTACCTTTGATGCTTCTAATACCGACTTCATGTACGTTATTGATTACAATGATGGCGCTATTAAGAAAGTAGACGTAGCTACAGGTAATGTAACTACCGTTGGTGCTGCCGGCTTACAGAGTGGTAATACCCCAACAGGTTTAACTTGTGACAAATCAACCGGTATTTTGTATGCCGCTTGTACTAGTGGATCAGAATCTCTGCTTTATACTGTTGATCCATCTACCGGTGCAGCTACATTGATTGGACCTACCGGAATTCCTGCTTTGATTGATATTGCTATCGACGGAACAGGCCAGATGTACGGTTATGACATTGTTGGCGACAACGCTTACAAGATTGACAAAACTAATGGTACAGCAACCATGCTTGGTTCTATCGGATTTGATGCAAGCTATGCTCAAGGTATGGGCTGGGATCCTGCATCCGACGCTATTTATATGGCAGCTTACAATGTTTCAACTGGCGGAGGTGAATTACGTTTATTTGATAAAGTAACCGGTAATACGGCTATATTAGGTTCATTACCTGGTGAAATTGACGGATTCGCATTCCCAGGCGGCGCTTCAAGTTGGGCAAGCATTACACCTAATTCAGGTGTTATAGCTCCTGGTGGAACAGCAACCGTAACGGTTACTTTCGACGGTAATTATATTCCTCCGCAGAAAGACCTTACCGTAACCGGTAATATGGTTTTTGCTTCCGATCCTAACGTAGGTTCTCCTTCAGTTGCTTTATCTATGACTATCACTGGTGAATTTACAGGTATTTTAAACGGTACAGTTAATCACGGTACAACTCCTGTTGAAGGCGTAACCGTAACAGCTACCCGCGAAGAAAGCCCTGTTTATACCTATACCATGGTTACTGGCGCTGATGGTGCTTATTCATTCCCATCAACCATGTACGGTACTTATGACTTTACCGCAACTAAAGAAGGATTCAATCCTTACTCAACTACAGGTGTTGCTGTTGTTGGTGGACAAACCACTACTCATGCTATTGCAATGGTTGCTCCTATCATGGTTATTGATCCATTATCTATTACTGCTACAGCTCCGTTTGGACAAATTATTACCCAAACGATTCATGTTACCAACAATGGTGATGGCTCTTTAGCATGGACTGGTAAGACAATTCCAGATAATAAACTTCAGGTTTCTATTCCTGCAAGCAATGGCAACTTCGAACATACTTCTGCTTCTGCAGGCGTTGCTCCGGTTGTTAATAAAGCAAATGTTACCAGCGCTTACAAAGGTGCTAAAGGTTCGATAGCTTATGGATTTGATGTAAATAATGGCATTTTCATGTCATTCGATATGGACGATCCTTCTAATCCTACAACAATTGCTAACGTTACCATTACTCCTTTTGGAGGTACCTTTGATGCTTCTAATACCGACTTCATGTACGTTATTGATTATAATGATGGCGCTATTAAGAAAGTTGATGTAGCAACAGGTAATGCAACTACCCGTTGGTGCTGCTGGTTACAAAGTGGCGATACCCCAACCGGTTTAACCTGCGATAAGACTGCGGAACACTGTATGCAGCATCTACCAATGGTTCGGAATCTCTGATTTATACCATTGCTCCTGGCTACTTCTGTCGAGAGGGGGTGGTGCCACTCATCGTGCTAGCCAGGGGACCACGTGGGGGGGGATTGTTTGGTCCTACAGGATTCCTGCTTTGATTGATATTGCTATCGACGGGCGATGGCCAGATGTACGGTTATGACATTGTTGCGACAACGCTTAACAAAATTGACAAACTACTGGTACATCAACCATGATTGGCTCTATTGGATTCATGCAAGCTATGCTCAGGGTAGTGTCTGGGATCCCTGCATCCGATCGCTATTTATATGGCCCGTTACAATGCTTAACTGCTCAGGTGATGAATTACGTTTATTTGATAAACTAACCGGTTAGCCAAGCCGTATTAGGTTCATTACCTGGTGAAATTGATGGATTCGCATTCCCAGGTGGCGGAAGCA
>Ga0268356_10761_pt1 | contig 48187 bp, 37 predicted proteins | sample BioMet10_FD_194415 | JGI IMG/M metagenome (GOLD analysis project Ga0268356, IMG submission 194415) | Sewage microbial communities from Oakland, California, United States - Biofuel 10 (PacBio Assembly) | ecosystem: Engineered > Wastewater > Sewage > Unclassified | place: USA: California | collected...
CTCCCACTCGATCGTCGCGGGCGGCTTGGGCGTCACGTCGTAGACCACGCGGTTCACGCCGGCCACCTCGTCCACGATACGGCTGCTGATGCGACCGATGACGTCGTAGGGCAGCTTCGCCCAGTCGGCCGTCATGGCATCGGCGGACTCCACGGCGCGCACGATCACGGGACGCTGGTAGGTGCGCTCGTCCCCCATGACGCCCACGCTCCTGATGTCAGGCAGCACGGCAAAGTACTGCCAGCAGCTGTGCTCGGAGTTGCGGTCGCCCGTCTCCTCGAAGAGGCGCTGGTTATAGGCATCGAGCTCCTCACGCACGATGGCATCGGCGTTCTTGAGGATCTCGAGCTTCTCGGGCGAGACCTCGCCGATGATGCGGATGGCAAGCCCGGGGCCGGGGAACGGCTGGCGATAGACCATCTTCGCGGGCAGACCGAGGTTCACGCCCAGCTCGCGCACCTCGTCCTTGAAGAAGTGGTCGAGCGGCTCGATGAGATCGAAGTGCACACCCTCGGGGAAGGGAATGAGGTTGTGGTGGCTCTTGATCTTGGCCGCCTTGCCGCCCGTCTTGCGCGCGCCGGACTCGATGATGTCGGGGTAGATGGTGCCTTGGGCGAGCATCTCCACGTCACCGATCTTCTGGGCCTCGTCAAAGAAGACCTTCCAGAACTCGGTGCCGATGAGCTGGCGCTTGCGCTCGGGGTCGGAGACACCGGCCAAGAGCCTGGCGTAGCGCTCCTCGGCATGCACGTGCACGAGCGGCATGTGGAACTGCTCGCGAAAGACCTCCTCCACCATCTCGGGCTCGCCCTTGCGAAGCATCCCGTGGTTCACGAAGACGCAGGTGAGCTGGTCACCGATGGCACGGTATACGAGCGCCGCCACCACGGACGAGTCGACGCCACCAGAGAGGGCGAGAATGACCTTCTTCTCCCCCACCTGCCCGCGAATGCGCGCGACCAACTCCTCGATGATGTTGTCCATGGTCCAGGTCTGCTCGAGACCGCAGACCTTGAAGAGGAAGTTCTCGAGCATCTTGTTGCCGTTGGCGGTATGGCGAACCTCGGGGTGAAACTGCGTGGAGTAAAGGTTGCGGCTCGCGTCCTCCATGGAGGCGATGGGGCAGGTATCGGTGCTGGCGGTGATGGAGAAGCCCTCGGGCACCTGGCTCACGGCGTCGCGATGGCTCATCCACACGGTCTGAGAGCTGGGCGTCTCGGCCAGGATGCGGCAGTGACCATGACGGACGAGATGCGCGGGCCCCGTACTCGCCCTTCTCGGTGTGACCCACGGCGCCGCCCAGCTTGACGGCCATGATCTGCTGTCCGTAGCAGAAGCCAAGATGGGAACGCCCAGCGAGAAGATCCTCTTCGTCCATGTCGGGCGCATCGTCCGCATAGACCGACGCTGGGCCGCCCGAGAGGATAATCGCCGATGGTGCCATGGCAGAAAGCTCGTCGGCCGAGATGTCACAGGGGACTATCTCGGAGTAGACGTGCAGGTCGCGCACGCGCGCAATGAGCTGGCCGTACTGCGCGCCAAAGTCGAGAACTGCGACAAACTGATCTGGACGAGACTCGCTCATGAGATCCCCCATCGGATACCAGCACCTATAAGCTACTTGTTTGGGCAAAATCATACGCTAGCCGGCGCTGTGTTTTTTGTTTTGCATTGCTGATTATGCCGTCCTTCATCCGTCTTTCACGCAGTTTGCCTATCATCAGTGGGTCATAACCTGCCAGCTACGGTTGGAGAGCGAAAAAGGAGCCTTCTTGGCCGAGAGAAAATCCCGCCATCAGGCAGGCGGGGAAAGAAGGCTTGCCTCTTCGAGCCGTTTTTCCCACAGCACCCGAAACTCTGGGTCAGACGCCTACGATACAGGTGGCCGCAAGTCAAACCGAACAGGCGTCTCGCAGCACGGTAGCTCACGCGCAAGCGGTTCTACGCACTACTCCGCGGCGCGTAAGAGTCGGAAGCGCGGCAAGATCGTGAAGCGCGTGCTCATCGCAGTGGTCATCGTCATCGCCGCGGCAGGCACTGCCGTTGCGCTCTATATGAACGACCTCAACAGCCGCCTCTCCGCGGGCATCGACTCCTCGCTCAAGGACCAGCTTGTCACGGTCCAGTACGACGACCCGTTCTATATACTCCTCCTTGGAGTGGACAAGGACGACGAGCGTGCCGAGTCATGGGGCTCGAGTCAGGCCAACTATCGATCCGACAGCATCATCCTCGCACGCGTCGATCCCAAGAACCAGAAGATCACGCTCGTCTCGATTCCACGTGACACCATGGTTGACATGGGTGACAACGGCACGCAGAAGATTAACGCCGCATACTCGATTGGCGGCGCGAGCTATATGGTGCAGATCGTCTCCCAGTTTGCGGGAGTGGATATCAGCCACTACGCGGAGCTCGACTTCGAGCAGTTTACCTCGATTGTCGATACCATCGGCGGCATTGAGGTCACGCTGCCCGTGGCCGTCTCAGACATGGACAACGCGGGCATCGACCTGCCGGCAGGCACCCAGACGCTTGACGGCGCCGAGGCGCTCGGCCTGTGCAGAAGCCGCCACGCCTACGATAGCTACGGCGGCGGAGACTTCTATCGTGCCGCCAACCAACGTATGGTCATCGCTGCCATCGTGAAGAAGGTTCTCGCCCAAGACCCCGCGACGATGGCGACCACGGTCTCGCAGCTCGCCAGCAGCGTCAGCACCGACCTCAGCGTAACCGACATCCTGAGCCTGGCAACGCAGTTCAAGAATCTCGATGTGGATAACGACGTCTACTCGGGGCAGACGCCCACGGACTCCCAGCTCATCAATGGCATCTGGTATGAGGTCCCCGAAACCGACGCATGGACCACGATGATGCAGCGCGTGGGCAACGGCGAGACGCCCTACTCGGATGCCAGCCAGGACTTCACCGCCGGCGTCGCCGGATCGATTGGCTCGGGCACGACCACGAGCGATACCGTCGACCTCTCGACACTCGATGCCACCTACTCGGGCTCGGTTCTCGTGCTCAACGGCACCAGCACCTCGGGCCTCGCCCTGAACAAGGCAAACGCCCTCATCGCCGCGGGCTTCTCGGCAACCGCCGACAATGCGACCAGCACATGTAGCACCACGGCGGTCTACTACAACGGCAGCAGCTCAAAGGCCGCGGAGGCGCTTGGCGTGGCAGACACCCTCGGGCTTGACAGCTCGGTCGTCTCGAAGAACGACGGCACCTACTCAGAGAAATACGACGTGGTAGTGGTTCTCGGCGAAGACATTACCAGCTAGCTTTGACGGATGGCGTTCGAAAGAGGAGCCTCTGGCCAGCCAGGCCGGGGGCTCCTCTTTTTTGCACGATGCCGCAAGAGCTATCGAGACGTACGGGCCCAGCGTGGTGCCAGGCTCCGAAGGCCCAATGTGGGACCTGCAACGAGGCTGTCCCTCTCGCCAGTAGGGGCTGTACCAAAGTCCGACAGTTCGTTGCGCTGTGGTACGAGAGCACTTTGGTACGGTCCCACCTGGACGTACCCTGGACCAACGAATAGTTGGACTAAGGTACGCCCAGGTAGACGGTCTGAAGACCTGTACCAAAGTCGCATTTTTTCGTCGGTACCAAACCCAAACGATTAGTTGGACTTCGGTACACGCAGGCAGGAGAGCACCAAGGCCGTCTCTCTCGTCAAACTTACACGTTGAAGCGGAAGACCATCACGTCGCCGTCCCGCACGACGTAGTCCTTGCCCTCCATGCGAAGCCTTCCGGCCTCACGCGCACCCGTCTCGCCGCCAAGCGTGACGTAGTCGTCATAGCCGATCGTCTCGGCCTTGATAAAGCCGCGCTCGAAGTCGGAGTGGATGACGCCCGCCGCCTCGGGAGCCTTGGCACCGATGCGAACCGTCCAGGCGCGCACCTCCTTGGGACCTGCAGTGAAGAAGCTCTGCAGGCCGAGAAGCCGGTACGCCGCCTGCGCGAGCGTCTCGAGACCGGAATGCTCGAGGCCCATGGACTCGAGGTACTCGGCCCCCTCGTCGGGCTCGAGGTCGGCGAGCTCCGCCTCGACCTCGGCGCAGATGGGAATGGCCTCCTGCCCGTTGATGAGGGGCTTGTCAGCAAGCTGGTCCTCGTCGCAGTTGGCCACGTAGAGAACCGGCTTCATGGTGAGAAGGAACAGGTCGCGCGCGGCGACGCGCTCATCGTCGGTCATGTCGAGGTCAGCTGCACGGTTGCCCTCGTTGAGCCACTCCTGCAGACGCCGTGCGATGGCCAGACGGAGGGCCAGGTCCTTGTCGCGCTTGGCGTCCTTCTCCAGCTTGGGGATGGAACGGTCAAGCGAGCCGAGGTCGGCAAGCACGAGCTCGGTCTGGATGGTATCGGCATCGGCGACGGGATCGACGCGACCGTCGACGTGAATGACGTCGGGGTCCTTGAAGTAGCGGATGACCTCGCAGATGGCATCGCAGTTGCGGATGTTGGCGAGGAACTGGTTGCCGAGACCCTCGCCCTCGCTGGCACCCTTCACGAGGCCGGCGATGTCAACGAATTCCACCGTCGCGGGGACGATCCTTGCGGGATCGACCATCTCGGCGAGCTTCTGAGCCGCTCGTCGGGCACGTCGACGATACCTACGTTAGGATCGATGGTGGCGAAGGGATAGTTGGCGGCAAGGCCGCCCTTGCGCGTGAGTGCGGTGAACAGCGTGGACTTGCCGACGTTGGGCAGGCCGACAATGCCGATGGACAGTGACACGTGAGATCTCCTTTGTTACTTGGACTTATCGTCGTCGCTCATGCGCTCGAGTGCATCCCCGACCTTGTTGAGCTGCTTCTTGCCAGTTTCGAGGTACTTCTGCGCCTCGGCCTTGGCCTTGGCCTTCTGGCGTGCGATCTCCTCGGCGTCCTTGTCGGGAATGATGAGCTCGGAGGCGTCAATCGTCTCCATCGTGAGGGCGCCGTCGGGACAGATCGTCACGCATGCGCCGCAGTTGACGCAGTACGGGTCCTGCACGGTGACGTTGCCGTCCTTGTCGATGTCAATGGCTCGCGTGGGGCACACGTTGGCGCAGTCCCCGCACATCGAGCAGAGCGACGAGTCGACGACGGGGGCCTTGAGGTCGATGTTCTTGGCGAGCTCGGGCGCGTGCTGGAGGGCACCCATCATGAGCTTGCGATCCTGCGTGAGAAGACGCGTGCGGTTGTTGGACGTCTTGAGACCCACGGCGTTCTCGAGCTGCTTCTGGAGGGCGTCGAGGCGCTTGCTGTGGTCGGAGATCTTCTTTGCCACGGCCTGCGCGCCGGCAAGCGCGGGGTTCGTGCGCGAGAGGAGACGCTCGGTGCTCTTGATGGCGCCGCTCACGAACTGGCTGCGCTTGTACTCGCGGGTGAGCTCGTGCGTGAGCTCGCCGTTCTCCACCTCGAGGCCCACCGATGCCGCGGCCCACTCCTCCGCCGTGCCGATGGCGTTGGCGTAGGTATCCTCGCCCATGGTGGTGCGACACTTGTCGCAGATGCCCACAGGCAGATACACGCTGATGTTGACATAGTCGGCAAGCAGCGAGAACCACAGCTCGCTCGAGATTAGCCCGACGCAGGGAAGCACTATCTCGTTGCCTTTGGGCAGACGCTTGATCGCGCGGGTGCAGGTGACGTAGCACTCCTCGTAGGAAGATGCGGCTCGCGCAATCTGGTCGTAGAGGCTGCGCGATGTGTGCTTGCGCGTGAGGAAGGCCTCCGTCGGACACGCCGCAACACACAGGCCGCACTTGCGACAGAGGTCATCGGAGACGTTCACGCTCTTCTTGTGGATGGTGATGGCGTGCGTGGAGCAGACGTCAAAGCACCGCGAGCAGACGTCATCGCGTTCTGATGCCGTACGCAGGCAACGGTTGGAGTTGCACCAGGGCTTCTCCTTGTAGTCCGCCGGATCGAAGACCTTGCGCTTTGACGGATCCTCGGCAAGAGAATCGGCAATGTCCCCAAACGGATTGGAAATTTTATGCCAGTCCGACTGTATGTCGATAAGGTCATCGAGAATGTCGCGCTTCTCGGCCACGTCCCCTCCTTTATTGCACACGCATGCGAGTAGCTATTGTACGCCGACACGACACCTGACACGACGCGAAGCATCCGCGCCCCACCTCAACTGCAACAATGCCCGCCATGCCAAGCGAGCGAGAAAACGCCCCCGGATTTGCCAGGCAAATCCGAGGGCGCCCGAGTCACACTTGCGAGGCGATGGCCTTAGTACATTCCGCCGCCCTGGCCACCAGCTGCGGCAGCCCTGGAGATGGCGTCCTCGATCGAGGTGTCCTTCGGCTCGTCGGTGACGGTGGCCTCGGTGATGAGGATGAGGGACGCGATGGAGGCCGCGTTCTGGAGCGTGGTGCGGGTGACCTTGACGGGGTCGAGGACGCCCATCTCGATCATGTCGCCGTACTCGCCGGAGGCGGAGTCGAGGCCCTGGCCCTGCGGCAGGCTCTTGATCTTCTCGACGACGACGGAGCCCTCGAAGCCGGCGTTGGAGGCGATGGTCTTCACCGGCGCCTCGAGAGCCTTGCGGATGATCTCGACGCCGATCTTCTCGTCGGAATCGGCCGCCACGACGGAGTCGAGCGCGGAGGCAGCGGTCAGGAACGCGACGCCGCCGCCGGCGACGATACCCTCCTCGACTGCCGCACGAGTGGCCTGGAGGGCGTCCTCGATGCGGTGCTTGATCTCCTTGAGCTCGACCTCGGTGGCCGCGCCGACCTTGATGACGGCGACGCCGCCGGAGAGCTTGGCGAGACGCTCCTGGAGCTTCTCCTTGTCGAAGTCGGAGGTGGTGTTCTCGATCTCGGCCTTGATCTGGTTGACGCGCTCGCTGATGGCGCCCTTGTCACCGGTGCCGCCCACGATCGTGGTGTCGTCCTTGGTGATCTTGACGGACTTGGCGCGACCGAGCATGTCGGCGGTAACGTCGGAGAGCGAGACGCCGAGCTCCTTCATGGCAACCTGGCCACCGGTAAGGGCGGCGATGTCCTCGAGCATGCGCTTGCGGCGGTCGCCGTAGCCGGGAGCCTTGACGGCGCACACGTTGAGGGTGCCGCGAAGCTTGTTGAGGATCAGCGAGGCGAGACCCTCGCCATCGACGTCCTCGGCAATGATGAGCAGGCTGGAGCCCTGCTTGGAGACGGCCTCGAGCACAGGCAGGATGTCCTGCAGGTTGGAGACCTTCTGGTCGGTCATGAGGATGTAGGGGTCCTGCAGCTCGGCCGTCATGTTCTCGTTGTTGGTGGCGAAGTACGGGGAGATGTAGCCCTTGTCAAACTGCATGCCCTCGACGGTGTCGATGTCGATGCCAAAGGTCTGGGACTCGTCGACGGTGATGACGCCGTCCTTGCCCACGACCTCCATGGCGTCGGAGATCTTGTTGCCGATCTCGGGGTCGCCGGCGGAGATGGTGCCGACCGCGGCGATCTGGTTCTTGGTGGAGACGTCCTGTGCGGAGCTCTTCATCTCGTCGACGACGGCAGCGACGGCCTTGTCGATGCCGCGACGGATGGCGATGGGGTTGGCACCCGCGGCCACGTTGCGGAGGCCCTCGTTGACGATGACCTGCGCGAGCAGCGTTGCAGTGGTGGTGCCGTCACCCACGGTGTCGTTGGTCTTGGTGGCGACCTCCTTCACCAGCTGGGCGCCCATGTTCTCGATCGGGTCCTTGAGCTCGATCTCCTTGGCGACCGAAACGCCGTCGTTGGTGATGGTGGGGGCGCCGTAGGAACGCTGGAGCGCCACGTAGCGACCCTTGGGGCCAAGCGTGGTGGTAACGGCGTCGGCAAGGGTGTTTACGCCCTTGGCGAGCTTGCCGCGCGCATCGGTGCCGAAAAGAATGTCCTTAGCCATTTTGTAATCCTCCAAGCTGAATGAAACGAGAGTTAGGCCTCAATGATGGCGTAGATGTCATCGGAGCGAAGGAGCAGGAACTCGTCGCCGTCGATCTTGACCTCGTTGCCGCCGAACTTACCGTAGTAGACCTGATCGCCGACCTTGACATCGACGGGGATGCGCTTGCCATCCTGATCACGCTTGCCCTCGCCAACGGCGACGACCTCGCCGCGCTGCGGCTTCTCCTGAGCGCCACTGGAGATGTAGAGACCAGAGGCGGTCTTCTCCTCCTTGGGTGCAGGCTTCACCAGAACGCGGTCACCAAGCGGCTTCAAAGTCATGTGAACGAACCTCCCTTTGCATGCGCCACGAACGGGCGCCTTCCGTGCGAACGCGCTACGATGCGCGTCGCTCAAACCAACGTTGTGAATAGTACCCAGACAGACGTACTTAATCCACCAAACAAGAAAAAATCTTACGCTCGGCACTTAGATTTTCTACCATGCGTCGGTGAAGGGTGGTTGCCGCTTGCCGGGGGGTGGTGACTGCTGGAGATGGTGACAGGTATCTTTTCCAGGTTTTAAAGGAAAACCTGGAAAAGATACCTGTCACCATCTCCAGCAGTCACCACCCCCCGGCAAGCCCCGGACAAAATTACAACTGGCCCAGCTCCTTGAGCCAGAGGGCCGAGCTGGCATCAGACGGCATGCGCAGGTCACCACGCGGGCTCACTGCCGCAGAGCCCACCTTCGGTCCGTCGGGAAGGCAGCTTCGCTTGAACTGCTGAGCAAAGAAGCGCTGGTAAAACACCTTGAGCCACCTAAGGATCGTCTCGTCGTCGTACTTCTCGCCCAAAGCGTAGCGGGCAAGGCGGTAGACCTTGCGGGGGCTCGAGCCATGTCGCAGCACCTCGTAGAGGAAGAAGTCGTGCAGCTCGTATGGTCCCACGAGGTCTTCGGTCTTCTGGCTGATCTTGCCCTCGCCCGTAGCCGGAAGGAGTTCGGGAGAGACGGGGGGTGTCGAGCACGTCGTAGAGCACCGCAGCCTCATCGTCGTTTCCACAGGTATCGGCCACATAGCGCACAAGGTGGCGCACGAGGGTCTTGGGCACGCTCGCGTTGACGCCGTACATGGACATGTGGTCGCCGTTGTAGGTGGCCCAGCCCAGCGCCAGCTCGGAGAGGTCGCCGGTGCCTATGACGAGACCACCCTCCTGGTTGGCGATGTCCATGAGAATCTGCGTGCGCTCGCGAGCCTGGCTGTTCTCGTAGGTGACGTCACGCACCTCCTCGTCGTGACCGATGTCGGCGAAGTGCTGGCGCACGGCGTCGGAGATGTTGACCTCGCGCAGGTCGACCCCGAAAGCATCGGAGAGCGTCGTGGCGTTGTCATGCGTGCGGTCCGTAGTGCCAAAGCCCGGCATGGTCACCGCGATGATGCCCGTGCGGTCAAGATTTACGAGGTCAAAGGCCCGTACGGTGACGAGAAGAGCGAGCGTGGAGTCAAGCCCGCCCGAGACGCCGACCACAGCGTGCAGGGAACGCGTATGCACCAGACGCTTTGCCAGGCCAAATGCCTGGATGGAGAAGACGTCCTCGCAGCGTTCGGCTCGCCGCGCAAGGTCACCGGGCACGAAGGGGTGCGGGTCGACGCGACGCGTGAGACGAGTCTCGTGGATGCTCAGCGAGAAGCGCGTCACGGCATAGCCCGCACTCTCGGGTGCCGGCGCGCAGCGGAAGGTGGACATGCGACGGCGCTCGGCGCAGATGAGCTGCAGGTCTATCTCGGAGATGGCCGTGCCGCCGCCGAAGGGCCTACCCTCCGCGAGCAGGCGTCCGTTCTCGGCCACCATGTCATGACCGGCGAAGACGAGGTCCTGCGTGGACTCACCCCAGCCGGCGCTCGCATAGACGTATGCGCAGACGAGACGGGCGCTCTGCCCCGTGACGAGCGATCGCCTGTAGTCGGACTTGCCGACGATGGCATTGGAGGCGGAGAGGTTGCAGACGAGCGTCGCTCCCGCCTGGGCATGCCCGATTGACGGCGGGTTGGGAACCCAGAGGTCCTCGCAGATCTCCGCCGCCACGACGAGAGAGGGCATGTCATCACACGAGAAGAGCTGGCGGATGCCAAACGGCACGTCAAGCTGACCGGCTATGTCGATCGCGGACGTGTCGGTGGGGCCGGACGTAAAGTGGCGGCTCTCGTAGAACTCGTTGTAGGTGGGGATGTTGCGCTTGGGGACCACGCCGAGAACGGTGCCCGACGAGATGGCAACGGCGCAGTTGTAGAGCTTGGCGTTTGCGCGGATGGGTGCCCCCAGGATGACGAGCGCGTCATACTCGGCCGTTCGGGCGGCGATCTCGGCGATGCCCGCCTCGGCAGCGTCGAGAAGGGCATCCTGCCAGAAGAGGTCCTCGCAGGTATAGCCCGTGACGCAGAGCTCGGGCAGGACGATGACCTTGGCGCCGTGCTCGACGCAGGCCTCGTCGACCCTACCGATGATCGACTCGACGTTGAATGCGACGTCGGCCACGCGAACCTCGGGCGTCATTGCCGCGACCGAAACAAATCCGTCCTGCATGGGAGCCTCCTCGCGTGCGCTGTGATGGGGCAATCGTAGCACGGCGGGCGGCGGAGGCGCGACACGGCACCAGAGGGCTCGCTGCCCCCTTCTTCCCAGGCGCTATTCCAGGTAGCGAGCGAGAAACTCGCGGGTGCGTGGCTTCTCGGGTGCCGTGAACATCTTCTCGGGCGAGCCCTTCTCGGCGATGACGCCCTGATCCATGAAGACGACCTCGTCGGAGACGTTTCTCGCGAAGGCCATCTCGTGCGTCACGACCACCATCGTCATGCCCTCGGCGGCGAGCGCGCGCATGACCTCGAGGACCTCGCCCACGATCTCGGGATCGAGAGCGGAGGTCGGCTCGTCGAACAGCATGAGGTCGGGTTGCATGCAGAGGGCGCGCGCGATGGCCACGCGCTGCTTCTGCCCGCCGGAGAGCGTACCCACGTCGGCGTGGACGAAGTCGGAGAGCCCCACCGAGTCGAGGTGCTCGAGCGCGACCCTCTCGGCCTCCGCCTTCGGCATCTTCTTGAGGGTCACAGGCGCAAGGGTGCAGTTATCCACCACGTTCATGTTGTTGAACAGATTGAACCCCTGGAAGACCATGCCGATCTTCTCGCGAAGGCGATTGACGTCGACGTGCTCGGCGGCGAGGTCATCGCCGTGAAACCACACGTGACCCGCGTCGGGCGTCTCGAGGAGGTTGATGCAGCGCAGGAGCGTCGACTTGCCGGAGCCCGAGGCGCCGATGATGGTCACGACCTCTCCGGGCATGACCTCGAAGTCGATGTCGCGCAGGACCACGTGGTCCCCAAACGACTTGCGCAGGCCCTCGACGCGGATAACGGGATCGGCGGAGCTGTTCTCGACTGTCATGTCCTACGCCTTTCCGCCGTCTTTGATGCGCGTGTCCGACGTGCCCATGACGGGACCCGCCTTGACGTCGAAGTGTCTCGCGAACTTTGAGAGCAGCTTCGTCGCGACCATGGTGAGAATGAGGTAGCAGACGGCCGCGATCATGTAGCTCTCGGTCTGGCGGTAGTAGATGCCGGCGACGGTCGTGGTCGCAAACATCAGGTCAAAGACACCGATGACCGAAAGGACCGACGAGTCCTTGATGTTGATGACAAGTTCGTTCGAGAGGCCTGGGATGGCGTACTTGATGCCCTGGGGAAAGACGACCTTGCTCATCGCCTGCCACTGGGAGAGGCCGAGCGAACGAGCCGCCTCGGTCTGGCCGCCGTCGACCGACTCGATGCCGCCGCGGAGAACCTCCATCATGTAGGCGGTGGAGTTGAGCGAGATCGTGACCAGGCCGGCCGCGAAGGTTGACCAGATGCCGTTGATCTCCGTGGTGGAGAGGCCCGTGCTGCGCATGATGCCAAAGCCGCCGAAGTAGATGATGCCCGCCTGGACCATCATCGGCGTTCCGCGGACGACCGTGCTGTAGGCCTTGGCAAAGCCGGAGCCCACGACCTTGAGAAAGCGCACGGGGTCGTTGTCGGGACGGTCGACCTTCTGGATGCGCAGGAACACGAGGAGAAGCGCGAGGAAGAAGGCGATGATCGTACCAAAGACGGCCAGCTCAATAGTGGTGGCGATGCCCGTCAAGAATATCTGGCGGCCCTGCCAGAGCATGTAGAGCGCACTCGCGAAGGAGTCGGACGGGCGCGACGTGGCCGTTGTCGCCACCTCCCACGTGGCGGCGACGCCCAGCACCACGCGGTCGACGACAAGGACGAGGACGATCGCCCAGACGACATAGGAGACATGGCGCAGGACGCGCCGCGCGGTCGGTCTCGTAAAGGGAGAGACTTCCTCGTAGCGGTCACGCCTGACAAGCTTGGTTGCGAGCGCCACCACCGCCACGAGAAGCCACGCGACGAGCACGTAGTACATCACGAACTCGACCGAAAACGCATGTGCGAGAAAGCTCCACGAGGAGCGCGGCTGGCTCGAGAGCAGCATGCCGAGAAACGCGACGGCACTCGTGCCCAGCAGGACGTACCTGTGATCAGCGAGGACGAACTCCGCAAACCCTCCTCGCCGTGCGGGATGGCGCGACTCGTCAAGCGTCTCTGCCATAGTGTCCTCTCTCGTCTTGTGCCGGCCCACCTAGGATGGCTGGCGATTTGAGCAGTCGTTCCAGATCTCGGCGCGCTCGTCATCTGAGATGCCGCCGATGATCTGGTTGATCTTCTCGAGGACCGCGTCCTGCCCCTTGGCGATGCCCGCGTTGTCGGGGTTGGTGGCATCGGTGAAGCCCTTGCCGTCGGCAAACTGGACCTCCACGAGATCGGGGTAGTCCTCGAGCAGATAGGGCACGCTGAGCGACGAGAACGTGATGGCGTCGCAGGTTCCCTGCTCGATGTTCTCGACCACGTTGGGAATCGTCGAGACGGGCGTCATGTGGTTGACGTCGGGAATCTGGTCGATGACGTCATCGTAGAAGGTGTCCTTCTGGCCGAGGACCGAGGGTACCGGCAAAGTCCGCGATCGACGTGGCAGCGGCGTACTTGGAGTCCTTCTTGACGATGAGCGAGATGCCGTCATCGAGATAGGAGTCGGAGAAGTCGATGGACTGGGCACGCTCCGCGGTATAGGACATACCTGCGCAGATGATGTCGATCTGGCCGGCGGTGAGGGCGTCGACAAGACCGCCGAAGCTCATCTTGACGGCGACGGGATCCATGCCCAAGCCGTCGGCGATCTTCTTGGCAATCTGGACGTCATAGCCGTCGGCATAGCCCCCGTCGACGTTCTCGATGGGGATGGTGGTGTCGGACTCCTCGGACGCCTGCCAGTTGTACGGAGCATAGGCGGCCTCCATGCCAACTCGAAGGGTGGCTCCATCGCCGAGCGTAGCCGAGGCGGACGCGGATCCGGAGGCGCTCGTCGATGATGACGAACCGCTATCGGAGCTCTGGGCGGCGGGACCGCAGCCAGCAAGCACGAGCATGCCACCCGCACCGAGCACACCGCCGGTAACCTTGACAAATGAACGACGAGAAAGGCTGTTCCTATCCATTGCTTCCTCCCAACGCCTCGGCGCATGCGCGCCTAATGCTCCAGCTTGCTAAAGCACGATAGCGGCAGCTGGATGCTATCGCAGCGCGTGGCGACAAGAGGAAACCTGCAGGTAACGATAAGGCTCCGTCGGCGCTACTCGCCAGCAGGCAGCGCGCCGAACCAGAGCCTTTCTCGCATGCGGGATACGACTTCGGCCCGGGGACTTTGGCTCATGGTTTGAAACATTATCTACCGTCCTAGCTGCGGAAACGCTGAGAGCCCAAGTCGAAATCTCATTGCGAAAAAGGCACCCGCAGGTAGACGACTTGTGGCCATGGGCCAAAGTCCCCGGGCCGAAGTCGTATCCCGCATGCGAGAAAGGCCCCCCCTCACGCTCCCGACCGTCTGCCTGCCCGCTATGCCCAGCCGCGCGGCTACTTCTCCCAGCTTGGACGCACGGGAGCGTCGGAGACGCTCCACGAGCCGAGAGGTGCGTTCGGCTGCGCGTCAAGCGTGAGCGGCGCGAAGAAGCCCGCCTGATAGCTGCGCAGCGCGGCGATTCCGATCATGGCGGCATTGTCCCCGCAGGCGCGCATGGGCGGCACCGTCACGCGAATGCCCATCTTGCCGAAGGTGCTCTTGTACGCGGCACGTAGCTCGGGGTTTGCCGCGACGCCGCCGCCCACGCAGAAGTCGGAGACGCCCGTCTGCTCCACGGCCGTGACCGCCTTGGCCACCTGCACGTCAATGACCGCCGCCTCAAAGCTCGCCGCGAGGTCAGGGAGGTTGATGGGCCTGCCCGCGCGGTTCTCGCCCTCGATGTAGGTGATGACCGCGGTCTTGAGACCTGAGAGGCTGAAGGAGTAGTCGCCGCTGTGCATCATCGCACGTGGGAAGTGGATGGCGCGGGGATTGCCCTGGGCAGCGAGCCTCGAGATCACGGGGCCGCCAGGATAGCCTAGCCCGAGCGCCTTGGAAACCTTGTCGAAGGCCTCCCCCACCGCATCATCGATGGTGGTTCCCAGAATCTCGTAGTCACCCCAGGCGCGAACGTGCACGAGCATGGTGTTGCCACCCGAGACCAGGCTCGCCACGAAGGGCGGCTCGAGGTCGGGGGTCTCGAAGAGGTTTGCAAGGAGGTGCCCCTCAAGGTGATGCACGGGAATGAGGGGCAGGTCAGCGGCAGCGCAGAGTCCCTTGGCAAAAGCGACGCCCACCACGAGGGCACCCACGAGGCCGGGACCCGCGGTTACACCCACGGCAGCGAGGTCGGAGGCGGCAAGCGTGTCGCAGCCAAAGTGCTCGCCCGCCTTGGCGAGCGTCTCCTCGAAGACGCCCACGATCGCCTCCACGTGCTTTCTGCTGGCGATCTCGGGCACGACGCCACCAAAGCGCGCGTGAAAGTCGATGGACGTGGCGACGACGCTCGCGCACACCGTGCCGTGAGCGTCGGTGACGGCCATGGCCGTCTCGTCGCAGGATGACTCGATGGAGAGCACGAGCGAACCCGCATCGGCAATGGCCTGCTGGCAGACGGCATTGCGGGGGCCCGCCACGATGGGCCAGGGACGGATGGAGGCAGCTGGTTCCACATGGTCGAGCGCGTGCTCGGCGTCCACCTCAAGCGGCAGGCCGACCTTGAGGATGAGGGCGTCATGGCCCTCTCCGTAGTAGTCGGGACGTCGACCGGCTTCGGCAAAGCCGAGCGAGGCATAGGTGGCGCGCCCGGCATCGTTATCCACGCCGACCTCGAGCGAGGCCGTCTGGGCGTTGAGCACGTGGGCGTCGTAGCAGATACGCGAGACGAGACGCGCGGCGATGCCCCTGCGGCGATGGTCCGCGGCCACGACCACGTCGGATATCTCGAAATCGTCACCCGCCATCTGACCGCCGGCAAAGCCGATGACTTGTCCGAGGTCATGCGCGACCCACCAGGAGCGATCGGGCTGGGCCAGCTCCTCGTCAAAGAGCCTCCTGCTCCAAGGGGTGTGCGTCGTGCCTTCGTAGGCTGCCGACTCGAGACCGGCAACGACGTCGAGGTCGTTCACGCTCATGGGCCGCAGCTGGAGATGACGGTCGGCGAGGGCGTCATCCACGCCCGTGACCTCGAGACTTGCGGGTGTGGCAAGGCCAAGTCGCTTGCGCTCGTTCTCCTCGGCATCGGAGAGTCGCGTGTAGACGGGCAGCACCAGCGCCGGGTCGCCGGTCTCATGCGCGTTATAGCGTGACGGCGAGGCGGCAGCGCGAAGCAACCCCTCACCCGTGGGATGCCAGTGCTCCGACTCGACGTAGCGAGAAAAGCCCGCCGCCTCAAAGCGATCGCGGTACTTCTTGAGGCCGTCTCCCGTAAGGGTCATCTCGCACGCGTCCTGGCGAGAGGCCCACGTCTCGACGCACGCGTCCACCTTGGACACGGTCTCGACGGCGAAGGTGCGCACGGGACCATCGTCGCCCACCCGGTAGATGCCGGGATAGACCTCGCCGCGCATGGCGTCGCCCACCACGCCGAGAAGTCCGCGGACGCCCGCCCCCCACGCCTCCCAGGCAACTGCATCCAGGGTAGACGTGGCGTGGAGCATACGACCCAGGCCACAGGCGAGACCCTTTGCCGTGGCGATGCCAATGCGCACGCCCGTAAAGGATCCGGGGCCCCGTCCCACGAGGATGGCATCGACCTCGGCCATGGAGTGGCCGGCACGCGCGAGCACGTCGAGGCAGGTGGAGGTGAGCTCGACGTTGGCCTGTCGGCGGCAGAGATGGTCGCCCGTGGCGAGAAGCTCGATGTCAGCGCCGGTCTCGTCAGCGCGCGGCGTCCAGGCGCCAACGGCGCAGGCGAGCATGTCAGTCGAAGTATCGAGGGCAAGTACGAGCATGGCGAATCCATTTCTGTAGCTGATGACATAATCAGTGTCGTCCGGAGGGACGAGAGGGTCACGCTTTGTTCACAGCGTAGCCAGAAGCTCCTCGCCGCGAGCGTCGTGCGCGACAAGCGTCACCTTGCGTGGCGGCTCCTCGCCAGGGACGGCCTCGTCATCGAGGCGCGTCAGAAACACGTCCACGCGAGCATCGCCGATCTCGTCGGCAAACTGCTCTCCCCACTCGATGACGCAGACACCGTCCGTGCCGAGCACGTCGAAGAGACCCGTGTCCTCGAGCTGGTCGGGATTGTCCAGACGATAGAGGTCAAAGTGATCGAGCTCCAGCTCGGTGCCCTGATAGACCATCTCGATGGTGAAGGTGGGGCTCGTGACGTCTCCCGACACGCCCATGCCCTGGGCGATTCCCTTGGTGAGCTGCGTCTTTCCAGCACCGAGGTCGCCCGTCAGCACGAGCACATCGCCTGCCCGCAGGAGTCCCCCGAGGCGCCTGCCCATATCGATGGTCTCGGCTGCCGAGATGGTCTTGAGGCTCTTCTCCATTAAAGAGCGCCTCCTTCGGGGTGGCTGCGCAGCCACTCGCCCACCATGGCGAGGTCTGACTCCAGCAGCGGCTGCCAGTCGGAGTGATAGATGCAGGCGGCGGGATGGAAGGTGGGGCACACCACGAAGTGACCCGTCTGGTGAAGTCGGCCACGCAGGCTCGTGACGCCGCAGTTCGTCTTGAGAATCCACTGCGAGGCAAAATTGCCCAGACAGACGATCACGTCGGGCCAGATGGAGCGTATCTGCTCGCGCAGGAAGGGTGAGCAGGCCTCGATCTCCTCGGGCTTGGGGTTGCGATTTCCAGGCGGGCGGCACTTCACCACGTTGGCGATGTAGATCTCCTCGCGCGTGAGCCCCGCCACCGAGAGGAGCGAGTCGAGCTTCTTGCCAGCGGCGCCCACGAAGGGCTCTCCCTGCAGGTCCTCGTTTCGTCCGGGACCCTCGCCGACGAACATCACGCGTGCGCGCGGATTACCCACGCCAAAGACGATGTTGGTGCGCGTCTGACCGAGCGGGCACAGCTGGCAGTCGCCCATGAGGCTGCAGATCTCCTCGAGGCCCACCTCACCAGGGGACTGATGCTCGTGACCGGGAATGTGCATGACGGACATGTGTGCAGCTTTCTAGACGTAGATCTTCTCGAGGCGCATGCCAAAGTCGCAAGCCACCTCATAGTTTATGGTCCCTCGGCTGGCGGCCATCTCGTCCATCGTGATCTCCTCGTCGCCATCGCTACCAATTACCGTGACGAGGTCGCCTTCGGTGACGGGGCGTCCCGGGCGATACGAACGCGCCGCGTTGACGTCGACGGCGAACATGAACTGGTCCATGCAGATGCGCCCCACCTGGCGGCAGCGCATTCCGTCGACCAGCACGTCCATGTTGTTGGAGAGGGTGCGCGCGAGGGCCGTCGGCATATCCGATGGGCACCGTGGCGACCTGGATGTTGCGCTTGGGGACGCGCCACGTGAGACCGTAGCCCACGCCATCGCCCACCTCGGGATACACGGCGCGCGTCACAAGAGCGCGAACGCTCATGACCGGGTCGAGTTGGATGCGCGGCACGGTGGTCTCGGCGGGGTGCAGGCCGTAGAGTCCGATACCCACACGGCACATGTCGAACTGGCACTCATGATGCAGAATCGTGCCCGGCGTGTTGTCGCAGTGGACGAGGCCCGTCTCGAGGCCTGCGTCGTGGAGGGCCTGGACCTCCTCCTGGAAGCGGTTGAGCTGCAGCGCAAAATCCCAGTCGCCGATGACGTCGGCGGTGGCGAAGTGCGTGAAGGTCCCTGCGCACTCGATACCGCGGTGAAAGTCGATCGCACGGCGCATCTCGACCACGTCGCCGCGGCGGACGCCGATGCGTGTCATGCCCGTGTCGAGGGCCAGGTGATACTTGGCGACCTTGCCCGACGCAGCTGCGGCCTCGCCCAGCGCGAGCGCGAAGTCCACCTCGTAGACGGAGGGCATGAGGTCGTATTCCACGAGCGTTCCCACGCAGCCGACGGGCGGCTGAGAGAGTATGAGAATCGGCCAGACGATGCCCGCCTGGCGAAGCGCCACGCCCTCGGCCACCGTAGCCACGGCAAACTGATCGGCGCCCGCCGAGTGAAGCGTCTTGGCGCAGGCCACGGCACCGTGCCCGTAGGCGTCGGCCTTGATGACGGCCATCATCTTGGTACCAGGCCTGATCTGGGCCTTGAGCGCCTTCGCGTTGCGCCGCAGGGCGGCGAGGTCTACCTCGACCCACGCCCATCTGTCCTCTGGAACACTCACCTTCGCTGCCATGTGCCATCAACCCCCAGGACGTGTTCCTTAAGCCTCTGCCGCTCCGTCAGCATCGGGGAACGTGACGTGCTCCTCGACGGCATCGGAAGCGAGCCCGATTGCATCGATGATGTCGGTCGCCATGACGCCACGAGAGCCGAAGCGCTCCGCGGCGATGGAGCCAGCGTAGCCGTGAATCTCACAGGCAAGGGCGCAGAGCAGCGGATAGTCATCGAACTTGCCTGCCGTCTGGGCGAGCATCGATGCGATCATGCCTGCGAGGACGTCGCCGGAACCTGCCGTGGCCAACGCCGACGGACCAGGCTTGGGCAGGATGGCCTGCTCGACGCCGACGCATCCCGTGGCCGTGCCCTTGGCCACGATGGTAAGCTCCGAGCCGCCGTCGGCCCAGATGATCCTACGCGCGATCTCGAGCTGCGCGGCAAGCGAGTCGGGCGGCGTGTCCTCGTTGCCCACGAGCCTGCCAAGCTCCTTGCGATGTGGCGTGAGCACGAGCGGAGCCGTCCTTCTCAGCAGCTCGGGAAACTCGGGCAGCGCACCGGACGTGAGGCGAGAGATGCAGTTGAGACCATCGGCGTCCACCACGAGCGGCATGTCGGCACTGAGAAGCGCCGAGACGACCGAGACGGCTCCCGTGGTGACGCGCATGCCGGGCCCTACGAGCGTGGTGGAGTTTTCCCTGGCGAGACGAACGACCTCGGCACGAGCCTCGCTCGAGACGACGCCGTCGGCATCGGCGGGCAGGCCGACCACGGGAATCTCGAGCAGGTGGGCCTGTACCGCAGAGACGATCGTCTCGGGAACCGCCAAGGTGACGTAGCCGGCACCGGCGCGAGCCGCCGCCTTTGCCGCCATGATGGGAGCCCCGGGGAAGCGCGACGACCCGCCGACCACGAGCACGGAGCCACGCGAGAACTTGTCCACGGAGGCGACGGGGGGCAGCATGACCTCGAGGTAGTCGCTGAGGTCGGTGCGCCATGCCACGGGGTCGGCGTCACTCACGAGCCGCTCGGTCTGCTCGGCGAGCGGGGCCACGACTATGGAGCCGCAGAGGTCCCTGCCGTCATCGGCGAGAAGGCCCGGCTTGAGCGCGAGCATGGTCACGGTCATGTCCGCCACGACGGCGGCGCCGGGCGCATGGCCCGACTGAGCCGAAAGACCGCTCGGTACGTCCACGGAGACCACGCGGGCCCCAGAGGCGTTGAGACACTCGATCCAGATGTCGAAGGGTGCGCGAGGCTCGCCGTGAAATCCGGTGCCAAGCATGCAGTCGAGCACGGCATCGGTCGTGGAGAAAAGACCCTCGAGCTCGTCGCGCGACGGACCCACGAGTATGGGCACGCCCGCGCGGACGGCACTCTGGGCAACCTGGCGCGCAAGGTCTCCGGAGAGCTGGTCGGGGTCGATGGGAGTCACGACCTTGACATTGACGTGCTTGCGAAGCAGCGCCTCCGCTGCGACCCAGCCATCGCCGCCGTTGTTTCCCATGCCGGTGAGCACGACCACGTTGTCGACGCCACCAAGCTCGAGCGCTTCGGCGGCGGCAGCGTAGCCCGCGCGGTGCATGAGCTCGGAAACGCTCACGCCGACCCTCGTAAGGGCGACCTCCACGCGCTTGATGTCATCAACGTTTAGTACGGGCTGCATGTTCTACTCCTCCGCCGACCGCTCGGCCGTATTCTCAGACGCCGCCATGGCGTCGACCTCTTGCTCCTGCACGCGCTCGAGCTCGTCGATGACCGAACGCGCCTCCTTGAATGATGCGGCGAGCGCCCTTGAGGCGTCCTCGCGCGCATCTGGCTGGGGCCTGACCTCGTCAGTCACGGCGACGGCGTTTGCCACGGCCACGTCACGCGTAAACGAGAGCGAAAGCGCGATCTCTCGCACACCCTGCTCGCGCGCCACCTCTGCCACACGCCCCGAGAGGACGACGATCGGTCTGCCCGACACCTCGTCATGCGCGACCGAGACATCCGAGAGTCCGATGCCCTGCGAGAAGCCCGTGCCCAACGCCTTGAGCACGGCCTCGCGTGCGGCAAAGCGACCGGCGTAGTGCTCGGCGGGACGTGCGGTCCGCTCGCAGTACGCACGCTCCTCATCCGTGAAGACGCGCCGCAGAAAGCTCGGACGGCGGTCCATCACGCGCTGCATGCGCGTGATCTCGAGCATGTCAACCCCGATGCCAGCTAGGGACATACGCTACTCCACCGTGACGGATTTTGCGAGGTTGCGCGGCTTGTCCACGTCGCATCCGCGGCTGCGAGCCACATAGCGGGCAAGAATCTGCAGGTGGACCACAGCGACGATGGGAACGAGCAGCTCGTCTGCCACGGGTGGAATCCAGAGCACGTGCTCGCAAAGGCTCGCCACCGACTCGTCACCATCCGTCGCCACCGCGACGCACACCGCTCCGCGGGCAATGACCTCCTGGATGTTAGAGATGGTCTTGTCGTGCACGCGGTCCTCGGGGACGATGGCCACCACGGGAAACCCTGGTTCGAGCAGGGCGATGGGACCGTGCTTCATCTCTCCCGCAGGATAGGCCTCTGCATGGAGGTAGCTGACCTCCTTGAGCTTGAGGGCTCCCTCAAAGGCGGTGGTCGAGTTGACCCCACGACCGAGGAACAGGGCCGAGTGCACGCGACGGAAGACCGCGGCCGCCTGCTTGTCCTGCCAGGAGCGCGAGATGACCTCGTCGATGAGCGCTGGCAGCGTCTGGAGGTCGGCGCAGTGGCGAGCGATCTCGTTTTGTTCCATCTCGCCACGCGCCTGGGCAAGACGAAGAGCGAGAAGCGCGCATGCCACCATCTGGGCCGTGTAGGCCTTGGTGGAGCAGACGCAGACCTCGGGTCCGGCCTGAACGTAGAGCGTTCCATCGGACTCACGCGCAGCCGAGGAACCGAGCACGTTGGTCACCGCGAAGACCTTGCAACCCATACCCTTCATGCGACGAGCCGCCGTGAGCGTATCGGCCGTCTCGCCCGACTGGGTGATAATCACGCAGAGCGTGTGGTCGGTGACGAGGACGTCCTGCTCGTAGTTGAACTCGGACGCGAACTCGCAGATGACGGGCACGCGAGCCCAGGTCTGGATAAGCGTCCTGGCAATGAGGCTCACGTGGTAGGAGGTCCCGCAGGCGATGAGGTAGATGCGGTCGACCAAGGCGAGCTCGTCCTCGCTCATCGAGAACTCATCGAGCTTGATGCCCGAGTCGGTGACGTGTGCCTTGAGCAGGCGGCTGATGGCCTCGGGCTGTTCGGAGATCTCCTTTGCCATGAAGTCGGCGTAGCCACCGAGCGTTGCCGCGGATGCGTCCCAGTCTATGTCGATGGTCGACGGGTGCTCTACGACGGCACCGTCAGAGTCGTACACGGTGACGGCACCCGACTCCTGCAGGCGCGCGAACTGGCCGTTCTCGAGCGGCGTCACGCGCGAGGTGATGGGGGCAAGCGGCGTGACGTCAGAGGCGGCGTAGGCGCCGTCTGGCGTGGACGCCACCACGAGCGGCGAGCCATTGCGAGCCACGACGAGCTCGCCAGGAGCATCCGCGCACACCACGGCGAGCGCCCACGAACCCTCCAGTCGGCTGCAGGCGTTGCAGACGGCGGCGAGCAGGTCTCCCCTGCAGGGGCCGGCCCAGGCATCCTCGACGAGGTGAGCGATGACCTCGGAGTCAGTGTCCGACTCAAAGGCGTGGCCGTTGCGGGTGAGATAGCCCCTGAGCTCACGGAAGTTCTCGATGATGCCGTTGTGCGTGATGGCGATGCGACCCGTGCAGTCGCGATGCGGGTGCGCGTTGCGATCGGTGGGAGCACCGTGCGTGGCCCAACGGGTATGCGCAATGCCGGTGGTGCCCACGAGGTTGGCAGTCTCGCAGCGCTCCACGAGCGTTGCCACGCGACCCGCGCACTTGACGCCGTGAAGGGCGCCGTCCGTCGAGAGAACCTCGATGCCCGCGGAATCATATCCGCGGTACTCGAGCGTCTGAAGCCCCTGCAGAAGATAGTCTGACGCCTGGTTCCTACCGGTATAGCCAACGATTCCGCACATGTTGCCCCCTCAGGACTGGTCCGATTAGTCTGCGTGACACGATTCTAGCAGCTGGTGCGCGCTAGGCCCCAAAGGGTGCCAGCGCGTTGAGGATGATGCCGTTCGCCTGCTGGCAGAGGGCCTCGTCGGGCGCCTCGGCAAGCACGCGCACGAGCGGCTCCGTGCCGGACGCGCGCACGAGCACGCGGCCGTTTCCCTCGAGGAACCTCTCGGCCGCCGCAACGGCCCTCCCGACCTCGGGCGAGCCCATGGCAGCCTCCTTGTCACTCACGCGCACGTTGACGAGCTGCTGCGGGTAGAGACGAACGGGCCGCGTGAGTTCGGAGAGCCTCTCTCGCTCGGCACGCAGGACCTCCATGATGCGCAGGGAGGTCATGATGCCGTCGCCCGTCCTCTCGAGATCGCCGAAGATGATGTGACCCGACTGCTCGCCACCAAGGGAGTAGTCGTTCTCGCGCATGCAGGCGTACACGTTCTTGTCGCCTACGGCGGTGGTCTCGTACTTGAGGCCAGCCTGTTCAAGAGCCCTGAAGAAGCCGAAGTTGGACATGACCGTGGGGACGACCGTCTGCTTGGCGAGACGACCATGCTTGTTGAGGTAGGTGCCGCACACGTAGAGGATCAGGTCGCCGTCGACCACATGGCCGCGCTCGTCAACGGCAAGGCAGCGATCGGCGTCGCCATCGTAGGCAAAGCCGACGTCGAGCCCCTGCTGGACCACGAAGGCACGAAGCTGCTCGATGTGCGTGGACCCGCAGTCCACGTTGATGTTGAAGCCATTGGGGGCGTTGTTGATTACGTAGGTCTCCGCGCCGAGCGCGTCGAAGACGGGGCGAGCGACGCTGGAGGCAGAGCCGTTGGCGCAGTCGAGCCCGATCTTGAACCCCTGGAGCGAGAAGCCGCAGCTCGAGATCAGACTCGAGATGTAGCGGTTGCGGCCCTGCATGTAGTCTACGGTGCGACCGATGGCCTCGCCCGTGGCAAGCGGCACGTCGGCATCGTCGCCGTCGATGTAGGCCTCGACGAGCTCGAGGACGTCCTCGTCCATCTTGTAGCCCTCGCGGTTGACGAGCTTGATGCCATTGTCCGTGAAGGGGTTGTGGCTCGCGGTGATCATGACGCCGCAGTCAAAGCCGCCGTCAACGACTTCATAGCTCACACCAGGAGTGGGGATCACGTGCAACATGAAGGCGTCGGCACCGGAGGCCACGAGTCCCGATACGAGCGCCGACTCGAACATGTAGCTCGAACGGCGCGTGTCCTTGCCGATGATGACGCGTGCCTTGCTCGCCTGTCGAGCGCCGTAGTACCAGCCGATGAAGCGACCGATCCTATAGGCGTGCTCGACGTTAAGGCCCTCGTTGGCGACTCCCCTGAATCCGTCGGTTCCGAAGTACTTCATTTCTTCTCCTTTTTTCGAACCCGAACGCAAGCCAGTCATCTTGCAGCTTCCAATGGTACGAAAAAAGAGGGTCCGCCATAGCCACGACGGACCCTCTTCCGAATATCTGCGAACAAGAGGCTAGCGCTTCGAGAACTGCGGACGCTTGCGGGCCTTCTTTAGACCGTACTTCTTGCGCTCGACCGCGCGGGAGTCGCGGGTGAGGAAGCCGGCCTTCTTGAGCTCGTCGCGGTACTCGCCTGCGGCGAGGAGGGCGCGGGCAATGCCCAGACGGAGAGCGCCGGACTGACCGTTGATGCCGCCGCCATCGCAGAGCGCGATGACGTCGAAGCAATCGACGGTGTCGGTGGCGCGGAAAGGTGCAGTTGCGTTGTCAACGAGCTGCTGACGGCCGAAGTACTGGGCGGCGTCACGGCCGTTGACGGTAACCTTGCCGGTGCCGGGGACGAGGCGGACGCGAGCGACTGCCTCCTTGCGACGGCCGGTGCCGGTGTAAACAGCGGTGTTGTCAGCCATCGGTTAAGCCTCCAGATCGATCTTGACGGGATTCTGAGCTGCATGCGGATGCTCGGGGCCAACGTAGACCTTGAGCTTGGTGCCCTGCTTGCGGCCGAGGGTAGACTTCGGAAGCATTCCCTTCACGGCATGCTCGATGACACGCTCGGGGTGCTTGGCCATAGCCTCCTTGAACGACTCGGTGTGCAGGCCTCCGAGCCATCCGGAGTAACGCCAGTACTCCTTGTGATCTGCCTTGACGCCCGTGAGGACGACCTTGTCGGCGTTGATGATGATCACGAAGTCACCGGTGTCGGTGTTGGGGGTAAACTGCGGCTTGTCCTTGCCGCGAAGGATCATTGCCGCCTTGGTGGCGAGACGACCGAGCGTGGCGCCATCGGCATCGATGAGCACCCACTTGCGCTCGACCTCGCCAGACTTGGCGTACTGAGTCGACTTCTTCACTTGACTCCTCCTACGTACCTGATTTCCACGGCATCCCCTGGACGAGCTGCCGTGCGCTTTTGTTAGAGATTACGGGGCTCTATGGAAAAGCCTTCAAATTATAGCGCGAGCGAGCCATCGCGTGTCAATAAATATCCGCACACAAGGCCTGCACGGAATCCTGGAAAAGGTGACAGGTATCTTTTCCAGGATTCCGTGCAGGTACACTCATCTCGTCTCTCCCGCTAGAATAGAAGGATAGCGTGTCGCTCTTTGCCTAGGGAGGAAAGATGATCTATACCGTTACCCTCAATCCCGCACTTGATAAGACCGCGCAGGTCCCCGACCTCAAGGTCGACGAGGTCAACCGCATCACCGAGCTTCGTCGCGATGCGGGCGGCAAGGGCATCAACGTCTCGAAGGTCATCAAGGAGCTCGGCGGGGTCACCGAGGCGTGGGCCGTCCTCGCCGGCAACACTGGCGAGTGGATTCAGTCCGCGCTCGAGGCTGACGGGATTCGCGTAAATGCCATCCCTGCCGAAGGCGAGACGCGCACCAACCTCAAGGTCGTGGACTCGGTCAATGACACCCACACCGACATCAACGAACCCGGCCCCGAGGTCACCGACAGCATGCTCAACGACATGCTCATCGAACTCGCCAACGCCGTGCCCGCCGACGGCATTGTCGTGGTGTCGGGTAGCCTGCCCAAGGGCGTTCGCCCTGACACCTACGAGCGTTGGTGTCGCGTTCTGCGCATGGGCGGGATACGCGTCTTTCTCGATGCCGATGGCGAGGCGCTCGCACGTGGCATCGAGGGCAGGCCATACTTTATCAAGCCCAACGACCACGAGCTCTCCGCCCTCGTGGGTCGCGAGCTCAAGAGCGTGCCCGAAGTCGCCGAGGCCGCACGCGAGCTCGTGGGCAGAGGCATCCCGATGGTGGTCGTCTCCATGGGAGGCGAGGGTGCCGTCTTCTGCACCGAGAACGAGACCTGGTACGCTGGCCCCGTCAAAGTGCACGTGGGCTCCACGGTGGGCGCCGGCGACTCGGTCGTGGCCGCAATCGCCTACGCCGTCAACAAGGGGATGCCGCTCGAAGACACCATGAGGCTCGCCATGGCAACGGGTGCCGCGAACGTCATGCAGTCAGGCACCCAGGCGGCCGAACGCTCCGTCGTGGATTCGCTCATCGATAGGGTTGTGCTCACGCAGCTTTTGTAGGTGCCCTTGCGGCAAACACATGGCATGAGGGCCAGGGTCGGCTACGCGAGACGCACCAAAGCCTAACTATTCGTTGACTTTCGGTACGGAGGGACTTTGGTACGGCTCCAACTGGGCGTACCTTTGCTCAGCGAATAGTTCCGCTAAGGTACCCGCTGGTAGACGAGTTCTCGGCATGTACCAAAGTCGTCTTTTTCGCTTGTGCCAAGGTTCAACGAATAGTTCCACTAAGGTACCCGCTGGTCGGGACCGCATTGGTTGCAGCATCGTCTTTGGACGGCGTCAGGGCCTTTGCCGTCGCCTGGCTTTGCGCTATTCTCCCGCCACAAACGCCCGGATTTCCTCGAGGCGTTCCTCCGCCTGACGACGTCCCTGCAGGTAGAGATCGAGCAGCGGCGCGCCGTCATGTTCGTTTACCTTGACCTCCACGGGTTTCTCGGGAGCGATGACCAGACAGTCCCCCACGGCCTCACGCTCCCAGAGCCTCTCCCGCTGCTCGTTGTAGCGTGCGCCACGCGTCTCGAGGGCCGTAAGATAGAAGGGGTAACCGTCATAGCGATGCGAACGCAGGGATATGGCCTCGGAGTTTTCCGATTTGACGTAGCTGCGGTCCTGGGTGAGGACGACGACCGCCCTCGCCGCGGGGACGTGACCCTCCACCCTGCGCTCTCCCTCGAGGCCGAGCGCCACGCCAAAGGGGATGGAGTCGGTGGTTCCACCATCAAGATATCGATGCCCGTCAATCTCGACGATGCGCGAAACGGCAGGCATCGAGGCGGATGCACGTACGTTTGCCACATCATCTGGAAAGCACCGCGTGGGCAGATAGGCGGCGGTACCAAAGACGATGTCGGACGCGACGGCAAAGAAGGGAACGCGGCTCTTGTTGAAGGTCTCGATATCGCAGGGATCGAGACCGTTCTGGATGTCCTCATAGAGAAACTCGCCGCCGGCGAGATCGCCCGTCCTTGCAAATGACCAGAGCGACATGAATCTGCGGTCATCGCGGAAGGCAAGCATTATGCGCATGGTGCGGCCAATCTGATGGCTGCGAAAGCCCGCGGCGTTGATGGCCCCTGCCGAGACGCCCCAGATGCTTGAGAAGTCATCGACGCCATGCTCCATGAGCACGTCAAGGACGCCTGACGTAAACATGCCCCGAAAGCCGCCGCCCTCAAGGACAAGTGCAGTACCGACGCCGTTCTCCATCTGTCCGTACCTCCCTTCGGATGAGTAACGTAAGGGTTATACCCACCCGACGCAAACGAGAAGGATACGGAACGGCAACCGTTACATACGTTTCCCAGGCATGCCCGCTACACGGCAATCCGTCCCTCAAAGAAACCATACTTGATGAAGTGAAAATAGTAGGCGGACAGATCGCTCCCAAACGCAGCTCTCAGGTCCGCATATCTCCCCTTGTAGGTATTGGCGGAGAAGTTCCGACTTGCCACGCGCCCCTCGGCCATGCCATAGGTGACGAAGTGCTGGAGCACCGCCGCAGAGTCATCACCAAATGCGGCCGCCACGTCAGGGTTCATCGCAAGATAGTAGCTGTAGTCGTAAACCTCCGAGTAGTCCACGCCGTCATACACGGTCGGCGCATTCTCGACGATTCCCGACGCGAGTCTCGATACCTCGCCATCCCACCAGAGAATACGGTTCGAGAGCCACGTCTCCAGATACTCGACGTTTGCCGCATATGTCGAGAAAGGTTTGAACACGTTGCCAAACGCCGTCAGCCCAAACAGCACCTGATTCATTTTCTGCGACGCACCGACCTGCTCGTAGTAGTACTGCAGGGAGTGCAGATACCCATTGGCGCCAACCGCGGAAGAGTCTCCGAGAAGTACACTGTGGACGAGAGCAGAGAATTTCCCATACTGGTCTACGACCTTTTCTCGTACGGCGGGAGTCCTGATGACCCATCCGTCCGTCACATCGCAAAGAAGCCCCTCATAGCTATAGAGAATCGCCGTAGGATAATCGGTACGGGTGCCGCACGCCCCGTCGAAGTCCCAGACCGGTTCGGCATAGAACGTCGTCGAGCCTCTGTCCTTGTAGAAGTACGTGGACGTATTGAAGGCATCGACATTTTTGAGATAATCGCTGATGAGATAGGTCCAGCTCAGCGAGCTAAGATCGAGCTGATACCCAGAGGATGCATTACCCGCGAGCAGGTTGCTGATGGCCTCCTGCGTGGCCTCGCTGATATAGCTCACGCACGAGCGAGAGCAGGCCTCGGGGCTCTTCACCACGAAGATGCCCACGCTCGTCTGGAACCAGCAGAGCTCAGATGAGTACCAGGCAGAGTCCAGCTCGAGAAGATAGCCTCCCGTAATGTCCGCGGGATCGGCAACCCCCGTAACATATTGGAACGTATAGCCATACTTGTTGGTCGTCTGGCTGGTCGGATGGGATGCAATGTCAGAGCCGGTGTTTATATCCTCGATATCACCCTCAAGGTCATATATCCCAACGCGCCCATCACCTATCTCGATCTTCTCGCACAGGAGGTAGTTGCCGCGGTATGCCCCGTCATAATAGAGGTCGACCGGTGCGCACTCGGTGCCATCCATGCCAAGCTCGAGGGCAAGGTTATAGGCGATGGTGTTATGCAGCAGGGTGGCATCGTTCGCGTTGGCGAGAAGCAGCCACTTCTTGGACTCGTTGTCGGAGTCCCCCGTCTCGAGGAGGTCTGCCTTCTTGCTGAGTGAGATCTGGTAGGGCTTCTTGTCGCCGATGCCCCACGTAGAGTTTCCACGTCCCTTGATCGTAGAGGTCTTGCCAGAGGAGACGTTATCCTTGTTGTAGACGACGGTTCCGTCAGGATCGACAACGACCACGGCCACGTTCGCCTTTGCCGTGTGGTCGGCGCTGGCCTCGACATATGCACGACCAGCATTATCGGGGTCAACACTGATAACAAAGACCGTGCGAATCTCTCCGGACAGCATGACCGCAAGCGTATGTACGACGGAGTTGTTCCCCAGCTTATACAAAAGAGAAGGGCTCCGTTCGCATCTGAAATCGTCGAATACGCGGTTAGATCAACGGAGCTTCCCGCCGAGATAGCCAAGAACGTGCCACCTTCATAGGCGGAGAAGAGAAAGCCCGTCGGGGTACCTCCTAGGCTAAGCGTGGCAAGGGAAACCGAGCTCAGACTTGCATATGAGGGGAGGAACAGGTAGGAGATTGCGTTGACGGGAGTGGAGACCGTCGTGGTGGAAACGCCCTTCTTTGCGGTTGGGACGGTACCCTGCATGGGGGTCAGGAGTACGCCGTCGTTGTCTGCATAGTATGTCATCGCCCCCGATGTCGAGCGTTCCGCGCAGAACGTATCCCCTCGACGGAAGCGCGTAGTACTCATCATCACCGACCGAGAAGAAGCCTGGGACGCAGCCATGCGTCGTCGCGTCGACCCAGTAGCGCTGGAGCCCGCCGTCATAGGCCGAGGTCACGACCCAGCCCGGGTCCTCGAGCCTGCCGTCGTTGTTCGCGAGGTAGACGGAGCCGTCAGACGAGACGTATTTCCCGCGCACGACGTAGCCGGCGGGCGTCGCGTACGCCCACCAGTCGGAGCCATCGACGCCAGGGTCGATGAGGCGTGACGTTGCCACGCCACCAGCGGCCTCGACCCAGTAGCGCTGGAGACCCTGGCCGAAACCGTCGGTTACGAGCCATCCCGCAGTCGCCGTGAGCTTGCCGTCATTATCCGCCACGGCCGTGCTGCCCAATGAACCCCGCAGCACGTAGCCAGCCCCCGGCACGCCGTAGTATCCGCTGCCGCTGACCGAGTAAAAGCCGGTAGGGCAGCCATGCGTCGTCGCGTCGACCCAGTAGCGCTGGAGCCCGCCGTCATAGGCCGAGGTCACGACCCAGCCCGGGTCCTCGAGCCTGCCGTCGTTGTTCGCGAGGTAGACGGAGCCGTCAGACGAGACGTATTTCCCGCGCACGACGTAGCCGGCGGGCGTCGCGTACGCCCACCAGTCGGAGCCATCGACGCCAGGGTCGATGAGGCGTGACGTTGCCACGGCGCCCTCGTCTCCGACCCAGTAGCGCTGGAGGCCCTGGCCGAAGGCGCTGGTAACGAGCCAGCCGCTCCCCACCAGCCTGCCATCGTTATCCGCGGAGCGCATGACGCCGCTCGTGGTATCCGCACCGCGAAGCACATAGCCAGTCGGAAGCGTGTAGTGGTCCCAGCCGTCCGACGAGTAGCCCACCACTGCGGCGTGCTTGGTTTCATCGACGTAATAGCGCTGAAGCCCATCGTCGTAGGCCGAGGTCACGACCCAACCGGGGCCCTCGAGCCTGCCGTCGTTGTTCGCGAGGTAGACGGAGCCGTCCGACGAGACGTATTTCCCACGCACGACATAGCCCTCGACACGCGCGAACGCCCAGTAGCTCTCGGAGCCGTCGACGTTGGGGTCTACAAGGGCATTCATCCTGAGGATGCCGTCCGAGTCAAACCAGTAGCGCTGCTGGCCATAGTCTTGGAACGTCGCATTGACCAGCCAGCCCTGACGCCACGAGCCTCCGTCCGAGTAGCGCCACGTCGTCCCGTCCTGAACCCACCCGACCGTGCTGGGTGCGACAGGTATGGTGGACGCGTTTGCAACGTTGGCAGACTCTGTGACAGCATCTTCAGTCGAAGGGGTGGACGTCAGCGGCGTGTCGGATGTCTCGGTCTTCGTGCCGTCGGTCGTCTCTGCGTCGTCGGCTATCTCCGTGCCGTCGGTCGTCTCCGTGCCGTCGGTCGTCTCCGAGGCTTTGTCCTGAGGGCCGTCCGCAACAACAGCGTCATGCCCGTCTCCCCCGCCGGTCGTATCTTTGACAGTCTCGGCTGCCCTGTCGCCATCAGCGGAATCACCTTCCGAGACGGCGTGGGACTCGTCTGTCTGGCCAGTTGCCGCAACAGCCTGTTCGTTCTCTGAAGTCGCATTTTCAGGCGACGACTCGGCGATAGCAGCGCCCGTCACAAGCGCGTCAGCGCGGGCGGGACGTGCATCAAGCCCTAAAAAGGCACCCGCAAGTGCGAGCGCGAGAGCAACGGTAGCGAGAAGTCTTCTAAGTCTATGCGTCACGCGATCACTCCGCCCTGTAGGAAAGCTGATAGTGAGTATACCTACCCTTCAAGACACAAATTGCTCGATGCCCGAACGAATAGCCCCGATGCGCCAACTAATCAAAAATGGACTCCGGCGGTACCTTCTCTTTTCGATGACATCCCATCGCATCACCAGACGCCTCTCGCATCTGAGTTCTTCGATTTAGAGCCGGATGGGTAATGAGCTAACGCACGGATGTCTGACCGAAACAAACTCGTTGCGTTCAGACGCCATCAGGAGATGCGCCCCGTCCCGTTGTCCATGCCAGAACACCCTTTGCCCGACGAATCGTGGGGCATGTCCATAGGCGAGAAACGCAACTAGAACAGACGAGAGGGATATATTTTCCAAGCTTGCACACGCAGCGTAGACGTATCATTGCTTTGGTTTTACGTTCTCTGTGCGGCCATGCCGTTGCATAGCCGAGTCGGCGAGGAGGAGACGTGAAAAGGGCAGGCAGATACGGACTGGTCGTTTCTTGCTTGGCATTGCTGTTTGCGTTGGTTCTGGTCGAGCAGGCGAGCGCAAGTCCCGTGAATGGCGAAACAATGGTCACGGCACGGGCTTCCGTCACAGACGAGAGCAATCTGGCTCAAGGATTCGAGACATTCAGGTTTGGTCTTCCTCAAATAAAATATAAAATTACATTCAAGACATCTACGCTGGCGAATGGCATATACGTTTCCCCTCTAGTCAGAACTCCATCAGGGGATTTCATCGAAAACCCCTGTGTTGAGGCGTATGTCAATGGGCATGCCACCGAGGAGTCCTTGGATGACCTAGATGGAAGAATCCAATATCTTTACTATTTCACGGGCTGGAGCGGTGACACATCAAAGATCAGCAACGTGCTTGCTAAGGCAAAAGCACTTATTGGCTTGGGTCCAGATGAACATTTCATAGACGACGTCATCGACTCCAGCACGGGCTATTCGATGAGAACCGCTCTTGAAGCATCGTACAATTTTTTCAAAAATACGGATTCGGCAACTTACGGCCAGGGAAACTACTGGTACAGCACGTTCTTCAAGGGATCGTCGCTCGAGAACAATCCCGCAGCCTGGCAAAGCACCTTGGCCAGCTATGGCATAGAGAACTTTGACGACTTCTTTGACCTGTGGGTCGTACGCATCGTCTTACAGCAGGCAACCTGGAATATTACCGATGGGGTCACACTGGCGAGCTCTCCCTCTATTGCCATACAGATAGACTCAAAGACCACGGTGAACGTCCCCCTAGGGACGGACAGCAGGTATGTTCAGCTTTACAACAAGCTGCTCGCCCAAGCGGCGGGGCACGAGAACTTTAGCGTCACGCCCACCATTTCCCTCGAGAGGGTGTCCTCAACGTCTGAGGGTGACGTCTATCGAGTCTATGACACCGACGGACTGCATAACTGGAGTGATATGACGGTGAATCTCTCGGGAGATGCAAGCTTTGTCGGGGGAGGTACCGAACTCTGCGTCTCTCCAGGCACTGATGGCTACGCCGAGTTCACTGTTCTTGCACATAGAGACACTTCGGGGTCGTACACGATCTCTCTTGGAGGATTCAAGATAGATACCTGGTTTGGACACATCGTCGATGCCAATTCCCAGGCTCAGGAAAGGGCTCTTGTATACAAGGGAAAGGAAGCCACCGTCTCCGCAGAGCTCGTAGCCTCATGGAATGCGGAGCAGACAGTGGATGTCGTTGGGACCACACGATGGGACGACTCCGACAATAGCCATGGCGAGCGCCCTGATAAGGCCACGATTCATCTGTACGCCAATGGAGTTGATACCGGCCAGTCTATCGACGTGGGGCCTTCGACGGACTGGACGTACTCGTTCACGAGTCTTCCAAGCGAGAAGGACGGGGTCACGATAGCCTACTCAGTCTTAGAAGATCAGATTAAGGACTACGTCACGACGTATTCCACAATAAACTACGATCTTGTAAACACATACGTATCACCAGGTACAGGTGGGAATACGGGCACAGGCGGTAACACGAACACGGGTAGCAATACGGGCGCAGGCGTCAAAACTTCTGTTACCGCGACTCCATCGACACGTGATGACGCCGCCCCTCTCCTGATGGGAGCGGCCCTCGCAGTCTGTGTAGCCGGCGCCTGCCTCTGGACGGCAAAACGCTGCCGACGGCACTAGTCGCCACGCCATAAAACGCGAAGCTTGGCGGCTTTGTTGCTTGCGCGATTGACATCCTTGTCGGGCCTCTTGAGCACGACCTCGCACCATGCACGCTAGAGTGGCGAGCGGTTCATGCGCTGCCGTCTTTCCTCATGGGGCCACTAACCTTACCTGCTTCGAATAGAGAACGGCGAGGTTCAGCCCCGCCACAAGGGTGGCTCCTGTAAGAAATGCGTACACCCGGCCGTCCGACGCCATGACCACCGCGCACCCCATCGTTGTGGCGAGGGCCATCTTGACGACGTCTGCTCGCTCCAGCACGATGCCATCCTTGTAATAGGCGCTATTTGTAACGAGCGAAACGAAAAAGAGCACCAGGGAGAGCACCATCGTTGCATCCAGCATCCATCCGACAGCCGCCCCCTCTCCGCAGAGCTTGCACGCGACCGTAACGAGATTAACGGCGATTACGATGAGATAGTGAGAGAACATAAGACGCAGACCACGCCGTTGCGCCTGCCGATCGACTAGGTTGTGCATCTGGACGGCATAGCAGCCAAAGAGCAAGAGAAGTACAATGAACATGAGAATGGGCTCGAGCGAGAGAGACGAGACGTCAAAGAAACCCGCCATGCCCACGACGCCCTCGCCAAAGGTGACGATGACCAGCAGTTCGAAACGCTCGGTGAGGTGAGGCCAGTTGATGATGGAGATGTCGAAATCGCCACGCATGAAGAAGGGCAAGAACGCCCCTATGAGTACGGCGATCACATCAATCCATATTATGGTTCCCGCCGGCGCCCCGACTCCGATGGCGATGCCTGCGAGAAGGTACGTCAGGCACACCACTCCTAGAATCGAGAGGGAATTCTTGGCTGCCGCCAGGTCCTGCTCCCCGAGGCGCATCTGAATAAAGTAAAGTCCCGCCACGGTGAGCAGCATCACCAGCATGCTCGCGTTGAAGGGAACGTACATTTGCTCCCAGCTAGATGAGATAGTGTTTGAAACGTAAACGGCCGCAACCATATTCACGCCAGAAATGACGTACTCCCACCAACGCCAGGAACCATAGCGATTTATATAATTGGTCATGTAGAGCCAACCCTGCAGGACAACCAGGGAGAGCACGAGATAGCGTCCAAAATCACGAGGTTGTATGATGCCAGCCGCAGGCTCCTCAATCAACATCGTCATCCTCGATATCGCATAGACGTAGATGAGGTCACTGAAAAGTTCCACGAGCTCGACGTGCTTCTCCTTGACCTCCATAGCATCCACTCCGTTGCAGAACGATTCGGACAGGCCTGATGTACTGTATTGTATGTCTCCAACCGTGGCGAGATGTAATGGGGCTAGCTCCCGACGATGCGGGGTGGCCTTATTGCATGCACCAAATTTGATTAGCACAATTTGTTTGGTTGTACTTAACAACTCGCATATCGGTGGGACTACCGTTGAGGCAGCCCCACCGCAAGGACGAATCCCCCGCGTACCGCAGCAACGCGATACGCAGGGTGTGCTCGCCCGTCTAGTTTTTGGTGGAGCCGTGGAGAATCCAGACGAACTCACTGTTACTGTCTTGTCAAATGCAAAGCGTATGGTCACATCGTCACCATCAATCCAAACACGCTCGACGAAACTAGCAATGATCTCCTCAGGATCCATCTCGTCGAGGCGACCAAGCCACCCAATGATCACATCGCGCGTCAGCCGACGACCCTCTATGGCACGTGTCGTTCGGAGCTCCTGTAGAAGAAGCTCCTCCCGTGCCTTAAGAGAGTCAATGCGCTCCTTTCCGCCAGGTGGGACGGTTCCCTCCTCGATTGCCTTCCAGACTCGGTTGTATGCAAGCCGAATATGGTCGAGTTCTTTTTGGATGACCTCGGACTGACACGGCTCGCCATCGACCGATGCCTCATATGAAATCACAAGGTCCGCAACAACGCCCTTTGTCTCTACATTATCCAGAGCATCCCTCGCCGCCTGGGCGACGAGCGCCTCGATGGTGGTCTTCCTTACGGTCATCCTGCATGTCAGGCACCGATAGTAGTAGTACTTCCCTTGGTTGCCCGATGACGTACCGCACGTCCCCACCATCGCCGCGTCATCAGTTCCGCAGGAGTGAAAGAGCTTTCCTGTCAGAACGTACCTCATCTGGGTCTCCCTAGGTCGTGGTCGACCGTGCCCCAACTTCGCCTGGGCCTCATCCCACGTCTCGCGTGAGACGATGGCCGGCATGCCGCCCTCGAACTTAAATCCTGCATACGAGTAGAGTCCGTAGTACTGTGGCCGTCGAAGCAGCCGAGTCACCGTCTGCTGGCGCCACTTCCCACCGCGCTTGGTCGGATACTTCTCCAGCGCCCTTACGACTGCCGCGACCGTCTCCCCGCGGCAAACCATCCCGAAGGCCATCCTCACGCCTTCTGCCTCGAGAGGGTCAACCTCATATTTCCCGTCAGGCCCTGTCTTGTACCCGAAGATGGTGCATCCGTTCGTCTTGCAGTCGTGCGCGTTTTTATGTACCCCATCGCGGATTCGTTCGGAGTCAAGGTCACTCTCCCACTCCGCCAGGACCTCAAGGAACCCGAGCATTAAGGTGCCGCTTGACCCCTCGGGAAGAGACTCTCCCGCATAGAGAATCTCCACTCCCGACCGACGGAGCATGACCCTCGTGAGAGCCATCTCGTCCCTGTTTCTCATGATTCGAGTGACCTTGTAGATCACTACGTAGTCAAAAAGACCACTCCTTGCATCGAGCATCATTCTCTGGAACTGCGCTCGGTTTGTGTCTCTGCCCGTTTGCGCGTAGTCGCAATACTCCGCAACGACCTCGAGGTCGTTGTCAGCCGCATACGCGCGGTCGTTCTCGAGCTGAATCTCGATGCTCTCCTCGCGCTGGTTATGCGAGGAGTAGCGGGCATAGATGGCTGCACGTCCTCTCACGTGGGGTTTTCACTCTCCCACGGCGCTGGAAGGAGCCAGAGGCCCTCCTCCACTTTTTCTGAGACGGTTGCGCGCTCCACCCTCAAAGCTTCGCACGACCTCCAGGACGACCTGCTGACCGCGTTCGTTCATGTTCTCGTATCGTTCGAGGAGTTCCTTCTCGTTCCTCTCGAGCAGTAGCCCTCCCGCGACCACCTGCCGCCCCGCAAGCCGGTCGAGCGTGCAGTTGAGTATGTCCGCCAGGGCGCAGGCGTCGTCAAGGGGCAGGGCCGACTCGCCCCTCTCCCAGCTCCCCACCACTCTCTCGGTGGTGTGGAGCATTCTCGCAAGTTCCGACTGCTTCAAGCCTCTCGCGCGGCGAAGTTCCCTCAACTGTAGGTTCATCGACGACCTCCCCAAGTGAATACTACCGCCCGCAACAAGGTCAACCATCGAAATCGGTACTTTTGTCGTTGACATATCCTTAATTCGTATGTAATCTCGGATTAGATACGAATTTCGTATGTTGCAAGGGGGACCTATGACGTACGACAAGCGGCAGGTTGGTCGAAGGGTGCGCAGCCTTCGGGTCGACTTGGGGATGTCCCAGGAGGACCTTGCAAGGGCCACGGGAATCTCGGTGACCACGATAGCCTCCTACGAGCAGGGAAGGTGCGGAATGACCCTCGCCCGCGCGTATGCCCTGGCCGACGCCTTCGAGTGCACGCTTGATTTCCTGGTCTGCCGCAACCGGCGGAAGGAGTGGGAATGACGTCCGCCCAGCTGAACATGTGCGCCGGCCTCGTGAGGTTCATTCGGGAGCACGAGGTGTCGAACGAGGACACCCCGACACCCTCGTTCGACACCTGTCAGGAGCCACAGGAGGACCATGATGAGCCTGTCGACGACTGACAGCGCCGACATCGTTCAGACCGGTGATAGCGATGCCGTCACCCTGCACGAGTGGATGTGGTCTCCCGACGGCCTCGGGTTGAGACTCACATCACCCGACCTGCTCATCTATGCGAAAATCTACCAGATTTCAAACCATGCGTCCGGAGCAATGATGGCCTCGCAAAGGCATCTTGCGATGCTCTTCGACCTATCTCGCGAGACGGTCAACAAGTCCCTCGCTCGACTTCAAAAGGCCGGGCTCGTGGCCGTCTGCGGCGCAATCAGGACAAAGGGATGCCCCGGCAAGCCAATCAACGTCTATGCGGTCTGCCAGGACCCCATCGACCAGGCTACGGCGCGGTCCTTTTCCACAGCTGAGATATGTGCGCCTAAATGTGACGGAGCGTCACATTTGCCCAATCTAAATGTGACGGAGCGTCACATTAACGGGGTTTATATGTCTCCTAAATGTGACGGAGCGTCACATTTACCCGTCACATTTACAGAAGAAGACAAGTCCCTGAGCAGCAAAAATGCCTCATTGACGCAAGATGGCGGCGCCTCTACTAGTACTAGTTCTAGTTCTGACTTCATAAACAAGAACAAGAACGAGGACCAGACCGCCGCGAGCGTGCTCATGCCCATGAGCGAATGTCTCTCGACGCTCCTCGGGCTATCCATCAAACCAGTGGCGAAGAAGTTCGTCCCAGAGGCAGAGGCTGCGCTTGCGGCTCTTCTCATGGACGGATGGGATTCGAACGAAATCGTCCGCGCCTATCGCGCCTACGCCGACTGGTACTGCAAGGCACATCCTGGCGACCGCTCCTTTGCATCGTCCCTATCTCACTGGCTCATGCCGCGCGACGATGGCCGCTACAACTCCTTCCTCTCCTCCCACTCCCCCCTCCACGCACCTCAGAGCGCACAAAGGAAACCGGAGAAGAGATCTGTCATGAAGACCACCGAGGGCTTCTGGATCGGCTCGAGCCCGCTTGTAAGCCTCACCGCACTCCCGGGCGCGTCCTCGGAAGAGGAGGCACAGGAGTGTCTATCGCGCCTTGAAGAGCTGGCGAGGGAGCCCTCTCAGTAGGGGCTCGCACGGAAAGGAAGACGGCAGGTCGGGCTCCACCCCGACCTGCCCGAGAGAAGGGACTAACTAATGGCTTCACCGGACGCCGGCGAGGATCTCGCCCAGTTCCTCGTCAACAACCTAACATACGTTGCCCGCGACCTAATCAGGGCCAAAGTGATGGGACCGACCGCAAGGGCCGCGGAGTCCGACGCTCGAGACCAGGCACCCACGTCGACGTCTAGTTCCCCAGCGGGGAGAGAAGCCTCGTCCTCCGCTTCTAGCGCGCGCCGCCTTCCCGCCGGTAGGCTGGTATCCGGCGGCACCGCCGTCCGTTTCGACTTCGGCCACGACGAAAGTGCCCGCGCTGCCCGCGACCAGATCGTTGCCGCCGTGAGAGAGCAGGGCTTCGACGTCAGTCCCGTCACGGATCCTGACAGCTACGCCATCGCCGTCATGGACCATGACTTCGGGAAGGCCATCGACGCGGCCTCAAGGGCGATTGACGCCGCCACGAAGGAAGACCAGGAGGTCGCCGGCCACATCACCGAACGGGAGGGAAGGGCGAGCGAGACATCGATGAACAGGGCCGACCAAATAGCCATCGAGGACCAGGGCGCCGCAGACCTCTCAAACAGAACCGAAGAGGACATCACGCGGGATGACGGCCATGCCGCAGAGGTCGCCATGGACGCCGACAGGCTCTCTGGACGTGACCTTCGTACGCCACCAACCCGCAAAAGAGGCCCCATGGGCCACGAGAGCGTCCGCGAGGACTGCGACCGCGTCACCGAGGTCTCCCTCGCCCAAGAGGGCCGAAGCGCCCAAGAGCTCGCGCACGACATGAAAAACCTCACCATAGAGGAAAGGATCTAGACCATGGATGCCGGGAAGATCGCGGCCATCACCGCAGTCGCATCCGCAGCTGCCCTCTACGTCGGCAACAGGTGGGGCGCGTTAGCCGCTGGCGCGGCGGACCCCTTAGAGGCCCTCTCCGGATCCGCCCTCCAGAGGCTCCCTCTTGATCTGCTCATCAATCCCATCGGCTTCTCGACGGCTCCCATGGCGACCATCGTCGGGCTCGGCCTCTTCTGCTGCACCTGGGGCATCTACGCCTATGCCTTCTCCGTCAGGAGGGCGCAGCGCGAGGGGCAAGAGCAGGGATCCGCCTCATGGGAGAAGCCATCACGCATGGCGCAATTCCGCGACTCGGACCATCCCTCCGAGAACATCATCCTCACGAGTACGGTGGAGCTTGCCCTCAAGCGCGGCACGAAGGGACTCCCCAACAGGAACATCTACCTTCTCGGGGGATCCGGCTGCGGAAAGACGTACAGCTTCGTCGCAGCCAACATCCTCCAGTTCGCCGACCGAGACCTCTTCGTCACCGACCCCAAGGGAACCCTCGTCCGGCAGCTCGGCACCGCCATCGTCTCTCACGGCGTCGACCTGAGGACCTTCGACCTCATCGACCCCGACTCATCCGACTGCTGGAACCCTCTCGCCTACGTGAAAAGCGACCACGACATCTCCGTGTTCGTCGCCTGTCTTATCGCAAACACCAATGGCAAGCAGCCCGCCACCGGCGACAAGAAGTTCTGGGACGACGGGGAAGCGCTCTGGTACACGTCACTCATCACTTTCCTCAGAGACTGGTACCCGCCCGACCAATATACGCTCGCAAATCTGATAGCCCTCACCGGCCTCGCAGGCGCCGCTGAGGACAGGGACGACTACGAGTCGCCTCTCGACCTCCTCTTCAAGGAAATTGAGACCGGCGTCTATGTAGAGCACGACCCAGATGCATACGACGGGCTCGAGAAGACGCCCGCCCGCGGCGTCCGCGCCCGCGTATCGACCCTTGTCATGAAGGATTCGACCTGGACTCGGAGAGATGGTGTCTGCGCCGGCGAATGGAGGGGCGAAGGACGTCTCCGCCACAAAGGCCTCAGGACCACAGAAGACCGCAGCCTCGAGCTCTATAAAAGGTTCCGGAGCGGCGCGGGCAAGACCCTCAAGTCGTTCTTCATCAGCTCCAACTCGCGATTCGCCTACATTAACCAACCCGAGGTCCTTCGTGTCCTCGGCGGCGACGACGGCCGCGACGACCTCCACCTCGAGCAGCTTGGCATGGGAAGCCGAAGGAAAATCATCTTCGCGATCTGCGACAACGTCGACAGGTCGCTCGACTCCCTCTTCGCCATTCTCATGTGGCAGACCATCTATGTCTCGATGCACACCGCCGGCAACAAGCGGCTCAACGAGGGAGGAAGGCTGCCCCATGCCCTATCCTGCATCTTTGACGAGTTCGGCACCATTGGCCGCCTCCCAGACATCGACTCCGCCATCAACAACATCCGCTCGCGGAACATCGACATGACCATCATTGCCCAGACGGTCTCCGAGCTGCCCGAAAAGTATGGCGAGTTCGCTGCAAAGTCAATCCAGGACGGCTGCGCGACGACCCTCTACATCACCGGGGGACAGCATGGCGACACGCCAGAGACAATCTCGAGGTGGATGGGCAAGCAGACCATCACGGCCACCAGCTGGTCGCGACGCGGAGGGCTCTTAGGAGAGCAGACGCGCTCGAGGCAGGCACAGGGCAGAGATCTGAGTATGGCGGCCGAGCTCGCCATCCTTCCCGAGCACACCGCTATCTGCCTCGTCGGAAACGCCAGACCCTACAAGGACCTCACATTCGACACGGGCCGTCAGCTGCCCATCTACAAGGCGTGCGCCGACCCGTCCAACGGCGGCATGGGAGAAGAGTTCGACTACGCAGAGTGGCGAGCGTGTGGGCGACCCCTCGGAGACGCCGCGCGGACATGGTCGAGAGGAGGGCCAGCACATGGACAGGACTGAGGGAATGCCGAAAAAGACCGGGCCGCCCGGGCCTTGCCGACGAGGCCAAATGGCCACTAGGAAGCCTGGCTCCACCCAAGCTCCCGCCAGCACTGCCGGACGACCCGCACGGAAAGGAAAGAAGGCCTCCAGAGAAGGAACCTCTCTCTCCTCACCTCGAAAGATAGCACAACAACGGTGTCCGAACCGGACCGACAAACCATTTGAAGGGAACACACCATGCTCGCAGAAGTAATGTCTAAGCTCTCCGGCGGCATAGCCTTTCTCGGCGGCGCCCTCGTCGTCATGGGGCTCGTAAACCTCGGAATGAGCCTCAAGGACGGGGCTCAGGGCGGAGGCGGACAGCTCGCCGGCGCCATAGCCATGCTCGTAGGCGGCGGCGTCATCATCGCCGCGGCCGCATATTTTGGCAGCCTCGATACGAGCTGGGCGTCCTAACCATGCTCAGCGTCCCAATTCACAAGGACCTGACCAAGTACCAGGCAAAAATCGTCTTCGGTCTCACCATGCGCACTCTCACGTGCATCGTTGCGGCGATCGGCACGAGCGTCTTCGTTGGCGCCTACGCCTGGTTTGTCCTTGGCATCCCCTTCGACTCGATCAGCTGGGCTGCCTACGCCGTCGGGCTACCCCTGTGGGCAATGGCCTTCTGGACGCCCCGACCACATGAAGGTCGAGGAGTGGCTGCCTCTCTGGATCCGTCACAACTTCGGGACCACACATCTCGTCTATGAAAACCGCAGCAGATACGCTGCCGCCGGGCTCGTGCCGAGCGGCAAGGAGGATCGCCATGTTTCCACGTCGTATGAAAAGTACGCCAGGCGCCAGCACGCACTCGAATGGTGGGAACCGGGGAACGAATGATGTCGCGAGCGACCAGTTCGCGACGCTCATGTCATCCCTCCCCCAGACGAGGGCAGGCGCACGCATGCCCACCACGAGAAAGGAGCGCCGGAAGGCACGCAAGGCCTTCAAGCGTGACCTCGACCTCGCACAGAAGGCGGAGGACGATGCCAGCGCCGAGCTAAGACAGCAGGAGCGCGCCACCTCCGCCCGAAACAAAACCATCTCGAAGCAAATCAAGGAGAGGGACAGGGAGCTCTCCGGCGCATCGCAAAAGCAGCGCCGACGCCGAGCGGCCCGCGACGGACGTGTACGATGCCATCGGATTCGAGCGGATATTCCGTAACGGCATCTGCGAGGTCGAGGGGGGACTGTATTCCGAAACCCTCGCCTTCTCCGACGTCTCCTACCAATCGGCGCGCGAGGACGCGCAGCGATCAACGTTCGACATCCTAGGCAACCTCCTGAACTATTTCGGCGCCGACACGACAATCGAGTACACACTCGTCAACAGGCCTGTCCTCGAAGAGAAAATCGGAAACCGCACTTTCTTCGACGTGGAGTCCGAGCCCACGGAGCTCAAGGGGTTCGCCGAACAGTACAACAAGGTCCTGAACGACAAGATGCGCGAGGGCTGCTCGAACATCAAGCGCGAGCGCTATCTCACATATTCCGTGCCGGCACCCGACCCGGAGCGGGCAGCAACCACCCTCGCCCGCATGAGGGGCAGCATCAGGCAGTTCTTCTCCTCCGTGAGGAGCGGGACGGAGGTCCTCGACGGAACCGCAAGGCTCGAGCTCATCCATAGCCTCCTTCGTCCCGGCCAGCCATTCGTCTTCGACTTCGAAAAGGACCTCTCGCTCAAGTCGCCGCTCACGACCAAGGACTTCGTCTGCCCGACCTCGCTCGACTTCCGTCCTGACGGAAAGGCGGCCGCCTACTTCCGCAGCGAAGACATGTGGTGCCAGGTCCTCGTCATGCGCGAGAACTTCGGCAGCGAGCTCGACGACCGCTCCATATCGAACCTCCTCGACCTCGCCATCCCCATGGCCATATCCTGGCACCTTCGTCCAATCGACAGGGCCCAGGCCATCGCGCTCGTGAAGAGGCAGGCCGCCTGGATTCAGAAGGAGATTATCGACAATCAGAGGACTGCCCTGCGGCAAGGCTACGACTACAGCATCCTCCCGCCGGAACTCTCCGAGACGAAGTCTGAGAACGAGAAGGCGCTCGACTACATCCTTCACAAGAACCAGCGTCTCTTCTACTTCACGGGCCTCGTCCTCACCTACGCCCCCACCCTTGCGAAACTGAGAGAGCAGTCGCAGGAGATCGTGCGCTGCGCCCACGGCGGCGGCATCGAGCTTGCCACGCTCGACCTCCAGCAGAAGCAGGGCCTAAACTCCGTGCTTCCGCTCGGGCACAACCACGTCGGCGTCTCGCGCGACTTCTATACCTCTGAGGCGGCCATCCTCGTCCCGTTCACCACGCTCGAGATGGACATGGAGGGCGGCGGCTACTACGGTCAGAACCGCCTCTCCAACAACCTCATCATCTGCGACCGAAAGAAGCTGGTGAGCCCGCACGGCTTCATCTGCGGCATGTCCGGAAGCGGCAAGAGCTTCGCCGTCAAGCGCGAGATCGAGAACACCATCCTCTCGGAGCCCAAGGCGGAGGTATACATCAACGACGTCACAGGAGAATACGAGTACCTCGTCCTCAAGAATGGAGGAAACCAGCTCAAGCTCGGTCCCGACGCCAACGTCTGGTGCAACCCGTTCGACATGGGGGACGTCACCGCCGCAGACATGAGCTGGAACGCCGCTCTGGCCGGAAAGCAGGACGCCATTCTCGCGATGACCTCCGCCCTCATGGCGGAGGGTGGCGAGGCCCTGCCCCAGACAAGACGGTCCGTCATCAACTCAGCCGTCGAGAGGGCATACCATGAAGCCATAGCCGAACGCGGCGCCGGTGCCTCCCCAACCCTCTCCGACTTCTGTCGGACCCTCTCGCAGACCCCGGAGGACATGGGGCGCGCCGACGCCCTCGAGCTCCGCGTCATCTTCGACCGCTTCACGTCCGGTCCCATGAGCTTCCTTAACCACCAGTCAAACATCGACTACGACGCCAAGAGGATCACCTCCTTCAACACGAAGGAGGTCCCGACGGACATGCGCGTCTTCACGATGCTCGCGAACCTTGAGAGCCAGCGGAGCCGCATGTTCCGCAACCACGCCCACGGCATCACGACCTACATCTATATCGACGAGGTACAAAGCCTCTTCGGACACCCTGCCATCATCACCTACCTTGGCCGGCTGTGGCGCGAGTCGAGAAAGTTCGGCTGCGTGATGACGGGCATGGCGCAGTCCTCCGCCGCCATGGCAGCCCATGAGGAGTCGAGCGCAATCATGGGCCAGTCGGGCTTCTTGCTCCTGTTCCGCCAGGCCGACGAGGACAGGCGCTACTGGGTCGCCAACCGCAACCTCTCTCTCAGCGAGGAGGGTTGCATCGACGACACCGCAAGGCCCGGGCAGGGCCTGCTCATCGCGGACAGCGCGCGCGTCCCATCACCGATGACTTCCCCAAGGGCAACGATCTCTACGACATGTTCAACACCAGCCCCGAGGAGTATGCCAAGAAGCTCTCCTTCATGGAGGAGTCGCGGTGACACGCGACAACGACATCCATGTCACCAATGGTGGGGCCCATCCATCCGACATCGCCGAGTCGGGGTCGGCTCGAGAAGAGGCGGGTCGGCGGCTCGTTGACGGCCGCACCGAGCGTCACACTCTCAGCGAGTCTCTTCTGTCGCGAGGGAAAGCCGCTCCCGTGGTCTCAGGACGTCGCATCGCCCTCGGCGGCAGGTCCCTCGCCGTCGGCGTTACCGCCCTTGCAAGACAGAGCGACGAGCTCGAGGGCGAGGCGCAGACCTATAGCGCGGGTCGCTCCATCCGATCCCTGCACAGCGCCATCAGGGCTCGCCGCGGCACTCCCGCACCGGAAGCGGACGGAGCCGCACGACCCTCAACGACGCCGCCCGGCAGCTCTCGCACCAGCGCCCCTTCGGTCTTTCCAGACGGTGGAGAGAGGAAGAGCCCCCTCCGCAGGTACCAAGAGCGGCTCAACCTCGACTACAGTCGCGCCGTGTTCTCCAGCGCAGTCATGGCGGAGACCCCGTCGGTGGCGGGCCTCGCCGCCGCACCAATGCCCGCTGCACCGGCGTCTGCCGGCGGCGGACTGGCCGCCGGCATCCCCGTCGCACTGCCCCTCGCCACCCTCCTCGGCCTCTTCTTGGCCATGCTCCTCATCCTCTCGGCCGTCACGGTCGACGACACCCAGGACGTCGGATCGCTCACTGGAGTGCAGGCCGAGATGGCAAGGTACCTCCTTGACAAGGGCTACAACAAGGCTCAGACGGCCGCGATCATCGCGAACGCACAGGCAGAGTCCGGCTGTAACCCGACATCCGACGAAAACATGAGCGGCCTATACAACTATGCCTACGAACGTGCCATCGGCCTCTTCCAGTTCACCGATTGCGGAGCGTCATCCTCCAGCCTAACCAGCCGGGAAGCCACCGACTACATGGCCTACGCCTCAGCTGCGGGCAGGGACTGGACGGACGTGGACACCCAGCTCGACTGGTTCGTGTCGACCGCAGAGGGCAGGTGGATGACGGGATTTCGTCAGATCTACTACGACGACGCCTATCCCGAATACGCGAACGTAGACGTATCCTACGGCGCCTTCATGGCGGAAACGGACGTCGCAAAGGCGACCTTCGGGATGATGGCGGGCTACGAGGGACCTAGCGCCTCGGTCTCCTCCGCGTACCTCAACACGTCAGGGACGCAGCCGGACGAGTGCGCCGCGCACTTCTACGTCCGACTCGCAGTCGCACAGGAGGTCTATGCCGCGCTGACTGCGTCTTCCGGCTCCGGGCAGGAGCTCGCCGCCGCGTCTGCCGCACAGCAGGCAATCGTGTCCTCCTGCGAATCCACTCCATCCCCGGGCGCGGGCCTCTGCGCCGCCTGGGTCTCCAACGTCTTCTCCAATGCGGGCGCGGGCGACTTTGGCGGCAACGCCTGCGACATGTACTGGCAGTACTGCACGAGCTCCGACAGGGACAGCCTCAAGGTCGGCATGATCGTGGCGGTACCGTCGGCACCGTATACCGCCGCGTCGGTCACCTATGGCCACGTCGCCATCTACGTCGGCGACGGAAAGGTCATGCAGAACGTCTCCGGAAATGTCAAGGTAACCAACCTCGACGACTGGATCGCCGAGTACAACGAAAGCCCGAAGTGGGGCTGGTTGGGCAACAAGGATCTGTCCTAGACCCCCTGATTGGAGTGATATGGGAGACTTCATAAGCAACCACAAGAGGGGCGTCATCATCGGTGCCGTCGCGCTCCTTCTCTTCGTCATCCTCAGTGTCGGAAGGTGTGTAGCCATACACACCATCCCCTCCGAGGACGTGTCCTCATCCACCGACTCGTCCGGCTCATCAACCGACGAGGACAAGGACGACGCAGAGCTGGACGCAGCCACCGTGAGCCTTCGCAACAGCTACTCGGACGACGAGCGGGACCTCATCGCATACCTTGCCGCGAATACGTGGTCCGCGGCGCAGGAGACGTCCTTCGTCAGCTTCACCGACCGTACCTTCATCGAGTCGTCCCCAGCAAAGACGTCGTCCTATGCCTTCGTCATCACGGCCATCGACGTGCCGGAGGGCTTCTGGACGGCGGCAACATCGGATACGGACCTCACCTTCGCCCTCACGACCAAGGACGGGTCCTACATCGCCCGCGTTAGGAAGGACCTCGCAACCGACGGCAACCCGACCGTGACGCTCACGTGCGACGCCTTCTCTTGTGCCACTGGCTATACGCTCGCCTCTTCCTCCTCATCCCTCGCCATTGATGGACCGAGCGCCACCTGGTACGACGCTCACGAAACCAGCCAGGACGCGCTCTCAGCCGCCTTGTCCGACTACGTCGCCGCAAACGTCCCCACCGCGACGTCCGCCACGTGGAACAAGGTCGCAACAGAGGACTACGCCTCGGGCACCATCACTTTCATATTCAAACTCAACAACAAGGCGAAGTCGACCGTCTACGTCACCTTCGATATGGTCGCGAAGACCTTCTCCGCCAGCGGAAAGGTGGCGTAGCAAATGGCAACGTCATCATCGCAGGTAAAGCGCACGCAGCGCGTCGTCGCGGTCGTCGCCTCTGCGGCCGTTCTGGCGTTCGTGCTCATGGTCCTCTTCCCCACCCCTGCGCACGCCTCCATCTTCAACGTGGCCGATGACATCAACAACTGGATCGAGGGCATCATCCTCGGCGCGATCAACGCCTGCCTCAACACCTTCTTCGGCGTGGTGCGCGCCATGATTGACGGCTCCGTCCTCTCAAGCCCCTTCAAGGACCTCTTCGGGTCCAACAACCACACCCTCTACAACCTCGCGGCCGGAATCAGCAACACCGCGGTCAAGCCCATCGCCCACAGCGTCCTCGCCCTCGTGATGCTCGTGCAGCTCGTCAAGATCTCCGAGAAGATCGACGGCAGCGCCACGCTTCCCGCCGTCAAGGAGATCCTCTTCCTCGCGGTCTTCTTCACGATCTTCGTGTGGCTCATCAACAACTCAGGCGACCTCCTCACCGCCGCCTACGACGACCTCCTCGGCATCACCAGGTCGGTGACCACGGGCACCGCCCTTGGCAACATGTCCATCACCGTCGACAAGGGCACGGCGGACATCGGCTCTCTCGTCATCTTCCTCGTCTGCCTGATCCCATTGCCATGGTCGGCCTCCATCACCTACGTAGTCGCCATCCTGATGGTCTATGCGCGATCCCTCCAGCTCTACGTCTACCTCATGCTCGCCCCCATCCCCTTCGCCCTCCTGGGCTTCGAGGGCACCAGGCACATGGAATCAGCTTCATGAAAAATTTCATAGCCCTCTGCCTCGCAGGTGCGGTGATGGTCTTCATCCTCACCGCCCTTCCCCGCAATCTGGGGCGTCGTCATCACAGACATCACCGGAAAACGCCGCCCTCAGCCTATCCGCGGATATCGTCCAGGT
>Ga0268356_11003_pt1 | contig 47618 bp, 62 predicted proteins | sample BioMet10_FD_194415 | JGI IMG/M metagenome (GOLD analysis project Ga0268356, IMG submission 194415) | Sewage microbial communities from Oakland, California, United States - Biofuel 10 (PacBio Assembly) | ecosystem: Engineered > Wastewater > Sewage > Unclassified | place: USA: California | collected...
AATCAGGATGGTTATAACCGGTACATCGTACGAGCCGATACCGGATTCCAGCCAGCCGGTTGTGGTTACCCACCCGTGATTGTCGCCATGCAGTTCTACCGCAACGGTGTTTTTATAGGCATTTGATGCGGGCTCGCTGATCTTCCAGGTATTCCTTGCATCGAGGCCGGCGTTGATCCGCACGACTGCCCCGGGCGAAGCCGTATAATCTGCATAAATGCTCGTCATGTACCGGTAACAGGACGGCTGCCCGGCGGTTACATTCAGCGCAGGGCAGGTCTCATCCTGGATGCTCTGGACCGGGCGGAACACCGCTGCGTTCTGGACAGGAGTACGGGTATCGATCGGGCCCTGCGAGGGTGCAGTTACCGTGAGCATGACGATCGAGGTCTGTGAGCTCCCGTTGATGGGGGGCAAACCAATTTTCGGTGCCGAAATCTTCAGAAGCGTCGATTTACCTGTGCCATAGATTGTGGCAGACCAGTCATGGGGAATGCCGGTAACATTCTGGTTGCCGATCTCGGTGATGATGGGGGAATTTCCCCTGGTATCTTCGGGCACCGGTAAGAAGAACGTAACATTGGTGAGGACATCCTCGGTGGAAAAGGTACAGCTGTACGAATAGGTACTGGTGAGCGAATTCCGGTATTCCGTGACAATGTAGTTGTTGTAGGTCACGACGGCACCAAAAGCAATCAGGATAACGATAAACAGGCCAATGGTAATTTTAATGATCTTATCCATGGTTTCCCCTCCCGCACGGGACTGCATGGATGACGGTGATCCCGCTTCTGTGCGCCAGTCCCGGCAGCATTACCTGTAATTGAAAGTACAGAGAGAAAAAACATTGTATCCGCATGATGACGGTAACGACAGCCTGGAGGCATTCTGCCAGAGCAGCATGACTATTATGTTCCGGTGCCGATCATATCTGCATGGAATCCCGTCCCGGTCTCGTGCTTGCAAACGTTCTGCTCCCTGACGGACGCAAGACAGATATTTCGGTCCGGGATGGCCGGGTCGTCCATGCCGGGGCATCCCTGGCGGCAGATCGGGTGATCGACTGTACGGGGCAGCTCGTCCTCCCGGGTGCGGTCGATGTCCACGTCCACATGCGGGGAGGGAGCCAGTCGGTAAAGGAGGACTGGGAGACGGGGAGTATGAGTGCGCTTGCCGGTGGCGTTACGGTCGTTGTCGACCAGCCAAACACTATCCCCCCGCTTACCGATCCGACTGCATTTTCCCGGAGGGTTGCCGATGCGCAGGCACATTCATTATGCAGTTTTGCCATCAACAGCTCGGTAACACCACAGACACCGGTAGAGGCGATGTGGAAGGCCGGGGCAATGGCCTTTGGCGAGACCTTCTTTGCCCCGTCCAGCTATGGCGAGGCGCTTTCCGCTCCTGACCTTTCCCTCCTGCTCGGGCGCATCCACGCTCTCGGGGGTCTTGCCACCATCCACGCAGAGAGCGTTCGGCCCGGGGCCGACACCGGTCTTGCAGCGCACGATGCGCTCCGGTCTCCCGAAGGCGAACGGGATGCCGTGCTCGCCGTCCAGGCCTGCAATACTAGTGGCTGCCGGCTCCACTTCTGCCACATGAGTTCGGCGTTTTCCGTTGCAGCAGCAAAAGGAACGGTCGAGGTTACGCCCCACCACCTTTTCCTCTCCCGGGAAAAAGCCCGCGACAACGATACCCGGTTTAAGGTCAATCCCCCGGTACGAAGCGAGCGCGAGCGAAAAGCCCTGTTTGCCTGCTGGGACCGGATCGATGTGATAGCCTCCGATCATGCCCCGCATACAAAGATGGAGAAAGCGCAGGAATTTTCGTTAGCCCCGTCCGGTGTCCCGGGGGTCGAAACCATGGTGCCGCTCCTGATTGCGGAGGTGCTCGAAAAGCGCCTTGCTCTTCCTGAGGTCATACAAAAAACCTCAACTGCCCCGGCAGCTCTTATCGGGATCCCTCCGACAGGGTTTATGCCCGGCGACCGGGCCGACTTTGCGATCTACCCGAAAAATGCAGTAACCATCGAAGCAGATCCTGTTGCACAGTAAATGCGGGTGGACGCCGTACGAGGGGATGAAAGCGGTCTTTCCCGGTATCGTGATCCGGGACGGTGCCGTTGTGTACGAAGGATGGCGGGTTTACCCGGATTTCTCCCGTATGGTACTGCCGGCAGGGGATATTCCCCGGTGCCTGCACCTTCGAAACGGTAATGTGCCACGAGCAACAGATGAATACACGTGCCGACAAAAGCGCACCCATAGGTCCCCGGGTGATCGAGTGGCAGATGCCTGGAAGTGATCCATGGGACAACCCGGGTGCGCGACAGGCATCGCCCGACGCAAGGGTTTTAATCACCGGTGAAGAACGGCAGCAGCCACTCGTGATCCGCGTGTGTTTACGTCGGGCGACACTTTCCCTTACAGGGAGTACTTTTCATGCCACCAGCGATGACCGATGCTCATTTTCCCGATAAAAACGGTACGCTCATTGCCATCGAAGTCATCCGCAGGCGCAAAATCCGATCTCTTTCCCGCAGGGTACAACCCGTGGAGGAAAGCCATCGGGTGTCGGGTTGCCGCCCCCGCAACGGAAGGAAAGGCCAATAAGGCCATTATATCGCTTGTCAGCACAGTCCTTGGCGTACCCCGGTCTTCGGTCAGCATTGCTGCCGGGCAGACCTCGTCCATAAAAAAAGTCCTCGTATCCGGACTTACGCCCGATCAGGTTGCCGGGCGGCTCGTTTTGTAAATGATTCCTGATCCCGCAGGAAGAGTAAGTAACCTACACTTTAAGTAATTCCACACGTTATATATAATTTATACCTATGATCAGGCACATCATTCATTCGCATGATACATGGGGGTGCGTTTACGTGTATTCACCGGATACTACCAAGTACCTTATTCACATCAGCCTCAGCGCAGAGGGGGTGGTCGAGAAACCTGATGTAGTCGGCGCGATCTTCGGGCAGACTGAAGGGTTACTCGGCGAAGACCTCGACCTGCGGGACCTCCAGAGAACGGGAAGAGTTGGCAGGATCGATGTACAGATCACAAGCAAGAAAGGCGAGACCACCGGGGATATCCTGATCTCCACGTCCCTTGACCGGGCGGAGACGGCGATCCTTGCAGCATCGTTAGAGACTATCGACCGCTGTGGGTCCCTGCGTTGCGCAGGTGACCGTGGAGTCCATCGAGGACATCCGGGTCAGCAAGCGCAAGAAGATCGTTGAAAGGGCAAAGGAGATCCTCATCGAGCGCTTTCGACGACGGGGCGATCGACAGCGACTGAGCTCCTCGACGATGTCCGCCAGACGATCCGGGTCGAGAAGATCGGGACGATCGGGGAAGAAAAACTCCCCGGCCGGCCCCAATGTGCTGGAGTCCGACGCCATCATCATCGTCGAAGGGCGGGCAGACGTGCTCAACCTTCTCCGGTTCGGCATCAAGAATGCCGTTGCCGTAGAAGGGTACCAACATCCCGGCGTCGATTCGTCGACCTCTGCGGGAAGAAGACTAACGACTGCGTTCTTTGACGGCGACCGGGGCGGAGAAGCTGATCCTGCGCGAACTTCCTGCAGGTCGCAGACATCGACTTTTGTCGCAGTTCTCCCCCCGGGGAAAGAGCGTCGAGGACATGACAAGAAAAGAGGTCATAAAGACGCTCCGGAAACAAGGTGCCGGTCGAAGTATGTCCGGGACCAGTACTTCGAGAACACCGCCGAACTCCCGTCCGATCTCGGGCGGCCCGTCCGTGCGGCCCCGGCCCATGACGAAGGGGATCAGGAAACGGATGACCGTTCTGCTGGTGCCGGGCAGAAAAAGGCGCGGGGAGGCACGGCAAAAACCCCGGTAACGATCCGCGACCATATGGAAGGATGTCCGGGGAAAGAAGATCGCCAGGTTCCTGAACAGCGATATGGCGGTGATCCGCGAGAACCACGTCAGACGAGGTGGAAAAGGCGGTAGATACGCTCGATACCCCGGTTACCGGCATCGTGACCGATCGCAGCGTCGACCAGAAACTGCTCGACCGGCTCGTGTACAAAGGCGTGGAATACGTAGCGGCAAAAGATTTCAAAGGAATTATAAAAAGGCCGTTAAATATCCGGTTGATGAAAATAAGCTCGTAAATGGGGATTACACAAATTTATTTATGCATGGTGCGCACCATGTAACACTTTGGTGTGGCAGTATGCATAAGGAAGAACTTATCAGTCTTCACAAGATGCTCTATGAGGTCAAGGACTATTTTGAGGAAGTCAACCCGGACCTGAAGTTTACGCAGTACAATGCCCTCAAGATTACCCCATCCCAGCTGCACAAGAGCAAGCTCGAGCACAAATATGCGATCTTTGTGCTGGGAAACGAGATCGCAAATGCAATGAAAGACGTCGATTATACGTCGTCCTCGAGGATATCGGCACGGATGAAGGACCTGGCCGACAAGACGCTCAAGGAAATGGAATACGCATAAGGGAAGTTTTTCTTTTTTGTAGTAACTGCAGGGACGCCCGGAGTTCTGTAAAAAGTCTGGCACGCTGGAATCCTTTCTCCCTGCGTGCAGGCATACTGCTAAATTCGTGTACGTGCATCAATCGTTCATGCGGTACTATCCGGAACCGGAGAAAAATCTCGGCCTTGCAGAGGTCAACGCAGCAGTCGAGGCTGCGTTTGCCGATCACGGGAACGGGCTCGTCCAGATGCCGCCCAAGGTGTATGTCACCCTGCCCGCAGGGGACTTCCGGACTATGCCGGCCTACCTGCCGACCCTTGATATCGCAGGGCGTTAAAGATCGTAAATGTCCACCCGGAGAACCCCCGACAGGGCCTGCCCTCGGTGATGGCACTTACGGTAATTCTCGATACAGGCTACCGGTCTGCCGACTGCGATCCTGAACTGCGAACCCGGCTCACGGAGATGCGGACCGGGGCTGCCGGGGCCATTGCCGCAAAATACCTGGCACCGAAAAAGGAGTGCGTGCTCGGTGTCGTCGGCACCGGCCGGCAGGCCGAGGCACAGGTCCGGGCCACCGCGCAGGAACTTGCCATCACCGGGATACGTGTCTGGAGCCGGAACCCGGCTCATGCAGAATCGTTCGCCGGACGGTTTCGTGAATTCGACGCAAAAAACGTCTCCCTCGAGGCTGCCTGCGACTGCGATGTGCTCGTCACGACCACACCTTCCCGCACCCCCCTCGTGAAGGATGAATGGATCCACGAGGGCATGCACATCAACGCGATCGGTGCCGATGCGCCGGGGAAAGAAGAACTCGATCCGGCAATCCTGCGTCGGGCCCGGGTCTTTGTCGATGACCCGGCACAGGCCGTTCACTCCGGGGAGATCAATGTCCCGATCGGCCGCGGCCTCTTTACGGCAGGCATGATCGCCGGAACGCTCGGCGAAATCGTAACCGGCAGGAAGGGGCGACAGCGTCCCGGGGAGATCACGGTCTTTGATTCCACCGGGCTTGCGATCCAGGATCTGGCAATCGCGTCGATCGCCATGCGGCAGGCGGAATCCCTTGAACTGCCGTTTGAAGAACGAGGGTAAAGAATAATACCCTTCTCTGTCATGTGTTTATCCGATGCGACGAATTTACCAAAAAAGAGAATTTACTCCTTTTTTGCGTGTTCTTTCCATACCTTTTCCCGGTACACCGGGCCGCTGTTGTAGGTGCAGAACGGGATGAGCTTGCCGTCGGGTGTTGCATAGTGGATGCAGCAGCGCTGGACGCGCTCGACATCATAGTTGTAGCGGTCCATGAAGTGCATGGTCCCGATAAAGAGCGCGTTCCAGTGGAATTCCCGCAGCGCATCGAAGTTCTGGCCGACAAGGGTCTTTCCGATCAGTTTCCAGAACTCGGCAGTGCTTCCCTTCTCTCCTTTCTTAAAGGATGCGTGGAGTTCTTTTACCCCTTCAAGAAGCGCTGCATACTTGTTAATAGCGCCGCCTTTCTTGAGCTTCTCCGCCATCTGCTCTATTGCGGCAAAAAGGCTCTCCACGTCCACCATCCGGGTCACCGGGGTCATACCGTCTTTTGTGACAAAGACGTACGTTGCCGCCCCGCAGTGTTCGTGGGCGGTAAACCGCACCTGCGGCCGACCCGTGTAGGCCTCTACAAGGTCTGAGAAGGGCAGCACGCAGGGGACCGGGTAAAAGTCGCCCGTTTTTAAGATGCCATCGGTCTGCACTTCGATATCGCTGATCAATTCGGGGATGGTGATCCGTTCACGGTCAATGTCTTCGTCTTTTGCCGCGCCGGTAAATGCCACCGGCTGGAAGTTGACACCCCGGACAATCGAGATATGATCGGCAGCAAATTTCAGGATCTGCCCGACCTCCTGATCGTTTCTGCCCTTGATGATGGTGGGCACGAGCACGGTTCCGACTCCGGCTTTGGTGAGATTTTCAAGGGCTTTTACGTGGATCTTCAAATACGGATTGGTAGCATCCGAAACCCCGTCGAAATGCAGGTACACCGTAGAAAGCCCGGCATCCTTAAGCTGCTGGGCGAGTTCGGGGTTGTTTGCCAGTTTCACGCCGTTTGTTGCAATCTGGACCTGCGGGAATCCCAGTTCTTTTGCCTTCTTTACGATCTCGACAAGATCGTCCCGCATGGTCGGTTCGCCACCGGAGAACTGTACGGCCGGTGCCGGGACGGGCTTTTCGTTCCGGAGCACCTGCATCATCTTTACAATCTCATCGAAGGTGGGTTCGTACACAAAACCGCAGGCGCGGGCGTTTGCGAAACAGAAGTCGCAGTTGAGGTTGCACCGGTTGGTGAGATCGATATTTGCAAGCAACGTGCCCGAGTGGTGATTGCTGCAAAGACCGCATGCCATAGGGCAATTGTCCGATGTTACCGGGTTCTGGGGATTGGTCACCCCGCGGCCGACAGCATCGAACTGCTGGAACCGGTAATACATTGCCGGGTCGGACCAGTAGACATACCTGAATTTCCCATGCTCCGGACAGGTCCGGACGATCCAGATCTTTCCCTCTTCTTCAACGATATCTGCCTCAAGGACTTTCCCACAGACTGGGCAGAGGCTGCGTGTTTTCTTGATCTCCATATATCCACCCGATGCAGCAATGACTGATATTGACAGGTTTTTAGAGTAACTTTAATCTTTTTATCTGCTCTTTATTAGAGGTATTGGAGTGCAACATTATTAGTGCTGGGTCATTCATAATACCATTGCTCTCGACACTGCTTGCCGCTTTCTGGATTATGGTGCCTGCATACGTCCCAAATCCCGTTGCTGCATTGTGCGGCGGCGGAACCCCCATTGATTTTAACCGGAACTTTTCGGACGGTAAGAGGATCCTTGGGGACGGCAAGACCTACCGCGGGCTTGTCTGCGGTGTGGCGGCAGGGATTCTCTGCGGGTGTATCCAGATCTGGCTCGTCAGCACGTACCAGCTGGATCTTCCCCGGCATACGCTGGCCTCGGTCACCCTCCTTGCCATCGGTGCCCTGCTCGGGGACATGGCCAAGAGTTTTTTTAAGCGCCGACTGGGGAAAGACCGGGGAGATGCATGGCCGGTTGCCGACCAGTTCGACCTTGTCATCGGGGCGTTTGTCCTGACGCTTAGTCTTTGACCCGCATGGATCCTGGCACTAATATCACCTGGCAGGTACTGGTGGTGATCCTGATCCTGACCCCGGTCCTCCACCGCTCGGTCAACATCATCGGGTACCGGATCAAAGTCAAAAAAGAACCGTGGTGAATTCGCATGAACGCACTTGCAGATCTGTTGATTCAGTATAAGGCGCTGGAGTTCGGGGACTTTACCCTTGCCTCCGGTGCAAAGAGCAAATACTATGTCGATGTGAAGACCGCGGTAACCCACCCGGATTTCCTGGCGCAGATCGCACGGGAGATCGCGCAGCGGTACGAGTTCGATGTCGTGGCGGGCGTAGCGGTCGGCGGCGTGCCTCTTGCGGTCGCCGTTTCCCTTGCCGCCAAAAAACCCTTTGCCATCATCCGGGCCGAGGAAAAAGACCACGGCAAGAAGAATGTCATCATCGGGAACGTTGCAGGAAAGAATGTCCTTTTGGTTGAAGACGTGACGACGTCGGGCGGCTCGGCTCTCTACGGTATCACTATGCTCAGAACCGCCGGGGCAACGGCAGACCGGGTCGTTACCGTGGTCGACCGCGAACAGGGGGCCAGTGATACCTTAAAAAAAGAGGGGATATCCCTCCTGCCCCTGGTAAAAGTGAGCGAGATCCTATAAAAAACGCGCCACAGCAATCGTCGGAAGCGTAAACAATTTTTAACCAATAGCGCCCATGTGATGGATATGAAGATCCTCGTTGTCGGGGGGGGTGGCCGGGAACATGCCATAGCTGCTGCACTCTCCCGCAACAGCGAAACCGCGATCTACTCCGTGATGGCAAAGAAGAACCCGGGTATTGCCCGTATTGCAAAGGAGTGCTGCATTGCCCGCGAGACCGATCTTGAGAAAGTCTCGGTGTTTGCAAAAAAGACCGGTGTCACCCATGCCGTCATCGGCCCGGAGAGCCCGCTCGAAGCTGGCATTGTCGACCGGCTTGAAAAAGAGGGAATTGCCTGTGTCGGCCCCACGAAGGCGGCAGCCCGGATCGAGACCGATAAGGCGTTCTGCCGGAACCTCATGGCCCACCATCATATCAGCGGGAACCCGGAGTACCGGGTCTTCCACGATGCGGATGAGGCTGTTACGTTTGTAAAAGACCATGACGGGGATCTCGCCATCAAACCCATCGGTCTTACCGGCGGGAAAGGCGTCCGGATCATGGGCGAGCAGGTCGATACGGCCGGCGCCATTGAATATATCCGCGAGATCAAGGGTGACGTTGTCCTCGAAGAGCGGTTAAAAGGCGAGGAATTCACCCTCCAGGCATTTGTCGACGGGACCCATATCGTGCCCATGCCGCTCGTGCAGGATCACAAGCGTGCATTTGACGGCGATACCGGCCCGAACACCGGAGGGATGGGCGCATACTCGATGCCGGATCACCTCCTGCCGTTTGTGACAAAAAAGGACCTCACTGCCGCGCTCTCGATCATGATCTCCGTTGTTGCCGCAATGGCAAAGGAAGGGTCCCCTTATAAGGGCATCCTCTACGGCCAGTTCATGAACACCGCACAGGGCCCGAAAGTAATCGAGTTCAATGCCCGGTTCGGAGATCCCGAAGCAATGAATGTGCTCACGCTCCTTGCCTCAGATTTCCCCGGGATCGTGGCATCGATCACTGACGGATCCCTTTCCGCGTCAAAGGTAGCCTTCGAACCTGCGGCAACGGTCTGCAAGTACCTTGTTCCCGAAGGTTACCCGGCGGCACCGCAGGTAAACAAGCCGCTCTCCCTGGGAGATACCGGAAAGGCGATCCTCTACTACGCAAACGTTGAGGAGACTGCGGGGGCGTTAAAGACCCTCACTTCGCGGACACTTGCCTTTGTCGGGAAAGCACCGACCCTTGCCGAGGCAGAAGCGATTGCGGAGCATGCGGCATCGGGCGTTACGGGAAGCGTCCGCCACCGCAGGGATATCGGGACGCAGGCCCTGCTCGACCGTCGGATCGCCCACATGAAGGAGCTAGCATGAAAAAAGATTTCCTCTCCATCCTGGACATCACCAAAACGGAACTCGACGAGATCCTCACCGGGGCCGAACGTCTTAAGCGCCAGAAGCGTGCCGGCGTCCCGCACGAGCTCCTCCGAGGCATGTCCCTTGCCATGATCTTCGAGAAGTCCTCGACCCGTACCCATATCTCGTTCGAGGTCGGGCATGCACGAACTCGGCGGCCATGCGCTCTTTTTGAATGCAAAGGACCTCCAGATCGGCAGGGGTGAAGAGATCCGCGATACCGCACGGGTAGCATCGCGCTATGTCTCTGCCATCATGATCCGTGCCTACCACCACAGCACCATCGTGGACCTTGCCACCTCATGCCACCGTGCCGGTGATCAACGGGCTTTCCGACCACGAGCATCCCTGCCAGCTCCTTGCCGACATCCTGACGATAAAGGAGCACTTCGGCGACACCCGGGGTCTCCGGATCGCGTGGGTGGGCGACGGGAATAATGTCTGCAACTCGCTCGTGCTCTCGACTGCCACTGACCGGCATGGAGGTCACCGTGGCAAGCCCGAAGGGGTACGAAGTTGCGCCAGGAACTTGTCCGTCAGGCACAGGGTCTCGGCGGCCGGGTCTCGCTTGCAAAGACCCCCGAAGAGGCAGTAAAGGACGCACAGGTGATTGTCACCGATACGTGGATCTCGATGGGCGACGAGGCAGAAAAGGAAAAGCGACTTAGTGCCTTCCACGGCTATACCGTGAACGACGAGCTCGTAAAACATGCCGACCCGGATGCCCGGGTGCTCCACTGCCTGCCGGCGCACCGGGGCGAAGAGATCACCGGCGAAGTGCTCGACGGCCCGCAGAGCCTTGTCTGGGACGAGGCGGAAAACCGGCTCCATGCCCAGAAAGCACTCCTGGTAAGTCTCTTAAAAAAGTAAAAAACCAATAAAACCGCTGAATAGTGCAGGGTAAACCTTTTTTTTAAGAATCGATGAATTCCCGTCACTTTCTGCACCATATATTTTTCAACCTGTTCGGCGACGTCGCGTTTGGCGCGGAACGCCAGAAGATCCCGTTCGTCGCCGTCCATATTGGCAAAATACAGTTTCTGTCTCCTCTCCACCACCTCGACATCGAATTTTGTGGCGATCTCAAAGATAATCTTGCGCGGCACACCGGGTGGTATGATCACGTCAAAAAGTTCTTCGTCCTGATTTGTTGTCACGGTTTCCTGGGGTGTGTTTGTCTCGTCCGGCATCGTTGTTCCTGCCCTTACTTACCTATTTTGATCCGCCGGCTTCATAATACAGGGCCCGCCGCGCACTCCGCCGATGGGGTTTTTGGGTTTCCCAAGCGAGTTCATGCACCGCCCCATCAGGGAAGCGCCCCGCGCAAGGCCGTCGTCTACAAAGACGAGATGGTCGTTTGGAGTATCAAAGAGGTTCCTCTCGATAATACCGTCGAGGATGTACTCGGGTTTTCGTCCAGAGATTGCCGCCCTTCCGGTAAACCCGATGGAGGAGTTCTTCGGGACGAGGTTTTCTTTGACCGCGACATCGATCATCCGCAGGGCCATCTTCGCACAGACCCGGTCTACGACCTCGTTTAACATCGTGAGGTTGTAGTCCTTGTGGATCTCTGCGCCGATCGCGGAGAGCTTGTCGAGATCGCTGCTGTTTACCCCGCAGTCGCACCCGATCATGGCGACATGCGATTCTATGGCAAGTTTCGCATTGACCGGCACCCTCCCGAACCGGTCCCGGTCCGGCGGTACGATACGGATATCGATGTGCTCGTGGCAGCGGTCCACGAAATCGTCGACAACCCGACGGTTGTTTCCCGTGAGGAAACCACCAATAACACTGTGCTCGCCAAAGATATCGAGGGCTGTCCCGGTCCGCTCCTGTACAAGCCCTGTCCCCCGCACGATTGCATCGGGGATCGCCCCGGCAAGGACCGCAGAAGTTCCCGATGGTCTTTGCAAAGGGACTGGGAGCATCGGGTGCCACGTCGCTTGTAATCCTCCCGTCAAGCGTTGTCCCGAAGTCCATGGATATGCAGGGGTTCCGGAAATCGACCGGCGTCCATTTTGCGCCCTCCTTGATCCCGGCCATGGCAAGTTCGCCCTCCATCTCGTTTGCAACCATCTCGACCCCGGTCGAACCCACCGGCGGGATGACCCCGGCAACCGCCCCGACAAAGACCACCTTGTCGGCAAAACTGAACGGCTGGAGTTTTTCCGGCTGGTTTGCCTTTGCCATGGGCGGTGTCATCTTCCGTGGCGGAACGCCGGCGGCAAGACAGCCGTTTGCAAGGGCAATCACAAAGTCCCCGACCTGGTCGGGAGAGTCCATCTCCGCGACGACTCCCGTGCTGCGGACAACGAAATCGAGGTCTTTTTCGATATCGAGATGCGCTTCCTGGTGGCACTGGACGAGCGTGTCCCGGACGAGCTCGGTTACGGCCTGTCGCGAGAGTTTTGTCCCGTCAAGGGTCTCCCCAAAGACCTCTTCCCCGGGCATTGGCGGCCGGATATCCCGGCTCATGCTTACGGTCTTGTTGATCACGTAGGATTTGCCGGTCTCAAGGCTCACCCCGGTAAGAATGCACTTGGTGGTAGTATTTCCCATCTCCACGGATGCGACGATAAAATAGGGTTTGTTCTTGTATTCCGGGATCTGCATCCCGGCGCCATGCACAATCGAGGGTGGCTGCGGGCTTTCTACTATATGGGGTTTGGGTTTGGTAAAGCGGGAAAAAAAACCAGCACACATATGATCCGATCTGATTGCCATTGGATATATGTTTCTTTTCTCACATGCAGGGGGGGATTTATAGAAAACAGGATACTAATCCGGATTCTGTATGCGGGGACGGTTGCACGCCGGTAAAAAAATTATTTTTTCCCGGTCTTCTTTGCAGCCTTCGTGGTCATCGCATGGACGAGCCGGGCCTGGATGCCGAAATACCGGGACACCCCGATTGCATCGCACTGGTCGATAGACGAACTGTCGAAAGAGACAAGGTCGCCCGAGTAGATTGCCTGCGGCGAACTGCGGCCGAGGATCCGGACACTCCCCTTGTAGAGTTCGAGATCGACTTTCCCGTTCACCCGCTCCTGTGTCGTGTCGATAAAAGCGTTGAGCGCTGCATACAGGGGTTCGTAGACAAGTCCCTTGTACGCGAGCTCGGACCACTTGTCGTCGACCATCCGCTTGAATGCAAGTTCCGACCGGGTAAGGACGAGGCCTTCGAGGTCGCGGTGGGCGGCAAGGATCACGGTCGCTGCCGGGTGTTCGTAGTTCTCCCGGGCCTTGAGACCGAGGATACGGTCCTCGATCATGTCGTTCCGGCCGATCCCGTGCTTTCCGGCAAGGGTGTTAAGCCTGTTGATAAGGTCGATCCCCGAAAATTTCTTTCCGTTAATGGCGACCGGCACTCCTTTTGCAAACGTGAGCGTGATCTTCTCCGGCTTTGCCGGTGCCGTCTCGGGCGAGACCGTCCAGAGATAGATCTCCTCAGGTGGGTGGAAGTCCGGTTCTTCGAGCCTGCCGCCCTCGATGCTCCGGCTCCAGCAGTTCTCGTCCATGCTCCACGGCTTGTCCTTTTTCACCGGCACCGGGATGTTATGGTCTTTCGCGTACCCGATCTCCCAGTCCCGGGTCAGGTTCTGCTCCCTTATGGGGGCAACCACATCGAATCCTGCAGCGCGGATGATGAAATCAAAGCGGAGCTGGTCGTTTCCCTTCCCCGTGCACCCGTGGGCAATAGCGGCAGCCTTCTCTTTTCTTGCGACCTTTACCACTTCCTCTGCTATGAGCGGCCGGGCAAGCGAGGTGCCCATGGGGTATCCCTCGTACGATCCGTTCGCCTTGATCGCCGGGAAGATGTGATTTGCGACGAATTTTTCCCGGACATCGATCGTATAGTGGCGGTCGGCGAGTTTTTTGCCCTTCTTTGTCGCTACATCGATCTCTTCGTCGCGCTGGCCGACGTTGACTGCTACCGTCACGACACGGTCGTAATTGTACCGCTCCTTTAAGAACGGGATACAGATGGAGGTGTCAAGGCCCCCGGAATATGCAAGGATAATCGTTCCTTTTCCCATAATGGATACTTCCGTTGATTAGGAATGGGATGTTTCCCCATATATGTCAAAGGGTGTATTTAAAAAAACAAGAGAAACACCCTGATAATAGAAAACAAAGAACAAAAATAAGTTGTTCAGGAGAATCTCTCCTGAACTCAAGATATGGTGCCGTCTTAACTTACAACAATCAGTCCGGTAATATCCGGCTGGAAGAGTGTACCGTAGTTGTACGCTCCCTTCTTGTCGAAGGTTACGTTATAGAACCCCTTGTAGGGAATGTTTACGGTCTTGATGACGGACTGCGACATAATTCCGATTGGCTGAATGCCGTGGGGCTTGAGCGGGTCTGCATTGTAGAAGACAATCTTCGTGCCGACCGGGATATAGATCGTTCCCGTGGGTGTTACTGTGAGGGAGTCTTTGAAGGTGATGATCTTTTCCGGAACCGGCGTTGCAACAGTCGTCGGGACAGCGGTTGCGGTTACATTGGGCGTTACGTTCGGGGTTGCTACCGTGGTCGGAACCTCGGTCGGGACAGGTGTTGCAACAGTCGTCGGGACAGCGGTCTCTGTCGGTGTTGCGGGGGTCGAGGTCTGGGATGTGCATCCCGCGAACAGGATCCCGATAAACAGGACTACAAGAACAACAAGAAATTTCTTCATGCATGATTTTTTGCTATCTCGCTATTTAAGAGTATTCTCTTGAAATACGTGTGAACGGCCGGCCCTGTCTCCATATCATCAGAAGGGTTAGGGAAAATAAGAAAAGGAAGACCGGTCCCTTCCCGACGGTATTATGCGAGATAGTGACTGATCGGTTCGAGGGTTATCTTTTCGCGCTTAATGGCATCGATCGCAAGCGCTGCCGCACGCGCCGCCTGGATCGTGGTGATATAGGGGATCCCGAAATCGACTGCCGCACGCATGATCTGGTAATGATCCTGCCGGGACTGGCGGTCCTGCGGGGTATTGATGATAAGGCCGGATCTCCCCGTGGTGCATCATGTCGAGCACGTTTGGCGAACCCTTCCTGGACTTTTCTGACCAGGTGCGCTTCGACCCCGGCATCGTACAGGTAATCCACGGTTCCTTCCGTCCCGTAGAGGGTGAGGCCGAGCTCGCGCAGCTTCCGTGCAATCGGGATGACCTCGTCTTTCTGCTCGATGTTTACCGAGATAAAGACGTTCCCCTTGAGCGGAAGTTCGTTGTCGGCCGAGATGCAGGCCTTATAGAAGGCAAGACCGAAGTCGTAGTCGATCCCCATGACCTCGCCGGTGCTCTTCATCTCGGGCCCGAGCATCGGTATCGACACCGGCAAGTTTTGCAAAGGGCAGGAGCACCTCTTTTACCGCAACGTGCCTTGATAGCCCTCTCCTTAAAGCCCAGATCGCTGCAGCTTTCTTTCCTATCATCACTTTTGCCTGCGATCTTTGCAATCGGGAGACCGGTTGCTTTCGAGACGAACGGGACGGTGCGGCTCGCCCGGGGGTTGGCCTCGATGATATAGACAACGTTGTCCTTTACGGCCATCTGGATGTTGACGAGGCCGACAACGCCAAGGCCGAGCGCGATCTTTTTGGTGTACTCGCGGACGGTATCCTACGATCTCCTTTGAGAGGGACTGGGTGGGGATGACGCAGGCCGAGTCTCCCGAGTGGATGCCGGCCTGCTCGATGTGCTCCATGATGCCGCCGATGAGCACGTCTTCGCCATCGCAGACCGCGTCCACGTCCAGTTCCACGGCATTCCGGAGGTACGAGTCGATCAGCACCGGGTGGTGCTGGCTGACTCTGACCGCCTCTTTCATGTAGGTTTCGAGCTCTGCCGTGTCGTGGACGATCTCCATGGCCCGGCCCGCCGAGCACGTAGGAGGGGCGGACAAGGACCGGGTAACCGATCCTCTCGGCCTTCTCCTTTGCTTCGGCCTCCGAGTATGCGGAGCTGTTTGCCGGGCTCGGGATGCCGAGTTTCGTGAGCATCACGCTGAACCGGTCGCGGTCCTCGGCGATATCCATCGCATCCGGGGTAGTCCCGAGGATCCTTGTCGGAAGGCCCAGGCGCTTCATCTCCTTTTCGAGGGGCACGGCAGAGGTTGACGGCGTTCTGGCCGCCGAACTGCACCATCACGCCATAGTAGGAATCGGTCCGGAGGATGTTGGTGACGTCCTCGAGCTGCATGGGCTCGAAGAAGAGCCGGTCGGAGGTATCGAAATCGGTAGAGACAGTCTCGGGGTTGTTGTTGACGATATGGACTTCCACGCCCTCTTCCCGCAGCGCCTTTACCGCGTGCACCGTGCAGTAGTCGAACTCGATGCCCTGGCCGATCCGGATCGGGCCCGAGCCGAGTATGAGGATCTTCTTCCGGTCGTCCTTTACGATCTCGCTTGTCGCGTCGTGCGTGGAGTAGAAGTAAGGAGTGACCGCCGGGAATTCTGCAGCGCAGGTGTCCACCATCTTATACACCGGGATGCCTGCCAGTTCTTCAATCGCCGTTACCTCTTTCCCGCTGATTGCAGCGATCTCGGCGTTGGTGTACCCGAAGGTCTTTGCAAGCCGTATATCGGCCATCGGCCGCCCCTGCAGCGAGGCGTTTTTCAAGGTCCACGATGTTTTTGATCTTCTCCAAAAAGAACGGCACAATCGAAGTAAGGTGCGCAATCTCTTCCAGGGAAAAGTCCTGCCGGAATGCATCGAAGAGACAGTGGAACCGCTCGTCGGTGGGCCGTGAGAGGATCATGCGGATTCTCGCTCGGGCTCGTATGGATCCGGACATCTGTGTCGATCGAACGCTTTGCCTTGATGAAGGCCTCTTCGAGCGTACGCCCGATCGCCATGACCTCCCCGGTGCTCTTCATCGAGGTGGTGAGTGTCCGGTCTGCCCCTTTGAACTTGTCGAACGGCCAGCGGGGGACCTTGACGACTACGTAGTCGATGGTCGGTTCGAAGGACGCCGCGGTGCAGCCGGTGACCGAGTTTTTAATCTCGTCGAGATGGAGGCCGACAGCGATCTTTGCCGCGACCCGTGCAATCGGGTACCCGGTTGCTTTCGATGCAAGCGCAGACGAACGCGAGACACGGGGGTTGACCTCGATGACCCGGTAGTCGCCGTCCTTGAACGCGAACTGGATGTTGCAGCCGCCCTGCACGTCGAGGGCGCGGATGATGTGGATGGCCGCGCTCCTCATCATCTGGAACTCGTCGTCGCGGAGCGTCAGGATTCGGGGCAACGACCACGCTCTCCCCGGTGTGGATGCCCATGGGGTCCACGTTTTCCATGCTGCAGACGATGATACAGGTATCGGTCGCGTCCCGCATCACCTCGAACTCCAGCTCCTTCCAGCCCATCACGCTCTGTTCGATGAGCACCTGGTGGATACGCGAGCGGGAGAGGCCCGAGTTCCACGATCCGGGTCAGCTCTTCCTTTGTCCTGCCGATACCGCCGCCGGCACCGCCGAGGGTGTACGCCGGGCGGACGACTGCAGGGAGGCCGATCTTTCAATTGCCTCGTCGATCTGGCTCAGGGTATTTATCACAATGCTCTTGGGGACCGGTTCGCCGATCTCGTTCATGAGGTCCCGGAACTTTTCCCGGTCCTCGCCCTTGTAGATCGCTTCGAGCGGCGTGCCGAGGATCTCGACGCCTTTGAGCGCTCCCATCTCGGCGAGCTCTGCGGTGAGGTTGAGGCCGGTCTGGCCGCCCATACCGGAGAGGATACCGTCGGGCTTCTCCTTCTCGATGATCTTTGCGATGATCTCCGCCCGGAGCGGCTCGATATAGATCCTCTCTGCCATCTCCGGATCGGTCATGATCGTTGCAGGGTTTGAGTTGACCAGCACTACCTCGATTCCCTCTTCGCGGAGCGAGCGGCAGGCCTGCGATCCCGAGAAATCGAACTCCGCTGCCTGCCCGATCTGGATCGGCCCCGACCCGATGAGGAGAACCTTCTTTGATGTCCGTGCGCTTCGGCATTATTCCAGCCTCCGGAAGAGTGCGTCGAAGAAATGCGCCTCCGTATCCCGCGGCCCGCCGTGTGCCTCGGGATGGAACTGCACTGTCGTGAGCTTCAGGTCTTCGTTCTCGAATCCTTCCACGGTGCCGTCGTTGACATTTGTGTAGGTGACCTTACAGCCCTCGGGAAGGGAATTCGCATCGACCTGCGAAACCCGTGGTTCTGGGTGGTGATGAAGATCCTCCCGTCCTTGTACTTTACCGGCTGGTTTGCCCCGCGGTGCCCGAACTTGAGCTTGTAGGTGTCGCCGCCAAGGGCAAGGGCCGAGACCTGGTTGCCCATGCAGATCCCAAAGACGGGGAGCTCTCCCAGAAGGTCTTTGACGCAGCGGATCGCATCCGGCGCCTGTTTGGGGTCGCCCGGGCCGTTGCTGATGAAGAGCGCGTCCGGCTTGCAGGCCATGACCATGGTCTGCCTTTGCATTGTAGGGGAAGACGTAGAGGTCGCCGTTCCTCTTGGAGAGGCTCGTGAGCATGTTCTTCTTTATCCCGAGGTCGATGACGGCAATCTTTTTCCCGGTACCGGGGATATGGTACGGTTCTTTGCAGGAGACTTCGGGGATCGGGACGATATCGCAGATGGTCGGGCTCTTTTTGGCGAGCGCGACTGCATATGCGCCGTCATCGCTTCCTACGACAAGCGCCGGCCCGCATGGTGCCGTGCACCCGGGCCTTGATGGTCAGCGCACGGGTGTCCACGCCGGTCATTCCGAGAAGGTGTTGTTCTTCAAAAAAGGTTCTGATGGAAGGGAGGTGTTCGGGTTTTTCACAGATTTCCTTGGTGATACATCCGAGCGCACATACGCGGGGATTCTGGAAGTTTTGCGGATCGACACCGTAGTTGCCGATCAGGGGAAACGTAAACATCAGGATCTGGCCGAAATAACTGGGATCCGTCAAGGATTCCATGTACCCGGTCATCTGGGTGTTAAAGACCAGTTCTCCTGCGCATTCCCCCTCTACCCCGAATCCCTCGCCGGTTACAAAGTCCCCGTCCTCAAATCCCAGAACCGCCTTCATGGTGTCCATATCTTATGTGCCGGAGTAGTTATTAACGCTGATGCACGGGACAACGGCACTTTTCCTGCTCCCTGTACCGGCCGTCGTTGATTTCGGAACCGGGCGAACGGGCGATCCTGTATTCCGGCCGGCCGTAAAAAGGCAGTTCTTAAAAAAATCGTCGGATTGTCCTGCAACCTCATGATTATATAGTAACGGCGGCAATTTCCCCATATTGAAGGTGTTTTTATGTCAACCCATGTGAACGGGAAGGACAAGGGAAAGGTTCCGGCTGTTTGCGCTCTCGACCTGCCAGTGGTGTCATAAGGCAAAGGAGCTTTTAGAGGAGCTCGGCGTTGCATTCGATTACGATTATGTCGACCTGCTCGAAGGCAAGGAGCAGAAACGATGCGCTGGCGATTGTCGAGCGGTGGAGCCCGAACGGAGGTTTTCCCACGCTTGTGATCGATGACAAACGCGCTATCCTTGGGTTCCGCGAACAGGAGATCCGGGAGGCTTTTGGGGCATGAACGTTCCCGGGATTACCGAAGCGGCAATCGAAGCTGCGTATGCGGCCTACAAGTCCGATGCGGAGAAGAACGGGTACCGCCTGAACCCGGATGAGGAGTTTGTGAAAAACCTGATCCGCGGCCTCTTGAAGAACGAGCAGCGCTACGGGTACCGGGCCTGCCCCTGCCGGCTCGCCTACGGGATAAAGGAGCAGGACTCTCGATGTGGTCTGTCCCCTGCGATTACCGGGATAGTCGATCTTGAGGAACACGGGGCCTGTTACTGCGCCCTGTACGTGAACGAGGCAATCGCATCGGTAAGCAGAAGGTCGCACCGATCCCCGAAGCGCCGCCCGCCACGGTCCGAAGCGTATGAAGGCAGGAGCGGTCAAGGTCGCTTCAACGACCGAGCGCCCGGTCTTTCCCCTGCCGGTCTGGCGCTGCAAGGTCTGCGGGTATCTCTGCGCACGGAGCAGCCGCCGGGGATATGCCCGATTTGTAAGGCGACGAAGGAGAGGTTTGAGAGGTTTGTGTGACCGGGCGCTGCAAAGACACCTGACAGGAAATGCCGGTGTGATAGCCTCTCCCCGATCCCCTTTTTTAAGGGACTGATGGTTTAAGCCCATTCAGGGCAACCATTTTGTTGACGCTAACAAAATGGTCTGAAATCGCGTGATTTGAATTTTTACACGAATTTTGGGCTTTTTCAACAACTTTAAGAAAATTCCGCCATTCGGAATAACCAAGAAGGTCCTGTAAGTCCCGGGCAAACCAGAATTCAAGGCCATCCTGTATGTGGACATAATCCTCGAACTGTTTGTGGAGACGTCCGACAAGATCCGATTTCATGATCGCTGTACTTGTGATCCGGTGCGTCCATCATTTAAGGTATGTGCTGTGCGGGGTGAAACTGATGCGAGGGGTGCAATCCGTCCATTAAGATGAAATCATAGACCGCTCAGACAAGTGCAATATCCTTGTCATTCACCTCATACGGTTCGTTCTCCCGCTTATCGATGGCGACACCGGCCTGCGGGTAGCTCTGCGCACGCGAGCAGCCGCCGAGGATTTGCTGGATTTGCAGGCGACGAGGGAGCGGTTTGAGAGGTTTGTGTGAGAGGGAGGGCAGAATTAGGGCTTCGAAAAATACCCTTGTTTGAATTCCTTTCCTTGCATTTTTATGTGAGGTTACCGCTATCCAAAAAAATTTGAATCTTCCATTTATGACATTTACTATTCTGCTATTATCCAAGAATTACGGCACGTTCATTTTTCAGAAAAATGGGTGTGACCTGTAGGAATGTGCATTCAAAAAAGAGATGACTATTTTGAACTCTCGAAAATCTCATCAGCTATTATCGAGGTATAAAACATCAAATTACAGATTAAAATAATTGTTAAAAACGTGATCACCCAAAAAATTACATTAAATGCATAGATAGTAATTCCGAGAATTGTGACATTAAGTAAAGGATTACTAGAAGATAAGTACGTGAATGTACACACAAAAATTGATATTAACATAATAAAGGTTGTAACGGTGATGAATCCTTTAAATCGCTCGACATCAACCAAAGGATTCTTTTTTAGTGCGGCGATGATATTTTTTGGATTTATGGCTATTGCTGCAAATGTAACGGACAATATTGCAATATCTATTGTAATGTAAATGTTGAGTATATTTTGAGCGTCTTTTGGTTCAATCCGGTTCGTTAGTATCGGATAACCAATCAAGATAGAAAGGAGGATTGTTAAAAAATAAAAATTCCGCCAACCATGTTTTCCGGTTAGTTTTTCAGAGATATAGATCAAAACACCAATAATTGTAAGCCCTACTCCTAGACACCACACAATAAAAAGGAGGAATGGATTTATAGTCATACAGAAGGAAGTTGAGACAAAAAGAAGAACTCCTATCACCGTTAGAAAAAGATAATGATTTTTTAATAATTTCCAAAAATGACACATAATCTTCCTTATGTATATGCAAACAAAAATCTTTCGCCGTCAAAAATATAGATCATTATCCCTTTCTAAATTTAGATTAGTCATTTATTTTCGGGATCATTTAATCAAAAATGTACGATTCAGGTTTAATTTGAGGTTTTTTCAATTCGTAATAATGTATGAGGTATCCCCGCCTCAGGGCCCCTCGCGGGGCGAGTGGGGTTGATCCCACCCTGATCCGCCGCGGGGGCGCCCCGTCGGGGGCGGCGGCGTTCATCGCATTGGAGCAATCCCTCTAGAAAACCTTCATCTCACCCCATCCCCCACATAGCAACAACCAACCCCGGCAAAGGTGACCCCCCACGTCCAACACCCTTGAAATCCTCCTCGAAAAGCTCTCCGATGACAACGAAGGAATCCGGTGGAATGCAGCGGAAGCTCTGGGCCGGCTGGGAGACCTCCGTGCCGTGGAGCCGCTGATTGATACCCTGTGGGATGACGATGCACGGGTGCGGGTAAAAGCCGCCTGGGCTCTTGGCATGCTCGGCGATCCCCGGGCCCTTCCCCCCTTACAGCGACTCTACCGGATGGAGCGGGAGGATTCACGGGACATCATCGAAGAAGCAATGGATATGATCAAACGGGCGATGGCCCGCGATCTGGAATAGATTGGGTGCTTACCTGATTGCCCGGGGGGCGGGGGTATCGCTCATGGGGATGACAGACCCCATCTTCTCAACTCGTTTTCAAAATTTGGCAGATCCGGATGACTTCAAGCACGTTTCTTTGAAAACTTCCGGTCGCAACATGAGAATTCCGGAAAAAGATCGGGATTACTATATCCCCCTGGTTCAAAAAAATAATTTTCCCGTGGAGCGTCTGGTGAGGGAACCCTATCTTACTGTTGAGAATAATGGAGGGATGCTACTACTTGTCAGTAGTAGCGGCCATATCTCTTGTGTGCCTGTTCTATTGTCAACAAATCAAGCACAAGAACAAGGTTCGACTCTTTTTTAATCTTGAAAATAATGGTATAGGTCCGCCCGACATGCATACGGTATATCTGTAATTTTGAGTTAAGACATTCCACATCGGGTGCACTGTACGGATCTTCAAGCTTGCGGAGGTGGTTGAAGATATGTCCCCGGATCTTTTCCGGATACTTTTCGAGTGTCTTTATGACACTTCTTTCGAGTTGTATTTCCACGTAAATACCTCTGCAATCCTGTCAATCATTTGCCGCTCTTTTCAGTAGGGCAGAGTTAACAGGCGGTTCATTCAGTCAGATTCTGAGATGTTGAGCATCTTTGCAGCATCTTTTAAACTGACAAACTCCCCGTGCTTTTCGATCTCTTCGAGATGTGCCAGAAAATCACGTTCCTGTTTAAGTGCGATCATCTCTGCAAGAAGTTGATCGTACGTCTGACCGTGTTTTTTCAGGCTTGCAAGAGATTCCCAGATCTCTTCTGTCACGGGGATTCTTTTATTAGCAACTACATTCGTCATAAACAAACACCGCTCCTGCCGTTTACTGGGCTAATTTTTATTAGGATGCAATCACGATGTGTTTTATCGCGTTGTCCTCATACAGCCCGTTGTTGTTTTAAGCTGGCGGACTTCGATCAGGTCGGTCTTACTAGGCTAATTTCATCCCAGGGATTCTATCGCAATTAATGGTATCACGACGCCCTCTTACAGCCCTTAAAATATTGTAACCACTTATATTGTTGTAAATCTTCGGAGATAAAAGTTCTGATGCCGAACCTGCTCAAGTGAAGGATTTTGAAGTGATGAACGTCCTACGATGCCTCCCCTCCTCGGGGCCGCTCTGGGGCACGGCGGGGCAAGTGCGGTTTACTCATCCTTGATCCGCCGCGGGGGCGTCCCTTCGGGGGCGGCGGCATTCCTCGCTTGAGGGAGTATGGGGGCGACAGCCCCTGCCGTCTGTTCCGGTTTCGGTTTCTGCCAGTCCGGATTTTTTTGAAAATGTCCCAGTCTTTTAACCAGTTTCTCCAAAAAGGATCCCTCCACAACCCCCCACCCCTCCCCAAAAGGCCCGGGGCAGGGGGTGCCCTCCGGAATTTTGGTAATCCCCCACCCCCTCAGTTTTCCCTTTCGACAAACAGCCCCCCTCCCCCCCTGTTCCGCCACAAAACAGGGGACCACCCCCCATGTTTCCAGTCCCGAAAAGGTGTGCTTCGTGTGGAGTGTCCGGTGATGACGAGGGGGAGGGGACTACCCCTCCGGTCACGGACAAGGGGGGGTGGGGTAATCAGAGCGATGGGGTGGGGGTACCCCCCCTCACCGAAAATTTTGAGGAAGCCCCCCACCCACCTCCCTCCGGGAATTATTTTGCCGGACCCCCCTCCCCCCGGGTCCTGCACAAATAGGGGAGGTGGGGGGGTCGGTAAACGGGGAGGGCCCATACCCCTCCCTCCCCCACATTCCAACGCCCGGGTGTCCTGACTCAATCCCAATACTAAAAATACCGTCTCCGCCAACCTGTTATGCATGAGCGATCCCGTAACCGTCGAGATTGTCGGCCTGAAATACTCCTCCTGTTCGCCGTTCCCTGCGATGCCGACCGCACCTGCGGCCTCTCCGAATGCCACCCGTCCGGAAGACTCACCAAAGCCTTCGATGCCCTCAGTGAGGTATTAAAAGAGACCTACGGTGACAAGGTGGATGTCAGGCTCACGCTCATCGATGATAACGTGCCGGACCACATCCGCGCAATCCTCGAAAAGGACTATCCCCCAATCCCCATGATCCTCGTGAACGGAAAACTCACCCGGATCGGCAGGATCGCCCTCGACCGGATCAAAAGCGAGATCGAACAGTGCCTGTAAGGGGCACCATTTTTAACAGATCCGGCTTAATCCCCCCGGTCTCAAGATCGTAATAGAGCCCGTGCACCTTGATCTTCCCGTCCGTCACCGCCGTTTTTACCAGGGGATAGGTCATCAGGTGCTCGATCTGGAGCTTTACGTTTTCCTGTTCGATCGCGGTACGCCGCGCCTTTATCTCGTCGGGAGTCCCGGGCCGGGAGATCTTTGCATCCACACGCTCCTTTGCCTCCCGGGCATTGTTGAGGCCAGAGCGGGATGTATGCGTCCGTGCTCTCCTTGTCCATAGCCTTTATCGCCCCCGCAGTCCGAATGCCCGCAGACCACGATCTCCTCCACCTGCAGGTGGACAATGGCATATTCGAGCACCGTGGCAAAGTTCCAGTCGTGGTCAGAGACAATATTCCCGATATTTCTCTGGACGAAGATCTCACCGGCACGCGCCCCGGTGATCCGCTCGGGGTTGACACGGGAATCGGAGCACCCCAGCCAGAGCACTTTCGGGTGCTGCGCCTCGACCAGGTCGCGGTAGTGGTCGATGTTCGGTGTAAAATCGGATTCGCGGAACTTGTAGTTCCCCAGGAGAAGGTTGTCGATCATCAGCAATACCTCATGCACACACAATTACCAGCGGCAGTCCTCACTCCGCCGCCTGTATGGAGACTCCCTCCCCCGCTATCATAAATATTGCCATTTATCCGGATAGGAAATACAGGGATAATCCGGGACTGTTTCGACCGGAACAGCCCGTATTGCAGGTAAAAACCGGGAGGGCAGATTCCCGTCAAGGTATAGCCGCCGCAATCCCCGATGCCCTCACTCGCGTACCAAACAAGCGGGGCTTTGTTGCACAGTATCCCCCAAAACCAAAAAACCATGGCCCGAACAGCTGGAAATCACCTCAACCTATAAGCTGGATCAGGAAAAATAATGGAGGACTCATAAAACCCGCCCGGGCCTGGATGCCGCCCCCTACCGGACCGGGCAAGGTTTCATCATCTACCAGCAGGAGCAGTATAGTACGCCAGCAACAACCTGTGGACACTATTCATCCGTACCGGGGGAAGACACTACCCTTCTGACCCTGTATGCCCTGGCCGGGGAGGAAAGCGGGGGCTTTGTCACCTTCCGACCCCGCATCTTCTCGAAGATCCAGCGGCATTTCCTTACCCCGGTCCGCGCCGCTGCGCTTCCTGTTGCCGGTCCGGTAACCGTCCGGGAACTCTCGCCGCACGAGCTTGTCCGTGCCGAACACGAACTCTGGATCCACTACCACCAGCAGAAGGCCGATGCCGCAACCGACCGGCTCTTTGCCGCCTTTTCAGGGACCCAGCTTGTCGGTGTTGCCCGCTGCTCGCGCCACCCGGACGGTCTCGAAGTGGACGGGGTGTACGTACTCGACGAGTACCGCCTCAAGGGGTATGCCCGCTCGATCATGAAGCAGCTGATCGAAGCGTGCGGCAGGAACGAAACGCTGTACATGCACTCCAAGGTCGAGCTGCAGGAGTTCTACGGGAGCATGGGCTTTTATGCGATTCCCGGAACCTGCGCTGCCAAAGACCATCCGGGACCGGTTCGGGTTTGTCATGGGCAACCTGCAGGGAATCGATGTCTGCCCGATGAAGCGCGACCCGTCAACAGCGGATGCGGAAAAGAACAACTGACGGTATGGCAGGAGCGTGTGCAATGGGTGCAGGACACAGGACCGGAATATCATCAAACGCCGGGCTGTTACCGGAGATTTCGTATCCGGTAGTACAGGCATTTGGCAGGATGTGATGCGGCCATGATCGAACTGCTTTTCTTCCTTATCCTCGCGCTGTTCATACTCGGGATGGTCGTCCCCCTCGCAGGAGCTGGCAGTGACCAGCGCAGCATCCGGGTCTTCTCCCTTGCCTGCACTGCCGCAGCATCCGTGCTCCTCGCTGGGCTCGGTCTGTGGATCCTTCTTGCAGGGACAACTCTTGCCATCACGGCCTGGCAGGCATTCCCCGACATAGAAATTTCGTTTTTCATCGACCGGCTCGCAGCCTTCTTCCTCCTGTTGATCGGCACGGTTGCCGCGTGCACGGCGGTCTATGCAATTGGATATACCGAACACATGAAGGGCGGGAACCGGAGGAACGTCCTCTGCGGGGGCATGGCCCTCTTTGTGCTCGCGATGACCCTCGTGGTTGCCTCGCACACCACGTTCTCGTTTTTGCTCTTCTGGGAACTGATGGCCACGGTCTCCTTTGTCCTCGTGATGTACGAGTACAAAGACGCCGGGACCACGAAGGCCGGCATCTACTACTTCGTGATGACCCAGCTCTCGACCCTCTTTGTGATGCTCGGCATCATCGCGCTCTTTGTGCTCACGAGTTCGTTTGCCATCGCTCCGCTTGTCATCACCCCGAATACGGCACCGCTTGCAACGGCAGCGTTCCTCGCCCTCTTTGTCGGTTTTGCCATCAAGGCCGGGATCATCCCGTTCCACAAGTGGCTCTTCTTTGCCCACCCGGCAAGCCCCTCGCCGGTCTCGGCCCTCATGTCGGCGGTCATGCTCAAGGTGGCAGTGTATACGGGCTCCTCCGGTTCATTCTTGATGTATTCTCCCCCGATCTCTGGTGGGGCGTGCTCATCCTCGTCTTCGGGATTGCCTCGGCTGTCCTTGGTGTAATCTATGCCTTCAAGGACCACGACATCAAGGGGCTCCTTGCCTATTCGAGCATCGAGAACATCGGGCATCATCTTTACCGGCATCGGCCTCTACGTGAATTTTCACCTGCGAGGGACTCGCCCTCCTTGCTACCGATAAGCCTGCTTGCCGCGCTCTTCCACTCCCTCAACCATGCGCTCTTTAAAGGCCTGCTCTTCCTTACTGCAGGGTCGGTGGTGCACGCCACCGGCACCCGCGACATCGAGAAGATGGGCGGCCTTGCAAAGAACATGCCGTACACCTCGGTGCTCTTCTTTCGGTGAGCCATTGCTATTGCCGCTCTCCCGCCCGTTGAAAGGGTTTGCCGAGCGAACTACTGCTCTATATTGCGTTCTTCCAGTCGGTCACGGTCGTCGACCCGCTCCTTAAAGTCCTCCTTTTTATCTGCCTTGCCCTCTTTGCGCTGACGAAGCGCCCTCTCCGCTGCCTGCTTTGTCAAGGCGTTCTCCTCGGTATTTCTCGCCCAGCCGCGCTCGGATGCGGCAAAAGACGCCCATGAGGTATCCCGTTCGATGCTCGCCGGCCCGGCAGTCCTTGCCGGCAGCCTGCGTTCTCCTCGGGGTCTTTGCCTGCCAGATCTTTATCGCTGCCGGCTATGTCATTCCCTTCCCGGACCTTCTCCTCGTGAGCATTCTGCTCCTTTTCATGGCAGGGCTCACCTACCTTGTCCTGTATTTCACCGCATCCCGTGAGACGAGAATTAGCGAGACCTGGGGCTGCGGAACGAAATCGCAGCCTGCAATCACGGAATACACCGGCCACGGTTTCTCCGAGCCGATCGTCACCATCTTCGCGTCGGTGTACCGCACCAAAAAGTCCAGCACAAAAGTCTACTCCGACAAGTACAACTGCCTCTTTGCCGAAGGGACCGCGGAGATCCGGCTCGTGGCGTTCTTCGAGGAATATATCTACCGCCCCATCGGAACAGCGGCAATGAAGGGTGCCTCCGTTGTCGCACGGATGCAGAACGGCTGCCTTGACACCTACCTGCTCTACGTCTTTATCGCGGTAATCGGGATCATCGTTTTCCTGGGGGTAGTGGCATGAGCGCCGACTTTGCCCTCTACTGCATCCTCAATACAGTAGTCGTTGTCCTCATCTCCCCGCTCTTTGTGAGCCTGGTAAAGAAGGTCAAGGCGTGGACCCAGGGGCGGCAGGGCCCGTCGGTCTTCCAGACCTATTACACCCTTGCAAAGCTCCTGAAAAAAGAGACGATCTACTCTCCCCATGCATCGTGGGTTTCAAGGGTTGCACCGGTTGCCTGCATGGCGGCGATCCTTACCGCCTCCCTCTTTGTCCCGCTTGTGTATGTCACGGAGCCGTACGGCGGGATAGGAAACATCATCCTCTTTTTGTACCTGCTCGTGGTGGCACGGTTCTTCATGGCGCTTTTAGGCCTCGATGCGGGGAGCGCCTTTGGCGGCATGGGCAGCTCCCGGGAGATGAGCGTATCGGCGGTCATCGAGCCCACCACCATCGTGGTATTTGCCGCGCTCGCCTTTGTCTTCAAGTCACTCAACATCTTCGACATGATGGCAGCCGCGGTCTCTGCAGGGACGCTCAAGACGCCGATTTTGATCCTCCTTGCCATCTCGCTTTTCATTATCCTGATCGTCGAGACTTCACGGATCCCGGTCGACAACCCGGAGACCCATCTCGAACTGACCATGATCCACGAGGGCATGATCCTCGAACAGTCCGGGAAAGAACCTTCGCGCTCATGGAGCTCTCCGCGGCCATCAAAGCAGACGCTTCTCATGGCGCTCCTCATCAATCCTCATCGTGCCCGTGGGGCATTGCAACAACGCTGTCTGCCGCAGCCATCCTTGCCGCACTTGTCTTCTTTGTGTTCAAGGGCTGCATACTCTCCCTTGTCATCGGCCTCTTTGAGTCCTCGATGGCAAAGATGCGGTTCTTCCGGCTGCCGGGTCTCTTCATGATGGCGTTCTTCTTCTCTACCTTAATTGTCATTATCGAGGTGTTCGCATGACCGATCCCGCATTCTTTGACGGTGTCATCAAGATCCTCTTTGTCTGCGTGCTCATCACGGCCGCGTACATCATCACGACAAAGAACCTCATCTCGCTTGTACGGGTCTACTCGCTCCAGTCGCTGGTGCTCGTTGCAATCGCGACAGCCCTCTTCTGGCGCGAGGGCGCCGCAGTCCTTGCCGGGATTGCAATTGTGACTCTTGTCACCAAGGTCGTCGTCATCCCGTACTTCATCGCAGCAGTGCAGGAGAAGATCCGGATAAAGCGGGATATCGAGTTCCACTACCTGAGTCCGACCAGTTCGCTTCTGATCTCGATAGCACTCATGCTCGCGATCTACATCGCGCTCTCGAACGTCCTTGCGGGCACCCCGGCGAAGGAGAGCCTCTTCTTCTTCGGGGCAGTCATCGGGCTCTCCCTGGTCCTCATGGGCATGATGGTTACCTTCTCCCGGAAAAAGGCGATCACCAAGTGCTCGGGTACCTCTCGATGGAGAACGGGGTGCTCCTCTTTGGCCTCTTTGCAACCGAGCTCCCGTTCATCATCGAATTCCTGATCGTGATCGACCTCATCATCCTCGTGATCCTGACCACCATCCTCACCATCGGGATAGACTCAACGCTTGAGGAGTACCACAACCGCCTCCACCGGTTCTACCTCTGGGAAGAGCAGGAGGAATCGCCATGATCCTGCTTGCCTATGCGCTCTGCGCCGCCATTGCGATCGCCTGCATCGCAATCTCGCATACCCACCGCCAGATGAATGCGGCAGCCATCGGGTTGGCGCTGCCTGCGCAGTGATCACGGGCTACATCCTCCTCTTCGTGCAGGTGCCGGTCGGGACCCTTATTGTCGGGAACGGCTACTTCTTTGTAGATCACCTCGGCCTCTTCGAGGTCGCCGTGGCAACGGCCGTCTTCCTTCTCGCCGCCATCTATGCCCAGGGATACGTGAAGAACCTGATTTCAAGCCACGAGCTCGAAACCGGGAGCCTCAAACTCTTCTACGGGGCCTGGTGCCTGCTCGAACTGGTCATCGTCCTTGCCTTTTATTCGGACAACCTCGCCCTCTTCTGGATCTTTGCCGAGATGACCACGATCATCTCCGCAATGCTGGTCGCCATCCTCTCGGCAAAAGAGAACATCGATGCTGCACTCAAGTACATCTTCGTTGCCTCGGTCTCGATGCTGATAGCCTTTGCTGGGCTCATCTTCCTCTTTGAGATCGCCCGCTCGGCAACCGGCACCGGCACCCTCAACTGGACGATCCTGATCCAGCAGGCACCCGCGTTCCCTGCGGGCATGATGATCGCTGCCTTTGTCCTCGTCTTTGTCGGGTTTGCCGCAAAGTCGGGGATCTTCCCGTTCCATACGTGGCTTCCCGAGGCCCATGCAAAAGCGCCGTCGGCAGTGAGCGCGGTTCTCTCCGGTGTGCTCCTGAATGTGGGAATCTATGGGATCATCCGGGTCTTTGCCATCGTCCACCGGACCGCCGCAGTTGCAACAGCTTCTCTGCTCGTCCTCTTCTTCGGGATCTGCACCATCGGTATAGCGGCGATCTCCATGCTTCCCGAGAAGAACTTAAAGAAACTGATCGCGTTTTCGAGCATCGAGAACATGGGCATCTGCCTTGTCGGCCTCGCGGTCGCAACCCCGCTCGCCCTCTTCTGGGTGCTCTTCCATGTTATGGCACACGCGTTCACGAAAGCCTCGCTCTTCTTCTCGGCCGGCATCCTGCACCGTCAGTACAAAAGCCATCTCTCGGCCGATGCGCCCGACGAGATCCGGGACGTGTTCCGGTTCCAGCCGCTCGCCGCATGGGGGCTCATCATCGGGGGCTTGGCGATCATCGGCATGCCGCCGTTTGCGGTCTTCTTCTCCAAGTTCTTCATCCTCGTCTCGCTCGGGTCGCTCTCGCTGTGGGTGCTCGTGCTTGTCCTTGCCCTGCTCTTTATGGCTGCCGCGGCGCTTGGCTATTTTGTGATCCGCTCGTTCTCCCGGGTCACTCCGGAAGGCGAACCCGTGGATCTTGAGCCCTATCACACACCGCTGACCATGAAGGCTCCCATTGTGATCCTGCTTGCTGCCGTACTCGTGCTCGCATTCCTCTTCCCGATGGGCGGTACTGCATACCTTGACCGGATCGTAGCGGAGCTGATGTTTGTATGACCGAAATTCTTCCCCAGCGTGAAGATGCAGCGTTAAAAGCCATCCGTGATGTCCTTGGCGGGGATGCCCCTGCCCGGGCCACCCGGGGGCCCGGTGGCGAATGGTACGTTCCGGTGGACGAGAGCTGCTTTGAACGGGCGATCCCCGATCTTGCGGCGCGCAAGTTCGTCCTTATCAGCCTCTTCTGTGTTGAAGGATTCTCCCCGGAGAGCAGGCATTCCCTCCTCTATGTCCTTGAAAGGAAAGGGAGCATTCTTGTCCTTGTCCGGGCGGTTACCGGTGGCCAGGCAACATCCATTGCCGCAATCTTTCCCTCCGCTGCATGGCCGGAGCGGGAGTGCCGGGACGGTTTCGGAATTGAGTTTGCCGGCACATCCGACACCCGAAGGCTCCTCCTCCACGAGCCCTACCCGAAGGATTTCCACCCGCTCGATAAAGCCTTCACCAACGCACCGATCGTGACCAACGATAACGTCTCCCCTGCCGACGAATACCAGTTCCGGGCCATGACCGGTGAAGGCGTGTACCAGATCGCGGTTGGCCCGGTCCATGCCGGGATCATAGAGCCCGGGCATTTCCGGTTCAGCGTGATCGGCGAGACGATCTTCAATCTCGAAATCCGGATGTTCTACACCCACCGTGGCATCGAGAAACTTGCCGAGGGAAAATTGCCGCAGGACTGCGTGAAGGTGGCCGAAGCGGTGAGCGGTGACGAGTCCGTGGCAAACGCAACCGCGTTCTGCATGGCTGTCGAGCGCCTCTCGGGGATTACCGTCCCGGACCGGGCCTGGTACCTCCGGACCATCCTCTGCGAGCTGGAGCGGTGCTGTTCGCACCTCGGGGACGAGGCAGGGATGCTCACCGATGTTGCATTTGCCCTGGGATCAAGCCAGTTTTCCGTGCTCCGCGAGGAGGTCTTCCGGAAGAACGCGGATCTCTCCGGTTCCCGGTTCCTCCGGGGAATGACCTGCATCGGCGGCGTTACCCGGGACATCCCGGCCGACCGGCTAGCAGACCTTGCGGAATTCGTATCACAGCTCAAAAAACGCTTCCGGGTCGGGCTTTCTATCGTCCTTTCCACACCCTCGGTGATCGACCGGTTCTCGACCACCGGGGTAGTAAAGCGCGAACTCCTTCGTCCTCTCAACATCACCGGCCCGATCGCCCGTGCCTCGGGCGGCGGGGTTGACGTCCGGCTTGACCACCCGTACGGCATGTACGACCGGTTCATCCCGGTCCATACCCCTCTTGCCGATGGCGACGTGCTCGCCCGGTTCACGGTAAAGGCGCAGGAGGTCCTCGACTCGCTCGACCTCATCGAACGGCTCATTGCGGCAATTCCGGAAGGGCCGATACGAAGCGAAGAACCGGTCCGTGATGGGCATGCACTGGCGCTTGTCGAATCCGCCCGGGGCCAGAACCTCTGTTGGGTATGGGTGAAAGACGGGAAGATCGACCGGTACAAGGTCAGGACGGCCTCGTACTGCAACTGGCTGGCCATAGAACACGCAGTACCGGGGAATATTGTCGCCGACTTCCCGGTGATCAACAAGAGCATGAACCTGTCCTATGCCGGGACGGATATGTGAGGAACGCGTATGGTCAATGCATTTTCCTGTCTTGTGAAACGGAAGGTAACCGACGAGCACCCGGCACGGAGCGAAGAGATCGAGCGGCTTGGTAGCGAAATACAGCGGGAGATTGATGCCCGGTTCGGCCGCAGCCTTGCGATCCGCGAACTTGATGCCGGCAGCGACAATACCGCCGAGATCGAGATAAACAACCTCTCGAATGCCTACTACGATGTTGAACGCTTCGGTATCGCGTTTGTTGCCTCCCCCCGGCACGCTGACGTGTTGCTGGTCACCGGAGCGGTCACCCACAACATGGAGATCGCGGTAAAAAAGACCTACGAAGCAATGCCCTCCCCGAAGTTTGTGGTGGCGGTAGGTGACGATGCCTGCGATGGCGGGATCTATAAAGGGACCTATGCAGTTATCGGCGGTGTGGACAAGGTACTGCCGGTTGATCTGAAGATCCCGGGCAATCCCCCTGCCCCGGCTCAGATCCTTGCCGGCCTGCTTGCGTTCATGAAAAACTCGGGAAAGACCCGGTAATTCCCGACACTCACCCATCCCTACCGGGAATGATTTATACCGAGACGCCGTAACCAGATACCATTATGAGTCCGGTGCGGAAATGGGGTGCAGGCCCCTATCCTGTTGCGGTTGTCCACGGGGGACCCGGTGCCCCGGGCGAGATGGCAGCCGTTGCCCGTGAGCTTTCATCAGTGAAGGGCATCCTCGAACCGCTCCAGACCGCGACTACCCTTGACGGTCAGGTGCGGGAGCTCATGCAGGTCCTGGAAAAGGACGGTATGCCCCCGGTCACTCTCGTGGGTTTCTCGTGGGGGGCATTCCTTTCCTGGATGGTTGCCGCCCGCTACCCGGCTCTTGTGAAAAAACTGATCCTTGTCGGATGCCCGCCGTTCGAGGACCAGTACGCAAAAGCGATCACAAAAACCCGGCTCGACCGGCTCAAACCCGAAGAACGCCGGCAGGCACAGGACCTGATGGCCTCCCTTGAAAACCCGGACGGTCTTCCGGGCGGAACCGATCGTGACCTCCTCCTCGCACGACTGGGAGGCCTGCTTTCCCATGCAGATACCTGCGATGCGTTTGCGGTCGATAACCCGTCGTTTTACTGCCAGTACGATGTCTTTAAGGGAGTCTGGGACGAAGTCTGCGAACTCCGTAGGGCAAAGATCCTGCTTGCCATGAGCCAGAAGATCACCTGCCCGGTGCTTGCAATCCACGGGGATTACGACCCCCACCCGGCAGAAGGTGTCGAGGTTCCCCTAGAAAAGAACCTGAAAAATTTCCGATTTATCCTCCTGCCCAAATGCGGTCACCGCCCCTGGATCGAGCGGAATGCTGCGGAAGAATTTTACCGGATCCTTACGGAAGAGATTTGATCAAAAAATGGTTGGGAGGGAAGTGCTACCTGACCCCTCAAGCGGAGCGAGCACGCGCCCCCTGCCCCCCTCGCGCTCGACGGGTGGCACTGCTACACCCGTCTCGCTAGGGGGAAGCACTGGTAAAACTAACGATACAGATTTTTCTTCAGTTTCGCAAGCACCCTCTTTTTCTTTTCAATGGCCGCTTCGGATGCTTTGAGAACGCATTTTTGCATCTCCTCAAAGGCCGGCACATCGGTATCGACCACCTTTTTCACCGGCGTATATGCCGATTCCCGGAACCGGGGCTGGAAATCGGTCTCTTTCCCATCCGATATGAGAACCGATTCCGGTTTTCCTTTCTCCACGTACCCGATCTCACGGCACCCGACACCGGTGGCCTTTATTGTCCGGATAATCTCTTCTGCATCTGCCTTTGGTGCTACAATGAGCAGCGCATCGAGCGAGACGCCGAGGAAATCGATCTGGAGGGCGTCGAGCATCTTCTGCACACGGGGATTGACAAGCGCCCGTGCGTCCTCTTCCCGTACTACCATCCGGCATTTTGCAGTCTCGGTCATCTCGAAGATGTCGCCCCGCAGGCCGCCGTTTGTCACATCGGTCATTGCATGGATTTTGTCAAAGACCGGGCTCTTGATCAGCGTCTCGCAGGTAGTCAGGAAGTTGAGGTTGATCGTCTCTTCAACGACATCGGGAAAGCCGGAGTAGATGGCAGCTGTTGCAATTGTCCCGCCGCCGGCTCCCTCGGTCATCAGGATCGCATCTCCGGGCTGCGTAGATTTCCGGGCGGTCAGGTGCCGGGCCACACCCACACAGCCCACGCATCCGGTAAGCCGGCTGCCCAGCACCATGTCCCCGCCGATACGGAGCGTCGAACCCGTCACGAGCGGCACGTCCATGGCTTCCCCAACCGCGGTAATGCCCGCTGTATAATCGAAGATCTTTGCCACGTCCCCGTCATCGGCCTACGTGGATATCGGAGAAGAGCATCACCGGCTTTGCCCCCATCACGTAGAGGTCGCGGAGCGTTGCCCGGGTCACATGGAACCCGGCAAGGAAAGGGTAATCGGAGAGCCGGGAGTGCATCCCGTCGACCGTGCAGACAATATAGTCCCCGCCGGCTTTTACCGCCCCGGCATCGTCCATCTCGTCCACGCCAACCGATGCAGACGTTTTTCCTATGATGCGGGCGATCTGGCGGTGGGCAAAAAAGTCGCCTTTCCCCCGGGAGCCCACCCCGAACTCCCCCATCTTTACACCCGCCGGTTCAAAGGAAAAAAAGTCCCCGGTAAGCCCATGGGTATTTTTGACTTCCTGCACGACCGCCCGTGCAAAAGCTTCGGTATATTCAGCCCGGGAATGTTTTATCTCGGTTATCCGCCCGGCAAGGTTTTTTATTACGGTATTTTCATCTTCGCCGGCTGCGAGATGCACGCGGGCATACTCCTCAACATCCATATAATCCGTATTCGCACCGGGGCCATAAATAACGCGGGGTTTTTAAAAAGGCCGACGGCTTACCGGCCCAGGATCTCCAGGACTTCCGAGAACGTTCGCTGCGCATCATCGAACCGTTTCTCCCTGAGCTGGGAAAACCCCCGGGCGATACCTCCCCGGACATCCTTGATATCGATATAATACGCCTGGTCAAAAGCCCTGCCCGACTCCCGAAACCTCCCCAGGGAAAAACAGGAGTTGCTCAATACCACCCAGGCATCGGCATTTGTTGGATCTGAATTTAGGGAATCCCTGAGGCATGCGACTGCTTCCTCGTGCCTGCCGAGCATCGAGAGGGCACTCCCTTTCCGGTAGAGCGCACGGGGATTATCGGGCTGGAGGGCAAGCGCCTTCTCAAGCGGGAGAAGCGCATCCTCGTACCTTCTCTGGTTAATCCGTGCGATCCCCTTGTTGAGGTGGGCAGAAAAATAAAACGGGAAGATCTTTAACGCCCGGTCATAACAGGCAACCTCTTCCTCGTAGTGCCGCAGTTTCCCGAGTGCATATCCCTTGTTCACCCATGCCGAGAGGTATCGTGACCGTAAGGAGATTGCCCGCTCGCAGCACTCGATCTCCTCGGTATATCTCCCGAGCATCCCAAGGGCGACACCTTTGTTGTTCCACGCAACCGCATTTTTGGGATCGAGGGAAATCGCGCTGTCGCAGCAGGCGGCCTTCTCTTCGAACCGCTTGAGTTTCCCGAGGGCAAATCCCTTGTAATTCCATGCTTCGGTACAGGCAGGGTCGAGGGCGAGGGCCTTGTCGCAGCACTCTATCTCTTCCTCGTATCTTCCCAGTTTACCCAGGGCAAAACCCTTCCCCGCCCATGCAGATGCCGAATCCGGGTTTATAGAAAGGGCATGGTCGAACGAGACCAGTGCATCGTCATGTCGCCCGTCCCTGCCATCTTCCTGGCCTTTCCTGCAGAATTCAGCTGCAGATCCGCCGGAATCGTGATCTGTCATACCGGAATATCCTGTTTGTCATGCCCCTTTTCGGCAACTGGATGTGCATCAGGGGAAAATCCCCAAAACCCCTCACTTTTTTAGTAATAGCAGTTATCGTTTTTAAATTATACCTGATTCAGAGTAGTACCTTTCCCTGTCGTTTGGGATACGTTATTCGACCCGGTAGCCGTGCGATGTAAGGAACTCCGCACGGCATTCCTCTGTATCCGGGCACGATTCGGGGATTCTCTTTTTCTGCCCTCTCCCAGAGTGCCCGGAGCGTTGCGTTTTCCGAATGCATGTTGAGGGTCCCGGTGACCGTTCCGCAAAACTTCCCGTCAGGATCAGAGATCCGCATCACCACACACCGGTAGAACTTGCACTGGGCCGGACTGTCGCGGTGGATGGTGCATCTCAATAATTTTCCACGGGGCGGAGGAACCGGCATGCGTGCGGGTGTGTATCGGGAAACGTACGGTCTGAAAAGATCTCCCGCTTGTCCTCGTCTATGCATGCGGTAAACGGCGTACCGGTCGACACGGATTCGCAGGCAAATTCAAACGGCCCGAGCTGCCGTTCGATGACAATGTAGTCTCCGAGGTGCATACAGCATTCTCCGCACTGTCGGCAGGTAAATACCATTGGCTCCTCCCCTTAAGGTATCGGCGGTCCCGGAATAGACCTGCCAGGCAGGTGACCGCCGTTCCTCTGCATATCCGGTATTTTAGTTTTAGTCAGATAAACGCGCCGGTTACTGGATCTTGTCTGCCGCAGCCTGCGCCAGGGTCTTGAGGGTCTCGTAATCCGTGGTCGTTCCCCCCATGGTTAGTTCCTCGTACACGTTCTTTTTGGTAAACATGATCGTATAGGTCGAGGAGAACGGATCGGTTGTAGGTTTCCTGAATGCATAGGTATGCTCGCCCAGGACCGGGCAGGGCAGTTCGTAGAGAGTATCGCCCGTATCGTTTTCCGTGACGACTGCCTCTTTTTTTACATTAAAGACAAGGTTCATGTTTTCCCGGGAGTAAAGGCCAATGACCTGCCGGAACCCGGTCAGGTCGTCCTTTGCCTTGTTAATGCGGTAATAGGCGACCATGTATCCACCCCGCCATCCCTGGTCGCGGAGCACCTGGTCGGTCTCGCTGTAGGTAAGGTCGGTACGTTCCTTGAGAATATAGTCTGCCGGCATATCGGCAGGTTCGAGAGCCAATGCAGAGGCAGCGGTTGTCGCGGTTGCGGTGGTTGCCGTGGGTATTACCGTCTGTTCAGGAGTGACAGCCGGAGTCGGGGTGACCGGGTCGGGAAAGATGGCGGAAAGGCACCCTGAACCCGCAAGTACCGCTGCAAGGATTACACAAAGAACACCTGCTCCGGCATGCATACCCTAGGGTTGATAATGGAAAGGTAAAATGTTTCTCGTCGGGAAAACCGGTATGCCCGGATATCTGATGAATTGCCTAACTCGCCTGGGGTGATAATGACACAAACACTTTATCAGCGACCGCCCCATCCCCAATAAAGAAGGACTGTTCATGCCATCAGGCACTATTGCGATGCTTAACGTGGATCATCATATCCATATGATCCCTGTAGGAAGAGTACAGCAGCTGAGTATCGAACATTCTGCAATCAAAAAGATTGAGAATGAAAAATTTGAGTTTGCATGTATTCTCCGGCTTTCCGTGGAAGGCGAGGCCCATCCTCTCGAAGACGTGATCCGGCTCACCTTTGCGGCTGCACGCATGCCGGGTTCCCAGATGATGACCGAGCTGACCTTTATCCAGAACCATATAATAAAGGAGATCTTCGACTGGGCATTATCCGGCGAATTGTCTGCCTGTTCTTCGGACGATCCCCTCGCAAAAGAATGCGGGAATTGCCCTTTCCTCCGTCATCATAAGGGAGATGCTTGCGTCAAAGACCTTAAAAGACGTATTCGAACGCCATGGTGCCCTGCCGGAATCCATGACGATGACACATTAACATCCGTGGCCACAAAGGTAATGTTCTTATTGGTGCAAATATCTATTCTCGCGGCAGATATCCCCCCGCTAACGAACCTGTACGGGGGAGGAAGTTTTACAGTATGGACGATCCAGCGTTACAAGGCGACGAACAGATACTAATCCGGACTCAGGGAGTCCATGTAAAATCGATCTCCTTTGAGGGGATCCTGACCTACCCGGCGCATTATCCTCGTGGACCGGATCAAGGGCGTCCTGCCCCCAAAGGAGATTCCGCTCTCGACAATCCAGTCCGTTGAAACCGGGGAGAATGCGATCCGGGATCAGGTACTTTCGCTCGGTGTGATCACAAGGACCGGCGGGGCACGGCAGATGGTGCTCACTTTCTCCCGGGAAGGAGGGGGGAACCGGGCAAAGGAACGCGATGAATGGGCCCGGCTGATCCAGACACACCTTACCCCGTCGTTTGAACAGGAGGCTGACAAGGCGCTCCCGGAAGGCGGTTACACATCGGCAGCCCTGTCCCGGAACCGTCCCCCGCAGCATGAGACCTATGCGGCCGGTGCGCCGACGGGTTATCCCTCTCCGGTACAGCCCCGTGCCGAACCCCCGGCTGCAATGCCCGCTCCCGCACCTGCCCCGGCACAGCGGGAGGAAACCATCCTTGGGACGTATTGTACCAAGTGCGGTACAAAGGTTCCCGAAGGTTCGATGTTCTGTAACAAATGCGGGACGCGTATCGTAAGGCCGGGCGAGGTTCCACCGGCAGCAGTCCATGTTTCCGCAGCAGCCCCCGTTTCCCCGGCCCCCTCTGTACAGAAAGGTCGCCCGATTGAGCGGGATATGCAGACCGTCGAGCCCCTGTTCGACAGGTCGACAACCTCCGTTCCGCGGGACCCCCTGCGAACCGCCCCGCAGGCGCCCCCCGCCCGGCCGTACACGGCCCCAACGCCAGTCGCCGCACCTCCGGCCCAGCCGACAGCGCATACAGCCCCTGCACCGGTAAAGAAAGAGAAGAAACGGTTCATGCCAAAACTCTTCTCTCCAAAAGACCTGCCCCCCACCCCGCTGGTCCCGGCGTCCATGCCCTCCGCTCCAATGCCTCCCGCTCCCAAAAAGCCGTCGAATAAAAAGAAGATCCTGCTTGTGGCAGGTATTGTGATCGTACTCCTTGTGGTTGTTGTCGGTGTTGTTGTCGTCCTGCCAAAGACCGGGCTGCTCACGAATCTCTTTCACGGATCGACGAGCAACGTATCCGCCGCAGCCACAGCAACAGTTACTGCTAAAACCACATCCTCAGTAGGATCTGCTGTCGGTGTCGTTGCTGCAACACTGACACCGGTTACGGTTCCGCAGAGCGGCGTATATGTCTACGTGGACTATCTCGGAGGATGGAAGGGTACCTATGGAACATCGAATGAAACTTTCAAGGCTACTAACTCCGGTGAACGTATCATGGAAGTGGTGAATGGAACCGGTACTGTTACCGCTTCCTTCTCGAAACAGGATGGATCCAGCCATGGGATCACCGTCACGATCTACAAAGACGGCAAGTCGCTTACGAGCGGGACCTCCACTGCAGCGAAGGGTATGGTAACCCTTTCCGTGAATACCGATACCGGTGTCGCACAGCAGCCGGTGGTCAGCGGAGGGAATGTTGCAGCTGCCGTGACAACGACCGCTGCTGCGGCGAATAGTACAGCAACGACCACGGCAAGTGCTACGGTTAACGTTACGGCAACAAAACTACTGCGAAATAAGCCACATGAAATAGGAGTCTTTCTGAACGCAACGAAGAATTTGTGGATTTTTTTTCTTGGTCAGAATATTCGATAAAACTCAAAATCACTTCTTTGCGTAACCAATGAGTTCTCGCCATAGAGAGTGCTGGATTATTATCACCGGATATGCTTGGTACAAATATTCATGAAACAAGGCATAGGTTCCCGATCTTCTTGAGCGCAGTGTCGAGGGGATTGATTCATCTTTTATGGGACCGCTTACTTGCTCACCCGGCGGAACCGGAGCGAGTTGATCCAGCCAAAGACCCCGGTTGCCCGCCTTTCGGGAAAGACGCCTTCTGCAACCGACTTAACCTCCTCGATCGAATAGAACGCCCGGGGGTGGAACTGCTTGACGATGGCGACAACGTTGTTGAGGTCCTTTCTCTTGATGATGGTAAAAACCATTTTAACCGGCCCGGTCTTTCCTTCCCCGTTTCATCACGGTTACCCCGTAATCATGGGCCCGGAGGTACCGGATGAGATCCGAGGGCTCCTCCTTGGTGATGATCCGGACACTGGTAAGGCCAAGGGAGAGTTTCTCCTCGATCGCCATCCCGATAAATGTCCCGGTGGCAAACCCCGCCCCGTAAGCGATGTAGCAGACGACATTCGTGAGGTTATTCATGACCTGGCCTATGGCCACAAGCCAGATGATCACCTCGAAAAAAACCGATAACCGATGGGAGGTACTTGATCCCCTTGGACATGAAGATGACCCTGACGGTATCCATGCTCATATCGCAGATGCGGGCGCCGAAGATCAGGAGGGGCACTACTACGTACGTGAACAGGCCCGAGGAAAAGAATGGTTCGACCATGACACCGTCACTCCTTTATCGGGAGTATACCCGTACCTGTATTTCTCCGTGAGCGTATCAATAATTGGCCCGTGGCAGCAAAAGAGACAGTAACACCCGGTATTCAGGCAGGAACGCCAGTATCCAAGCGGATTTTTATCAGAAGAGGGAAACCGTCGGGATTTTACCAGCAAAACATTTATCTGATGGGACAGAGGAAATGCAGAGATAATCATATGCCGGAGGTGCATGCCCGATGCTCGCAGACCATATCTACCTGTCCCTGGTGATCCCGCAGGGTGAGCGGTTCATCCTGGCAGCCGGCCTTTTAGTCCTAGCCCTGATCATCTCGTACCTGATGGTAAAGGCTATCCTCCTCTCTGCGGAGACCGAATCGGATTCGTAACCGGTTGCAGTACCCTCTTTTTGGTCTAAAAAAATTCAGGCGTAAGCCCGGAGCCGATGGATATAGGCCCGGGGCCCAGAAGTACGCTACAACACTCCCGAGGATATCGCCGACAACCATCCCCCACCAGATCCCGTGCTCCCCGTAGCCCAGTGCAATCCCGAGAAGCCAGGCAAAGAGTGCGATGAATACCAGTTCGCGCAGGGCTGTTATCGCAAGCGATGTCAGGCCCTTGCCCACGCCCTGGAAGATCGAGCCCGACATCATGCCCGGCGGAACGAACGGGTAAAAGAGGCACATGAGCCCGATAAAGGCGGCAATTGTCGGGGCAAGGTATGCGGTCTCCGGCGAATAGGTAAAGACCGTGGCAATCTGCGATGAAAAGACCCACGTGATCGCGCTCGTGCACAGGGCGATTGCGAGTCCGAACAGGATCGAGAAGTGGTGGATGACCGGCAGCTTGTCGTAGTGACGGCCCCCGTATGCCGCTCCGGAGACCGAGACAACAGCCATTGCAATACCGACGAGCGGGATGATGGCAAACATTACCAGGCGCCATCCAGCGGTGTAGACCGCAACCGCATCGGTTCCTGCGGTCATCACGAGCATACCGTTTATCAGGATGGCAAGGATCGACATCATAAAAAACTCCGTGCTCGCCGGGAGCCCTACGCCGAGGATCCCGCGGATTGTTGCATGGTCCCAGGAAAAACCCTTCCACGAGAGCGAAACGTAGGTGTCCTTTCTGACAAAGAACCAGTACAGGAGCACGACAGCTACCATGACCTGCGAGACGATCATACCCCATGCAGCACCGGCGATACCCATGCCCGCCCAGTAAATCAGGATCGGGTCGAGGATCATGTTGAGGACGGACGATGCGCCAAAGACGTACATGGTCCGCTTCATGTCCCCCTCGGCACGGAGGGATGGAGGCGAGCATGCTCGTGACAAGGATGAGGATCGTCCCTGCAAAGACGATATTACCGTAGTCGAGGGCAAGACCCAGGGTATCCCCCGCGCCAAACAGCATCAGGATTGGATCGGCAAAGAGGAGCAGGAGTACGGTCGTGACAACCGAGATCGCCACCATCAGGAGAAGTGAGTGGACGGCGGCCCTGTTTGCACCGGCATGGTCCCCGGCCCCAATCCTTCGTGCGATAAGCGATGTGGCCCCGGCCCCAAGACCGTTCCCGAGGCCGACAAGCACCATAAAGAGGGGCGTAACAAAACCAACTGCGGCAAGCGCGTCCGCTCCCAGGCCGGCGACCCAGATTGCATTGACGAGATTGTACGTGGACATCAGGAGCATGACGACGATCATGGGCCCTGATAGTTTCACGATCGCCTTTTTGGGATCCCCGGTCAGCAGGGCAACGCCGAGGGTGGCAGGGCCGTTAAGGGGGCTTTTATTGTCTGCGGGGAGTCCGTGTTCGTCCGGCATTTAGTCCGCCTCCATTTTCTCTAACGTATCGCGGCAGGTCAGGGCGACAGATTCTGCCAGGAGGGAAAACTTCTCACGATCAGCCGGGGAAAGGCGTGAACAGGCAAGTTCTTCCCATTCACGGTCGATCCGAAGGAGTTCCGGGGCTATTGCTTCGCCTTTTTTGGTGAGAAAGAGCCGGACGGCCCGCCGGTTCCCGGGATCGGTGATGCGACGAACGTAACCTGCCCCGACAAGTTTTGCAACGCTTCGGGCAACGGCTCCCTTATCGATATGGAGGTGCCGGGCCAGCGTGTCCTGCATTATATTCTGCCGTACAACGAGGGTGATGAGGACCGGGAACTGGCCGGCGGAGAGCCCGAAGGGGCGGAGCCGCTCGTTGAGGAGTACAAACTGTGTCCTGCTGATGATCGAGATCATGGCCCCGAGCGGCAGGCGGGGCGTGCAGGGTTCTGTAATATCTGGCACCTTATCTCATGCGCAGAGAACATGGATAAAGGTTGTCACGGCAACAATTTAAAAGAGGGATGCTTAAAATCCCGATCTTTGCCCAAGCGATCAGATGTATTCCCTTAATTTGCGGGCAAGGGTGAGTTTCTGCTTGATCTCGTTCTCTTTATCTACCCGGATAGCATCGGCGATCTGATCGATGGGGCGGGAAAGGCGGACCACGTTCTGGGGCCTGCCAATGGATTCGGTCTTCTCCAGCCGTGTGACAATCCAGTCCCGTTCCTTGAGGTACTGGAGCGCAATGCTTACTTCGGGCTGCCGCAGGTCTGCCCCGCGCTCGATATCACGAGAGGTCGCCTCAGGGGCATTTGCAAGGTAAACGAGGACTTTTGAGACGGTCCGGGGGATCCCGATGCCGATGAGGAGTTTAACAAACGCTTCTTCCTTCTCGGTAAAAACCTGAACTTTCCTGCCGGACAATTGTATCGTCTCTCCTTAACAAACAAACTGTGTAAATTACACGTTACACCGGGAGCGGTATAAGTATTGTGATATAATGACGCCGGGGATTCAGGATATCCGCACAATCTTTACCTGGATCTTGTCGCCCTGCTTTTTGATCTCCACATTGATCTGCTTGTCTTTGTAGGCAATCTTGTGGATGCCATACTTGCCAGAGGCAATAAGTTTCTGGAGTTTTGCCATGTCGGCCCGGGGCATGCGCCGGAAATCGTCATCGACATAGACAATCGTTGTCATCGCTCATGTTCTCCTGGCGCCACGACCGGGTGACGCCCGTAAATTTACCATTAAACCCCGCAAGCGTATCAACTTTCCCGCGGTACATGCAGTATTTCTGCCGGTTCCCCGTATTCATCCCCGGTTTGTGGATTAAGCGGCATATGGGGGGTTTTTTGAGGGAAGCATTAAATACCGTATCCCTTCATATCCCTATGTGATACTAGTATGAGCAGGGAGAAGATCAAGGTTCCAGGTAATGTGTATGAAGAGCTTGTTGCTCTTGAGCACGAAATACACTTTACGCTGGACACAACAGACACGGTAAAAAAGGCAGAAGACCGTGGATACATGGCAGCGGCAAACTGGATCCGGCAGAATGAAAATGCATACAAGGTGGGATTCTCCTGGGGATTTGAACCCATGGCAGAGGAAACCCAGCCGATGATCCGCGACGTACCGGAGAGGAGCGAACCGGTTCAGCGGAGGACGGTCACCCACCCCCCGCCAATCCAGGCAACCCGGCCGGATCCGCAGCCCATCCGCTCCCCGGTAAGGAAAACAACCGGCAAGTCCTCGTCAGGAAACAGCACCGGGATTATTGCCGGGATCAAGAAGTGGATTGACAAATATTTCTGATCTTTCTCCATCCTTTTTCCGGCTGCCGTTATAGGGGAGCCATTTTTCACGATCTTCGCGGTAACCTGTGGTTATCCCTGCACTGACGGGTTATCCGGATTGCAGCATCCGGTATGCAGATGATACGGCACAAAGACTCATCTGGGACTGCCGGAAAATACTATACCGGGTATTACGATCGTTATGGCACGCGACCTCACAGAGAAGGACATCGACATCCTCAAAAAACTCGCCCCGGAATGCGGGGATCTCACCTGCGGGGGATCCGGGCACATGTTCCACGCGATCCTGCCGCCGGTCTCGAACCACTTTGCAGAGAATGCAGATGATTTTACCGAACGGATTGGCCGGCTTTCAGACGAGGAACTTTCCTATATCACGGAGAAGATCCTTACCGGCGAAGAGGGGCTCGGATGCGTAGCGGTGGAAGACGCCGAGGCGCTGGTAAAACTCATCCACGACCGGATCTCGCCGGAAATGGCCAAAAAGGTGATCGCAGCCTACGAGTCCGACGGCGAATGCGAGCGCTAAACCGGGATAACCGGTCATTATTCATATGGCAGACGATACGGCATCCCTGGTTGCAGCACTGGAATCCCCAACGGTAAAAACCCGGAGAGATGCAGTTCTCCGGCTGGGGAAATCCGGCAGTTCCGATGCAGTCGGGCCGCTCATCCGGATGCTCTCCGACAGGCACCATGACGTCCGCACAGAAGCTGCGGCAGCACTCGGGAAGCTGGACGACGACCGGGCAGTCCCGGCCCTCATCGAGGCCCTTACCGACAGCGATCCGGATGTGCGGGCCGGGGCAGTCTCTTCTCTCGGGCGGCTGAAAGACCGGCGGGCGACCCTCCCCCTCGCTCGCTGCCTGGAAGATACGGATGACCGGATCCGGGGAGGGGCAGCAGAGGTTCTCGGGAAACTGGGCGATCCCCGTGCTGCCGGGCCGCTTGCCCGGGTTGCACAGAACGACCCGTTCTCCGATGTCAGGGATGCAGCAGAGCGGGCCCTTGCACGGATCCGAAAAAGAGCCTGAACCCGGTTTACTGATCTGATCCCCGCGATATTTTTGGTATTGTCGGCATACGCGGGACTCAAATACCAGTACTGCCCATTGTGGAATACGGGGAATACGATGCCGGGAATCATCGAAGCCGACGACCTGACCAAGGCCTATAACGACACGGTTGCCGTAAACCACATCCGGTTCTCGGTGCAAAAGGGTGAGGTCTTCGGGATGCTCGGGCCAAACGGCGCCGGGAAAACAACGACCATGCGGATGATCGAGTGCGTTTCTCCCCGGACCTCGGGAACGCTTACGGTCTTTGGTCTCGACCCGGACAAAAATCCCGCAGAGATCAAGCAGAAGATCGGTGTAGTCCCACAGGAATCAAACCTCGACCCGGACTTCTCGTGCGAGGGAAACCTGCTCACTTATGCCCGGTATTTCGACATACCACCGGAAGAAGCCAAAAAACGGGCAGAGTCGCTCCTTTCGTTTGTTGCCCTCACGGAGAAACGGGATGTATCTGTCGACAAGCTCTCCGGGGGCATGAAGCGGCGGCCTCATCCTCGCCCCGGGGCGCTCATCAATACTCCCGATCTCCTCATCCTCGACGAGCCCACGATCGGTCTCGACCCCCAGGCCCGGCACCTGATTCTGGGAGCGGCTCCGCCACCTCAGGGCTGAAGGGAAGACTATCGTGCTCACGACCCATTACCTGGACGAGGCTGCCCGGCTCTGCGACCGGCTCGTGATCATGGACAACGGGGTGTTCCTTGCCGAGGGCTCTCCCGTCGGGCTCGTGCAGGAATATGCAGGGAGCGGGATCGTAGAAGCGGATAACACACCCGAGGTCGTTGCCTGCCTTACCGGTGCCGGCATTCCCTACGAGATCGCCGGCGACCAGGTACAGGTCACAACGGGAGATCCACGGGGGAAGCGGCAAAAATCCTGCTCGACCGGTTGCCATACCAGCCGGGTGATCACCCGCCCGGCAACGCTCGAAGACGTATTTTTAAAAACTGACCGGGAGGAACCTGCGTTGAGTAAAATGCCGTCCCTTCTCTCGTTTCCCCCGGGTCAGCCGGCGTGCAGTCACGGTCTGGAGACGCAACCTCGACGTCTTCTGCACAACCTGGAAGGTGAACTTTTTCCCGCCTTTCATCGAAGCCCTGCTTTATCTCTTTGCAATCGGCCTTGGGATCGGCTCCTACGTGGGGCTGATGGACGGCGTGCCGTATGTGTTTATATCGCACCAGCGATCCTCGCCATCTCTGCGATGACTCCCGCGTTTTTTGAGTGCACCTACGGTTCGTACGTGCGGATGTATTACCAGAAAAGCTTCGATGCGATCATCGCAACGCCGCTCTCGATCGAGGACGTGATCGCCGGCGGAACTCCTCTGGGGAGCAACCAGAAGTGTCATCTCCGGTCTCGATCATGCTCCCGGTGCTCGTCGCCTTCAGCGTTGTCTCGCTTCCGTTCTCGCTCCCTTGCCGTCCCGCTCGCGTTTGTTGCCGGGCTCCTGTTTGCCGGGATTGCGATGTGCTTTACCGCGGTCACCCCGGGTATCGACACGCTCAATTACCCATCGTTTCTTTTTATCACGCCTATGATGCTCTTTCCGGGACGTTCTTCCCGCTCTCGGTCATGCCGGCAGCCCCTCCAGTACATCGCTTTGGCGGTCTTTCCCCTCACCCCACCTGGTATTGCTCATGCGGATGGCAACGCTTGCTGCCATCGGGCCCCTCGTCCTGCCAGTATCCTCTGGATCCTTGCCGCAACTGTGTTCTTCTGGGCGGTTTCCATCAACCTGATGCGGCGCCGGCTGATTGATAAACTCGGGTTACCGGGCCCCGGCCCACGTCCCTTCTTTCTCACGAGTACCGGGTTATCCCGCCGCAGCATCAGGAGATCCTTTGCAGCGGTCGTCCGCATCCCGAACGGCACTTCACCGCCAACAGCCCGGAGCGCTGCATCGAGCGTCCCGACTTCACATTCAAGATCCCCAAGGGAAAATCCTTCTTTAGTTCGCAGAAAGGATCCCGATCTCCTGCCGGAGCGATGGCGGGGCAAGATCGGAGATACTACCCTTCCCCAGCTCATGGAAACTGATTGCCGTCCGGTACACTTCGATGTA
>Ga0268356_10632_pt1 | contig 46500 bp, 54 predicted proteins | sample BioMet10_FD_194415 | JGI IMG/M metagenome (GOLD analysis project Ga0268356, IMG submission 194415) | Sewage microbial communities from Oakland, California, United States - Biofuel 10 (PacBio Assembly) | ecosystem: Engineered > Wastewater > Sewage > Unclassified | place: USA: California | collected...
TCAATAAGCGACCATAATAACCCAATAAGACGGAGGGTTCCATCTGAAAATTGATCCTCCCGTTGTTTCCCGGCATTCGGTCGCCAATGATCATATTGTGCCTCTAAATGCGGATAACCAAATTCATCTTGAACAAAGGCGAGATCCTTTAATCGTGGAACCGCAATTTTAAGGGCGGATTGAATTTTATCAAGCCTAGTTTTTCGTATCCTAGAATTTGTTTTTGCCAAATATTCAAGGAAATGCTGGCCATAAGGATCTTCTGGCATTCCTGGTCCAGTAAAAGCTTGAGGATGCTGAATTAACTGGGGGATAATATGAAAATATTTGTACGATTCAAAATATTGATTAATTGCCCGAAAAGATTGATTTACTGTTGGTTGTTCAAGATAAGTACGTAATAATTGATCCTTATCTTTTTTATCTCTTAAATTAGGTCTCGTCAATTCGACTTTATTATTATGTAAAATTTTTTCATATCGTAAGTACGGTCTATGAAGCCCACGTTGTTCTTGCATTATTCCTACTGAATAAACCCAACTTTCAGGAGACCCCGCTTTTTCAGCCATTGAGATGGTAATTTCAACATCAGGGTATTTTCTCGCTGAAAGACATCGTATTTTTGATATTCCACCCCTATCTCGAATAGATTTTTGTAAACCCCCGCCTTCTTTGACAATATCATGTAAAAACCTAAAAATATCAATAAAATTGGATTTTCCAGAGGCATTAGGACCTATTAAAAAGTTAATGTCTTGTAAATCTAATTTAATATGTTTAAAATTTTTCCAGTTTTTTACTTCTAATCCCGTTACTATCATGAATCTAAACAAAATAGTATATCTTCATATTAATCTTTTCCCATGGGATTTTTCACCCGGGTGTTCGCAAAATAAGTTGGGATGGGGGGCACGGTGATCGCCGCCGGGGGCCTCATCTCCCCGCTCTCTTCGTGCCCTGTTTTCCGGTCTCCGGACACCGGCCCGGTCAGTTTTTTTCCGACCGGATGATCTGGGCTGCCATCTCGCCGATGTAGGTGACCGGTGCCATCGTATGCCCGCGGTTCACCTGCGGCATAACGGACGCATCCGCAACCCGCAGCCCTTCCACGCCCCGGACCCGCAGGTGAGAATCCACGACTGCCATCGGATCCTTTTTGAGATCGCCAATGCGTGCAGTGCCCACAGGGTGGAAGACGGTGCTTGCTTCGCTGCGGATAAATGCCTCGATCTCGGCATCGCCTGCGTCCGCCGCGGGGTGCACCTTTTCCGTATAGGGCAAAAGCGCCCGGGTTTTCGTGAGCTGCAGCGCATACCGGACTCCCTTGATAAACCGCTTCATGTCGTCCGGGTTGCCAAAGTAATTCGGATCTATGAGGGGCTTGTCATGCGGGTCTGCCGAAGCCAGCAGGAGGTGTCCTTTGCTTTTCGGGATCATCAGGATAATTGCAAGGGAGTATCCGCTTCGTTCTGCAAGATTGCCCGCTCCCGCGAACTCTTTTTCAGAGCCGTTCGCGGAATGGACATACTGCAAAATCACTTCGAAGTCCGGGCCGGTGTACGTTTTATCGCTGGAGACCAGGCCGGCCGCCGGGCCGGGATAATAGCTGGCAGGCCCGGGCTGTCCTTTCCGCCACTGCGCTATCGATTCATCGCTCGTTGGGTTGAAATGCGTATCAGGAATCGGAACGGGAGAAAGAACCCGCGGGTACACCATCAGGTGATCATTGAGGTTTTCACCGACACCCGGGACATCCGCAACCACCGGGATGCCGTGCTTTTCAAGTTCCTTTTTGGGCCCGACTCCCGATAATTTCAGGATCTGTGCCGTGTTAAAGGTGCCCGCCGACAGAATGACCCCGGTACCTGCCGCGATCTGCTGCACCGTGCCTTTGTATTCGACCTCGACACCCACTGCCCGGTTTCCCTTGAAGATTACTTTACGGACAAACGTATCGGTCTGGACCTTCAGGTTGGGCCTTTTGCGGACTTCTTTTGACAGGTAACTGTCCGCAGGGGTGCGCCGGACCTGTCGAGGTAGTCTTTCTGGACAACATCTGCCTGGTAGGGAATTTTCTGCCTGGAAATCCCCGATGCTGCCAAAGCCGGCTTCCTTAAATGCGTCGAGCAGGGTATGGACAAATTGCGTTGGATAAGCTGAATCTTCCAGGATGTACCTTCCCGCCTTTTCCCCCGGTACCGGGTCGGCCCCTTGTCGGTATCTTCGATCTTCTGGAACATCTCGAGCGCCTTTTCGTAATTCCAGCCCTTCGCGCCCTGTTGTTCCCAGAAATCGTAATCCTCTTTGTCCCCCGCATCCAGAACCCGACGTTGATTGCCGAGGAGCCCCCGACTACATGGCCCCGCGGAGAATAGATTTTCCGGTTGTTTAGGCCCTTTTGCGGTTCCGACTCGTACTGCCAGTCGTAATCGGTCCCCCAGACCTTAAAGAAAGCTCCCGGTGCCCGGGAGAATATCGTTTGTGTTCTCCCCGCCGGCCTCCAGCAGCAGAACGGAGATATGGGGATCTTCACTCAGCCGGGATGCTACGATGGGGCCGCAGGTCCCGGCTCCGACAATGATATAATCGTATGTCTGTGGCATTATCGATCCTTCCTATGCATGAGTGGGTCGTCCATGGTACAGTAAAAGGCTTTTCTTGGTACCAAGGAGCGTTGTTATTACTATTTTCTTAACGCGAAAATTTTGCCTCCCGCACAACGGAAGGAATGGCATTTACCCGCTCATTGTTCTCGACTTTAATTACAGCCCCGGTTTTTTCACCCGGACATTCGCATAGAGTGTCTGATGACAGTCGAAAAGTCAGGCACTTCATCTTCGGGGATCCTTTCCCACACCATTAAATTCCCTCATTCCATAAAGTAATACCAAGGACTTTTGACCGATGACGACCTCTGCCATCCCGCCCCAAATCGATCTGGCATTTCTCAATCCATTAATCGAAGAGATCGGGATCCAGAAGGCCATCCCCGCAATATCAAAAGATGCAAACCTCATCAGAAAGATCGAAGCGATCACCCGGCTTGTCCCTACAGAACATAAACTGGTTCTCGGTGATGCCCGCGATCTCTCCAGTATCGGGGACGAATCCATTCACCTCATTGTCACCTCTCCTCCGTACTGGAACCTGAAAAAATACCACGAATCTGAGGGGCAGCTGGGAAATATCCAGGACTACGATGCGTTCCTTTTAGAGCTCGACAAAGTCTGGGCCGAATGTTTCCGCGTCCTTGTCAAGGGAGGGCGGATTATTGTTGTCGTTGGCGATGTATGCCTGTCGCGGAAAGAGGCAGGCCGGCACCTGGTGATGCCGCTCCATGCAGGCATTATTGAATCCTGTCGCAGGATCGGTTTTGATAACCTCTCACCCATCATCTGGCACAAAATCGCCAACGCAACGTTTGAGGTCAGCAACGGTGGCGGAGGAATACTCGGGAAACCCTTCGAGCCCAACGCCGTGATAAAAAACGATATTGAGTTTATCCTCATGCAGAGAAAACCCGGCGCGTACCGGAAACCGGATACGGAAAAAAGACTGTTGAGCACCATATCGCAGGAGAACCACAAACGATGGTTCCGGCAGATCTGGACAGATATCCCCGGGGCATCAACACAGGATCACCCGGCACCGTACCCGGTCGAACTTTCCACCCGGCTAATCCGGATGTTCAGCTTCGTTGGCGATACCGTGCTCGATCCTTTCGCGGGAACCGGTTCGACAATTATATCCGCAGCTGCCACTGGTCGAAACAGCATCGGGATAGAGATCGACCCCGGATATCTTGAATTTGCGTACCGGCGGTTACGAAAACAGGGAATCATGATTGAGACACCGCAGTCAGTAAAACAATATCAGCGGACGCTCACCGGGGATTAACGGGAGAGGGGATATATGGATCAGAAGATTATCGATGCAGTCCGGTCATACCACGCTGTTCGTGAGAGCCAGATCGCAAAACAGGCACAATCCGGAAGGCACGATCAGGGAGCCCGGAGTGCGGCAACAGGCGGAGCACAGATGGACGCCTTTGCCAATCTCATCTGCTCGGCTATCACCGATGCCGGGATTCCTGAATCTGACATTTTCCAAAAAAACGCCGTTGAACTACCGGGATATTACCGGCCGGAAAAGAAATGGGATATCGTGGTTGTCCACAAGGGCGTCCTTGGCGCAGTTATCGAGCTGAAATCCCAGATGGGACCATCGTTTGGCAACAATTTTAATAACCGGACTGAAGAGGCCATTGGGAGTGCGTCGGATATCTGGGTTGCTTTCCGTGAAAAGAGGTTTGGCGATCAAATGTTCAGACCATGGCTGGGATACCTTTTCCTCCTTGAAGACTGCGCAGAATCAACAGCCCCCGTAGCTGTCCGGGAACCTCATTTTGCTATCGATGAAATATTCCAGGGTGCTTCGTACAAAAAGCGGTACGAGATCCTCTGCGAGCGGCTTATTCTCGAACGACTCTATGAATCGTCCTGTTTCATTACGGCCCGGTTTGATGGGACGGAAATCCACGTGGATGAACCTAATCCGAACCTGTCGTTTGAGCATTTTATCGGGTCGCTCAAAGGACATATGCAGATCCTCACAGACCAGGCGAAATAATCATGCCACACTCCCACGCCCGCGACGTATTCTCCGCCAGGAACGCCGCTCATTTAGACAATAAGTTCCGACGGTTTCTCTACCGGCCCAATGCACTCGCGAAACGGTACGTAAAGCCCGGCGACCGGGTGCTCGACTTCGGCTGCGGCCCGGGATTTTTCACCCGGGCGTTCGCAAAACGGGTAGGGGAGAATGGCATGGTGATCGCCGCCGACCTTCAGGAGGAGATGCTTGCGATCGTCCGCGAGAGACTCACCGCCGAGGGCCTCATCTCCCGGGTAAAGACCCATACGTGCGAGCCGGACTCTCTTGACCTTACCCCGGACATTGACGGCTTGTTCGAAGCGGCGTTTGCGATCTTTGTCGTCCACGAGGTCCCGGACAAGGAAAAACTCTTCCGCGAGATCGCCGCGATGCTCAAACCCGGCGGCACTTTTTTCTATTCCGAACCGCCGTTCCTCGTCCCGCGAAAAGAGTTTTCCGAGAACCTGGCACTCATGGGAAAGCTCGGCCTTGGGGTTTGTCGAGACCCGGTGGTATTTCGTGAACCGGGCGGCCCTGCTCAAAAAAAGGTAAGGGGGGGGTGGGGGGCACCCCCCCACCCATGTGCCGGGCCGCCAAGGGGGTACCCCCCTCCCCCCACGGGCCCGGACCGGCTCCTCTTTTCTTTGTCCAAAAAACCGCATAGCTAAACCTTCACGCCGGAGGTTCCACGCGAACCTTCCCTTGTTTCCCGTGCAGGAACAGCACGCATCCCACAAATGGCAGAGGGGGGTGGGGGATCACCCCCCTCCCCCACTTTCCTTTCAAAGGGGGCCACCCCCCCACCCGTGTGGTCCGGGCAGGTGGGGGTACCCTCCCCCGCAGTACCGGGCAAAACCGGGAAAAGTCCCTGCAGTAAAAAATTACGTTTCAACTATCGCTCGCACATGAGCGAAAAGAAAAGTGAGAGGGATGGAAACAACGGGTCCGTACTCACACAGTCCCGATATGGGTAAGGAGACCGCCGACGCGGGCGCGGAGCTCCTCGTCCTCACCGGGGTCTGCAGAAAATTCCCGAAGCCCCCGGACCGCACCGGTACTTCGGATCGCGGCAAGCGTCTCTGCCGCAAGGTGCCGGATCTCCGCCTCTTCTTTTCGGTCCCGCAGCCGTTCGAGCAGTACTTCTACCGGCCTGCCGCTCTTGAGCTCAGCAAGTGCCGCGATCGCCCCGCGCCGGATTGCCGGGTCGCTGTCGGACACAAGGTCCATGAGCGGGCGGACTGCACGAGGATCCCCGGTTTTCCCAAGCCCCGCCACTGCCCGGAGCCGGCCAACGGTATCCGGGGCGGAGAGAGCCGCCGAGCTCAGGTCGTACACGATACCTTTCCCGGGGGCAGCCTCGTACCAGGCCCCCGGCATTTTTGCCGCACTGGAATTCATCCCAATCATCTCACGTATTATATTCAAACACCGGTTCCTACCCTGCCAGAAACAAGAATTACGATTCCTGTCCTAACAGACAAAGAAAAGCATCCGCTTAGTTATATGAGCGGACCGTACCCGCTTGGCCTTTGCGTCAGACGAACAGACTGCGAGGTACATTGGTCTAGTATACTGCCGCCAAAATATAAATATTTATTTGGCAATCCCGTAAAACAGGGCGCTTCCCTGCCCGCAACAGGGATTTTTCCTGCAAAAATCCGTTTATTTGTGGTACGGTTCGCCGCTGTTGATCCGGCAGGCCCGGTAGATCTGTTCGAGGATGATCATCCGCACCATCTGGTGGGTAAACGTCATGGGCGAGAGCGAGAGCGAAAGGTCCGCCCTTGCCAGCACCGCCCGGGAGATCCCGAGATCGCCGCCGATCACAAAAACAACCGGAGAGGCGCCGGCCATCTGCCATTCGTGCATCTGTGCAGCGAGCTGCTCGCTTGAGAGCTCTTTTCCCCGCACATCGAGCGCCACGACAACCACCCCGTCCGGGATCGCGGCAAGGATCCGCTCCCCTTCGCGTTCGATAGCCTGCGCCTCCGCGCCGGCGTTTGCATGCAACCCCCGCCGCTCTTCCGCGATCTCATGAATCGAGAGTTTCAGGTAGGGCAAAAGGCGCTTTTCGTACTCCGCGATGCCCTCGGAGAGGAACCGTTCCTTGATCTTTCCCACCGCGATGATTCGTAGCTGCATAGGGTTTTTCAGGCTCTCACAAAACAGGAAACGCCGGCCGGACGCCCGGCTCCTGGCCAGGCATCGGGGGGATACGGCTCAAGTAATCTTTATGGATTATCTTTGTGGTCTTTTTGATCGATCTTCTGGCTCGAAAGCAGGTCCACAAGCACGTCTTTCATCATATTTTTCATCATTTCCCGGCCTTCATCTGATGACATGTATTCCTTAAGGAGCTCTTTGAACTGCCCCATATCGTGGTGATTATCGACAAAGGCTAATAAAGCTTGCGTGATACAGTCAGAGACCGTAGAGAACTTCTTTTCTTCATAAACGAGTTTATTGACCTTTTCATAGATATTGGGCGGCATTTTGTAGGAGATTGCCACCCGTTCGCCCCGGCTTGCCGGTACTTTCTCCACCATCTTCTTTAAAATGGGACAGAATAGTATAAATAGCCTGTTAATATTCTTTTGGTGGTACTATATTTCCAACTTATTCTTTATGTAATACCTATAGAATACTTTTTATATCCCGGCCAATAATAGGGAACTGTGGCGAGGTGCCCCATGAACGAGCTTTTCGTGTTCCTGCTCGGGTTTGCCGGGGTGTGCTCCCTTCCGTGCAGCGGAGCGCTCCTGGTGCTCGGGAACCTGATCGATCCGGTTCCCGACAGCGTACGAAGACCAGCGTGTCCGGAGCCTTTCAAGTCCCGTTGCCTCCACGCGGCTGGCCGTGATCGTTTTCTGGACGCTCTTTGTATCCGGCAGCTGGGCCGCCATACAGGAAAGCAGGCTCGTGATGATCGCCGGGATAACAACAGGTCATTGCGACCTTTTTGTTCCTGCTGACAGCGATCGTCTTTTCCGTTGCCGTGCTCGCGGTGCTCCGGCGGCAGCGTGCAGAGATCGTCCGGGCCGAACACGAAGCTGCCATCGAGACGGCCCGCATCAGCCTTGAAAAGACCGCAGGAGTAACGATCGTACTGCCCGTCCCGCAGAAAACAAAACCGGTCCCGGCGCCTCCCATCCTCCATGATCGAACACCTGCTCCGGCAGTAGGATTACTATTCGGGAAAATTATCCCTGATTTTGTAACAGTTTACAAAGACGGTAAAAAAAGACGCGGAAGACTGCCCTGCTTACCCGAAGAGCCGGTACGACTCTTCGAGCGCCTCGACGGCAGGGAGTTTCTTTCCGGTTAAAAATTCGATGCACGCACCGCCACCCGTGGAGATGTGGGTGAACTCTTTTTCAATGCCGAGTTTCTCGATCACAGCCGCGGTGTGCCCGCCGCCCACGACCGAGAACTCGACCTTTGATGCTGCACGGAGCATCTCGAAGGTGCCGGTCGCAAAGTCCGGGTCCTCAAAGACGCCGGCGGGGCCGTTGAAGACCACGGTCCCGGACTTCTTTAAGGTTGCGACAAGCGTGGAAAGGGCGTCCATACCCATGTCCATCACCGGCACATCCTGCGGGATCTTTTCGACCGGGTATTCCACCCGTTTCCCGTTCTGCCGGACGGCAACGGTGGAATGGCATGATCACCCGGTCGCCGAATTTTTTGAGGATCTCCTTTGCCTTTGCAATCTCGCCCGGGTACTTCAGCTGCTCGATGAGCTGCGTGGAGGGTTTGCCGATATCGTAGCCCTTGGGCGAGATAGAATACGTTTGCCACAACGCCGATCACGATCACGGAGTCGGCGATTCCGTTCTCGAGCACGTGGGCCGCGACCTCGATTGAGTCGTCTACCTTCGTGCCGCCGAGCACCATGCAGACCGGGCGGGGAGCCCCCGAGAAGACCTTCGAGAGCGTAGGAGACTTCTTTTTCCATCAAGCAGGCCGGCAGCCGACCGCATCGCGAGCGGCAGGCCGACAACCGGTCGGCTGGGAACGGTGGGCGGTCCCGAACGCATCGTTCACGAAAGAAGTCCGCCATGCCCGAGAGCCTTCTCACGAGGTGGGTCTTTTTCGCCTCGTCGGGCTTCATGGTCAGGTTTCTCTTCGGCCGCAAACCTGACGTTTTCGAGCATGACGATATCGCCGGGCTTCATGCCGTGCACGGCATCCTTTGCATGACGGCCGAAGATGCTGTCGATGTACGTGACCGGTGTGCCAAGGAGCTCTTCGAGCTTTTCGGCATGGGCCTCAAGCGTGGTAAAATCCTTTTTCCCGGGCCGGCTCTGGTGGGTGACGATGACCACTTTTGCATCGGAGAGCGCCCTGGATCGTGGGCAGGTGCTCGCGGAACCTCTTGTCGTCTAAAATAAGGTGGGAGGTGGGGTCGATGGGGGAGTTGAGGTCGAGACGGAGAAGCACCGTCTTTTTACTGCACCCCAGACCCGAAAGGGTACCGATTGGCATCCGCACCATCCTGATGTTACGCCGTGCTCCTGGCCTTGATCTTCTTCATCCGGAAGAGCTCTTCGCGTTCCATCTCGTCAAGACGCATCTTGATGAAATCCCGGGCTGCGGTGAGTTCGGGGATGACCTTGAACTCGAGCGCGTTTACCCGGCGCTTGGTCTTCTCGATCTCGTCGAGCAAGGCGTTTCATCGTGGTCTCGATCTCGGCGCTCTCGATGATCGCCTCGACCAAGTCCTCGAATGCCGACGCCGTTTCGTCGATGACCGGGGACGAGCCAAGAACGCCAGTAGCCCCGGTCCGCGAGGCTCTTTTTCACTTTCGATGCTTCGATATCCGGCACGACCACGCCCATGATGATTCTTGCTCTTGAGCGTGATCTCCGGTGTCTCTTTTACGGAGAAGGCGGCGGCTTTTACGCCGATTGCGCCTTCCACCGTGTTTGCAACCGCCATCATCTCGACGGCGTGCTCGTACCTCTTTAAGAGTTCCCCGCGGCTGTCCTTTGCCTCGGAGAGGATCTTAAAGAATTCCATGATGAGCCCGTCGCGCTTCATCTTGAGGATCTTGTAGCCGCGCTGGGAGAGCTGGATCTTCTTTTTTAAGTTGATCAGCTCCGACCTTGTCGGCTTGATATCGCGCAGCGCCATACAGACTCACTTACTCCTTCTTTGCACCGGCCTTGAACTTCGGGTGGTACCTGTTGATCAGGTCGCGGTCGATACGGGTGAGCTGCTCCACCGGCAGCGTCGAGAGGAGGTCCCAGCCGAGGTCAAGCGTGTCCTCGATGGTGCGGTCCTCGTCATAGCCCTGCCGGACAAAGCGGTTCTCGAAGTGATCGGCGAACTCCAACAGGCCGCGGTCACGCTCGGAGAGCGCATCCTTACCGACGATGGCGACAAGGCCGCGGAGGATCGTTGCCTTCCGCAGTACCCGGCGTACATCTGGTCGGAGACCTTCTTGTGGTCTTCACGGGTGTGTCCCTTGCCGATACCGAGGTTCATTAACCGGGACAGCGACGGGAGCACGTTGATGGGCGGGTAGATGCCCTTACGGTGCAGTTCACGGCTGACCACGATCTGGCCTTCGGTGATGTACCCGGTAAGGTCGGGGATCGGGTGGGTGATATCGTCGCCGGGCATCGTTAAGATCGGGATCTGCGTGACCGAGCCCTTCTGGCCCTTGATCATGCCAGCCCGTTCGTAAATGCAGGCAAGGTCCGTGTACATGTACCCGGGGTAACCACGGCGGCCCGGCACTTCTTCACGGGCGGCACCGATCTGACGGAGCGCTTCGCAGTAGTTGGTCATATCGGTTAAGATGACCAGCACGTGCATACCCAGTTCGAAGGCAAGGTACTCGGCAGTGGTGAGCGCGAGACGGGGCGTGATGATACGCTCGACGGCCGGGTCGTCTGCAAGGTTTAAGAAGACCACAGCGCGTTCGAGAGCGCCCGTGCGCTCGAAGTCGGCCATGAAGTAGTTGGCTTCTTCTTTCGTGATACCCATTGCAGCAAAGACCACGGCGAAACTCTCGGTCGAGCCGGGCACCTTTGCCTGACGGGCGATCTGCAGCGCAACGTTGTTGTGCGGGAGACCTGCACCCGAGAAGATCGGGAGCTTCTGGCCACGCACCAGCGTGTTCGTGCCGTCGATAGTTGAGATACCGGTCTGGATGAAATCCGCCGGCATGCCGCGGGCGTACGGGTTGATCGCAGCGCCGGTGATGTCGAGGCGTTTTTCCGGAACAATCTCCGGGCCGCCGTCGATCGGCTTGCCGCCGCCGGAGAGGATACGGCCGAGCATTTCCCTGCCGACCGGCATCTTGATGGTCTCGCCGGTGAACCGGACACCGCTGTCACGGCCGATACCGGTCGTGGTCTCGAAGATCTGGACAACGACGAGATCGTCGCTCGTGTCCAGCACCTGGCCACGCTTGATCGTGCCATCGGACAGGACCACGTTCACGAGTTCCTGGTACGCGATAGGTTCGGTCTTTTCTACAAAGACAAGCGGACCGGCAATTTTTGTGATCGTCCTGTATTCCTTCATGCTGCCGACCTCAGTGCGTTGAACTCAGCGTCCATACTTTTCTCGATCTTTTCGAGCTCCGGCTTGTAGTCCTTGGTGAATTTGATCTGGGGCAGCTCGTTCTTGGATTTCACGCCAAGGATCTGCGCCGGGCTGACACCGGCCTGTTGTGCCGCATAGGCCAGGTCGGCGAAGAGCTTGATCGCCTTCATCATGTCGTACTGCTTCTTCATGTCGCAGAACGTGTCGACTGCGTCGTACGCATTCTGCTGGAGGAAGATCTCACGGATCATGCGGGCAACTTCAATCGTTACCTGCTCTGATTCGGGCAGCGCATCGGAACCGACGAGCTGCACGATTTCCTGGAGTTCTGCCTCTTTCTGGAGGACTTCCATGGCCCAGGACCGGGTCGTGTTCCAGTCGGGTGCTACTTCCTTGTCGTAGTAGTCGTGGAGGGCGTCCAGGTACAGCGAGTAGGAGTTCAGCCAGTTGATCGCCGGGAAGTGCCGGCGCTGGGAGAGCTTTGCGTCAAGTGCCCAGAAGACTTTCACGATACGCAGCGTGTTCTGCGTGACCGGCTCGGAGAAGTCACCGCCTGGTGGCGAGACTGCACCGATAACCGAGACGGAACCGGAGTCGCCGTTTAAGGTTTCGACAAGACCTGCACGCTCGTAGAACTCGGAGAGCCGGGCTGCGAGGTAGGCCGGGTACCCTTCTTCACCGGGCATCTCTTCGAGACGGGACGAGATTTCTCTCATTGCTTCTGCCCACCGCGAGGTGGAGTCGGCCATGAGGGAGACATCGTAGCCCATGTCACGGAAGTACTCGGCGATCGTGATACCGGTGTATACCGATGCTTCACGGGCCGCGACCGGCATGTTGGAGGTGTTTGCGATGAGCACCGTCCGCTCCATGAGCGGTTTTCCCGACTTCGGGTCCTCTAAGTGCGGGAACTCGGTCAGTACTTCGGTCATCTCGTTGCCGCGTTCGCCGCAGCCGATGTAGACCACGATCTCGGCATCCGACCACTTGGCCAGCTGCTGCTGGGTAACGGTCTTGCCGCTCCCGAACGGGCCGGGAATTGCGGCGGTGCCGCCCTTTGCAATCGGGAAGAGACCGTCGAGGATACGCTGCCCGGTAAGGAGCGGGATCGTCGGGTTCTTCTTCTCACGCACCGGGCGCGGGACACGGACCGGCCAGCGCTGGAGCATCGGGAACTCCCTGCCGTCTTCGAGAACATAGATGATCTCGTCGATGGTGAAGTCGCCGCTCTTGATCGTCTTTACCACGCCCGGCTTCTGGTTGGGCGGGAGCATGATTTTGTGGACGATGTTGGTCTCCTGGACTTCGCCGAGGATCTTGCCCGGCTCGGCCTTGTCGCCGGCTTTAACAAGCGGCTTAAACGTCCACTTCTTGTCATGGGAGAGCCCCGGTGCCGAGACACCGCGCTCGATGAAGTTGCCCATCTTGTTAACGAGCACTTCGAGAGGACGCTGGATACCGTCGTAGATACTGGTCAGGAGACCCGGCCCGAGCTCGACTGCGAGCGAGAGGCCGGTGTTTGTGACCGGTTCGCCGGGCCTGATGCCCGAGGTATCTTCGTACACCTGAATGATGACGTTGTCACCCTGGATCTTGATGACTTCGCCCATCAGGGCTTCTTTACCGACCCTGACCACATCGTACATGTGGGCGTCAAGATTGACTGCCGTAACGACTGGCCCGGCGATCCTTTTCAGAACGCCTTTCTTTGCTTCTTTTGCGTTTTTTACTTCCACAGATCAACACCCACCGATCTCTTGATTCTCTCCCTCATGGACAGGCCCCCTTCTTCGCCGCCAAGGGCGATAACGGTGGGCTTGACTGAGTTTTCAAGCGTGGTACGGAGCCGGCGGGGAAGCCGCTCCATGTCGTGACTGTTTAGTACGAGAATACCCACCTGTCCGTCTGCAAGGACGCTGTTGACGCATTCCTGGAGTTTCTCGTCGTTTTCCGCGGCAAAGGTCTTTTTGATGCCCGCGAGGCGGAACCCGAGAATGAACTCGCTGTTACCGATAACTGCGATCTCCATCTTACATCACCAGGTACTTGCCGATAGTTTCCGACGGGAGCTTGGACTCCTTGCCCCGGGCAAGAGCCCGGAGGTTTGCGACCTCGTACTTCTTCTTCTCGAGGTACACGAGGATCGGGTAGAATGGAGAACGGGTTGCGCCGGGAGAGTTTCTCCATCTGTTCCATCTGCACCTTAACAAGGAGGGATGCAATCTCGTGCACCGGCCGCTCGGTCTCGATGCTCTTTAAGAGCTCGACAACCGGCTCGGTCCTGACCTTGCTTTGAGCATGTCGAGGAATTCGCGGTAGTCTTTGACCGTGTTTAAGAGGGCAAAGTCTGCCGCGGACATCGTGCCGCCGGGGATATACATCTCCTTTGCATCTTCTTCAACGGAATCAGGCCCGAAGGCGGAAGAGCGTTAAGATGTTCTTCACATCGATATCGAGGCGGATGAATGCGAGAAACATTCTGCCGCCGGAATCTCCTCCGCTCGCTTCGCCGATGATCTCCGCGTAGAACTGCTTGTAGAGCTCGTTTTCCATCTTCGCAAACGACCCTGACTCTTTTGCCGCCGGGTATTCCCTGGCGAGTATCGGGTAGAGCCGTTTGCCCTTGAGGGCGTCGACCACCCGGTCGGGGCCGTCTTCAGCCAAAAGGCGGTCGAGCACGACCTTGTCGAGGCTTCCGGCAGGCACAAGGACTTCCTTGATCTTGCCGGTCTTTTCCCCGTGCAGCTTGCCGCGGAGGATCGTAAGCACGTTCTGGATATCCCAGTACCTGAGGTAGGCAAGGGTGAACTGCTTGAGCGTCCCGGGCGTGATGTCGAGGATCCGCTGGTATTCCTTTGCAAGGTTCCAGCTCAAGGCCACTTCCAGAAGGTCGATGCCCTTGAACGTGGTGCCAAGCTCGTCGATCTCCTGCTTATACGAGGTCTCTTCGATGATACGGGTAATCTCGGGAAGGCTCATGTTGAGCATCCGCTGGTACTCTTCGCGGGGGAGGAGTTTTGCCTTCCTCACCCTCATCCTGGTACAGACGTAGATAGTAGGCGCTGAAATTCCTTTCATCCCTGCCATACCTGTACCGTCCTATCCGAAGAGGATATCAGATGCATCCTTGAGCCCGGATTCCCACACTTTGTTCATGAACGTGCGGTAGCTGTAGTCGATCTGCAGTTCGTTGCCTTCGCCGTCGATTAAGATACCGCCGTCGATCTCCACCGGTTCGCCAAGGGTAAACCCGGCAAACTCGGCCTCGGCAAGGACTGCTTTTGCTGCCGCAACATCACGTGCATTGCAGTGGATACTGCCCTTTTTTAACTCCTTTTTGGCTTCAATAAGGAGCTTTTTCATTGCTTCACGGTGGAAGCTCTCAGGGAGTTTTGCAATCTCGGCCCGCGTGCTCTCGTACACTTCGTCGAGAAGCGCTTTCTGCGTATTCAAAAGCTCACGCTTGACCAGAAGGTTTGCCGCAGAGACGTCCTGGGCAACGATGCGGGCGGCCTGTTTTGCCGAGGCTTCCTCGGTTGCCGTCTTGATCTCACCGACCTTCCGGTTCGCTTCAGCAAGAATCCGGTCCGAATCTGCTTTGGATTCGGCACGGATCGCTTCCGCTTCCTTTCTGCCTTTTTCCCTGATCTCTTCCAGCACTGCTTCCAGTCCCATTGTCCGAGCCTCGCTTAGAACAGCAGGAGAAGCGCAATGACAAGACCGAAGATAACGATGGTTTCCGGAATGACCGTAAAGAGCAGACCAAGACCGAAGAAGTCCTTGTTCTCTGCGATTGCGCCGACGGCTGCGGCACCGATGCCCATCTCGGCGACCCCGGTACCTACACCGGTGAGACCGACGGCGAGCCCTGCGCCGATTGCCTTCATTCCGACCTGCGATGCCTGAATCATTTCAAGTGTCATAGTAGCGTCTGCCATAATCTAATCCTCCGTAAATTTCCTTTTCATTCCAAATGGACTGTATTTCCTGCCTCCACCTTTGTAGAACTTGGTGAAGAATTCAACGTAATGCAACCGGATTGAGTGAAGACCGCCGTCGAGCATGCCCAGGGCAAGGTTGAATACGTGCCCCACGAGGAATATCAATACGCCGACGATGATCATCACAATTCCGACAATCGAGAGATCTTTTAAACCGGGATTGATGAACATCCCGATAGACATATAGTTGATCACCATTGCGATGGCGACCGATGACAGCCCCACGGCCGTCAGACGGGTGTACGAGAGCACATGCGAGATGATTGTCGGGATCTCGATAACCTCGAGGACCGCGTCGCGTGCAATGAAGATAACGCCCAGCACGATACAAACGATCGCGAGCACAATCCCGACCGAGAGCCCTGCTGCCACGATGGGCATTGCGGTCATATCCGGCATGAGCGGGATGGGAAACATCGACCAGATGCCAAAGAGAATACCCCACATCACCATGATCCAGCCGAGGTTCGCGAGCACGGCCTTGACCCGGTGCTCGCCGTGGTCCTGGCGGGCGTGGTTGACCATGCCAAGAACCCTGCCGAGCGTTACGTACAGGATACCGACCCAGACAGAGACTATCAAAAGTTCGGCAATCGCTGCACCGTGGCCGCCTGCTTCCGTCACGCCGATGTTTAAGTGACGGCTGTAAATGATCGGGGCCCACGGGAGCTCGAATCCCAGGAATTCACTAAAGAGCACCCCGAAGATAATGGTCATGATGCTCGAGTTTCTTAAGACTTTTAAGAACTGGCGGGCTTCGTCGCCCTTCATGAACTTCCAGAGTCCTGCACACAGTGCGAGCATTAAAAGGCCGTACCCGACATCGCCGACAATGACCCCGAAGAAGATCGGGAACATAATCGCGAGGACGAGCGTCGGGTCCACTTCCGTATACGTCGGGCGGGAGTAGACATCCATAAGGAGCTGCGACGGTTTTGCAAAATCCGGGTTGTTGTACTCCACCGGCACGTTGTCGTGGGCGGTGTCGACCGGCTGCTCCGAGACAAAGACCTTACCGCCGGTCACCTTGTCGAGTGCAGCGGAAAGTTCCGCGGTGCGGTCACCGGGTACCCAGCCTTCTGCCACGAATACTTTTGCAGTCGTGGCAAATCTCAGCGGTGCCTCGGTCTGCTCGATCCGTGCACGGAACGCTTCCTCGCAGGCAACGAGGAGGTCGGTGTGCGACTCCCGGATTGTTGCGAGTTTGGCGTTGATCTCCCCGATCTCTTTTTTAAGCGAGGCGATCTGTTCCGTGTAATACGCGGTGCGGACCGTTGCGGTGCCGTTCTCTTCGGGAACAGCGATCGACTGGAACTGCGCTTCCTGCAGCTCGCGTTCGGCCTGTGCCCGGTCTTTTGCGGCCACAACGACAAGAACGAACAGGCGGTCCTTGCCTTTTATGGTCTCAATCTCGTGCGGAACGGAAAGTGCCACTTCTTTGGGGACGTAGCCGGCCAGCACGGAAAAATGCGCATATCCGCGTAAGAGCGCAAGATCCACCGGGACGTCCTTAAACGGGACGAGCTCGGCTATCTTCTGCTCGTACTCCTTTACTTTCGTGTCGAGTTTCGACCGGGCTCCTGCCAGGTCCTCGACCTCTTTTTCTATGCCCGGGAGATCGGATTCGATCTTTTTCTGGATCTCCGGTGCACTCAGTTTCTGTTTCGCGTCGATATCCTCGCCGCGGACAGAAAACACGTTCTCGATTGCCCTGACCTTGACAAGCTCCTGCGATGCTTCCGTTGCCCCGGTAAGCGGTGTCCCGATCTTGAAGCCCTCGTACCCTTCGCGGCCCTGATCCACATAGTCTTCGATATGGAACAGGTGCTCCCGGTAGAGTTCCCCGATGATTGGCTCCGCCTGGTCGCGGGATGCAACGATAAGCACCCGGCTCATCGGTTTAGGCGCCAACATGCAGCTGCTCCTTAAACCGCGATACCAGCAGCTGCACTGCCTTTGAGAGGTTCCTTTTGCCCTTCTCGCTCAATGCCGCTGAACGCTGATTGCCTTCTTTTATGATATCAGCGTGTTTTTGGGCTGCCTGGTGCCGTGCTTCTTCCAGTTTCAGCTTCTTATACTGTTCAGCATTGTTCTGCGCCTTTACCATCAGGTTATCAGCTTCCAGTTCGGCCTGGGAACGTTTCTTCTTCTTCTCTTCCTGCGCCGCACTGATTAGTGACTGATACTCAGCTTCAGTTTTCTTGATGTCGTCTAAGACCTCAGTTTTCATCCAACCCTCCACTCACGGCACTAAATAGTTGGTAAAAATCACAATATAACGGTTGTTATTTACGATTTGAAGGGAGATCAAAAAGGGCAGATCTCTAAAAATCCGGGCGTTTATTAAAAATCAAGAGTATTTTTCGGGTTTTATCTGTGCGTACTAGACCATTGCCGGGTTTTTGCCGGAACCCAAACTTAAGCTTAAGGGCCGGTACTTTTTAAAAAAATCCGGACCGGTGCCGGGCCTTTTTTAGCACTGATTCCGGCGAGAGGCGGGTTGTACTATTACAGACCGTCTGTAACTTTACCGCCGGGCTGTAAGGTTAAGTACTCATGGCCGGGCGGGGTTTGGATCGTTGTTTAAAAAAGCGTACGGGCCCTTCCTCTCACTGTTTAAGGGTAAACGCTGACTCCCCCATGACATCGTAGTGGGCCGGAATGACTCGGATACGGAATTTTACCGGATAAAACCCGGAGGTATTCACGGTAAATGCAAACGTATTGTTCCCGGAAGAGTTCTGGGTTATTTGTGTAATATTTGAAAAATAGGACCAAGCTCAAGGCTGATGCGGGAGACACATTCCCGGAGATATATCACAATTAAAAACTTCAAGGGTCAACGTCTCATTCTTTGGGATGTTTGTTGAACCGGTGACCGCAATGAGATCGCCGGGGTGGTGATCCGGGAGGGGATCAACGGCGATCCAATAGGAATTATTCACGGAGGGGGAGGAGAAGATCGTTGTGTTGGTGGGGGTATATGCCGGGGTCGGTGGAATCAACGTAAAACAATAATATGAATTTGTGGGGAATATGCTGTACGAACGAGTAACCCCATTTTCGGGATTAAATACTGTGATGTCATATTGCATCGAGCCATCCATCATAAATCCGGTCGTACCATTTTCATCGGTATATCCAAGGAATATGTCAGTTATATACGGATCTCTATAACTTATCGTGACATTGGGGATAGGGACATTCCTCTGATCGACTATTTGAAAAGTGACCGAGCGAGGCATATACGGTTTATACGTAGTATCCGTGCATCCTGCAGTGAATACAACAATCAGTGTTAATAAACTAAGACTTACCATTTTTTCAACTTTTATAAACGGTATTTCCTTCATTTGACGGAATTCACTCCTGGTTCAATATGTGTTGCCAACTGGAAGAAGTAAGATTAGGATACCATAGGTAGGCATATGGTGGTTGAGACTGGATCGATCCGGGCATGGAATACCACCCCTGCGGGTCTCCATTGAAATGTGCAATGAATATTTCTTGGTAAAAATTCCCCCACGAATCATCGTATCCTTGTGTCCAATGGTTTCTTACTGAGTACGAGAAGACAATGGAGATATTTGCTGATTTTTTTGTCCGAAAATCGGTAAAAATACTGGTATCTTCGGGGATAGTATATATCTGGTATCTGACGATGTCTCCTTTCAGTTCGACCGGTCGTGGATCTTTCCAGGTAAAATTGAATTTCGGTACAATCAGGGCCTCATAACCGACAGGATTAGGAACAACACGGAACTCTTTCAACCGGGTATATTTATAAGAAGTATACTTATTCAGGGTATAGACTTCACCGCTCTCATTTACGGGAGTTAAGTTGTCGGCCCGGATTACTGCAAACCACGGTTGGTATCCTGCCGGAAGCGATACGGCATCCGACAGGTTCAGTCCGGGGGGTGACTGTGTCAGGTATGCCGATATCCCGGGTTGCTGGAAATCATCTGCAGTGAGGGCATCATTGCCGACAACCGGCATCCCGTTCTTTACCGGCAGGGGAATAATAAAGGTGACATTGTAAAGGGGGGTGTCCGACTGGATTTGAAGGTTATAATGGTACGTGGAGAAAAATAGACGTGGGCCGGAGGTAACCAGACATCCGGATACCAGTAGAGCAAGAATGACAAAAGACAATACTGTCGGAAAGAATATCACGATTTTTTTTTCATAACCGTGAATCCATTTCATTTTGACAATCCCCATCAAGAAGAAGAGGGTGGCTTGGATGGATCAACAGGAGGATTGTTTAACACCTGTTGCCATTCGGGATTAGTAGCATTGGGATATTCTTCAAAACCACTTGAATATCCTGGAAAAGCTCCAGACCGGATAAATCCAGGTGTGGAATACCATCCATGTTGTTCACCATTCAACTGAACAGAGAATGATTCCTGATATGAATTCGTATACGAATTGTCATATTCTTCGAACCACATATTCTGTCCATAATACCCGAAAGAAACTGAAACGTTTGCCGAAGGTACAGCATAGTAATCGGCATAGAGCAGGGTATTATGGGGAATCTGGTAGGGGTTATACCAGATAGCATATCTTTTGGCATTTTTCACTTCCGGATCCTTCCAGGTAAAATTGAATTTCGGTACAATAAGGGATTCGGTACCAACCGGGTTAGGGGTAACCCGAAAATGAGATAATTGAGGAGGGTCGATATAATCGTCCTTCTTCATCGTATATACCGCAGAACTCCCGTTTGCCGGGGCCAGTTCGTCTGCTCTGATAACAACAAACCACGGTTGGTACCCAGCCGGAAGCGATACGGCATCCGACAGGTTCAGTCCGGGGGGTGACTGTGTCAGGTATGCCGATATCCCGGGTTGCTGGAAATCATCTGCAGTGAGGGCATCATTGCCGACAACCGGCATCCCGTTCTTTACCGGCAGGGGAATAATAAAGGTGACATTGTAAAGGGGGGTGTCCGACTGGATTTGGAGATTGTATTCATAGGCTGATGTAAACAACCGGGGGTTGAACGAATCTGTACATCCGGATAGTAGAGTGAGTGATATAAGAAGAGAAAAAATCACTAACAATACTATCGCACCAATTTTCATACGTCTATTTTTCCTTTTTTTCTTTTTTCCAAATTGAAACAAAAGATACAGCGATCATTATCATTAATTCCGTGACGACCAGCGGCATCCCCGATTGCGTTGGAATAAAGGATTTTTCAATGGTTATGGGAAACGAAGTCTGATTGAGCAGTGTATCCTCATCAGGCCCAGCATCAAAATTATCCACACGGATATAATAGTCCCCGGGAATCAACACCGTTGAATCAAAACTGACGAAAAAATTTCGATCGGTTCCGTTGGATGGCCTCTGTACGGTTACCTCATTGCTGAGATATGTTGTCTTTCCTTCCGGTTTTGTCTTTGAATGCCAAACCGTTGTATAGATGGAAATATACAAATGCGTCCCTGCAGGCAGTGTGGTCGAACCTGATATTTCGACAGGTTCTCCTGATTTATACTCCGTTTTCGGTAAATAGACAAACGTCTTTTGACTGAATGCAGGAAGAGTTGTTGTATATTGTCCCGATTGAGACAATGCTGTGATATTTAAGGATTCAACGATGGTTGAATGCTCTTGTTGTTCAAGAGCCCCGCAACAATCTATCAGAAAAGATAGCGAACATATTAGTGCAAATAGCATCAGGATTCTTTCCATTTTCTGATGATGCATGAGAAACGTACTATCTGATATAATATTAAGATATTAAAACTTTGATATGGAGTATTAAAAATATATTAATCTATACAAAATTTGATTGGTTTTTTTAATAGGTAAATGCTCGAAATAAAGGTAATTTGTACAGTACCGATTCCCTGGTTATCGGGAATCCTGTCGCCGCAGTCGCAATATTACTTGTTCTCCGACAGAGAAAACAACGAGAATAAAAAAAGCCCGAACCCTCCCGGGATATTCCCGAGAAGAACCATCACTCTTTTTCGTTATCCAGCATCCTGTGCGAAACCCCGGCCGGCAAGTTGTCTATTGCAATTCCCTCCAGTGTCCCCTTCAGCCGGATCCCGGCCAGTTCGTCCGATGAACAGATCAGGTGCTGCTCCGGGTGGGTGCCCCGGACGATCGAACAGTTCGTCCGGATCTCCGGGCCTGCGGAGACGACATACGGGATCCGTTTTGAGCCCGGGTGGTCTTTGGGAAGGACCACGAGCGGCAGGTGGTGCGTCCGGACCAGTTCGAGAAGCATCAGCGCCGGTTCGACGCTGCCGCCTTCCGGGGCCGAGACCGCCACGAGATCGCCCGGGCTCATGCCCTGGCAGTATTCCCCGCTGCTTGTCTCGATGCAGAGGGGAAAGGGCTCGCAGACCAGCGCTGCGAGCAGGAATGAATGCGTGCCTGAAATACGCAGGACATCGCGGGAAAAAGGGACGTTCATATCTCAGCGACGTCTTCGGACTGGCAGGAAGGGCACATGGGCCGTTTCCCGACGCCCTTGAACCGCTCGCCGCATTCTTTGCACCGGTAGTCCTTCGCTTTTACCCGGTCTGCGGGGAGATCGACGTCCATGGGTCCGCCAACACTGCACATACTTTCCGGTCACCTCACTACTCTATTGTCCCCGGGGTAGTATTTATGCCTGTTTGCCCCGCCGGACAAGAGGGCCGGCGGGGTTATACCACAAGCACGAAATTGAAGGTCACCAGCGTGATGATCAAAAGAACACAGGAGTGCTTGACCCCCGAAGAAAGCGACGCCTCGCCCATCTGCCCGGCGATAAGGCCCGAGAAGAGCGCCTGGATCACGCATGCATGGTAGAGCAGCCGGTCGAACGCCCTGATCGGAACCGAGCCGATGCCGGAGAGAGACCCTGCCGAGGAAACGCCCGTTACGCTGATGTTCGCGAGCACCGGCAAAAACTGCGTCGAAAGTACAGCAACGACAAAGAGGAAAACAAAGAACGACAGGTACACGATCGCCGTGTAGATGAACATCTCGGCCATCCGCTCTTTTTTTAAGGTCTCGCTCATCTTCGCGTCGCTTGCGGCAATGGCGAGCACCTCGCCGATCTCCCCGCTCATCTCGCTCGCTTTCGTGATCAGCGTGACCGTCCGGGCAATCGCCGGCGTACTCACCCGTTCCTCAAAGCGCATCAGGGCTTCGGTAAAGTTCACGCCCCAGTCCATGTCGCGCTTGATCCGCCGGATTTCGTAGCTTAAGAGGCCCAGGTTCGTGTTTACCATGATCCCGATTGCCTGCACGATCGTGAGCCCGACCCGGTTGATGCCGGCCATCCGTTCCAGGAAATCCGGGATCATTGCCTGGATCCCGTTGACCTTCTTTGCCCAGATCTCGTAGAAGATCGCATAGGGAACAAGGACGATCAAAAGCGCGATGACCACGTGGTCGTCGATCACAGCGATAAAAAGCTCCGGGTCGGCGTACACGGGCATGCTGTGGATAACAAGCAGGAGGTACAGGATCGCGACCGGGACGGTGATGTAGAACGTCTGGTTGACATCCGAGACAAAACTCTCGAACGGGTGGCGGAGGTAATGGGCGAGCGTCCGGATCTTGTCGTATTTCTTGAGCTGCTCAAAGAGCGGTTCCTCGCCGGCCTTTTTACAGATCCGCACATCGGCGTACGTATCGAGGATCTTTACCCGGGTATACCGCTCGGTCTTCTCGGCCTTTGTCGAGATGAGGTCGACAAGGAGGATAAAGACGAGCGACCCGATGGGGATGATCGCGTAGATCACGACCGAGAGCTGGATCACCGCCGACCCGCCCATCATGCCCATAACCACCATGACGATGATCAAAAAGAGCGGCCCGGCGACAAAGAGCGTCACGTAGGACTCAGCGACCATCGAGAGGATCGTTAAAAACTGCTTCTGCTCGAAGCGTGCCTGTTCCTGGTAGAGCCGGACCCGGCTTGAAAGGAACTCGGTCATGTCGCCGCCGCTTTCGATGACGGAGAGGAGGTCTTCCAAAAAGTCCTTGAGTTTCTCGGACGGTGTTGTCTCGCCGAGGTGCCGGATCGCGGAGACAACGTCTGCCCCGAAATAGTCCACGTCCCGGACCACCTGCCGGAATTCGAGCGCCACCTCCCCGTAGGTCTGGGCATGCTCTGAAAGAGCGGTAAAGATCGAGGTCAGCTGCGCCCCGCCCTTGCGCATCGCGTACATGTACGCAACCGCGTTGTGGAGTGTCAGGTTGATCCGGACGGACCGGTTCTTCTTCTCGATCGCGGGCCAGCGCATGAGGAGGGCCCAGACAACGTAAGCCCCGATAATAAACGCGACCAGAGCGCCGGCGATCTCCAGGGCAAGCGGCCCGAAAAGGAACAGGAGGTTGTCGGGAACGCGGAGGTTAAGCACGTTGTAGATCCCTTTGCCGGCGGCAATCTGGATCGCGAAGAACCGGCCCACGAGGTACCCGAGGATCCCGAAGAATATGCCCGCGAGGATCGCGATCCGCAGGCATTTCCAGAGGTACTGTTCGAGCGTGACGCCGAACCGGGCGGAGACGAGATCTGCATGGAGAACGTGGTGGCTGAGCGGATCGCGCAGCAGCCATGCCATGATCGAGTGCCGGAAATTCATTACAATACCTGTCGTAAGTCCGCGATGTGGGCGAGTACGTCCGCCCGGTTGATGTGGTAGTTATGGAAGATGGAGGCAACCGAGATATAATCCCGGATCCCCTGCTTGCGCATCTCGTCGAGCAGGTTCTTTCGTACCGCGATCTCCGTTCCAAGCTGTTCCCGTGTCCAGCCGCGCCGTTCTGCAATGGATGCATAGACCTGCGACCGCCCGGTGTAACTGGTCAGATCGTGGACCGGGTCGTAGGTGAAAACGTTGTTGACCTGGAGGTTGCCGGTCGACACATCGATCCCGATCACCTCCACGATCTCCTGCGCCCGGCGCACCCTTTCTGTCCCCCGGTAGATGAGCGCCTGGACGCTGATGATGTTTAAGGCCTGCACCATGTTGCGCGGCACATTTAAAGGCTCGCTCTCCAGCCGGTGGATTGCGGCATCGACGCTTCCCGCGTGCATGGTGGAGAACGTGGTGTGCCCGGTGTTCATGGCCTGGAAGAGCGTCTGGGCCTCGTCTCCCCGCACTTCCCCGACAAGGATGAACTCCGGCCGCTGCCGCATGGCAGCCTTGAGGAGGTCGAACATGTTGATCGAGCTGCTCCCTTCCGAGACCGCTTCGCGGGTCACGCTCGCGATCCAGTTGTCGTGGTAGAGCGTGATCTCCCGGGTATCCTCGATGGAGACGACCTTTGCAATGGGCGGGATAAAGAGCGAGACCGCGTTTAAGGACGTGGTCTTCCCTGAAGCCGTCCCGCCGATGAAAAGCATGCTCATGTTGTTTTCTATTGCAAGCCAGAAGTACACGAGTTCGTCGCTCGTGAACGTCCCGACTTCCATGAGCTCGATGGGCGAGAACGGCTCCTCCCGGAACTTCCGGATCGTAAACGAGGTGCCCCGGGTCGTCACTTCGGTCCCGAGCGTCAGCTGGAGACGCGAGCCGTCCGGAAGCGTTGCATCGAGCATCGGGGAGCCGGTCGAGATGTGCTTGCCGGACCGCTGGGCGAGCGTGATCGCAAGCGAGGTGAGGACACCGGCCTCGAACGAGATGTTGGTGCGGATGTTCCGGTATTTCCGGTGGTACAAAAAGATCGGGATCCTGCTCCCGTCGCACGAAATATCTTCGAGCCGCGGGTCTTTCATGAGGGCGTCGATACGCGACCAGCCCAAAAAGTTCCGGACCAGGTAATATTCGAGCTTGAAAAGCGCGATCCGGTCGAGCCGCAGGCCGTAGTCTTCGAGCAGCGCGAGTGCCTTATTGAGGAGGATCTCCCTGCGTTCTTTCCTGATCTCGTCGCCGGTCAGGATCAGGACATCGAGGAGATCCTCGTGGATGCGCTCTAAAAGTTCGTACTCGAAATCGGAGAGAGGCGGTTCGAAGAGGAGGTATTCGGTCTGGTTGGTCTTTTTATTGAGCGCAATGTAAACGAGCGTCCGCCCCTCCTCGATCCAGTACTGGTCGAGGAGTTCGTAGCCGTCGGGAACTTTGCCGACCGTAAGGGTCCCGTCCCGATTAAAATCGTAGTCTTCGATCTTTGCCTTTTCGCCGCCACCGAGGATCCGGAAATAATACCGGTAGCTGGCCTCGCGGGGTTTTGGTTCCGGTACAGGATCGGCGGGCGGGGAGGCCACGGGCACGTTCTGCTCCGGGAGGGGATCGGTCAGGGCGTCCAGGTCGTCTGCCGCCGGCCCGGCAGCGGCGGGCGGAGCTTCCTTGTGTTTCGATCCGGAAAAAACATCAGAGAGCCGCATTGTCTTTCACCAGCCGGAGTACCAGTTCCATTCAAGGATATAGTTCGGGGGATTTGTATAAATACTATTTTTCCGGAAACGGAAGCCGGATACCGCCACAGGTATATGTAGTGTAAGAATACATAGTTCCTTAAAAAGACGGCGGTACAGGCCGTGGTGCAGGGTCCATGCAGGAAATACCGACAACACGCGAGACAAAACGGATGCCGACCGGGATCTCCTCGCTCGATCCCATCCTTGACGGCGGGATCCCGCCGGGGACGATGACCCTCCTTTTGGGGGAGATAGGTGCCGGCCACAATGAATTCGTGTACAGTTCCACGGTCAGCTCGCTCTCGTGTATGGTAAAACCCGGCGAGACCGGGAAGATCTGCCCGGCCGGGATCGTGTACGTCACGTTCACCCGGCTCGAAGCCGATGTCAGGCACGAAGTCGCCCAGTCGTTCCATGGCGACGGGGTGACCGAGGAGATCCCTGCGATCCGGTTCGAAGACCTCTCCGACCTGTACTTCGACCGGAGCATCGTGCCCGACTCCTGGTACAGCAAGAGCGATACGCTCGCACGGCTCCAGAAACGTTCCGAGCACGCGAACATCTTCCTCCGTCTCACCCAGATCTTCGATGCGGTCGAACCGGGGAGCATGGTCGTCCTCGATTCGATCACCGAGCTTGCTACCCAGGGTACCCTGCAAAACCTCTGGAACGATCTCGCCGGGTTCCTCCGCGGTCTCCAGCGGTTCGCAAAGACCAAAAACCTGATCGTGTACCTGCTTTTGAGCAAAGGCATCATCGAACCTGCCCGCGAGATCGAGCTCGAGGATATCGCCGACGCGGTCTTTTTGTTCCGGTGGGAGGAGAGCACCGGGTCCCGCCGGCAGCGGATCATGTACTTCGAGAAGTTCCGGGGCGTCATGCCGCATCTCGAAGAGCACGATCTCGTGAAGTTCGCCGTCCGGATCTCGACGACCGGCGGATTCGAAGTGAGCAATATCAGGATGGTCATATGAACGGGGCAGCCGTAAAACGGGTAAAGGTCGGAATTGTCGGGCTTGATGACATGATGGGCGGGGGCCTTATCCCCGGGAGCATCTGCGCCGTCATCGGTATGTACGGGACCGGGAAGACAACGTTTTCCCTCGAATTTGTCTGGGACGGGATCAAACGGGGCGAGAAGGTGATCTATATCAGCCTCGAAGAGCGGGAGACCCGTATCGTCGGGTATATGAAACTGAAAGGCTGGGATATTGAGCCGTACATCGACAAGTCGCTCTTTATCATCAAGCTCGACCCGACCGATTTCAACCTTGCAAACAACCGGATCAAAAACGAACTCCCGAACCTGATCGCCGAATTAAAGGCGACACGCGTTGTGATCGATCCCATCTCGCTCTTCGAGGACCTGTTTTCCACCGATGCCGAGCGCCGGCGCGAGATGTACCGCTTCATCGAGGGGCTGCGGGACAAGGCCTGCACCGTGATGATGACTTCTGAAACCGACCGGAGCAACCCGTTCTCGAGCCGGCACGGCCTCATCGAGTACCTTGCCGATACGGTCATCCTGCTCCGATATGTGCGGTCGAGCGATCTTACCGATGTCCACCTGGCGCTCGAAGTGGCAAAGATGCGGATGTCCGCCCATTCCCGGGAGATCAAGCCCTACGAGCTCGAACAGACGCAGGTGACGGTCTACTCGGAAGCGAATGTGTTCTAGGTCGGGAATTTATTCCACCGGTCAAAAAAAATTTGCAGAAATTCCGGGGAACGGGTTACCGGCTTTCTGTTTTCTCCAGCGGAGGGGGTTGTTCCCGTGCAATCACAGCATTCCCGGTTGGCGACTATACGTTCTTATCCAGTTTACCGTTCGCTCCCGTACCGGAGAGGGTGGGAGTATGAGGATCCTTTCTCCGACGGAGGACCGGGTCCCGGAAGACTGCCATGAACTTTTCCACAGGAAACGGTGCCAATCCACTGGACGATTTCCGATTTAATCGCATATTTTAAAAAAATAACCGTTTTAATCTGGATTAGACCGTGCAATTTAGCGGGCTTCTTTTGGCAGGGTTTTTGGGATCGTCCGAATGGTCAGCTGAGAGGGAGATCGGCCACAGGAAGGCCATTGTGAGTCGTTTTCCGGATCTCCGTCGGAGAAAAATGGTTCGAGAGGCAGTCTGTCGACGGTAACCCGAATATGACGCTCCTGGGGGCTGTCGCCCCCGCCGCGTGGGCGTCCCCCGGTTGCGATGCCTCTGTATTACCTGCCTTTCAGACAGCTCCCGGTACAGGTAATACCTCACTACCGCATACGCCCCCGCCCCCCTTTGGGGGGCAGGGCTGGCGTGAGGGGGGAGGCATGAAAGATAAAATTACCATAATACATCACTTGGAATCTGGTTGTCCCAGAATTTTCCGGTAATTTTAATTTTCATCCGAAAAAATCCGGGCGTACATACTTTCAGCCGGATTTTTTTTGGATTTTTCAGATTTCAAACCGAAAAAATATTTCTTGGCTAAAAAGATCCGCCCCAAACAATGCAGATCCCCTAAACCGTTATCCCAAGGATATCCAGCAGCACGAGCACGAGTACGCCGGGCAGGCCCCCGACCCCGCAGATGAGGATCGTGGCGATGCTGTAGCCGAGATCGGGTTTCCCGAGCCACGACATGACCCCGAGCGTATTGAGGACAAACAAAAAGATGAGGCCGAGCACCGCGTTTACCACGAGCACGGCAATTTTTTTGACCAGGTAATAGGCAATGGCGAGGATTGCAACGATCAGGACAACCGCGAGGATGATATCGCTCATTGCTACGTACCAACGACCCGGACGTTCTTAATCCTTACCGGGGGCAGGATGTACGACCCGACCGCCCGGCTCTCTTTCCCGAGCGCCGATATAGATCGGAGAAGCTCGAAGAAGTTCCCGGTGAGCAGGGCGCTCCTCACCGGTTCCGCAAGGTCGCCGTCGCGGATGGTAAACGCGTTCGACATCTCCACCGAGAAATCGCCGGTTAAGGTATTTGCGGTGTGTGCCCCGACAACCCCGTGGACGTAAACGCCCGGTGCATCGTAGAGACCGCTCCGCTTCCCGTCCACCACAAAATTGTGGTGGCCGATGGCAGGCGACCCGCCCGGGCCGCCGCGGATTGCGCTCCCGGTAGAGGCCGTTCCGGCCCGGTACGCGGTCCGGCAATCGTAGGCAAACCCGGCAAGGACGCCATCTTTAACAAAATCGAACCGGTGCGTCGGCGTCCCCTCGGCATCGAACCACGTGCTCCCAAGTGCATCTTTCCGGTGCGGGTCGTCGTACAGGGAGACGAGCGGGGAGGCAACCACTTCGCCGATCTTTCCTGCCAGTTTCGAACGGCCCTGGAGCACGTTCCTGCCCGAGAGCGAAGGGACGAGGATGCCCGAAAGGAGATCGGCAAACGCCATGGGCGAGAGGACAATGTCGTACGTGCCGGTTGCAATCTTCTTCCCGTCTTTTGACCGCTCGGCAAGTGCTGCCGCCCGTTCGCCAATCCGGCGTGCATCGATCGCGCCGGCCGAACCGGCTGCATCGAACTCGAAAACCCGTGGACTGGCCGCAGACCGCGTCGAGCGCCGCCGAGACCTCGGTCTGGCGCGAAGAGTAACGGACCCCGCGGCTGTTTGCTATCGTAACCTCGCCGTACGTAACCCCGGCTCCCCCGGAGGTGACGGCTGCCCGCGGGTGCCGTGCCGCTCCTTCGAGCATCTCGTGTACGAGCTTTTCCGCAATCCCCGGGCCGACCTCGAGCCCCGGATCGAAAGTCAAGTCGGTCCCGGGAATATCGGCCGGTTCCGGGAGGCCGTGCCATTCGCCCGGTGTCGCAAGCCGTCCGCTTGCAATCGCGGCATCGAGACAGGCCTTCCACTGGCCGGGATCGTTCGTGCTCGATATCCCGATCCGGCCGTCTTTTATCGTGCGGATACCGATGCCACTCTCAATCGCCGATGTGCAAAGGCTGATGCGGGTTTTTTTGAGATCCGCCGATACGGAGGTGCCGCTTACCAGGTAGACCTCGACTTCGTCCGCTTGTGCCTTTCCGGCCTGTAAGAGATCCTCAATCCACGCCACTGCCGCCCACCACCGCATTTTGCAGGAAAACAAGCGGCGCCCCGTCGCTCACCGGTACGCTCTGCCCGCCTTTCCCGCAGTATCCTGCATGCATCTCCCGCTTCTTCCCGCACAGGGAAACCCCGTGGAGCGTCTTTAGGATCTCGCCCGAGAGGGAGACATCCCGCACCATCTGCGTCTTTTCGCCGTTCTCTATCAGGTAGCCATACTCCGCGTTGAACTGGAAGACACCCCGGCCCGTGTCCACCTGGCCGCCCCGGGTGCCGGCAAGAAAGATCCCGTTCTTGCACTCGGAAAAGATCTCGTCGTCCGTTGCATCGCCGGCCTCGACAAACGTGTTGCTCATCCGCACGAGCGGCGGTTCGCCGGGCATGGCGCGGGCATGGCCGGCAGCGCCGTGTCCCACCGCGGCAAGCGTTCCGCGGTTGTGGAGGAATGCGTTTACCCGGCCGTTTTTGATGAGCTCGGTCCGGCCAACGGCAACGCCTTCGGCATCGACCGGCTCGAAACCGAACTCGTGCAGCGACGGGTCGTCCACGATCGTCAGCCGCGAGTCGGCGATCTGTTCGCCGGTCCGGCCTTTCAGGACAGAATTGCCCTCTTCAACAAGGTCTCCCTCGCAGGCATGGCCCACCGCCTCGTGGGCAAGCACGCCGGCGAGCTCCGGGTCGAGGACGGCATTCATCGTCCCGCCTTTGGCTGCCTTTGCATCGAGCAGTGCGACGGCCATCTCCGCGGCTTTTTTCCCGGTCTCCTCCCGGTGCCGGAGGTTGAAACCGTGGATCGTCCGCTCGGGCTCGTAGGCCATCTGGCTGTCCCCGTTCCGTGACGCAACGGCAATCACGGAAAATCCCGAACGGCAGGACTCGAACGAATACTCGCAGTCGGAGCTGTCCCGGAAGCGGACGGTCTCGATTCGTTCGAGGTAGTTTGCCCGCCGGCTCGAAATCTGCGGCAGGTCTGCCGCCTTCTCGATAGCGCCGAGCAATGCGGCTTTCTCTTCAAGGCCGATATCCCGGCAGTCCTCCTTTACTTTGGGGACGGCAAGGATCGTGCGGGGAGCGTCCGCAAGGCTGACGGAATCGCCGGTCAGCTGTGCAAGGCGCAGGGCCGATGCAAGAAGTTCTTCGAATTTTTTCCCCGAAAGTTCTTCGGGCCGGTCGGTCTCGAGGATCCCCCAGCCTTTCGGCCCGAGAACCCGCACAACAGCCTTACTAAAAAAACGAGACGCCGGCAGACTCGACAACACCCTTATCGATATCGATATGGGTGGTCTCGCCCGTTACCTGCCGGACATCGTAATACCGGACACCGGGTGTCTCGGTCATGCTGCCGTTTTATTGACTGACGGCGCCTCGGCAAAGATTGCCGTCGACCGTGCGGTCATCTGCTTGAGCTTGGCGAGGAAGCCGTCCATGTTCTCCGGGACAAGGGCGTACTTGAGCACCTCGTCGATGGTATCGACCGGGACGATCTTGACGAGGGGCTTGTACTGCTCCTCGATCAACACATCGTTGATGTTCATCCGCGGGATGAGCACGGTCTTGATGCCGGCTTTTACGGCAGCCTCGATCTTGTAGGTCACGCCGCCGACCGGGAGCACGTCGCCCCGGACCGAGAGGGAGCCGGTCATGGCAAGGTCCTGCCGGACCGGGATCCCCTCGATTGCGCTGATGACGGCCGTTGCAACGCTGACGGACGCAGAGTCGCCCTCGACACCCATGTAGGTGCCGATGAACTGGATGTGGATATCGATGTTCTTCACATCCCTGCCGGTGAATTTCTTTAAGATCGCACTGACGTTCTTGATCGATTCCTGTGCGATCTCCTTTAACAGGCCCGTTGCAATCACTTCGCCGCCGGCCTTCCCGATTGCCGGGGTCACTTCCGCCATGATCGGAAGGACCGAGCCGGCATCGCTGCCGGTAACGGCAAGCCCGTTCACCCGTCCTACCCGGGTGCCTTCGACCACGGCCATCTCGTACTCGCGGAGGTGCCGGGTCACTTCGTCCGAGACCTGGTCTTCGATGGAGCGGGCAGTCTTTTTCGCGGTCATGACAGTGTGCCGCCGTGGTCAGCGCCGCCCCTTCCTGCCTTGCGATATCTCCCGCAACCCGGATAAGCCCGCCCATGTCACGGAGCTTAAGGTCAGGTGCCCTTTCCGGTTCGAAGCGCCGCTGTGCCTCGCGGATGATCTCGTCGATCGCGCTCTTGTCGAAGTGCGGGATCTTGCCGTCGTTTTTGACTTCCTGGGCGATGAAGCGGACGTACTTCTCCCGGTTCTCGGGCGTATCTTCCATGCTGTCGGCCATGTAGACCTCGTAACCGTACCCGCGGATACGGGAACGGAGCGCCGGGTGCATGCCCTGGATCGCATCGAGGTTGCCGGCCGCGACCATCACGAACTTGCAGGGGACCGGCTCGGTCCGGACCATGGCGCCGCTCGAACGCTCGCTCTGGCCGGTGATGGGGAACTCCCCTTCCTGGAGTGCAGTGAGCAGATTCTGCTGCGAGTGGGGGTCGAGCGTATTGATCTCGTCGATGAAGAGGACGCCGCCGTTCGAGCGGTGGATGGCGCCTGCCTCGACCCGGTCGTGCGCCGGGGTTTCTAGCCCGCCGCTCTGGAACGGGTCGTGCCGGACATCGCCAAGGAGCGCTCCCGCGTGGGACCCGGTCCCGTCAATGAAGGGCGCGGCGCTCTTTGCATCGTTCGAGACGAGGAGCTTTGGCACCATCGCTTCCTCGCGGGGCGTTGTGTAGCGCAGCGCCAGAAAAACAAAGGCGGCGGCAATGACACCCATCAGCCACTGGTAGGTGATGAACGCGTACCCGATGATACCGATAATGAGGATCAACAGCAGCGTGTTCCGGAACTGGATCTTCTTTTTTGCCTCGGCCTTGTGGGCGGCAACGATCTGCTTGCCCCGGCCTGCGGCAACGGTCCGGATGATCGGGTTGTTGGAGTCGTCCGAGTTCGGATAGACCAGGATGTCCTGGAGTTCCTCTTTTGGCAGGAGCTGGGCCATGGCTTTTGCAAGCATCGACTTACCCGTGCCCGGGCTCCCAATCATCATGACATGCCGGCGCTGGGTGGCGGCCTTTTTGATGACTTCGACCGCACGCTCCTGGCCGATGACCTGGTCGATCAGTTTTGCCGGGACCTCGATCTGGGAGGATGCCCCCTCGACCACCGGTGCTGCCGGCTGTGCCGCTTCAGGTGCTGCGGCTGCCTGCCCTGCCGCAGGCTCCGGCGCCGGGCTCACGGGAGCCTTCTCATCCTGCACCGGTACTGTTTGATCAGCGTTTTCCATTGGAGATTTTCCTCACTACAAACCGTGGAGTGTCAGTATACGTGGATTTTCCATATATTTTGACGCATGATAGTTTAAGTAGTTTGTAGCGTATGCAAAAGCCGGCCGAAACTGCCCGCCATTTCATGCAAAAATCTACTATAAAGCAGGAGACAATAGTATGGCAGGAAACGGTCAGCAGCCCAACAATTGGCCTCCGGTCCGGGTATGGGTACCATGAAAGTTGTCAGCACGGAAAAATCCCAGGTTCTTGCCTCGCGCATCGCCGGTGCACTCGGCACCGGTATTGTCGATGTGAAATTTTCCCAGTTCCCGGACGGGGAACTCTGCCTTGCGGCCGTTGCACCCGACGACGAAATGGTCATTGTCGGAAGCACCCCGGACAACGATTCGCTCGTCCAGCTGCTCCTCTTAATCGATGCCTGCGAGGGATCGAAAAACCACCTCGTCCTCCCGTACATGGGCTACGCCCGGCAGGACAAGAAATTCCGTGACGGCGAGCCGATCAGCGCCCGGGCCATTGCCCGGCTCTTTACGCACCATGTGGCCGACTGCATCACGGTCAACATCCACGAACCGGACGTGCTCAGATATTTCGGCGTGCCGACAAAGAACATCTCGGTCGGAAAGGACGTGGGACGGTACATCGAATCCATGGACCTTTCCGATCCGCTGATCCTTGCCCCGGACGACGGGGCGCTCGCGTTTGCCGGCGACGTTGCTTCGGTGGGCGGCTGGGACTACGATTACCTGGACAAGACCCGGCTCTCCGGCTCGGAAGTGAAGATTGCGCCAAAGAAGCTTTCGTCTGCGTCCCGCTCGGTCGTGATCGTGGACGACATCATCTCGACCGGGGGCACGATCGCGACAGCGGCGGGGATGCTCTACCAGCAGGGGGCAACGGACGTGTACGCGGCCTGCGTGCACGGTGTTTTGATCGGCGGCGCATATTCCCATTTAAAGGTGAGCGGGATCCGCGAGATCATCTGCAGCGACACGATCGAGCGGGGCTGCAGCCGGATCTCGGCGGCCTCCTGTATTGCAGCGGCACTGAAACACTAACCCGCCGGGGGGATTTTCCCGGACCGAATATCAGGATCGACCCGATGAAATGCGTGCTTGATTCTCAGTCTTTTTTACCGACTACCCGGCAGAAGGGGAGTGTTACACGACGCCGTCGGTCGTGGACGAACTGGTAGACCTAAAAAGCAAGTGCCGGTTCGACCTGCTCATTTCCGCCGGCCTCGAGGTGCAGGCACCGGAGAAGGGCGACCTTGTCCGGGTACGGGAAGCGGCACAAAAGACCGGCGATCTCCCGGTGATCTCCGCGACCGACTGCGATGTGCTCGCCCTTGCGCTCGGTCTTGGCGCCACGGTTTTCACGGACGATTTTGCGATCCAGAATGTGGCAGGCGGCTTTAAAAATCCCGGTACAGCCGCTCCGGCAGCGGGCGGCAAAGCCGGTTGCGTGGAAGTACCGCTGCAGCGGATGCGGGCGGTATTACAAGACCGACGGGGAATGCCCGGTCTGCGGCGCAATAATCAAACGAAAACTTAAATAGATTACCACAAATCTTTTTCATGTCTTCCCTTGACGATCTGATCGCCCGGGCAAAAGCGCTGTTATCGGAAGGCCACAGCCCCGGCCAGATTGCAGACGAATTATCGCTTTCCATGGAAACGGTGACCTGGCTTTTGACCCAGGCAAAGGGCGGGTCCGCAGCCCCCAAGGACGTACACATCGACTGGACGGCAGTGAGCAGCCAGGCGCCGCTTTTGGACGGCATCTCCCAGATGCTCCTCAACCGCTATTATTCGGCGCAGAAAGAAGTCGTCACTCCTGCTGCGGACGTGATCGTGGGAATCGCTCTCTCGGGTATCCCGCTCGCGACCGTGATCTCCGTGCAGGAAGCCTCGAAGCTTGCCATCTACCACCCGGCAAAACAGAACGCGAGCGAACACCCGGTTGGATCGATCAGCGGGAACTTCGCGTCCGTTGCCGACCAGCGCTGCATCATCGTGGACGATGTGATCACCTCGGGGAACACCATGCGGGAACTCGTAAAATACCTAAAGAAGCACGGGGCCCTGCCTGTTGCCATCTGGGTGATCTTCGATAAGCGCGGCATCCGGGATATCGATGGCGTGCCGGTGTACTCGCTGTTTAAAATCTCCCGTATCGATTGAAACGTTCCCTTTTTTACCGGAACAGCACTAGATCATTTTTATATAGAAGTTCAATTCCACCTTTTACAGCATTAGAGGATCATCTATGTTATCAGGTCAGCCTATCATTATTTTAAAAGACAACGTCGAGCGCAACACCGGCAAGGAAGCGCAGCGCTCGAATATCATGGCGGCAAAGGCCATTGCCGGTGCGGTCCGGACAACGCTCGGCCCCCGGGGCATGGACAAGATGCTCGTGGGAGGTACCGGAGATATCGTGATCACCAATGACGGCGCGACAATCCTGCAGGAGATTTCGGTCGAGCACCCGGGCGCCAAGATGGTCATCGAAGTCGCAAAGACCCAGGACGACGAAGTCGGTGACGGCACCACGACCGCAGTCGTCATCGCCGGCTCGCTCATGGAACAGGCCGAGAAGCTGCTCGAACAGGGCATCCACCCGACCGTTATCGCCCAGGGCTATCGCCTCGGCATGGAAAAGGCACTCGAGATCACCGATTCCCTCTCGTTCAAGGTAGACCCGAAGGACCGCAAGACGATGCTCAAGATCGCCGACACCTCCATCACCGGCAAGTCTATCGAGTCGGTCAAGAAGAAACTCGACGGCATCATTGTCGATGCAGTCATGGCAATCGCAGAGAAAATCGACGGCAAGTACCTCGCGGACGAGGACGATGTCCTCATCAAGAAGCAGAAGGGCCAGTCGATGGACGACGCAGAGCTTATCAAGGGCGTTGTCCTTGACAAGAAGCGCGTGAGCGACGGCATGCCAAGAAAGGTCACAAAGGCAAAGGTCGCCCTGATTGCAGCGCCCATGGAGATCACCAAGACCCAGGTGAAGGCCAAGATCAAGATCACCTCCTCGGAGCAGATCGCGGCATTCTCCGAACAGGAACGCGAGACCTTAAAGAAGCTTGCCGACGCTATCGTTGCCTCCGGCGCAAACGTAGTGTTCTGCCAGAAGGGCATTGCAGACCCGGTCCAGTTCTTCCTTGCAAAGAACGAGATCTATGCAGTCGAAGACGTGCCCGAGAAGGACATGAAGTACGCGGCAAAGGCACTCCACGCAAATATCGTGAACAAGCCCGAGGACCTCACCGCAAAGGACCTCGGCACTGCGGAATCCGTTGAGGAAGACAACGATATGGAGATTACAAAGATCTCCGGCTGCAAGAACCCGAAGGCAACGACCATCCTGCTCCGCGGCACAAGCGACTACCTGCTCGACGAACTCGAACGGGCAGTAGTGGACGGCACCAGCGTGATTATGGACGCCATCGAGGACGGCACGTACGTTGTCGGCGGCGGTGCGGTCGAGACCGAACTCTTAATGAAGATCCGCAACTATGCCGAAACGGTCGGCGGCCGGGTCCAGCTCGCAATCGAGGGATACGCAACCGCTTTCGAAGTCATCCCCCGCACCCTTGCCGAGAACTCGGGCTACAACCCGATCGACAAGCTCGTTGAACTCAAGAACGCCCACGCGAAGGGCAAGAAGACCGCAGGCCTCAACGTATACAACGGCCAGGTTATCGATATGCATGCCGAGGGCGTGCTCGAACCGCTCCGCTCCAAGCGCCAGTCGATCGAGAGCGCATCCGAGACCGCGATCATGCTGATCCGGGTCGACGACATGATGATCACCCAGTCAAAGAGAGCCCCGGCGGGCATGCCGCCGATGGCATAAAGAAAATATCCTCTCCCTTTTTTTGCACCGGGCGACCCCGGCATCCTGATAGTTAACTTTTAGTGGGATCGAAAAGAACATGATTGAGCGAGTGCCGAGGTAGTCTAGCCCGGGAAGGCGGTAGCCTCGAAAGCTACTGGCGCCCTGCGCCTCGGGAGTTCAAATCTCCCCCTCGGCGTTTATCGTGTTCTGGTTTTATCGCTTCTTTTACAAAAGCCAGCTCCGCCCGAAAAAAACTTGTGCAATTCAGGGCTCGTGCTGCGGTACCATTCGCGGCAAGGGGATTTTTCTAGGAACGACCGGAAACAAGAGAGCGATTTGCCAGACCGAAAAAAAAGCCAAAATACTTCCTGTTTTTTATATCGGCAATATACAAAATCCTAAATATCACCTGTACGTAGTATATCGTAACTGGATAATAGTTCCCCATCATTTACCGGGGTGATCGGACGATGGTAAAGATCAGGAAGAACAAGCCTGCGATCTCGGCAGATGTCAAACCGTTCCGTACGGTACGGCGCCTCAACATCAACCGGACCTACACGCCGCTCAAGATCGGCGTCATCGCAGGATACATCCTGCTCGGGATGATATCGGCATCCTCGTCGATGTTCGGCATCCTTGTCGGTGCAGCTGCTCCGGCTTGCCGGGTACTGATCGCTCCGGGACTTTTTTAGCCGGATATTCCCCGGTATCTCCCCGCAGGAAAATATTCCTGGTTAAAAAAATATCAGGGCTCCGAGCGTCCCGTGGATAACCGCACACGCAATGGAGAAGGCGGCGAGCCGGGGGTGCCAGGCAAAGGGGATCGTATGGATGCCGCGCCGGTTCGCAACGGCAATGCCTGCGGTGACGAGGAAACCCGTAAGCGTCAGGATCCCGAGATATACGATGAGGGGTTTCCCGAAAATGGGATAAAAGTAATTTCCTGCAGCATTATTGCGTGACGATTACCGTGCCGGTCATCTCCGGGTGGAGGCCGCAATAGTAGGGGAAGGTGCCGGCGTCATAGAACCGGACCGAGAACCCTTCGCCGTTCCTCATGACTCCAGACGGGTTGATCTTGGAGTCTTTTGAGAACACGACCGAGTGCGTAACGCTGTCCTTGTTGACCCAGCGGACAATGGCGCCGGCCGGTACCGTGATCGTGTCCGGGGTAAATGCCATGTCGTTTATGATGATCGTGTTGTCGGAGACCGAGGCAGGCGTCGGTGTTGCTGTCGTTGCCAGCGCATAGGTATAGGTTGTCGTGACCTGGCCGGGGGTCTGGGTCGTGGCGGCTGCTGCCGATTGTGCCGGTGCTGCGTCCTGCGTGCATCCCGCAACGAGAATGAAGCAGGCGGCAGCAAGAACAAAAACGAGATACGCTTTCATGGGAACCGTTCCTTTTGTAACGTTCGTTATTTTTTATGATACGCCATCTGTCCTCTTAAACTGATCCGGATCCGGGGATTTTTGCGCCGGGCCGGGCAGGACCGTTACCGGTTCTTCTGCGAGAAGCGCAAGATAACTGCCAAGCCGGTAGTGGTCGGCGAGCGCCTGCGTGCGTGCGAGGTCTTCGGGCAGGCAGCGGGCAAATTTCGAGGCCGGGTGGGCCGGCAGGGGGAGGAACATACCGTTCTCATCGTACGGGGCCGCTGCGATCTCCCGGATCGCTCCGGCCACCTTTTCGGCTGCCCCTACTTTTCCGGCCCGGAAGACCCGGACCCGCTCGTCATCGTACCGCACTTCGGTTTTTTTCAAGCGGCCCCGGATGAGATACGCAAAGACGCGGTTGAACCGGGTGCCGTGAAACGAGTACACGACAACGGCTTTCCCGGAATTTTCCTTCTCCTCCCGGATCGCAAGGCCGGCGGCCGGGAGACCCTCCGGGCAGCTGCAAAGCACTCCTTTGAGGATCTCCGCTTCGGCTTCCCCGAGCGGGAGCGTGCTCGCACCCCGGGCTGCGATCCGCTGCACTGCCGCACAGACAACCGGAGAGAGAGATGCCTCCTCGCCCGGGGAGGTAAAGATCCGCCCTGACGTGATACCTCCACCGCCCGGGACCACCACAACGAGGTTGTGGCTCTCGTCGCATTTGACCACCGACCAGGTCGAGCCGCCAAGCGCAAAGTCCCCCGGGTTCTCCCGGTGCGCAAACCGGGCGTCCACCATCCCGACCGGTTCGCCGTCCGGCGTCACTGCACGGTACTCGCCCCCGCCAGTGATCACCGAGTACAGGTCCCGGTAGTTCGAGCGCCCGAACTCCCGCTCCAGGGCCGGGCCCGGCATCAGCATGTCGCTATCGGAATCGAGGTAATCCTTCCGCCGCGAGGTACGCGAGGATCCGGTCGAGCTCATCTCCGGTAATTTCGGCAAACGCGGGGAGCGTGAGGAGTTCGCGGGCGAGCGTCCCCTGCCGATCCTTTTTACGGCAGGCGACAAGAAGAAAGAGCTGCTGGACGAGCACCGCATACGGTTTTTTCAGCGGGACGAGCGGCTCGACCTGTTTTTCCTTTGCGCATTCGAGGATCGCACAGCTTGTGAGCAGTTCCCGGGGATCGGACAGCAGCCACGCGACATTCGCGGGCCGGTCCCTCCGTCCCGCCCGGCCCATCCGCTGCAAAAACGACGAGACCGAGTCCGGCGGGCCGGCCTGCACCACGATATCGAGGTCCCCGATATCGATCCCGAGTTCGAGCGTGCTCGTGCAGACAATACACGCCCCATCCCCGCCATGGAACGCCTCCTCCGCCTCCTTTTTCTTTGCCGCGGAGACCGAGGAGTGGTGGATGTAAGAGTTCCGGATCCTGCCGGCCGCTGCCTGCACGATCCCTTCCGCAGCACTGCGGCTGTTGACAAAGACGAGCGCCTTTTTACCGGTAACGAGGCGGGTAAGGGCTTTCGGTCCGCCGCTCCTGGTCCGGCTCGACCACAAAGCGGAACCGTTTCTCTGCCGGGGGCGCCGGGACTGCGACCACCTGTTTTTTCCTGGCACCGGGCGAGAACCAGGCAAGCACTTCCTCCGGGTTTCCCACCGTTGCCGAGAGGCCGATCCTCTGTACCGGCCGGCGGGCGATCCGGTCGAGCCGGTCAAGGAGGACTTTGACGTGGACGCCCCGCTCCGATTCGACAAAGCGTGGAGCTCGTCCGCGATAACGTACTTCAGGTTCGCGAGATCGGCACGAGAGATCTTTTTCGTGCAGGAGCACTTCGAGCGATTCGGGCGTGATGAGCAAAAACTGCGGGGCCTCGCCCTCCTTCCAGCCCGCGGCCGCCTTTCGGCACATCGCCGTGCCACTTGGCAAGCGAAGAGGCCGGTGGGGCGGCAGAACGCTGCGATCCGCTCCTCCTGGTCGTTGATGAGCGCCTTTAAGGGCGAGAGATAGATGCAGGCAACGCCCGGCTGCGCCGGATTTCAGGATATCGTCCACCACCGGTATCAGTGCGGCCTCGGACTTGCCCCCTGCGGTAGGGGCGAGCACGAGCACGTCGTTTTTCGCGGCCACTGCCCGGTACGCCCGCTCCTGCACCTCGCGGAGATCCGTCCAGCCCAGCCGCTCGGCAAGAACCGCTTTGAGCGACTCGTGGAGACCGGGAAAAACCGATGGGTGTCGTAGTACTTCCCTGTTGCACCCGGCGCGTTATGGCCTTTTCCGGGAAATTGCATACGGGGCAGCAGATCGATATGAAAATCGTTATATACGATCGTTCCCATAAAACCGGACGGTAACACTATGCCGGCGCAACGGGACTGTTTCGGAAGATCCTCCGCCCGGTTTTTCTTTTTCTTCGGTTTTAGGTAGGGGACCCGTTTTAGTACGTGGTTCCCCGTGTATCGTATCCTGCATAGAGGTTACCCGAGGTTTATTCTATGCTCGTTCTTGGGATTCCTGATCCTCAGATATGGATTGGCTATGGGCTTGCCATCGGCTTTACGCTGGCGTGTATCGTGTACGGAATACTCAACTGGAACAAGGGAGGGGACTCTCGTGGCAGTTGACACGGTTACGATGGCGGCCCTTGTCGCCATCTACCTTGTCCTCACCTTCATCATCGCGTACTATGCGTACCGGAAGACAAAGAGCACCGAGGACTATCTTGTTGCGGGAAGGAGCAGCCACCCGGCGATCATTGCGCTCTCCTACGGGGCAACGTTCATCTCCACTTCGGCCATCATCGGGTTCGGGGGCCAGGCGGCCAATCTCGGGATGGGGCTTATCTGGCTCACCGTCCTAAACATCGGCGTCGGGATCCTGCTCGCGTTTGTTTTCTTCGGGAAGAAAACCCGGGAGATCGGCCAGCGCTTCTCTGCCGTCACGTTCCCGGACCTGATGTGCAAAATTTACCGTTCACCGCTTCTCCAGTACATCAGCGGGTTTATCATCGTGATCTCGATGCCGCTCTACACCGCGGCAATCCTGATTGGCGGGGCCCGGTTCATCGAGCCTACGCTTGGGATCAGCTATACAACAGCACTTTTGATCTTTGCCGTGATCACCGCGGTCTACGTGATCTTCGGCGGGCTCATCGCGGTCATGTACACCGATGCCTTCCAGGGAACGATCATGTTTGTCGGGATGGCAGTCCTGCTCGTGCTGACGTACCTCATTGTCGGGGGCGTGAACGCAGGAAATGCGGCGCTCACGAACATGGCCGGTCTCGTGCCCGCGGCCCTTGGTGCGCAGGGAATGACCGGCTGGACATCGATGCCGGCCCTTGGCTCGCCCATCTGGTTTACGCTCGTCACCACGATCGTGCTCGGGGTCGGGATCGGCGTGCTCGCCCAGCCGCAGCTCGTGGTCCGGTTCATGACCGCAAAGGACGACAAGTCGCTCAACCGTGCCGTGCTGGTCGGCGGGATCTTCATCCTGATGATGACCGGCGTTGCCTTCACGGTCGGGGCGCTCTCGAACGTGTACTTCTACGAGCATGCGGGAACGATCGCAATCGATGCGGCCGGCGGGAACGTTGACGCGGTCATCCCGCTGTTTATCAACGAGGCGATGCCGGATATCTTCGTGGCGCTCTTCATGCTCACGCTTCTGGCCGCTGCGATGTCCACGCTCTCTTCGCTCTACCACGCGATGGGCACGGCGCTCATCTGCGATCTCTGGGGCCGGGGACGGGAGTGCGCCCTCTCCCTGCGGAACCACCAGGCAGGGATCATCGTGATGATGGTGCTCTCGACAGCGCTTGCCTTTGCGCTGCCCGTCTCGATCATTGCCCGGGCCACCGCGATGTTCATGGGCCTGTGCGCCGCGGCATTCCTCCCGGCATTTGCGGTCGGGATATACGCGAAACGCCCGTCCACGAAAGCGGCAATCGCAAGCATGGTTTCGGGAGCCGTTGTCTGGTTTTTGTGGACCGGGTTTGTCCACACGGCAGAGGCAAAGCCGCTCGGGATCTGCCAGGCGCTCTTTGGGGTGCCGTCGCTCCTGCCCCTGCCCTGGTCGGTGATCGACCCGCTCGTGATTGCGCTCCCCGTCTCGCTCGTGGTGATGGTGGCGCTCCAGAACCACTACGGGAACAACCGGGCACCAAAGGCTGCGGTACCGGCCGGGTAACCCCGGTCCTTTTATAAGAAACCTTTTTTGGTTACAGGGCAGACCAGATAACCATGGAACTCGCGCAGCAGAAATGCTCGACCTATAAGCCCGGCACGCCGCCGATCACCCGTAAGGACACGGTTGAACTCATAAAAGAAGTGCCCGGCTGGACGCTCGAAAACGGACACCTGAAACGCACGTTCGAGTTTGACGACAGCGAGGCGTCGATTGCGTTCATCAACGACCTGATCGTGATGTCGACCGAGGAAGGACATATCCCGGATCTCGCCCTGCGCGAAGGAAAGTTCGTGGATGTCGGCCTCTATACCTACCCGGCCGGCGGGCTCACGTTAAACGATTTTATCGTGGCGGCAAAGATCAACGCGAAGAGAGCAGAATAACAATACCGGATCTTTTTTTTAATTTTTTTATGGCCTGCCGTTCAGGGCCGTGATCTTTTTTTCCCGTACCGTTCCTGCCAAAGGGGATGACTTCTTCTAGAATTTATCCGGGTACAAATGGTATCCCGGCTCGGCAAACAGGGGGTATTGTCACAGATTCGTTCCTCCGGGTTATCGTCCGACAGCCCGCTACAACAAGAGATCGCTGTTCATTTCGTGCTATTTCGCGAACGTCTGAAAAACAGCCATTTCCTGTTGGTTTTGGACGAATTCCTGTTATCCGGTGGTATGGGAGCGGCAATCCGGGCCATATTTGGCCCCGGATTTTCCAGTCCCCCGAAAAGACCGGGTCCGGCCCGGAACCTCACCGGTGCATTCTGTTAGACCCTCGGCCACCAGCCCAACCCAAGAAAGATCGCCTGCCCATTTCGTGCTATTTTACGCACGTCGGAGAAAAGGTCATTTCCTGTTGGTTTTGAGCGAATTCCTGTTACCGGGCCGGGAAAAGGGGGGTGATCGGGGGCCATTTCGGGCCCGGATTTCCCATGGGGATCCAGGGTTCTAAAACCCCCTCATGCCCCCGCCGGTACCGGGCTCCCGTCGGGGCCAAGCTCCACGAGGGCAGCGTTCTCGATCCGGAAGAACCGCAGCGTCTCGTACCGCGAATAGAGCCAGAGTTCGCGGCAGACCGGGCCGCCGCACGGGATCCCCCGGGCAAGGAGGAGCGGTTCGCGGTAGTCCTCCTCGATCTTTTCGATTGGCCTGCCCATGTTCTCTGAACGCCGGAGGGTGACAAGAACCACGTGGTTTCCGGTAAGGATCAGGGCATCGATGGTCCGGTCTTTTCCCGGATCCACCAGGTGGACCCTGCCCCGTTTTGCTGCGGCGGTCTTTGCAAGATTTCTCCCGTTTTCCGGGAACCGGCCCCGGGTCATCCCCGCTCCCTCCGGCATGCGAGGGCCCGCCCGGTCCGGTACTCGCGTTTCGTGCTCCATGTCCTGACACGGACATCGGAATAGTGCAGCACCGGGAACTCCACGCTCCTTCGGGGCCGGCCCGGCCGTGACCTGCGTACGGTTTCCTGTCCGGTTCCCGCCGCCCCGGACTGGCATATGCCCGGCGCTCTTCCCTCCTCTCCCTTGGTTCCTGAAATTTCCATGGTCCCACGCTCCGTTGTTTTTTATTTTGTCCTGCCCTCCTTTGCCTACCCCGGGAACAAAACAGCCACCCGGGCCAAAAATTATAAACCCGTTTTACGCCACGAGCGGGACGGGATGGCAGGAACGATCAACGTACTCCTTTGCAGACCCCGGATGGCAGGCCATGCGGCACCCGGCTCGCACAAAAGGTACTACTCCAAAACACCATACGCCCGGACCGGCGGTTACCTACGTATAGCAGAAACGGCGGGCGTAAAGGTACCGGGCCGGGAGCCCTCTCTCTTCCCGGCACCGGACATCGGTTCGAACAACTCTTTTTCGGGAACAAAAAAGATGCCGAGGAGTCCGCACGCGGTAAGCATCATGAGGTGAGAGAAAGCGGCGATCCGGGCCGCGATCTTTTTCGCGTACCCGAGCCGTCGGAGTTTCCGTGCGAGCTTTGTGCGGAAGTTCCAGGACATTTTTTCCCTGATCTTCTGTGGGGGGAGGTCCGTATTTATATTGGGGGGATGGTGGAGGTTAGATCAATGCCGGAATATTTTGTCTAAGATTTTTCCAGTACAAAATCTGGAATAATGCAAGATAAAATCCTCATAATATACGAGCTATCGTGAAAATTCAAGATACATCGACATTCTAAAATAATCTCTAGAGAGGACTATTTTGTTTTATTTTTTTAATGATCATATTGATATTATATTTGTGTTCTATAGAGAGTTATGGTAATTCATTATGCTCAATTAATCGAATACTCCCAAAAAGAACATCAAATTACAGTTGACGAAGTAAGACATTTTATAAAATACACAAATGAATTATTCCGTGATTTAATGATCGGCGCGGGTCATAATCCACGTCAAATTACTAGATTAACAACTAAATTTCGAGATGCTGGAAGAAGATCTGCTCCTTGGAGACCTACCTCATCAAGAGTTCCAGGTAGACCTCAAGATGGTGCGGATGGGAATCGAATTAATCGTTGGTTATTACCACGTGAACATAAATTTTATGCAGATGAAATCACAGCTACACTTGTCGAAATTCGATTTTATTTTCAGGCTTTATCCATGCAAAATGCACCGGCTATCCCAAATGATGATCTAAAAATATCATTAAGATGGCTTGTTGGTCACGATATCCAACCCGGGGTCTATCTTGATCCAATTCAATTGATACCCATTAATTTGAATGAAGTAGTACAAGATGCGAGTATAATTCAATCAGGACATTTAACACCATTAGATAGAGGTGGACACCATGAACCTTCAAATTCATATCTCATGCTAAAACGAAGTAACAGTCTACAGGGAAATCTAAAAGTTGATGAATTACTGGACCTCATGGATCGAATACTTGAGCGTCACCAATATCGGGGACGCAATCAAATTCGTGAAAGTAGAGGGGAATAAATTAAGAGGCCAATAAGGCCTCCATTTTTTCGATTGCTTCGGTATAATTTAAAATTCCTAGATGACGATATTGTTCGGATTCTTTTAGCATTTTCACGATCTGCAGATATTTTGATTTAGAAACAGGAATGGGTACTTCGATATTACCAATATAATCGGGATTAATCTCATCGATGACAGATTCCATAAATCCCTTTTGCCAGTATATTTTGGACATGTTTACTTTGTAACATCGCAAGCAAATATTCAGGTTCTATTTTAGTTTCATCTGGGATTATACGGATAACGTGTTCTGACATTGCATATCCCTCCCAAGCTTCCGGAACAGAAGAAACAATTCCTGTGGTTCCGCTTCTGGTGATTAAAATCCATCCTTTATGAACAATCAAATCCCGAATATTTGGTGTTTCAGGAGAAAGCCATTTGCTTGTATGAACGATGAATTCATTTATATCCGCCCCACCAAGAAACGGAATTGCTGTTTCGGACTTTTCAACATAGTTTCTTTTAAACCGGCCAGGATAAAATATTGACTTAGTAAGATCTTTAATTTTTACTTCATCCCAGCCCTTTTTCTTCTTTAGGGAATTTTTTTTAGTATCAGTAATTTCATTAGGCTTCCAAAATTTACTATTAATCCGCAAGAGAGGATCGTTTAATATTGAAGAATATTTTTCAATAAAACACGCTTCGTATAGACCATGTGTCGCTCCATTTTTGTATAAATCGTATGATTCTTGAACCTTATCAAAATCAGTTAATACTTCACTCCCATTCTTTGTTAATACCAAATTTCCTCTCCTATCATGTCCAATCCATTTAGGAACGGCCATGAAAATTTTATAATCTGTCTTATCCAAAAGCAATGAATTTGGTTCCGCACGCCTTTCAACAACTAAAAGTGTTGTCTTAGTACCAGTGTGTGGTTGAAATGTTTCTCCAGGTAGATCAATTACTGCAATTATTTTTGTATGAGTCAATAACCAGTGTCGAACAAAATATGTTTGTGGACCCGATAGTATTTGATAGGGAAGAACAATAGCCAAACGACCTTTTCCGGGGATAAGCATTTTGATATTTTGTTCTAAAAATAGAATGTCTGGTGCAGTTGGAACTAATATTGTTTTGCGCCATGTTGTCTTTTTGCCAACTCAAT
>Ga0268356_10563_pt1 | contig 45446 bp, 43 predicted proteins | sample BioMet10_FD_194415 | JGI IMG/M metagenome (GOLD analysis project Ga0268356, IMG submission 194415) | Sewage microbial communities from Oakland, California, United States - Biofuel 10 (PacBio Assembly) | ecosystem: Engineered > Wastewater > Sewage > Unclassified | place: USA: California | collected...
TTGTTTTCATATAGCGCAACTGCCGGCTAACAGTCAGCGTGCCAATAATCATCATTATCGAAATAACAAACTGAAAAACAACCAGTGTTTTGCGAAGATAGCCACTGTTCCTTCCCGAATCAATTTTTCCCTTAAGAACACGCGCTGGCATAAACGAGGACAGATAAAATGCGGGATAACTTCCCGAAATCAATCCGACAACCAAAGTGATAGCAATGATCCCTATGAAAATAAAGGGATTGGAAAAAACTCCAAAAGTGAGATGCTTGTCGGATAATTCGTTGAACAAAGGAAGAAACAACTGGATAAAAGCCAAAGAAATGATCAGTGAGATGAAGGCGAGCAATACCGATTCGCTTAAAAACTGACGACTCAACTGTGCCCTAAAGGCACCCATCACTTTACGGATACCTACTTCTTTGGCGCGGTTGGCGGAACGCGAAGTAGCCATATTCATATAATTGATGGAAGCTATCAGGAGAATAAATAAGGCGACAAAGGAAAAAATATAAACATACGACATACTCCCTCTGGGCAAATCGCCTTCCAGATTTTTGGTGCTAAGATGTATATCAGCAAGATTGGTTGTTATCAGTTTAAAGTCGGCATTGATTTGCTTGCCTAAAGGTTCCATGTATTTTTTGTTAAAAGCAGGAAACTTGGCATGGATATTTTTGATATCGGCATTTGGTTTCAACAGGATATAGCTGTAGATACCCACATTCCAGAATGCTTCCGGTTTAAGGCTGTTAAATTGGTCTTTTCCATATACCTTAGCTATCGTTGCCATTGAAGTGAGAGCATCGTATTTAAGATGAGTATTTCCGGGAAGGTCCTTAATGACGGCCGTAACTTTATAATTCATATTGTCCCCATCACGCAACACTTCGCCTAAAGGATTAGCTTCACCAAAATATTTTTTGGCAAAACTTTCGGTAACCACCATAGTATTAGGCTCGGTAAGTGCTTTGTCGAGCGAACCTTTCAGAAATTCACAGGTAAACACTTTAAAATACGAGGAATCGGCTGAATAGATTTTCTTTTCATAAAACTCCTTGTCTTTATACCTGATAAACATATTACCATTATCCACAATGCGGGCATATTGTTCAATTTCCGGATATTCCATTTTCATTGCCGGAGCAATGGGAACAGAAGTAACGGCAAACTTGTCGTGTTTCTCGGATATTCTAAAATCGGATTCAAGGCGATAAACGCGTTTATAGTTTTTATTATACTTATCAAAGGAAAGTTCATCCTGAATATAGAGCAGGATAAAAATGGTGGATATTAGCCCGATAGAAAGTCCAAGGATATTTAGTACGGAATAAAATTTATTACGGGTAATATTCCGGATGGCACTTTTTAAATAATTCTTGATCATGAGTACGGATATTAAACAAAGAAACGTTCTTTAATATTTTCAGTTACAATCTGTCCATCGAACAGACGGATGATGCGTTTGGCATACTCGGCATCGCGTTGGGAGTGAGTAACCATAATGATGGTCGTACTGTTATGATTAAGACTTTCGAGCAATTTCATCACCTCTTCACCGTTAGCGGAATCGAGGTTACCGGTAGGTTCGTCGGCAAGGATAAGATGTGGCCTGGCCACCACTGCACGGGCAACCGCCACCCGTTGCTGCTGACCACCCGATAGCTGCAAAGGAAAATGTTTTTTACGGTGGACAATCTGCATTTGTTCCAAAACCTCCTCTACCCTCTTGCGGCGTTCGCTCGCTGAAAAGCCTAAATAAATTAATGGCAATTCCACATTTTCGAATACATTGAGTTCGTCGATCAGATTAAAACTCTGAAAAACAAAACCTATATTCTGCTTACGCAGATTAGCCCGCTGACGTTCGGAAAAAGCGGAAACTTCTTTATCAAGAAAAAAATACTGGCCGGACGAAGGATTATCGAGCAATCCAAGGATATTGAGCAATGTAGATTTTCCACATCCCGACGGTCCCATAATGGCTACAAATTCGCCCGGTTCAATACGGAATGAAACTTGATTAAGTGCCGTGGTTTCTACTTCGTCGGTACGGAAAATTTTGGAAAGGTTGAGTGTTTTAATCATGGGTTAACTTTTTATTAGAGGAATAAGATGTTTGTTAGACGAATCTTCAGAAAAAAAGTTACAAAAACTTGCTGGTTCTCGACTATCGACAAGGTGAAGAAGGCAGAAAGCAGTAGGCAAAAGGCAGAAAGCAGTAGGCAAAAGGCAGAAAGCAGTAGGCAGTAGGCAGTTGAACGAAGCAAAATTTCAACTTGTCAAGGGTCAATAAAATATCAGATCATTCAGAATCTTGGAGAAAACAAACCAATGGTTAATCGCCAATTACCTTTTATAAACATGGAATGTCTTTCAATCACAAATCGTAATTCGTACATCGTAATTCGTAATTGTTAGTAGGCTCTTGTATTTCGTCCCTCGATATAATTAATAAAAGCCTGGTTTACCACTTTATTTCCTCCGGGAGTTGGATAATTGCCGGTAAAATACCAATCGCCCAAATGATTCGGGCAAGCTTCGTGCAAATCTTCTATGGTTTGATACACTATCCTGACGTTCGTTTTCACTTCTTTTGAAGTAACCAATTGAGCTATTTTTTCGGAAATCTGGTCGGCAGTAAAGGGACGGTAAATATCTTTTACATGATTGATAATTTCTTCCTTTGGAAGATTTTCCTGAGCCTTCGACTTCGTATAAACTTCGTTGATTATATTTTCCTGGTGAGTATCCTTCAGCAGTTCGATAGCCGCATTAAAAGCAATAAAGTCGTTGAGTTTTGCCATATCAATACCATAACAATCGGGATAGCGTATCTGAGGAGCCGACGAGGCAATGACAATCCTGACAGGTCCCAGCCTGTCGAGGATACGTATAATACTTTGTTTTAAGGTTGTGCCACGAACGATGGAATCATCTATCACCACTAAGTTATCCACGCCCCGGCGGACAATGCCGTAGGTAATGTCGTAAACATGAGTTACCAGGTCGTCGCGTTGTTTATCCTGAGTGATGAAAGTCCGGAGTTTAATGTCCTTAACCGCCACTTTTTCCATCCGCGGAGTCAGCGAAAGGATTTTATCAAGTAGTTCGGGAGTTAATTTTCCCTGAGATTCTAATATTTTGTCCTTTTTAATTTTGCTGCAAAAGACGTCCATTTCCTTCATCATGCCATAAAAAGCTACGGCAGCCGTGTTCGGAATATAGGAAAAGACGGAGTTTTCGATGTCGTAGTCAATGGCTTTAAGGATAGACGGGCAAAGCAGTTTACCCAAATTTTTACGTTCCTTATAAATGTCGGCATCCGTACCCCGCGAAAAATAGATGCGCTCGAACGAACATGCTTTCTTTTCATTGGGCTGGTGGCAAAGCACTTCACTAACCGAACCATTCTTTTTGATTATTAAAGCATAGCCCGGCTTTATTTCTTTTACCGATTCTTCAGAAATATTGAAAGCCGTTTGAATTACCGGACGTTCCGAAGTTACCACGGCTACCTCATTGTCGTGATAATAAAAAGCGGGACGTATGCCCGAAGGATCACGAATAACAAAGGCATCGCCATGACCAACCATGCCAGCCATAACATAGCCTCCATCCCAGTAGGAACATGCTTTGGCTAATATTTTCTGAATATCGAGGTTGTCGGCAATGAGTTGCGAAATATCCTTTTTTGCATACCCCAGATTCTTAAATTTGCGGTAAAGATCTTCGTTTTCCTCGTCGAGAAAATGGCCAATCTTTTCAAGGACTGTAAGCGTATCGGTGGTTTCAACCGGATGCTGGCCCAAATCAATTAGTTTTTCGAAAAGTTCATCCACATTGGTCAGGTTAAAGTTTCCCGCCAAGGCTAAATTTTTGGTCATCCAGTTATTAAAACGAAGCACCGGGTGAAGATTCTCAATTTTATTCCGTCCAAACGTTCCATAGCGAAGGTGGCCAAGGAATAACTCACCGGTAAATTCCACATTTTCTTTAAGCCAATCTATATCCTGCAAACGGTAGGGATTTTTTTCTTTTATCAGGTTTATCTTATCATAAACGCCCTTAAAAATATCGTCGATAGGCTGGGCTGAATTGGAACGAACGCGGTTGATGTATTTGATTCCCCGGCTTCAGATCGAATTTAATATTCGAAATCCCTGCGCCATCCTGACCACGATTGTGCTGCTTTTCCATCAAAAGATGAAGTTTGTTTAAGCCATAAAAAGAGGTTCCGTATTTTTGCCTGATAAAATCCCAGAGGTTTTAATAATCGTATTAATGCTATGCCACATTCGTGTTTAATGTGTTCGCTCATTGCTGGTTTTTGATTAAGAAATTATATTATTTTTACCAATAATTTTTCTGAAAAGAAAGTACAAAATTAGTCAAAAAATCGGTAAGACATTTCTTTAATTCACGCTTATGACACCATTTGTTTATCAATATTCGTCACCCGTTGGTTTACTTGAGATTTCGGGAAATGAAAACGGGATAGAATCTGTTTTATACGATTCACAAAGCAGTCATACGGTAACCATTGTTCAGGGCTTGCTTAAGGAATGTATTGAACAATTGAACGAATACTTTGCCGGCAAACGGAAAAATTTTGATCTGCCGCTGAATCCGCAGGGAACCGACTTCCAGAAAAGAGTATGGGCCGAACTGCAAAAAATACCTTACGGGAAAACGGCAAGCTATCTTGATATCGCACGCAACATAGGCGACGCCAACAGTACCCGGGCCGTAGGAAATGCCAATGGAAAAAACAAACTGAACATTCTTATTCCCTGTCACCGGGTGATTGGTATCAATGGCAGGCTTACCGGCTATGGCGGAGGCTTATGGCGCAAACAATGGCTGCTTGAACTGGAAATGGAAAACAGCCATATAGGATTGTTTGGAAATTAAGCCCGGTTAACATCTGATTCTTTCAGAAAATATGGGAAAATACGCTGAATAGGGTAAATCATTCCAGATATAATTCGTTTTATACTCCCGATGAAAAGTTTACCTTGCAGCCGTTCCGGTTTATCCTGCCGCCTTCAAAGAGGCTGTAAAATAAACTGTGTCAAAGGGAATAAATAATTAAATTTGACACAAGAAATGGGAAAATGTAAATTTGATTTTGAGGCCTACAAGCAGGAAGCGAAAGAGAGGCTTCGCCGGGGAGAACCAGCCGGAGGCAAAGAAGGCATATTTCAACCTTTGTTAAAACAGATGTTGGAAGAGCTACTGGAAGCAGAAATGGACGAGCACATGGATGAGCAACAGCGATCAGTTGGCAATCGTCGTAATGGTAAAATAGGAAAGAGGGTCAAAAGCATCGAAGGGGAATTCGAGTTAAACACACCCCGGGATCGTAATTCAGATTTTGATCCAAAGGTAGTACCCAAGCGGCAAATCATCATCAACGAAGAGTTGGAAAACAAAGTGCTACGATTGTATAGTAAAGGGGTAAGTACCCGGGATATCTGTGAGCACATTGAAGAGATGTATGGGTTTACGCTCTCGCCAACAACCTTGAGCAACATTACCGACCGTGTTATTCCATTAATCAGAGAATGGCAGCAACGCCCGTTACAAAGCGTGTATTGCTTTGTATGGATGGACGCTATACACTACAAGGTGAAAGAAGATGGCAAAGTGTCTTCCCGTGCAGTATACAATATACTTGGAGTAGATAATAAAGGAATAAAAGATTTGCTTGGGATGTATGTAGCCGAAAGCGAAGGCTCCCGGTTTTGGTTACAGTTGTTAAATGATCTTAAAGCCCGGGGTGTTGAAGACATGCTTATTGTCAGTATAGACAATCTGAAAGGATTTGCCGAAGCTATTGAATTGGTATTTCCTAAAGCGGAAATACAATCCTGCATTGTTCATCAGATTAGAAACACACTAAAGTATGTTGCTTCTAAAGACAGTAGAGAGTTTATGAAAGATCTAAAAACAGTTTACCAGGCTATTACTAAAGAAGAAGCAGAATATAACCTGGATGTGGTAGAAGCGAAATGGGGAAAGAAGTATACGCCGGTTTTTACCTCCTGGCGTAACAATTGGGAACATCTGAGTAATTACTTTAAGTACCCCGAACCTATTCGCAGAATTATGTATACTACCAATACGATAGAAGGTTTTCACAGGCAAATACGTAAAGTAACCAAAACCAAAGGAGCTTTTACCAGCGATATGGCATTACTAAAACTTATTTACCTTGCAACCCAGAATATTGTAGAAAAGTGGACGGCACCTCTGCCAAACTGGGGCATAGTAGCATCGCAGCTGGATATTATCTTTGCAGAAAGAGCCAGAATAAACATAAATACAATTTGATATGGGTTTTTTAAGGCATTTTACTCCAGAATTATTATCCATTAAAAAAAGCGCTACATTTGCACATAGCACTTTTAGGATAATTATTCCGTCGGTCGGGTTTATCCCTTCACTGGTTGCTCCTCAGCAGAGCCAGTGTCCGTTTATCCCGACAAACAAAAGTACTGAAAATTTTATGACACAGTTCGTTTTACACTCCCCCTTCAAACCTTTGTTGGCTATCCGAAAACGTTAGTTAGTGGCTCGAAAACATTAGCTAACGACATGAAAACCTTTGTTAGCGACCCTCCGGAGGCTTCTGGAGTGTTTTACACCTCATAAATTATGTTTTCAGGTAGGCTCTGGAAGATTTTCAGTGCTTAAATTATGTTTTACAGTAGTCACAGTAAGATTTACAGTACTCAATGGATGTTTTTCGGAGTATATTTTGACTTTTGAGGGCTTACAGGGCGTTTTACTATCCTTAAATTGTGTCTTACTACTCTTAAATTATGTTTTCGTGTAGCCTCAGTATATTTTACATCACCCCTCATCGTGTTTTTCATGGTTTAAATTTACTCCGGTATTTTCCACTTTATTGCGTTACCTGGTTACAATACAAATCACAGGTATTAAACCCAAATTATTCATTAGAAGCGAAGCGAGCTAATGAATTAGTTGGGTTTAACCCCGATTTAGAAAAACTTGAATGATAAAATGATAAATTTCCTTACCAATAAAAAAGATAAATTCTTAGTTTTTCTTAATCGTTTTGCCGTTACAAAAATGTCAATAATAGTTCATTACTATTGTATTTTTCTAATGATTGTTATTTGAAAAAAATCTAACGGCAAATCTGGGTTGAATTAAACGGGTGTTGCAATAAAATTACCCCTTTTGAATTTTAATGCCGAATAGCCATCTTGCAAAAAATAAGAATATTGAAATAGGTAAGGTGATTACTGAAAGAATACCAAACGACGATGAATTTTAAAGAAATAAAAATTATAGGTTTCGACGGTGACGATACGCTGTGGGTAAACGAACCTTTATACCAGGATATCGAAAAGAAACTATGCCAATTGTTGAAGGATTACCTGCCTGCAGGGCAAGTATCGGCCGAACTTTTCAAAACGGAAATGAGCAACCTTGAGCTATATGGCTATGGAGCCAAAGGATTTATGCTTTCGCAGATAGAAACAGCCATACGCATTTCAAAAAAACAAATACCCGCTTCGGTAATTGACCAGATCATTGATATGGGGAAGCAGTTGCTTTCCAATCCGGTGCAGTTGCTCGACGGCGTGGCAGAGGTTTTGAAGGAACTAAAGCAACGCTACAAACTTATTGTCGCTACCAAAGGCGATCTGCTCGACCAGCAGCGTAAACTAACCCAGTCGGGATTGATTGAGCACTTCCACCATATCGAAATAATGAGCGACAAGCAGGCCGAAAATTATATGCAATTGTTCACAAACATAGCGGTGGAACCGCAAAGTTTTTTGATGGTTGGAAATTCCATGAAGTCGGACATCCAGCCCATACTCCAGATGGGTGGAAACGCCGTTTATGTTCCGTTTCATACCACCTGGCAGCACGAAACAACGGACGAAGAACCGCAAACCGGCAACAATTATCTGAAAGTAAAAAGCATCAGCGAAATTTTACATTTCCTTTAAGCCGGCAAAGCGATTTACTGTCTGAATATATTATTTTTCCGGTTTTTATAGCGAATCTCGAATGGTAATTATGGATTTAGTTAAAAAAAATCGTCAACTAATTAAAAACCCGAGCAAGTTTCGGGAACAAATGGTGTCAAAACAACAGCTTTTCATTAAATAAATATAAAAAATTGAACCACTCCGGAAGTCAAAATAGTCAGCAATGCCGCACAAATGCTAAAACACCAGCACATACCAAAGTTATCATCTGTAGTTAATCAGTAGTGAAATTATGTGTTTCGGTATTTTAGTGGCGGCATTTTGATTTTCGGAGTAGTTCCAATGCTAATAAATAGTAAACTCATACCCTTGAAAAAATTTTATTTTTTTGTTTTTCTTCTGTTCGTCCAGACAACTTTTCTGTTCAGTTTTGCCCAGGCACAGAACGCCCGGCTTGGAGGTAAAATAGCCGATAAAAAAACAACGAACCTCATGGCAGGAGTGGATATCGTGCTGACCAATATTTCCGACAAGACGGATAAACATTTTGCCGTAAGCGATAACAATGGTGATTTTATGGTTACCGGACTTACATTGCAGAAAAGCTATGAATTGAAGGCAACGTTAATTGGCTATAGCGATATTCGCCGGACAGTATTCATCAAAACTAAGACAGAAAATATAGGATTGCTGATGATGAGCGAACAGGTAAAATCAATCAAAGGAATAGAAGTAACAGGCCAGATACCGGTAGCACAACAAAAGGGCGATACCACCGAACTAAATGCGAATGCTTTTAAAACCAATCCCGATGCCGTGGCCGAAGATCTGGTGAAGAAAATGCCAGGCATTACCGTGGAAAACGGAACGGTGAAAGCTCATGGCGAGGAGGTTAAAAAAGTTTATGTGGACGGGAAAACTTTTTTCGGCGACGATCCTACGGTAGCTATGAAAAATCTTCCGGCAGATATTATTGATAAGGTTCAAATATTTAACAAACTCAGCGACCAGTCCGAACTTACCGGTTTCGACGACGGACAATCGTCGAAAGCTTTAAATTTCATCACCAAAAAAGATCGCCGGAACGGAATGTTTGGTAAATTCTTTGCCGGACACAGCTACGACGACAAATATAATCTGGGTGGAAATTATAACTGGTTCAATGGCGACCGACGGATAACCATTCTTGGGTTGAGTAATAATGTGAATCAGCAGAATTTTGCAACCCAGGATTTTCTTGGAGCCATGAATGGTCCCCCACAGATAGGAATGGGTGGCGGAGGCCGGAACTCAAGAGGAGGCGCCGGAATGCCAGGTTTCATCGGGCAACAGAATGGTATCACTTCCAATAATTCCATTGGCATCAACTACAGTGATAACTGGGGGAAAAAGATAAATGTTTCGGGCAGCTATTTTTTCAACAGTAGTAAAAACAATACCAACCAGCTTTTAAACCGGCAATATCTGCTTTCGGCCGATTCCAGCCAGTATTATACCGAAAACAGTAAGTATCACAACAATAATTCTAACCACCGTTTCGACATGCGGATAGAATATGCCATTGATTCATCCAATACCATCATGTTTATGCCGCGACTGAACCTGCAGGATAACAGTTCATCAAACATCCTTTCCGGTTCAAATACTTTAGCCGGAGGTGAAATCCTAAACCAGTCGAATACGGTTACTACCACCAAATCTTTTGGATATAATTATGGAAGCGACCTGATGTATCGTCATAAATTCGGAAAAAAAGGACGTACTTTTTCCATTGGTCTCAGCGCTTCGGGCAATGAAAAGGATCCTAAAACCACTCAAAATGGAAGTACAATCATTGGCGGGGAAAACACTATCATTCATCAACGTTCCACCTCGGATAACAATGGAAGCACCGTTTCATCCAATCTTGTTTATACCGAACCTTCCTGAAAAACGGACTGATACAACTTAACTATAACATCTCATACAACTCCAATACCACAAATAAAAAAACCTACTCCATAGATTCCCTGACAGGAAGCGAAGTGCTGGATACTATGCTAACCAACAATTATCAAAACAATTATCTTACCCACCGCGGAGGAATAGGCTACCGGCTGAAAGGCGATAAATACAACCTTATTACCAACATCGGTTTCCAGGAAACAGCATTGGACGGCAAACAGGTTTTCCCGCTACATTCCACTGTCAACAAAACGTTTGACAATATTCTTCCTTCGTTAATTTTTAATTATAAATTTTCGCAGAAGAATAATTTACGGATAATGTACCGTACGTCTACCAATATTCCTTCGGTATCGCAACTGCAGGATGTGGTAGATAACAGCAACTTGTTGTTGCTTACCACAGGTAATCCTGAATTGAAGCAGGAATACAGCCATATGCTTATGGCCAACTATTCTTTTGCCAACGTCGAGAAATCAAGAAATTATTTTCTGTTTCTTTATGCCGGATACAAGCAGAACAACATAAGCGATGCTACCTACATCGCCACCCATGATACACTGATCGGAAATATAGCCCTGCAAAAAGGAGCCCAGCTTACGCGCCCCGTAAACCTGGATCATTCATGGAATCTCCGTTCAATGATGACCTACGGATTTCCTGTCAACTTTATTAAAAGCAGCCTGAATATAACCGGAGGCTTTACGTATACGCAATCGCCGGGGATTATCAATGGGAAATCGAATATTTCGAATGCCTATAATTATAATGGCGGATTGATACTTAGCAGCAACATCAGCCAGAATGTAGACTTTACACTTTCGTACAATGCAAATTATTACGAAGGGTTCAACTCGTTGCAAACGCAAAACAACAGTCATTACTGGAACCAATCGGCAGGTTGTCGTTTCAATTGGATTATCTGGAATGGTTTTTTTGTTCAGAATGATGTTACCGGACAATTTTACAACGGATTATCCGGCGGATATAATACCAATTATGTGCTTTGGAATGCAGGTGTAGGAAAGAAGTTTTTGAAAAATCAAAAAGGAGAACTCCGGCTTAGTGTTTATGATATACTTAATCAGAATACCAACGTAAGCCGTACCTATTCCGAAACGTATATTCAGGATACCAAAGTTAATACGCTGAAGCAATATTTTATGCTTACGTTTACCTTTAGTTTCAGCAAAGGAGCCGTTCCCGAAATGCGTCGCAACCATCATGGCGACAGGCCCGACCTGAGAGAAGGTCCTCCGCCTGGTAAAATGGATGGATCCTCTCCGCCACCACCACCTCCGATGGATGGAAGCGGGCCTCCGCCACAATAAAAAGGAATTGCCCTCTCAGCAAAGAAATTTTGCCGCCCGGCTGAAAACACTTTCAAATGCCTTGTCAACTAATGGAACCAGCGTCTGGTTGGTAACGGGAAATGGCGTTTCGTGGGTGTATTCGTATGGAAAATCGAACATTTCGGCATTTCCGTCAAGGGTATAAAAGTATCTTTGGCAGGAACTACTTTATCGTTTTTAAGCGTAATAGGTTGATATTCGTTTTCGCATTTCCCGGAAACGTTGATCGCGGAAACGTTGGTGGTTTTTAAAATCAATCATAGAATGAAAGCTATAATCCTAAGGAATTAGATTTCAAGTAATCGGATAAAGGCCTGTTGTGTTCCATTTCCTGGTCGATATCGTGCATGTAAAACTTGTAGATGCCATCGAAAGCCTTTTTATCCATGATAAGCTTGGAAATACCATTCATAGCACTGAAGACCGAACCTCCGCAAAACATAAACAGCCTTGTTTCTGAAAATAACCCGTCAGGATTTGCCAGCATAATAATTTCGGAAAGGAAAGCCCCAATGGAGTAGGCAAAGATATCGGTTTGACCATCCTTTTCAAATAAAGGATGCCCGCCATTATGTATTTGCCCGACCAAACGTATAATATCGTAAGCACTCTGCCTGCCGGACGTAAAAAATCGCAGGGGATCGTCCGAAAGTCTTTCACTTAATGCAACATTTACAAAAGAGGCGGAATCAGCCGTCGGCTGGTTTTTTTTGCGATAGTTAAGCAAGGGAAGCATCGCCCTGGGATTAGCCCAGTCGAGCGGCGAACGGTTGATATGAAAGGCTATCGGAAAAAGAATGACCGGCCTGCCGGTATGTTCGGCAAGATAATAAGCCCAGGGAAGATATTTGAGCCAGCTTCGTTCATTCAATCCATGCAGCAAAAGTATGGGATGATTATATTTTTCCTGGTTTCCCTTTACGAACACCGGATAGGTGAAACGATAGTTTTCGCTTATTTTGTTGTCGGGCGAGGGATAATAAATGGGAATGGCCGCCTTGTTATCCGAAATATCCGAAGATGAAAAACCATCCGAAGAGGAAAATTCCTGCATCCGGATGCTGATATCCGAAAAAGGGATGTTAATCCGGTTCGCCTCAAGGTTGAAAAGCGATTTCAATCTGGTGTACATTTCTGTGAAAAGCATTGATAATTGAAGTTTAAAAATGCAAAGAAAATACAGACTTTTTCCCCTCACAATTAAAAGGGATACCACCGGAAGTAATGGGACGAAAAGGAAAATAATGGGACGAAAAAGGGAATAACGGGATAAAAACCATCCGGACGAAAGTATAGCATTACCATAAAAAGTAGATGGTTTGGGATAAAAAATGTATTTTTGTCCATCAGAAAACAAAGTAAATCATGTTCGATATTCATCAGCCCATACCCGCATATCTTCTTGCCAAAAGCAATATCGTTCGGCTAATTATATTTACAGCCGCTTTTGCCTTGTTGTTTATTAATATTTATGCGCCTTTCGATTTGCAATCGTGGTATAAAGTTACCAAGTGGCAATTGCTGGTATATTCAAGCCTGGTAACATTACCGGAGTGCTGGTAGTGGTGGTGAGCCGCATCATCATGTATCATTTGTCGCACAAGGTTCAGTTGCAACTTTGGCATTATCTGGTCTGGATTTTTGCCGAAGTGTTGTCAATGGCTCTTTTTTATGTGTTGTTCGAAAATATCTTTTTGAACGATCCGCGCTCGTTGCCCGAGTGTTTTAAAATAACGGTTCAAAACACGGCGCTTATCCTGTTGCTCCCTTATTCGGCAAGCTGGCTTTATTTCTCATGGAAGGAAAAAAAACAAAAAATTGATGACCTGACTCATGAACAAAGCACTCCCGACACTTCCAAAAACATGATCCCTTTTCATGATGAAAAAGGCATACTACGCTTTTCTTTAAAATCCAACGATTTGCTTTATCTTGAATCGGCAGATAACTACGTTGCCATTTATTATCTGAATAAAGGAAAAGTATTACATTTCCTGTTGCGTAACACGTTGAAAACAATGGAGGAATTTTTTAAAGGAAATCCGGTAATTGTCCGTTGCCATCGTTCCTACATCATTAATTTTGAAAAAGCCAAACTTTTGCGCAAGGAAAAGGACGGTTTACTCCTTGAACTGGATGCTCCCGAACTTATTGATATTCCTGTATCCAAATCATACGTGGACAAAGTGATGGAAACCTTTTCGCGATTCTGTTCCAACACAGATTGAAGGTGGGAGAAGCAATATTCAAATTTCATCGTTTTGGTGGACCAACCCACCGTTTCAGTGAAAATTCCACCGTTTTGGTGGACCAACCCACCGTTTCAGTGAAAATTTCACCATTTTGGTGGATCAACCCACCGTTTTGGTGGATTAACCCACCGTTTCAGTGAAAATTCCACCGTTTTGGTGGATTAACTCACCATTTTAGTGGATTTATTCACTGTTTTGGTGGATTTACACATTATTTTGGTGAATTATTCTGTTGAAATGATCGATTTCGTGGTGGAGATGGAGAAATTCATCAGAAAATTGCGGATGCCGGAAAAATGAATAAAACCTCACTTTTGCAACGGTTTCAGAAATATTTTGTAGGTTTGTTTTTTTTAACGTTTCGGATGAAAAAGATACCGTTGGCTAATCGTCGTTTGCATTGGGGGCTCACCATTTACGGAAAAAGCCTTCTGTTTTTTATACTGATATTTTTGTTTCTTTTATTTGTTAAAACGATACATCCTTTTTTGTCGAAAAATGCCCCGATAAAAGCCGATATTTTAATCGTAGAAGGCTATTTGCCCGATTATGCCATGAAAGATGTGTTGAAAGAATATCGGCATGGGCACTACAAATGATTATTGTATCGGGCAATCCGGTAGATTTTGGTTTTTATTACAGCCGCTTTGGGTCAACTGCCGATGCCGGGCGTGTTACGTTAATAAAATTGGGATTGGATAGTACAAAAGTGGTAGCCGCACCCGCACCATACGAGCAACGCGACCGCACCCATGCCGGAGCCATTGCAGCAAAGCATTATATCGACTCTTTAAAAATTCCATACCGCACAATTAATCTTTATTCGTTTGGCTGCCATGCCAGGCGAAGCTGGATGTTGTTTCAACATACTTTTGGCAAACAATACCAGGTTGGAGTCATACGGACGAATAAAAATTCATACCGGCCCGAACGATGGTGGAAGTACAGCGATGGCGTAAGGGAAGTGGTGGATGAATCGGTGGCTTATATTTATGCACGGTTCTTTTTCAGTTATAAATAAAAAAAGCCATCCTTTTGGAATGGCTTATATTGTTTGAATGAATTCGAATTTAGTCTTTTACAGCCTCTACAATAGCTTGGAAAGCTACTGGGTTATTCATTGCAAGATCTGCTAAAACCTTACGGTCGAGTTTAATATTCTTTTCATTTAGTTTACCAATGAAAACAGAATACGACATTCCGAATTGACGAACACCGGCGTTGATGCGGGTAATCCATAATCCACGGAAGGTACGTTTCTTAGCTCTACGGTCACGGTATGCATACTGTTGTCCTTTTTCGTATGCATTTTTAGCTACCGTCCATACATTTTTTCTTCTCCCGAACTGTCCTTTGACCTGTTTCAGGAGTTTTTTTCTTCTTTGTCGCGAGGCGACTGCATTTACACTTCTTGGCATTTTTTTACATTTTTGTTACTTCAGCGACCCCTTTTCGGGATACTTTCCGGCTGAAAGCAAGATTAATAATTTATTATTTACTTTGCAAGCAATTGTCTTACGGTATTCATATCTGCTTTATCGACAATAGCGGAGTACGTTAAGTTACGTTTCCGTTTGATTGTTTTTTTTAGTCAGAATATGACTTTTGTAAGCATGCTTTCTTTTGACTTTACCTGTGCCGGTAAAGGAGAACCTTTTTTTGGCAGCAGATTTCGACTTCATTTTAGGCATTACAAAAATTTATTTGGTTTATATTAAATTAGTAAAAAACTATTTTTTTGGAGTTAATATCATGATCATGCGTTTACCCTCAAGTTTGGGCAGGCTTTCCACTTTACCAAAATCAGCCAGATCCTGGGCAAATTTCAGTAAAAGAATTTCACCTTTTTCCTTATATACGATGGACCGTCCTTTAAAAAAAACTTCAACTTTAACTTTGGCTCCCTCCTGCAGAAAATTTTGTGCATGACGCAGTTTAAAATTAAAATCATGGTCGTCGGTATTCGGTCCCAGCCGTATTTCCTTGACAATAATTTTGGCAGATTTTGCCTTTATTTCCTTTTGCTTACGTTTTTGTTCATAAAGGAATTTTTTATAATCAATTACTTTACAAACGGGAGGATTTGCACTGGGTGAAATCTCAACCAAGTCGAGTTCGAGATTATGTGCAATCTCCAACGCTTCCTTGATGTTGTAAATTCCAGGTTCTATATTTTCACCTACAACCCGTACAACCGGCCATTTTATTTTTTCATTAATACAATGAAGATCTTCTTTTTTTTGAGGACCCCTGTGATATGTTTTAGGGGTATAAACTGTTGTTGCTATTATTTAATCTCCTTCCTTTTAGTTCATAATATATTTATCCCGAAGAAATTATTCTTCGAGTAATTTCTTAATTTCGTCATTTATGGTTGCAGCAAACGCTTCAACACTGCACGTTCCCTGGCCGCCTTCGCTTTGTTTACGAACAGAAACTGTATTTTCGGCTTCTTCTTTTTCACCTACAATAAGCATATAGGGAATTTTCTGTAATTCGGCATCGCGAATTTTTTTTACCGGTCTTTTCGTTACGTTCGTCAATTTGGGCGCGAATATCGTAATTATTCAGCAAATCTAAAACTTTTTTTGCATAATCGTGATATTTTTCACTGATTGGTAGTATAATAGCTTGTTCGGGAGTGAGCCAGAGGGGAAACTTACCGGCGCAATGTTCCAGAAGGACAGCTACAAGCGTTCCATGGAGCCAAATGGTGCGCGGTGTATCATTACCGGACGGTGTTTTTGATTATCGCTTCCGGTATATTCCAATTCAAAGCGTTCGGGCAGGTTATAGTCAACCTGTATCGTACCAAGCTGCCATTTACGACCAAGGGCATCTTTTACCATGAAGTCCATTTTAGGTCCATAAAAAGCGGCTTCCCCCGTATTCGATAACCACATTTTGAAGTTCTTGTTCTTTTGCAACTTCCAGGATGGCGCTTTCCGCTTTTTCCCAGTTTTCGTCGGAGCCAATATATTTTTCCCGGTTGTTGGGATCGCGAAGGGAAATCTGGGTGGTAAATTCCTTAAAATCGAGTGCACGAAAGATATGTTTCACGATATTGAGCACGCCTATGAATTCATCTTTCACCTGGTCGGGACGGCAAAAAATATGAGCATCGTCCTGCGTAAACCCTCTTACACGAGTCAATCCCGTGTAATTCGCCGCTCTTGTTCGTAGCGATATACCGTTCCAAATTCGGCTATACGAACCGGAAGGTCTTTATATGAGCGCGGTTTCCAGCTGTATATTTCGCAATGGTGGGGGACAATTCATTGGTTTAAGCATAAATTGTTCACCTTCCACAGGAGTAGAAATAGGCTGAAACGAATCTTTGCCATATTTTGCGTAGTGTCCTGAAGTAATGTATAACTCTTTATTTGCGATATGCGGAGACATCACTTGCACATAGCCTGCCTTTTTCTGATCTTTTTTCAGAAAAGCTTCGAGACGTTCGCGAAGGGCTGTTCCTTAGGAAGCCAAAGCGGAAGTCCAAGACCGACTTTTGGAGAAAAAGTGAATAATTCCAGTTCTTTACCTAATTTGCGGTGATCTCGTTTCTTAGCTTCTTCAAGTAGTACAAGATATTCAGATAATTCCTTTTGTTTCGGAAAGGAAATTCCGTAAATGCGGGTCATTTGCTTGCGTTTTTTCGTCACCTCTCCAGTAAGCTCCGGCAATATTGAGCAATTTAACAGCTTTTATCGGGCTGGTATCCGGATGTGGGGTCCGCGGCATAAATCAACAAAATTTCCCGATTCATAAAAGGTTATTTGTCCGTCGGTTAAATCGTTAAGCAATTCCAGTTTATACTCGTCGCCTTTATTGGTAAAATAACTGATTGCTTCGGTCTTTGAAACTTCCTTACGGATAAACGATTGTTTTTTGACGTGCAAGTTCCAGTATTTTTTCTTCAATTTTAGGCAAATCGTCGGCAGAAATAGTTTGTTCGCCAAGGTCGATATCGTAATAAAAACCATTATCAATATGAGGTCCTATACCAAATTTCACCCCGGGATAGAAATATTCTATCGCTTCTGCCATAAGATGAGCAGAGGAATGCCACATGGTGGCTTTTCCTTCATCGTCGTTCCAAGTCAGGAGTTTAAGTAGGGCATCGTGATGGATAGGGCGGGTTGCGTCCCATAGTTCTCCGTTTACTTTTGCCGAAAGTACGTTACGGGCAAGCCCTTCGCTGATACTCTTAGCAATATCGAGTGGCGTAATTCCGCTTTCGTATTGGCGTATCGAATTGTCTGGTAATGTAATATTTATCATTTCTGAATTAAAAGAAAAAAGTGCGTGCAAAGATAGTAAACAAATATGGAAGAGTAAAGGTTTAATGTATTATTTCAATGAAATAACCAAAAATTAGTTTGCCAGGGATCTTTCATGATTGGTAATTTCATTGACTAATGTGGTAATGGCAAGAATTTTTCCACCTGGTTCCCTGATGGTAGTGAGAAACCATTCGCAGGTGATGGTGAGCCCGTTCTTGGTGCGGTTTTTAATGATACCGTGAAGCGGTTCTTCGCCGGAAATTATTCGTTCCCAGATAGAATCGAATTCCGAAAGGACATCGTTGAGTATGATTTTATCGAATATTTTTTCACGGAGAGCTTCGGTTTTGGAATAACCAAAAATTTTTGAAGCCACCGGATTCCAGTCTATTACTTCTTTATTTAAATCCCATTCGATATACCCTATAGGCATTAGCTTGACGTGTTGCGACAGTTTTTGCTCGGTTTTTTTTCAGGGCTTGTAAGGCAAGGTGCTGTTCGGTAATATCCCGGTCAATACCACGGTATCCCATCAGGTTTCCGTCAGTGTCAAAAAACGGAACGCCGGAAGTTTCCATAAAGACAAGTTTCCCGTTTTTATGCACAAGTGTGTTAAACAAGTTTTTAAACGAAATGCTTGCTTCTGCTACATTATTGAAATACTGCTGAATGTATGTTTTTTCTTCAGGAACTATGAGATCGAAAGGTGTTTTGCCAAGAATTTCCTGCGGATAATATCCTAATATTTCTTCAATATTCGAGCTGGAAAAAGTATACAATCCATTTTTGTCTATTTCCCAGATCCAATCGCTGGTATTTTCGACCAAAGCCTGATATTGAAGATAATATCGAGTTAATTTTTCTTCCGTTTTTTTTCGCAAGCGAATTTCCCGTTTTAATAAAAGGTTTGTTTTTCTCAGATCATCGATACGCTCTTTTACTATTTTTTCGAGGGATAATTTATAATTTTTAATGTCGGCAGAATTGAATTTGCGCTGTGTAATATCCTCAACAATACCTTCATAATATATTATTTTACCCTTAGCGTTGCGTACCGCCCTTGCAAATTCTGAGACATGAACCATTGTATGATTTTTGCGCAACCACACCGATTCAAAGCCGGTTACCTCGCCTTCGTTTTCAATACGTTCTTTTAACTTTAAACGATCAGCCTGATCTTGAAAATAACTTTCTCTATATTTCTGTTTTTCAATTCATCAAATGATGAAAAGCCCAGCATGGAAACTAAAAACGGATTGGCCATTAAAATTTTACCATCGGCAGAAATCCGATAAATACCCACAGGCAATCTGTGGAAAATAGAATCTGGTGAAATAAAATCCTCCGGCATTTTAAACCTTATTGAAAGCTATGGCTTATTCAATTACTATCCGGGACGAAATTACAAATTTTAATTTACAAATTACCAATTTTAATTTTCGATAACTTTGAATTCTGTGCGACGGTTAGCAGAACGGCCCTGTTCATTATCATTGGAGGCTATAGGAAGGGTTTTGCCAAAACCTTTATAAGCCAATCTGCTATCGGGAATTCCGGATGAAATAAGATAATCGTAAACCGATTTTGCCCTGTTTTGCGAAAGTTGCAGATTGTAGCTATCACTTCCGACATTATCGGTATGTCCATCTATTTCAATTTTCATATTTTTGTTGTCTGCCAATAATTTAGAAAGTTTATCAAGTTCAATTTTCGATTCCGGTTTCAGGAGGTAGCTGTCGGTATCAAAAAAAATATTTTTCAGGATAACCGTTTCGCCTAAGGCAATTGGTTGAAGTGGAATGTCTTTGACTTGAGGTTGGCAATTGGAAGCATCCGACAGGAAGGCAAATGTTTCGGAATAAAACAAATAGCCTTTTTTTGAAACATTCAATGCATAGTTTTTGCCCGCAGGCAGGCATACCAGGAATAAACCGGTTTCGGATTCGGAAAAGGATTCTATGATCGTTTTTCCACTCGATAAGTCAATAAGTTCAAACCGGGCTTGCAACGGATGAAAAGTTTTGCTGTCGAAGACTTTTCCTTTAAAATAGGTAACCATGGCTGGTCGGGCTTCGCGATAAAGTTCAAAGCGATAGATGTCGTAACGCCCTTTACCTCCGTTTTTATCCGAAGAGGCATAAGCATAATTACCGGCAGCATTCACAATAAGATTGATTTCATTGCCTGCCGTATTGATGGGGTAGCCAAGATTTACTGGCGTTTGCCAATGGCCAAGACTATCCTTTCGTGATACAAATATATCCATTCCGCCCATACCGGTATGTCCTCTGGACGAAAAATAAAGCGTTTGATTATCCGGATGAATAAATGGCGACATTTTCATCTTCGGGAGTATTGATCACATTGCCGAGGTTTACAGCTTTTCCCCAACTTCCGTCGGATTGCCGTTGGCTCATCCAAAGGTCTGAGTTTCCAAATCCACCTGCCCGATTGCTTGCAAAATACAAAGTATTGCCATCCGAGGAAACCGAAGGCTGCGATTCCCACCTAGAGGAATTTACATTCGGACCAAGATTAACAGGGGTGCTCCAACGATCACCCTGACGGTTGGCCATGTAAATGTCGCAACTTCCGTAGCCTCCCTCGTTGTAGCACGAAGTGAAGTAAATATATTGTCCGTCGGGCGAAAGACAGGCGGCGCCTTCACCTTCGCTATTTTCCGAAAGGGAGATTTTTTTTGGTTTGGTCCAAAAGCTACCTTTGTTTTCGGTAAGGCATAAATCCTCGCCTGTAATTTTGTCCGGATTTTTCGGTTGGTATTTTCTAACCGTAAGCAACATGGTTTGTTCGTCGGCAGTGATGGCACTAATATATTCGTCGGCTGGCGAATTGACGCTATCATTTAAGTTAACCGGTTTAAATGGTACCGGGTTAGCTACGGCTTTAATAGCAAAATTACAATCCTTGAGCCTTTTTTCGGAAATTGTTTTGTTTTCAGGATTTAACCCATTATATTTTAAATATCTGTTATAATGAATTTTGGCTCGACCATAATCGCCTGTTAAAAATTCCATCTGGGCAAGTTTAAAATAAACGGACGGATAAAATTCAGGAGCAAGTTCGGTAGCACGACGGTAATTGCTAATCGCCAGGGTTGCATTTTCAGCCTTTAAGCCAGTTGTTTCGGAATAAAGCTCGCCGAGCATAATATAGGCTTCTATAAAGCGAGGATCGGCCTTGAGCGCATTTTTTAATTCTTTTTCAGCCGAAGGATAATCAGATGATTTTAAGTGTTTTTCTGCATCTTTATAAAATCCGGCAGCTTGCTTGGAGGTAGTGGTTAATTTTACATCTTTCTGTGCAAAGCCGTTGAAAGTTAAAATCAAAAAAACGAAAGCGATGAATTGCCGGAAGTTCATTGTTGTAAATGATGGTACAATTAGAATGGTAAAAATACTTATTTATTGAAAATAACGGCAAGGCGTAAAGAGAATTGTATAAAGAGATAAACGGAGCTAAAAATAGCCGAAGATATCAATCGTCAGGAATTTTCAGATATACTTTTAAGGTATACGCATGTATTTGTGAATTTGCAGGGAGATATTCCAGTGGGGGTGTTCCTTTACAAAATCAACAATAAGAGGCATAATCTGGTTGCGTCGGCTCCATTCGGGCTGAAGGCAAAGAAAACATTCGGGCGAAACCTGGGCTGCATTTTTTTCGGCCCATTCAAAATCGGTTTCGTCATAAATAATGACTTTCAGCTCATCGGCTTTAAGAAAAATTTCAGGTAGCGGAGGATTTTGTTTTTTTGGCGAAAGGCAAATCCAATCCCAGGAACCACTGAGAGGATGAAAACCAGAGGTTTCGAGATAAGTTTTTATTTTATGTTTTTTCAGTTGGTTACAAAAGTAATCGAGATTATATAGCAGTGGTTCGCCACCGGTAACAACTACCCGCTTTGGCAGGGCAAAGAGCAATATGTTCCACTATTTCGTCGGCAGAAGTGAGTTGGTGAATTTCAGCATTCCACGATTCTTTGACGTCGCACCAGTAGCAACCTACGTCGCAACCGCCAATTCTCACAAAATAAGCAGGCTTTCCGGCATGAAACCCTTCACCTTGTATGGTATAAAATTCTTCCATCAGGGGAAGTTGTTTGCCGGTATCTAAAAGTTTATTGTTCAATTTTTGAAGAAATTAAATTTCTGATTTATCAGAAATCAAAACCCGATTTTAAAACATCAAATTAAAATATTTCCTTTTTAGCAGCCTTCAGGGTATTTTTAAGCAAGGAAACAATCGTCATCAACCCGACGCCTCCGGGAACCGGAGTGATATAGCTGCATTTAGGAGCAACTTCGTCAAATTTTACATCGCCAATCAGTTTGTAACCCGACTTGGTTTCCGTAGAAGGAATGCGGTGCATACCCACATCGATCACCACTGCATCTTGTTTTACCATGTCGGCAGTAACGAATTCTTGTTGGCCAATGGCGGCAATCAGGATATCGGCCTGGAGGCAAATTTCTTTCAGATTTTCGGTTTTGCTGTGGCAGAGGGTAACGGTGCAATTACCAGGATAGCCTTTGCGGCTCATCAGTATACTCATTGGTGTGCCTACGATATTGCTTCTTCCTAAAATTACACAGTGTTTTCCTTCCGTTTCGATGTTGTAACGTTCTATCAGTTGCATGATGCCATAAGGAGTTGCCGACAGGTATGAAGGAAGGTTTAAAACCATTCTGCCAATATTTATCGGATGAAAGCCATCCACATCTTTGGCAGGATTTATCCTCTGGATAATTTTATCGACCGGAATATGTTTGGGGAGTGGCAGTTGAACGATGAACCCGTCCACATCTTCGTCATTATTCAAAAAATCAATAGTTTCAAGTAATTTGATTTCCGAAACCGTTTCGTCAAAGCGATAAACCGAAGAGATAATTCCTACTTCATGACAAGCTTTTTCCTTGCTGGCAATATACGTTTGGACTTGGAGGATCTTCGCCAACGAGAATGGCAGCCAGATGAGGTGATTTTTCGCCACGATCAATCATTTCGGCTACTTCTTTTGCGATTTCATGTTTTATTTCGGCTGCGATTTTCTTACCATCAATGAGTTTCATGTATTATTGATTTTTTAATTTATTGGTCAAATAGCCTGTATCCATAAAATATCACCTTAGGGTTGTTTATACATTGTCCTATGGATATTTATGAGTTTATTTTCTTTTAGCGTTTCGCATCATTTTCATCATGTTGCGCGGGCCGCCGCCGGCAACCATCTTCATCATTTTTCTTGTTTCGTCAAATTGTTTAAGCAAACGATTCACGTCCTGAATATCTGTTCCGCTACCAAGGGCAATACGTTTTCGGCGGGTGCCATTGATAACCGCTGGATTTTCGCGTTCGTATGGAGTCATCGAAAAAATAATAGCTTCAATTCCTTTAAAGGAGTTATCATCAATTTCCACATCTTTCAATGCTTTGCCCATGCCTGGGATCATGCCCATGAGGTCTTTGACGTTACCCATTTTCTTTATCTGTTTTATCTGGCTGATAAAGTCGTTGAAGTTGAATTGATCTTTGGCAATTTTACGTTGGAGTTTCCGTGATTCTTCTTCATCAAATTGTTCCTGGGCTTTTTTCCACCAAAGAAACGATGTCGCCCATGCCTAAGATACGATCTGCCATACGGTTTGGATGGAACACATCGAGAGCATCCATTTTTTCGCCAATACCAACAAATTTGATCGGTTTGCTAACCACTGCTCTCACGGTAAGTGCAGCACCACCACGGGTATCGCCGTCGAGTTTGGTAAGTACTACTCCGTCGTAATCCAAACGGTCGTTGAACGTTTTAGCAGTGTTTACGGCATCCTGGCCGGTCATGGAATCTACCACAAATAAAGTTTCCTGCGGATTAACCGCCTTTTTTATGGCGGCGATCTCATTCATCATTTCTTCGTCGATAGCCAAACGTCCGGCAGTATCAATGATGACTACATTCCAGCCTTTATCTTTAGCAAAATTGATGGCGTTTTTGGCAATTTTTACCGGTTCTTTACTGCCATCTTCGGTATAAACTTCCACACCCACCTGTTGGCCCAACACTTTTAATTGCTCGATAGCGGCGGGACGATAAACGTCGCCGGCAACCAGCAACGGATTTTTTCCTTTTTTGGTTTTCAGATAATGGGCAAGCTTGGCAGTAAAAGTAGTTTTACCCGAACCTTGCAGCCCTGCAATAAGGATTATTGCTGGAGAACCCTTTAGGTCGAGGTCTGTTTTTTTCTCCCCCCATCAGCTCGGTAAGCTTATCGTGGACGATTTTTACCATCAACTGTCCGGGCGAAATGGATGTAAGCACATTTTGTCCGAGGGCGGTTTCTTTAACTTCTTCCGTAAATTGTTTGGCTATTTTATAACTGACATCGGCATCCAAAAGGGCTTTACGCACATCTTTCAGGGTTTCGGCTACATTGATTTCGGTAATGTGTCCGTGTCCTTTCAGCAATTTAAATGCCCGGTCAAGTTTATCGCTCAGATTTTCAAACATAGTATTATTATGATTTTCGTTTGGTTTGCAAAAGTAATCATTTTGCCAATAACCGGAACCTGCCATTCAAAGGCTTTGCCGGAAGAAATTATTTTAAGAACTTCCAGCGCCTTCAAAAATGTGGGATCGGTTTTCAGATAAATGGGATAAAAACCTTTGTCGTCGAACAGATTGCGGCTAATAAGTGATTTCAGCAGGTTTTTAATTTTTTCATCAGTATCATTTTTAGCTACTGACGTTTTTTTGACACCTTTTTTAACGGCAAATGATTCAAACTGGGAATAGATAGCTGGTGAAATCCGGAAGTTTTTATCAAACACTTCAAAAGATTTATATTTTGTAAGTTCGCTCCGGTTGCGGTCGGTATAATCAAAAGCAAATTGATAAATGAGTCCTTTGTTCATCAGTGCACTATAATACGAATTGCGGTCATTTTTTCGAGCGAAACATATACATCGGGCATAATACCGCCACCGCCATACACCGTTTTGCCTTTTGGTGTTTTATATTTGAGCGATTTGTCGAGTTTTACACTGTCGGCATTTGTCATTTCACCATCGAGATAGCGTTGATACGATTCGTTATAATATTGTTCCAGTCCGTCTTTATATGGTTTTTGAATGCAACGTCCGGTAGGCGTATGGTAGCGGGCAATGGTAAGCCTAACAGCAGAACCGTCGGACAAATCGAGTTGCTCCTGAACCAAACCTTTTCCAAAGGAGCGACGTCCGATGATAGTACCGCGGTCGTTGTCCTGAATAGCGCCGGCAAGAATTTCGCTTGCCGAAGCCGAGCCTTCGTCGATGAGTATAGCCAAAGCTCCGTTTTCAAACATTCCTTTTTCAGTAGCATATGCATTTTCGCGGGGATGACGTTGTCCTTCGGTATAAACAATCAGCTTTTTATCCGGCAAAAATTCATCAGCCAGTTTGATGGCTTGCATCTAAATATCCACCGGAATTACCTCGCAAATCGAGAATGAGTTTTTTCATTCCCTGCGATTTAAGCTGATTAAGTGCTTTTTCAAACTCGCTGTAAGTAGTAGCCGAAAATTTGCTAAGTTTGATGTATCCTACGGTAGGTTTGGCATATACGCCACATCGATGCTCCAGGTTGGGATTACGTCGCGGGTGATGGTAAAATCAATTAATCCGGCAACGTTGCGACGTAAATGCTAACTTTAACCTTGGTACTTCTTTTTCCCTTGAGGCGCTTCATTACTTCCTTGTCGGAAATTTTGATCCCGGCAACTTTTTTTCCATCTATTTTTATGATACGGTCGCCGCCAAGGATGCCCAGCTTTTTCGGATGGACCTACCGGGAACTGTATTTACTACATAAATGGTATCTTTTTCCATACGGAACTGCACACCTATGCCTTCAAAATTGCCAAGCAAAGGATCGTTGGCTTCTTTAAAATCGGCAGCACTGATGTATTGCGAATGTGGATCGAGGCTTTGAAGCATGCCTTCAATGGCAGCTTCTTCCAGTTTTTCTCCGCCAACAGTATCTACGTAATCCTGCTTCACATAATTGATTACATCGTTGATCTTATCATGTTGCCTGGTTCCGGGCGACAACTTCTGCCCAATGAAAATACCGGCAACAAGTACCAATGCAATGATTATTGGAAGATAAACGGCTAATCTGTTATTTTTTTGTTCCATCATTTGTTATTTGTCAAAAAAATCAACAATGTTAACGTTAATTATTCATTAATCTTATCTCTTTTCGTAACTAAAGTTTGGAGCAGCTGAATTCTTAGTTTGCTTTCCATTTGTCTGTAATGTTCTTTTGATTTTACAATTAAATATTTTATGAATCCCGAATCGCTTTGCTCGACTTTATAAACCTTAACTTACTTAAAAACAAATCTTCCACGACCCCACCCCAGCCCTCCCCTCGCGAGGGGAGGGAGCTATACTCCTAAAAATTAGGAGGATGCCTGAAGGGTAGGGTCAGAAGAGTAATAAGCTTTTAATGTTAATAACTACTGTTATTATTCATGTTTAGGTACTTCAAGTACTTTAGCTCAATTTGCCTATCCCGATGAAGAATTGCTATGTCGTTTCTCCTTAGCGATTCTATATCGGTATTTCGCTCAGCTTTATGAATCCCGAATCGCTTCGCTCGGGACTTCGCTATGCTCAGCCTTATAAACTTTACAAACTTTACAAACCTTATGAACTTTATAAACCTTACAAACTTTAATTCCTAATCAGTTACCACTAATTTTTTCTGACCTTTTTTAAATAGTCTGTTCGATTTTCTTCTTTTGAGTCTGACTTTCATTCCAAAAGCAATAAAATACATTGCCGGAACAAACACCAGGGTAAGGAAAGTAGCAAAACTTAGCCCGAAAATAATAGTCCAGCAAAGCGGGCTCCAGAAGGCAACATTATCGCCACCGAAATAAATCTGGGGATTGAGCTTGGTAAACATGGTAACAAAATTGATGTTGAAGCCCACGGCAAGCGGAACCAAACCAGAGATACAAGCCATGGCTGTCAGAATAACCGGAGTAATACGGGTTTTCCCGGCTTCTATAATGGCTTCTCTTGTTTTCATTCCTTTAGCTTTTAACACATCGGTAAACTCAACCAACAGAATTCCATTACGAACAACGATACCCGCCAGAGCTACAATTCCCATTCCGGTCATAATAATGGTAATGTTCATATCAAAAATTACAATTCCAAAAAGAACGCCGATAATGCTGAAAATAACTTCGCTCAAATAATAAATGCTTTACTGATGGAATTGAACTGGCTTATCAGGATAAAGAAAATCAAACCAATGGCAATCATCATGGCTTTTCCAAGGAAGCTGGTCGTTTCATCCTGTTTTTCCTGTTCACCTCCCGAAAAGGAGATTTGCACACTATCGTCCTTTTTAAAATTTTTGGTTATCCTTTTAATATTGGCAACCACTTCGTTGGCAGTATAGCCCGAAAGTACTTCGGATGAAAGAGTAATCATCCGCTTCATATCCTTACGGTTAATACCACCATAGGTATTTGAATAATCTATCCTGGCAACCGACGAAAGCGGAATCTGGCGAAGGGTGCCGGTATTCATATCCCGGTAAGTAATTTTAAGATCGAGCAGACGATTGATGTTTTCGCGCTGCTCTTTGACATAGCGGATATTGATTTCGTACTCATCTTCATTTTCTTTATATTTCGAAACTTCTTTTCCGAAAACAGCCGCACGCACCTCCAAGGCGATTTGCCCGGTGGATATGCCTTCGCGGTTAGCACGCTCGCGGTCAATATCAATAACGATTTCAGGCTTATTGAGTTCAAAATCCGATTTCAGGCGTTCCACACCAGGTATTTGCAGCGAATCGAGATATTTTTTATATCGGTTGGCATCATTAACAAGTATGGGCAAATTTTCACCTGAGATTTCAATATTGATGGGTTTCCCGGTAGGAGGACCATTCTTTTCTTTTTCAACAATAATTTCGGCTCCGGGTATGCCTTTAACGGCTTCGCGGACCTTGTCCATAATCGGATTGGTCTTTATGCCATGACGATATTTGTGTTCAACAAAGTTTACTGTTACCTTTCCAAGATTGGACTGAGCCTGATTTCCACTAAAAGTATTGGAACTGGCACCTACCGAAACATTCGAAATTACAGATTCGACCACAGGGTTATTTTTGCCAAGCACTCCAAAAACCTTCTTTTCAACTATGCTGGTAATGGAATCGGTAACCTTTTGATCGGTTCCGACGGGCATTTTTATGTAAACAAAAAACTCGTTGGGCTGGTTATCGGGGAAGAAAAGTACTTTGGGTGATTTAATCCCTACAAGAATAAAGGAAAAGAAAAATAAACCGATGATACTCCAAAGCAAATGATAAGGACGGCGACCACGCATGAAATAACGAAGTGTTTTTTCGTAGCCTCGCATAATACTTGGCCAGAGCTTAGTCTGAAAGTTATAAATAGTCCGGCGCAGAATGTAATAATAGAACAGGATAAGCAACAATACGAATATCATAAGGTTACCCATGCCAACCCATCCCAACAAATAGAATATCAGTGCAGAAGCAATAAATATTACCATTTTGGTCAGAATTTGTTTACGTTCCACTTTCAGGTTTACATTTTCGTATTCGTGTTTCATAAACGTTACGGCAAACACGGGATTGATAATGTAAGCCACAAAGAGTGAGGCAAAAAGAGTAATAATGATGGTAACTGGCATGAAATACATAAACTTACCAACAATTCCCGGCCAGAAAGCCAGTGGGAAGAATGGCGCAAGGGTGGTAAGCGTGCCCGAAAAGATGGGAAGAAAAACTTCCCCTGCCGCTTGTTTGGCCGCTTTAACAATATTGGTTTCGTATCGATGGATGCGGTGGGTGTTTTCGATAACCACAATGGCATCGTCAACAATAATACCCAAGGCAAAAATGAATGAAAACATCACCATCATATTCATGGTAAAGCCAATACCCGGCATTACCATATAGGCAATAAAGATAGAAAGGGGAACCGACAGTCCAACGAAAAAGGCATTTCCAAATCCCATAAAGAACATCAGGATAATGGTAACCAAAATAAACCCGATGATAATGGTGTTGTTGAGTTCTTCGAGGGTGCTGCGGGTGTAGCGTGACTGATCGCCGGTAAGCGTAACCTTCAGATCGGGAGGAAATACTTTGTTTCGCAGATCATTATCCACAATATTTTTAATCTTGTCGCTGGCATCCAAAAGGTTTTTACCGCTTTTCTTCACCACGTTGAGTGTAATTACGTTTTGGTTGTTCAATCGGGCAAAGCTTTCCTGTTCTTTAAAGGAATCTACTACCTGAGCCACATCTTTAATATAGACAATAGCGCCGCTGGTCGAATGCAGCACAATGTTTTCTATCTGCCGGGGATCAGTAAATTGTCCGCGGACACGAAGCGAGCGTTTCATCCCATCAACAGGCACATTACCAGCCGAAACGGTAACATTCTCGCTGGCTATTGCCCGTTCCAGATCGCTCATGGTAACTCCGGCTGCCTGCATTTTGTACATATCCACATTTACCTGAATTTCGCGTTCCAGGGCGCCGACAATATCTACGCGGGTAATTTCAGGAAGTTCTTCGATACGATCCTGGGCATCTTCGGCAAATTTTTTCAGACGTGCCAGATCATAATTACCAGAAATATTCAGATATACAATGGGAATCTCCGAAAGATCAATATCCATAACATTAGGCTGGGTAGGAAGATCGTTGGGAAGATTGGTTTTTGGCTTTATCCACAGCATCTTTTACCCTTTGTTTGGCTTCTGCTTTGTCGATACCGGTATTGAATTCTACGGCTATGGATGAAAAATCCTGCACCGAGGTGCTGGTAATATTTTTTACGTCGCTCAGGGCTTTAAGTTCTTTTTCCAGCGGACGGGTTACAAGGTTTTCCATATCCTCGGGCGAAGTTCCCGGATAAGGAGTGGTTACCAGCATAGTAGGAATAACAATTTCGGGAAAAGTTTCCTTTGGCAAACTCTGATAGCTAAATAACCCCAGCAGCGTGATAAAAACCGTGATCACGTAAACACTTGTACGGCTATCAATTGCCCAACTGGTGGCGAAAAATTCTTTGAATTTGTTCTTTTTCATTAGAAACCCGTTTAAAATTTAATTAATTGTCCTTCATTCAAATCCTGATAACCAAAGGTGATAAGATTATCGCCTGCCGATAATCCGGCAGTTACCTCTGTTTGGCCGTTATAATTTAATCCTAAGGTTATTATTTTTTTCTCGGCTGTTTTTCCCCCGTTTACATCTTTTACCACATATACAAATTGTTTATCGAAGGATTTCTGAACCAGATTAAAAGGTATGATAATCGCATTTTTAGCCGAATAATCATTGATTTTAAGCACGGCGAGCATGTTGGCTTTAAAAGTAATTTCTCCGGAATTTAATCTGGCTTCCACAATAAATGTGCGGTTGACCGGACTGATTATTTGCTCACAAAACTGACTTTTGCCGGTATTTTCTTTATTAAAATCGGGGAAAAAAATCAGCACTTTATCTCCGGTTCTCACTTTTGGAGCATAGGCTTCGGCAAGTTCAGCCGTGATTTTTACCCTCGAAAGGTTAACAACCCTGAATGCAGGAACGCCGGGTGAAGCCAACTGACCAACTTTTACCGGAACTTCTTCCACGGTTCCATTGATCGGCGATTTAATACGGGTCATATCCAACTGATCTTTTAGCGTAGCAAGCTTATCTTCGAGCGCTTGTTTATTGTTTTTTTGCTGTCAGAAACTGCATTTCGGAACCAATTTTTTTGTCCCACAGGTTTTTTTGTTTATTATAAACATCGGTAGCAAACCTGAGCTGAGTCTTCAGTTCTTCGATTCCCTGGCGCATCACCTGAGCATCCATTTCGGCAAGGATTTGTCCTTTTTTACGACGTCGCCTTCTTTGACTTTACAGAGGTAACTACGCCAGCCGTTTGAGGTGAAACGGCAACATTCTCTTCGCCGTCAAGTTTGCCCTGAACTTCAACATAATGGTTGAATTCCTTAGGTTGAACGACTGCAACGGCAACATTTTTTACTTCTCCCATTGTGGCAGTTCCCGATTCCTTGCGGATTTCATCTTCAAGTGCAGCAATCTGCTGGGCAATTTTATCGTGTTCCTGTTTTAGCGTTGCAAGTTTTTGTTTTTTGTCGGTGGGACGGCTGCAAGCGGCTATCATTACGAGGATGCTGAAAATAGAATTTTGGTTTTCATGTTGATATTTTTTCGTGGTGTTATTTTATTGACTGATTAATAATTGTTTAATGCTTTATTTAATGCCGACTTGGCGTTAAGTAATTGAAGAATACTATTAAAATAAGTTCCCTGAGCATTAAGTAACTGATTATGTGCCTGTGTAAGATCGGAACTGGAACCAACGCCTTCGTTGTATTTCAAAACATTTTTATCATAAATGCGCTGGGCTAAATCCATATTTTCTTTATTGGTAGCATATTGATTGGTATAGCTACGCAGGTTCGAACGCTGGTTTTGCACTTCAAGCTCCAGCCCCTGTTTTACCTGATCCATCAGCACCGTATTTTTTTCCAGTTCTATCCTGTCCATTTTATACTGATATTTTCTGTTCCCTGAACTCCAGATCGGAATGTTCAGATTCAATCCCCATAAGGAAGTTTTAAACCAATCTTTATCTTTATGCGTAAAATCGAAAGTATTACGTTGAGCATTATACTGGTAGCTGTAAATAGCAACCAGCGACGGCAGATAAGCATACATGTCTTTTTTCAGGTTAAGTTTATACAGATCCTGCTGAATGTGCATTAATTTCAGGCTGATGTGCTGTTCGGGATCAAAACTTTTAGTAAATAAATTCTGGCCAATGGCATCGTTCAGCAGTGCATCGAGCGGATCGGTAAGCGTGATGTTTTCATTGATATCCATGCCCATCTGATATTTAAGCATGTTGTTGGCCAATTCCAACTGCTGATCAACGGTGAGAAGGGTATTGCTCAGCGACGAAACGAGTAGCTGAACCTGATCCACATCGGTATTTTCGATAAAACCATTTTTATAAATTTCCTTCATTTCGCCAAGGTTTTTATTCAGATTTTCGAGGGTTGCAGCCAGCACTTTGCGGTTTTCCTGAGCTACCAAAACCAGGTAATAAGCTTGAGCCACATCCTCACGAACATCTTGTTCGGTCTTTTTCAGACTGTTGGTCGAAAGGGAAACATAAATTTTGGCAGCCTGGAGTCCGACAATATACGAACCATCGAAAATGAGCTGACTCGCCGAAATACCTGCCGTTAGGGTGTGTTTGGAACCGAATTGCACCTTAAATTTATCGCTACCCATACCCGTAAGTGAATCAGCGCTGAGCAAATTATGTTGAACCAGAACAGCTTCTACGGCGGGCGTAAGAAAGTTGGGCATCAACTGGGTGGGGATATTAACAAAATGCTGATAACTGGCGCTTCCACTAACTTGCGGTAAGCCGATAGCAGTAGTTTGCGAAACCTTGAACTTGGCAATATTAATATCCTTGGCTGCATTCTGCATTTTGTATGAGTTTTGTACAGCATATTCCTGCGCCTGTTTAAGGGTGAAAGCTTTAGCATTAGTTTGCTGTGCTGATAGCCATGGCGTGGCAAGCAGAATTAAGACTAGCACAGCGATTATTTTGTTCTTCATGATTTAAATATTGTCGTTTAAAATTGCTTTTGTTTTTCAAAATATTCTACTCCTTTGGTGTTAGCAATTCCTCGTATATGATTTTCAAACATCACGCGAAAGACTTTCTCAAAGGAGAGATTCCCGGAGGCGATGAATTCCGGGTTGTGAAAATCGACCAAACGCTGAACATATAATTGGGCAACCAACTCTACATCAAGGTCAGGACGATAAATTTCCTCGGCTATACCCCGTTCAATATTGCATTTGATCTTTTCAAAAATATATGCCTTTTTTTTGTCGAGCATCTTTTTAAAGATTTCCGGATAAAATTTCTGCAGGTCAAAAGTGATTGAAGGGTTAAATCTCTGCATATCTTCGCACACATGTTTACTTACTTCGAGCAGAATATCAATGGCATTCAAATTATCGTGTCTGTTTTTATAATCCATTGCCTTTTCATGTTGCTCATGACCATATTCCAGAATCTTGGCAATAAGATCCGCTTTGCTTTCCACATATTGATACATGGTTTTTTTAGAAATGCCCATATCGCGACAGATATCGTCCATGGACACACTTCGTATCCCACATTTCTGAAAAAGTTTTGCCGATTCGGCAAGTATCTTTTTAAATCTCTCGTCCATCCTATTTTTTTGAGCCGGCAAAAGTAAACATTAAAACGAAAGAAACAATCAATGTATAAAATGTTTCCATTAAATAATTGTTAATTTTAATTATTTATTCCGTATATTGCTTATTATGAGTTGTTTTTAATAACTGATAAAAAAATAGATTTACGGCTTTTGGCCGATGAATTTAAAAAATTGCCGATAAATTTCTCCGTTTGATAGATTTTTTCCGATTTATTTTCGCCCAATTGCAGAACATGGCGTAACAAAACGTAACTTTGTCCGTCATAGTGGAACAAATTTATATTTCATGAGGAATGCCAATTTTTTAATACTTTTTATTTTATATGTTAATATACAGGCATTTACACAAAATTCTCTTCCCGAAAAGAAAATATATTATACCCAGAGGGTTACCGGAACTTTACCGGTAATTGACGGGCGATTGGACGACGTCGCCTGGAAACAGGCAAAATGGGAAGATGGCTTTATTCAGCGCCAGCCTTACGAAAATGCCGCTCCATCACAAAAAACCGCCTTCGAAATTTTATACGACGATAACAACCTTTATGTAGCCATACGAGCTTACGATTCGTTGCCCGATAAAATAGTTACCCGCTTATCCCGACGCGATAATAACGAAGGCGACATGGTCGGTATTCAATTCGACAGCCATGGTGACAAGCTTACCTGCTATGATTTTTTTGTGAGTGCATCCGGGGTAAAAAACGACGGTTTTATATCGGATGATGGCAATAACGAAGACATGACGTTGATCCCATCTGGTATGTCAAAACATCGGTTGACAGCCTGGGTTGGTGTGCCGAGATGAAAATTCCACTCAGCCAGCTCCGGTTCAGCAAGGCCAACGAACAGGTATGGGGCTTACAGGTTGGAAGGTATCTTCATCGCAAAGAGGAGTATTCGTGGTGGCAGCATATACCTAAAGACGCCACAGGCTGGACACATCTTGCTGGAGAATTGCGTGGGATCAGGGATATTAAACCCAAAAAACAATTCGAAATTCAGCCTTACCTTGTCGGGAAATATGAAACCGATCAAAAGGACAATGAAGATCCTTTCAGCAAAGCCGAAAAAAACAAAAGCATCGGCAGGTGTGGATGGGAAAATAGGTATCACCAACGATTTAACCCTCGATTTCAGCGTCAATCCCGACTTCGGACAGGTGGAAGCCGACCCTTCGGAAGTAAACCTCTCAGGCTTTGAAACCTATTACCAGGAAAAACGTCCTTTTTTTATTGAAGGGAAGAATATCCTTAGTTTTACTCTTACACCGGGGAACAACGGTTCTTCACTCGACAATCTTTTTTATACACGGAGAATTGGCCGCAATTACCAGCGGGACATGGATGATTTCGATTATGTTGATTCGCCGGACAATACAACCATTCTTGGAGCTTTTAAATTAAGCGGAAAAACGAAAAACGGATTGTCCATTGGAATAATCGAAAGCGTTACCCAACGGGAAACGGCAAAAGCCGTCCTTGGAGATGTAAAAAGCACGGAAGTGGTGGAACCTTTTACCAATTATTTCGTCGGTCGCCTTCAAAAGGATATTGATAAAGGCAATACCCGCATTGGCGGGATGTTCACCGCAACCAACCGCGACCTGAACGATCCCGACCTCAAATTTCTTCCCCAATCGGCTTACACCGGAGGACTTGATTTTGATCATAGCTGGAAAAATAAAACGTATAATCTTAGCCTTAAAGCTGTTTTTAGTCTGGTTCAGGGCGACAGTTCGGCAATAACCCGTCTGCAACGCTCGTCGGTACGCTATTTCCAGCGACCCGATGCTAATTATGTCAGCCTCGACAGCAGCCGTACCCGCCTTGCCGGAAATGGTGGAATTATTTCTTTCAGCAAATTAGGCAAAGGCCATTGGAAATATCAGACCTGGATCAACTGGCGTTCGCCGGGCCTTGAGCTTAACGATGTTGGTTATCTCCGCCGTACCGACGATATTTTCCAGGTAATATGGGTTGGTTACCATTACTGGAAACCCTTCAGCATTTTCCGCGAAATCAATGTGAATTTCAATCAGTGGACCGGTTGGGATTTTGGCGGAAACAGCACTTACAAAGGTGGAAATGTCAATTTTTCCAACCAGTTTAAAAACTACTGGTATTTTAACTGTGGAATAAACATTGATTTAAACAACATCGACAATTCAATACTCAGAGGCGGGCCGTCTATGAAAATTCCCGGTGGCTGGAACTATTGGTTTTCGGTGGCAACCGACCAGCGGAAAAAATTTACTGCCGATGCGTATACTTCTGCTTACTATGGATTCGATGACTGGACAACCAATTACAATTATGGATTCGACCTTAGCTATAAACCCTGGGACGCTTTAAGCATCACCGTGAATCCAGACTTCAGCATCAATAAATCCGGACTTCAATACATTGATACCGAAAATTTTGGAACCAGCAAAAGATATATCCTGGGTTCCATCGATCAAAATACATTGTGCCTGTCCCTGCGCCTCGACTATTGCCTTACGCCGAACCTAACCCTGCAATATTATGGCCAACCATTTATTGCCACCGGAAAATATACTTCGTTGAAACGCATCACCGATCCAAAGAATAACAACTACCGGAAAAGCTACCAGCTATATAACAACCGGCAATTATCGTACAATGCCGATGATAACATTTTTACTATTGACGAAAACGAGGATGGAACGATAGATTACAGTTTCGATAATCCTGATTTTAAATACCTCGATTTCATTTCCAACCTGGTTCTGCGGTGGGAATATATTCCCGGCTCAACGATTTACCTGGTTTGGTCGCAAAACCGGAGCGACAGTTTCGACAACGGCCGGTTTTATCCCGATACCGATATGAAAAACGTGTTCAGGCTATTTCCCAAAAACATTTTCCTGATTAAATTCTCGTACCGCTTCCGCGCATAGTTGATAATAGTGGGTTATTTCACCTTCACGGTGAATTATTCCACCTCCACGGTGGATTGTTCTCACCTCCACGGTGGGTTGTTCCACCTCCACGGTGGGTTGTTCCACCTCCACGGTGGATTGTTCCACCTCAGCGGTGGATTGTTCCACCTCAGCGGTGGATTGTTTCACCTCCACGGTGGATTGTTTCACCTTCACGGTGAAAATTCCACCTCCACGGTGAGTTATTCCACCTCCACGGTGGATTATTCCACCTCAGCGGTGAATTATTCCACTTTCATGGAATTTTGTACATTTACGCAATAAAATAAGCATTGATAATGCTTAACAAAGGCGTATGAAAGCCAGGATTAGCGGCAAGATGAAGAAATTTGTTGCCAGATTAATGAAAAACAGCAAACAAAAAGAACAAGTGGAACGTTGTTATTCAGTAAATAAACAAGAATTGATAACACATACGATGATAAGGGAATAAGATGAACAACATAAAAACCATTACCGTGCCGGTTACAGGGATGTCGTGCAGCAATTGTGCTTTGACCGTGGAAACGAATGTTCGCAAACAGCCCGGTGTTGCAGAAGCCAATGTGGACTTTGCCGGCGAAAAACTGACTGTGGCTTTCGACATGGCACAACTCAGCGAAAAAGATATCATTGCCAGCGTAAAACAGGTAGGTTATGGTGTGGCCACCGGCAAAACAGAATTACCCATCACTGGAATGCAGGATCATACCGATGCGTTAAAATTAGAGAAAATACTCGTCAAACAAAATGGCGTACTTTCTGCAAAGGTTGCCTATGGAACCGAACGGGCTACGCTGGAATATATTCCCGGAATGACAAGCATAGCCGAACTTGCCGCTGTCATCCGCAAAGCAGGTTTCGACCTTGTGCAGGCAGGCGAAACCGAAGAAATGGAAGACGTGGAAGCCAAGGTACGTGCTTCAGAACTTCGTAAACAAAAACAGCTTTTGTGGATTGGACTTATATTTACCGTTCCATTGATCATCTTCAGCATGTCGCGCGATTTTGGTATCGTCGGTTTCCGGCACGATTTGTATGCCATGCTTTTTGCGGCAACGGTAGTACAGTTTGTTGTCGGCTGGCAGTTTTACGTAGGCGCTTACAAAAGCCTTCGTTTTGGCAGTGCCAACATGGATGTGCTGATAATGTTGGGTTCGTCGGTTGCTTATTTTTCCAGTCTTTGTGTTACGCTTGGGATTATTAGCAGTCCCAATGTGTATTTTGAAACCGGGGCAGCTATCATCACTCTGATCAGGCTTGGCAAATACTTGGAAACACGGGCTAAAGGTAAGACGTCGCAGGCATTAAAAGCTTTGATGGGATTGCGGGCCCGGACAGCGACGGTGATTCGCGACGGTGTAGAAAAAGAAATCAGCATCGAACAGGTGGAAGTTGGCGATACCGTAGTAGTACGACCCGGCGAAAAAGTTCCGGTGGACGGGATAATCAGCGAAGGACGGTCGGCATTTGAAGAATCCATGATCACCGGCGAGTCCATGCCTGTGATTAAAGGTCCCGGCGATGAAGTGATAGGGGCAACCATCAACCGTGAAGGGTTAATCAAATTTGAAGCGGCAAAGGTTGGGAAAAACACTACGCTTTCGCAGATCATACGGCTTGTGCAGGAAGCGCAGGGGAGTAAAGCTCCTATCCAGAAACTCACCGATGAAATCGGAAAGTATTTTGTCCCCATCATCATTGGCATTGCCTTATTTACTTTCCTTGGCTGGATGTTTGTTGCTCAGATCGACTGGACCGGGGCGATGATGAATGCCATTGCCGTGCTTGTTATTGCCTGTCCCTGTGCCATCGGATTGGCGACGCCTACAGCCATCATGGTAGGCACTTCCAAAGGAGCCGAAAATGGTATTCTTTTCAAAAACAGCGAAACACTGGAACGTGCCGGCAAGGTAAACAGCGTTGTACTCGATAAAACCGGAACCATCACCCGCGGCGAACCTTCGGTAACAGATATTATTCCTTTTCAAAATTATACGTCCGATGAAATTCTTCACTTAGTAGCCAGCGCCGAGCGGGGTTCGGAACATCCGCTGGGACGAGCCATCGTAAAATCGGCTCAGGATAAAGGGTTGGCTCTTGCCGAACCTAAACAATTCCGTGCGTTTGGCGGTTTTGGCATCCGGGCTTTGGTAGATGATCAAGCCATTGTTATTGGCAATCCGCGGATGATGCGGAATGAAGGTATCGTGATAGAACCATTTCAAACGGACATAACAGGACTGCAAAACGAAGGAAAAACCGTGATGATAGTAGCCGTCAGTCCTGCTGATGGTAGTGAGAAAGCTGTGCCCATCGGATTATTAGCCGTTGCCGATACGGTGAAACCCGGTGCAAAAGAAGCTATCGCCGAATTGCGTCAACTGGGCTTGGATGTGGTAATGATTACCGGCGACAACCAAAGCACCGCCGATGCCATTGCTCGTCAGGTTGGCATTGAAAAGGTTGTGGCAGAAGTTTTGCCTGGCGGAAAGGCTGATGCGATAAAGAAAATACAATCTTCCCGCACGTTGGGCAACTATGCCCATCCTGTGGTAGCTATGGTGGGCGATGGCATCAACGATGCACCGGCATTGGCACAAGCTGATGTGGGTATTGCCATCGGAACCGGAACCGATATCGCGATGGCAACTGCCGGCATCACGCTGATAAGCGGCGAGCTGGCCGGAATAGGTCGCGCCATTGCCTTGTCGCGCGGCACCTCCCAAACCATAGTTCAGAACCTGATCTGGGCATTGTTCTATAATGTCGCACTGATTCCCATTGCAGCCTATGGTTTGCTAAGTCCGATGTTTGCGGCGGGAGCTATGGCGTTCAGTTCCATTTTTGTGGTAACCAACAGCCTGCGTTTACGGGCATTTAAAATGCAAACGTTCGCTCCGAAAAAAACATTGTTGCGCCAAACCCTCGAATTTTTACCGCGAACCCTCCTTCCAACAATTGCTCTAATAATTCTGATTATTATTCCTATGGTATTTATGCCCGATGACATGGAAACAAAAAGGGCTGGTGCAGAAACAATAACACCTTCTCTAATGACGATGGCTATTGCCAGTGTCCTGATAGCCTATGCATCTATCCTCTTTTTTCTGACCGTTTTTCTGAAAAAACGTAAGAATATGCCCTTTACCTGAAATGCTTTATCGTTTGGGATGTTTATCATTACTAATGGTATAACTTATATTATGCATAAGATAGGTCTGCAGTGCCCGTAAATAGGCGGCAGGCAATCTTGGGTTTTATTTGTGCCACTATATGAATAAAATGAGCAATTTTTATTTAGTTTGCCTAAAAATTAGTATATTTGATGTTCAAAAACTTTTTAAAAATGAAAAAAATACTACTCATTGTTTTGTGTATGCTGGGGGGATTTATTCCTCCAACAGTTTTTGCTCAGGATACGATTGAGCGTAGATCTGTTGATGAATTATTTCAATTGAATCTTGATGAATTTATGAATGTTGTTATTACGCCATCAAAGCTACCACAGTTAATGGGAAATGTAACGCAAAAAGTTGATTTAATTGATGCGAGAGAAATTGAAACAACGGTTTCCGGCAACCGAAATATTTGTGAAGTCATAGCAAAACTACCGGGTGCTTCGGTGAGTATACTTTCACGTAACGATGCCAATTGGGGAACTTATGGAGGTATTGGCCCCAAATATAGCACGTACATGCTTCAGGGACTTCCCGTTGATGCGTTTGTTGATCCTATGTCGCTCGATCTGAATGCAATTGATCATATTGAAGTGCAGCGCGGCCCTGCATCGGTTATCTATCCCAATTACTTGTCGCAGGATTTTGCCGGAAGCCAGAGCCCTCTTGCCGGTACAGTCAATCTGATTTTAAAAGATAAGGTGGAAAAACAAAAAACAATATTCCAGACTTCTTTCGGCTCATACAATACGCTTAATGGCCAAGTTTTTCATCAAAGCAAGGTTAACAGACTCAATTATTTTTTCGGCTCAACCTACGAAATGTCAGATTATACTAACTATGGCGTTGAAGGATCGTGGTTAAACATGAAAAAAGATCCGGAATATCGAAAGACAAAAGTTTATGGAGGATTGACATTGTTTTTGGATAAAAATGAAAAACAGAAAATCACCATTTTTTGTCATGAAATCTGGCATAACGGAGATGCGGGACGTGTATATAAAGGGTTCGATAACCGATATGGAACTGTAAATATTGGCTATGATATTGCCTTCAACGACCGGTTTAATTTACAGTCACATATTGGTATGCGTTCATACGACCGCTCGTGGCAGGAAAGCAATTTCGGGGTCATCGATACACTGAAATCCGATAATGGCGTTAACCAGTTAATTATTCCGATCGATATTTCATTTTCCTGGCTTCAGGGGGAAAGCAAGTTCATTAAGCATTGGAGCCGATTATCAGGGCGCAAGATATTATACATGGTCCGATCCTTTGGTTGGATACCGTATTTTTGGCAATAAATCTTCTGCCATGCAGGAAGGCATTTACATTCAGGAAGAATGGCAGCCAATTTCTAAATTAATAATTCGGTGTGGACTGAGATACGCATATATTCAAAATTCCATCAATTTGATAAATGGTGGTAATGCTGCCGACAATAATTTGTCGTGGAGTAAATTATTGTGGAGTGTTGGTACACGTTATTCGATAAACGACAGAATTGCATTTTATGCAAACGGCGGTAGCAGTTTTAGTACTCCAGGTCTGAAATCTATTGGTGGAACCATTTCTCTCAGCGACCTTGGCGTTATAGGCAAAATGGTCAGTTGCCCAATCCCGATCTGAAGCCGGAAAATGGCATTGGCACAGATGCAGGAATAGATTGCAAACTTCCGGCTCGTCTCCAGTTGAGCATTCGCGGGTTCTACACCATATTGCAGGATGGTATTGTAGATAATATTGTGAGTCTGAATCCTTCGCAAACCCAATCCATAAATACGGAATCAACTTCCTGGGGAAGCGAAATTGAAATATCACAGCGGCTAAATTCCATTTTTTCGTGGTATGCTAATGGAACATACATATCGTCAAATATCAAAAACGACTTAAATTCAGACCAAAATAATGTGGAAATCCCATTTTCGCCAAATTATATTGTAAACATCGGGGGAAGTGTAAATACACCATTTGGACTTGTTTTCACACCATCTGTCAATTACAATGATGATTTCTATGATGCCATTTCTAAAACCGACCGTAAAAAATATACTCCCGGTATTATTTTGAATACCTACATTGCTCAGCAATTGGTTAAAAGCGACTTATACAAGGTGGAATGCTTTGCCCAGCTTTATAATATTACCAACAATGATTACAACATGCCCTGGCAGTTTAAAAATACCGGGTTTTCCTGTATGTTTGGTATAAAAGTAACAATTTAATAATGGTATTTGACAATAGACTTAATTGTTAATGTTTTAATAAACAATGATGAATAAAAAACACGTACGCTTTACTTTTATAAAACAAAAAATAAAAACAGTGCTTCTTGCTGTATTAATGGTTGTTTGCGGAACAAAACTCTTTTCGCAAACCACGGATGAATATACCATGAAAGCTATTGCATTCGAAAAATTAGCACTGTTTGTTACATGGCCGGCTAGCACATTAAAAAATAACCATTCGCAAGAATTTGTCATTGCTGTGCTCGGTCAAAATCCGTTTGGTGATATTCTTGAAAATATCTATAAAAATAAAAAAATAAAAGACAAAAAGGTTAAGATTGTTTATGTAAAAAAATTACAACAACTGCCGGAGTGCCAGATATTATTTATTTCCAAAACGGATTCGGAAAAGCTACAAAAAATATTGGATGATCTGAAAGGAAAACCCATTTTAACAATTTCAGATACCGAAGGATTTGCACAAGCCGGTTGTTTTATAAACTATTATCTGAATGAAAATAAACTTCGTTTTGAAATAAATCAAAAAGCAATGCAAAACGCTGGATTTACTATTGATTATCGTTTACTTCGAGTTTCTAAAATATTAAACCCGACATAAGAATGAAAACCTTTAAGAACCAAACAATAAAAATGAAGCTGGTAATAATCATAACATTTACCAGCCTTATTGCCGTAGTTGCCGGATTGGCTACCTATTTGGCGTTTGACATGGTTAACGTTAAAAATGAAGTGAAAAAGAATGCCATCCTTAATGCGACATTGGTTGGCCAGTATTCAGTTGTGCCGCTATTGTTTGATTATAAGGATGAGGCTAAAGATGTGCTTTCAAAACTCAACGCCATGCCATCGGTATTGGATGCTTGCATATACCGGACAAATGGTGAAATATTTGCAACCTATCATAAAAGAGCCGATGATCCTTTTTCATTTCCTAAATCCGGATCAAATAAAACCGGGTTTACAAATAATTTTTTACATGTTTTTAGCCCGATAACCTATAAGGACAAGAATTATGGCGTTCTGTATTTACGGATTTCAACCAGTATTATTCGCGAAAAATTATGGACAAACATAATGATAATGACCATTTTGGTATTATTGCTTCTAATAACAATATATATTATTGCCTCCCGCTTGCAAAAGATAATATCTGCACCAATTTTAAAACTGGCTGAATTAACCGCATCTATTTCTCAAAACCAGGATTTTACGGTTCAACTTAAACCTCAGGGAAATGATGAAGTTGGTATCCTTTATCAACAATTTAATACGATGTTGTCGCAACTATTGAAATGGCAAACGGAGAGAGACCTTGCGGTAAAGGAAGTTACTTTTCTTGCTCATGTTTTTAAGAATATTAATGAAAATGTAAGTATTACCGATGTAGATGATAATATTATTTTTGTTAATCAGTCGTTGCTGAAAACATATGGTTATAGCGAAGAAGAACTGATAGGACAAAAAATTAACATCCTTCGCTCGCCTACCAATCAATCTGAAGTCATCAATGAAATTTATCCTTCAACGCTGAAAGGGGGGTGGAAAGGCGAATTGTTGAACAGAAGAAAAGATGGCAGCGAATTCCCAATATTTTTAAGGACTACCATTATTTTCGACAAGGCAAATCAACCTGTCGCTCTGGCAGGAGTTAGCAACGATATTACCGAAACTAAAAAAGTGGAGGATGAATTAAAACTTTATCGCGAACATCTCGAAGATCTGGTAAAACAACGTACTACTGAATTGGAACTGGAAAAAGAACGTGCCCAATCTGCCGACCGGCTAAAGTCAGCTTTTCTTGCTACAATGTCGCATGAACTACGTACACCTCTTAATTCTATCATCGGTTTTTCAGGAATATTAATGCAGGAACGTCCTGGTCCTTTAAACAATGAGCAGAAAAAGCAACTCGGAATGGTACAATCAAGCGCCAGACACCTGCTTTCGCTGATCAATGATGTTCTGGATATATCTAAGATTGAAGCAGGACAACTTAAAGTAAATATCGAATTATTTACACTTCCGGATGCTATTGATAAAGCTGTGGAAACATGCAAACCATTGGCAGAAAAGAAAAATCTTCCCATACATGTTTCCATTACTCCGGATGTTAACAACATTATGAGCGACAAACAAAGAGTTCAACAAATTCTCATAAACTTAGTGAACAATGCAATTAAATTTACCGAAGTTGGCTCTGTAAGTATTGATTGTTGCATACTAAATGATAATGTTCAGATTAAAGTGAAGGATTCAGGAATTGGTATCGAAAAAGATCAGATGGATATGCTTTTTAAGCCGTTCACTCAAATCGATACAGGACTTACACGGAAACACGAAGGTACGGGTTTGGGACTGTCTATTTGTAAAAAACTATTGGATATGCTTGACGGTTCAATTGAAGTGGATTCCGAATTCGGTACCGGAAGCACATTTACTGTAAAATTGCCAATAAATAAAATTTAATGTAGGATGAACTATTTATAAGGATTATTCCTGAGCCAATCGAAAATGATATTTTATGAATACCAAAAAATTAATAACAGATGAACCAAAAAATTCAAATAATTGAGGATAATTTGCAAAACATGTATATGCTCACTTATCTCCTTGAAAGCAATAATTATGTAGTATTTCAATCGTTCAATGGAATGGATGGAATCGCTCTTGCTAAAGAAATTAAGCCCGATGCAATTCTTCTCGATATACAATTACCGGAGATGGATGGATATACGGTAGCACGCGAACTTCGAAAAAATGCAGAGTTAAAGAATACACCAATTATTGCCGTTACATCCTATGCGATGACTGGCGATAAAGAAAAAGCATTTGAATCAGGAGCTACCGGCTACATCGAAAAGCCGATAGACCCGGATACATTTATATCCCAATTACAGGCATTTATTTAAATAGGCGGAGGAACCCAAAATGTTAAAAATACTGATTGTTGATGATAAGCCGGAAAACCTTTATCTGCTGCAAACAATGTTTGAATTTAATGATTTCCAAACAATGCAGGCAAATAATGGTCTCGAAGCATTAAAACTTCTCCGCACCGAACTTCCCGACCTGATTATATCAGATATCCTGATGCCGGTTATGGATGGGTTTACCCTCTGCCGCGAATGCAAAAAGGATGAACAATTAAAAAATATTCCTTTCTTTTTTTACACCGCCACCTATACAGATACCCGAGATGAAGAGTATGCATTAAGCCTTGGTGCCGACCGTTTTCTGTTAAAACCACTGGAACCCGATAATTTTCTTCAAATCATCAATAAATTTTTCGATGATTTAAAGGCTCATACCGTCCAGCCGAAGGAGGTCGTTCAATTACCAGAAACCGTTGTATTAAAGGAGTATAACGAGGTATTGGTAAGAAAGGTTGAAGATAAAATGTTGCAAACCGAAAAAGCAGAAAAAGAATTAAGAACGTATGCAACATTGCTTGAGAATGAAATTAATGAACGGAAGAAAAGCGAGGAACGTCTTCGCTCCACCCTGGATAATATGATTGAAGGATGTCAGCTTATTGGTTTCGACTGGCGCTATCTCTACCTCAATAATGCTGCGGAAAATCATAACCGCCGGGCTAAAGAAGAGTTGTTGGGTAAAAAAGTAATGGAATGTTGGCCCAATTTTGAATCTACCGATTTATTTGCCCTCGAACGACAATGTATGAATGAAAGAGTACCCCATCGTCTGGAGAGTGAATTTACGTTTAATGATGGTTCTATCGGATGGTTTGAATTTAGTATTCAACCTGTGCCTGAAGGAATCTTTATTTTATCCATGGATATTACGGAACGGAAAAAAGCGGAAGAGGGAAATTAAAAACTTAACGAAACCCTGGAGCAACGGGGTAACAGAACGCACCGCACAGTTGGAAGCCGCCAACAAAGAGCTGGAAGCATTCAGCTTTCCGTTT
>Ga0268356_10184_pt1 | contig 44696 bp, 51 predicted proteins | sample BioMet10_FD_194415 | JGI IMG/M metagenome (GOLD analysis project Ga0268356, IMG submission 194415) | Sewage microbial communities from Oakland, California, United States - Biofuel 10 (PacBio Assembly) | ecosystem: Engineered > Wastewater > Sewage > Unclassified | place: USA: California | collected...
CACACGTAGTCGGGTTGAATATCTAAGGCGCTTGAGTGAATCACGGTTAGGAACTAGGCAAATTGACCCTGTAACTTCGGAATAAAGGGTCCCTCAGTTGATGGGGGCGCAGAGAATAGGTCCAGGCAAACTGTTTAACAAAAACACAGGGCTATGCAAAATTGAAAGATCAAGTATAATAGCCTGACACCTGCCCGGTGCTGGAAGGTTAAGAGGAGATTGTCATCGCAAGAGACAGCATTGAATTGAAGCCCCAGTAAACGGCGGCCGTACTATAACGGTCCTAAGTGTAGCGAAATTCCTTGTCGGGTAAGTTCCGACCTGCACGAATGGTGTAATGATCTGGACACTGTCTCAACCGTGAGCTCAGTGAAATTGTAGTATCGGTGAAGAATGCCGATTACCCGCGATGGGACGAAAAGACCCCGTGAACCTTTACTATAGCTTAACATTGAATTTGGGTAATTGATGTGTAGGATAGGCCGGAGGCTTTGAAGCAGGTACGCCAGTATTTGTGGAGCCGCGTGTTTGAAATACGAGCCCTTTGATTATTTGAGTTTTCTAACTCGCGTATGTGAGACACTGGTTTGGTGGGTAGTTTGACTGGGGTGCGTCGCCTGCCCAACAGTGTAACGGTAGGGCTTCTAAAGGTTACCCTCAGGAGCGATTGGTAACCGTTCCGCAGAGTGTAATGGCATACGGGTGCTTGACTGGTGAGACCGACAAGCTCGATCTAGGGTAGGGGAAACTAGAGGCCTAGTTGATTCATCCGGTTTCTGTTTCCGTTATGGAAGGGACATCGCTTCCAAGGATTAAAAGGTGTAAGGTACTCCGGGGATAAACAGGCTGAGTCGCTCCCCAAGAGCTCATATCGGACGGAGCGGTTTGCGCAGCCTCGATGTCGGCTCGTCACATCCTGGGGCTGGAGAAGGTCCCAAGGGTTGGGCTGTTCGCCCATTAAAGTGGCACGCGAGCTGGGTTCAGAACGTCGTGAGACAGTTCGGTCTCTATCTATCGTGGGCGTATGAAATTTGCGTGGCTCTGACACTAGTACGAGAGGACCGTGTTGGACTGACCGCTGGTTTACCGGTTGTGCCGCCAGGTGCATTGCCGGGTATCTAAGTCGGGATTGGATAAGTGCTGAAAGCATCTAAGTACGAAGCCAGCCACAAGATTAGATTTCTTAGGGTCGTTGAAGGACGACAACGTTGATAGGCTGCAGGCTGTAAAGACAGTAATGTCAAAGCCGAGCAGTACTAATTGCCCCGTACACTTTCTTCTTTCCATATATGGTTGGCTAGATAGTTTGGCTCTTGAAAATCAAATAAAAAGAGCTTGTTTTATTGCTTTTACATTGTGTTTATCTTAATATAAAATTAAGAAATTAAAAATATTAAGGTAGCTATAGCATCAGGGTTCCACCTCTTCCCATTCCGAACAGAGAAGTTAAGCCTGATCACGCCGATGGTACTGCGTAACAGTGGGAGAGTAGGTAGCTGCCGTTTTATCTAAGAGTCCTGTTCATGAAGTATGAATGGGACTCTTTTTTGTATATACCCTGCATGGTGTATAACTTCAAGGTGAGTATCCATGGGCGGTAATATCTATTGCATCTACTTTTATATTTATCTTTGTCAAGGTAATTCTCCTCTCCCAGAATAAAGTGAGCTTTTCTTATTAATGTAAATAAAGTGTCTTAGCTTATGCTTCTTAGAAATGCTATGAATGCTTCATTGATATAGAAATCATTTTGCAATCTGTATTATTGTTTTTTTGTTATAATCCTTGATAAAGAAATGAATGCTTTAAGTGTTTGTAAACTAAATAATTAATATTATATAAGATAATAATATGTAAAACACAAACGTTTGCTCTATCTTTCCAATATAATTTATGATTATTAAGCAGAATTCAAGTTATAAACGCAACTCTCTCCTATGTTTTTTAAGTGTATTAATAAATTCTATTGGAGTATAATATTCCAACCTTTTTCTTGGTCTTGAATTAATTAAATCTTCGACAGTTTCTACTTGTTGTTCAGTCACTTCACTAAAATCTGTCCCCTTAGGAAAGTATTGCCTTACTAATCCATTTATATTTTCATTTGCTCCTCTCTCCCAAGAATGATAGGGTCTGGCAAAATAGAAATTAATTCTCAATTTTGTCTCTATTTTTTTATGAAAAGCAAACTCAAATCCATTATCTGAGGTTATAGTGAAGATTTTCCCTTTAAATGATGTTAAACATTTAATAGTTGTATCTGCCATAGTTTTGGGATCACGCCCTTTAAGTTTACGTATCCATAAGCGTCCGGTTAGTCTGTCGTTAATAGTCATTAATGCACTCTTCCTATTCTTACCAATAATAGAGTCTATTTCAAGATCACCAAAGCGTTACGTTCCTCAACGATGGAAGGTCTTTGATCAATACTTTTGCGATTTTGCAAAATACCTCTATTGTTGTATTCGGAACCACGTTTTTTATTTTTTCGACCTTTCCGACGTAGATATTTATAAAGATCTCCTTTCTGACGTTTATCTTTCCAAATCCACTGATAAAGCCTTTCATGAGAAACCATGGGAATTAATTGTAATTTGCATCGGCCAGAGATTTGTTCCGGACTATAATTAAATTCTATTAGCAGATGCTTTGCAAGATCCTTCATGTCTTGGGTAAAGACTACTTTCGATGGCGACATTTCTTTCTTAAGTCAGCTTTCTTTTGAGCGGCACGGGGCATGTACTGATGCCAGGAACCGTAAGAATTACGGGCAATTTCACGGCTAATGGTACTTTTATGAACCCTTACCAGAGAGGCTATCTCGCTTTTGTTTTTTCCACTGTGAAGATATGCAGAAATTTCATATCTTTGTTCTTGGGTTAAATGTTTCATCTGTAACTGATTTTGTAGGAGATTGAGGGAACAAGATAATTATTTTATCCCATCAGAGAAAGGCGGAAGATAAACATCTTCCCCTTCTCTGAAAAAATATTCAATCTAAAATTCCATCAGTTGCATTTAACACTTGAATTTAGGTAATAATTTATTCAATATTAAATTACTACTTTTGCCTTCGTAAAAGATTGTTTTAAATTATATTATGGTAGATTCCCTTATAAGTCCTGATTATATTTTTGAAACTAGTTGGGAAGTCTGTAACAAAGTTGGTGGCATATATACAGTATTGTCTACTAGAGCTAAGACTCTTCAAGATAGTCATAAAGATAAAGTGATATTTATTGGTCCTGATTTCTGGATTGGTAAAGATAACCCGTTATTTATTGAACTGGATTATCTTTATAAACCATGGAAATTGCATGCAGAAACCAATGAAAACCTTTCTGTACGCATTGGCCGATGGAACATTATTGGCGAACCAATTGTTATTTTAGTTGATTTTACTTCATTCTTCTCAATGAAGAATGAAATATATACAGGAAGCCTGGAATCATTTTCAAGTTGATTCTTTGCATGCGTATGGATGATTATGATGAAGCATCGATGTTTTCTTATGCATCAGGAAAAGTAGTTGAAAGCTTTTATAAATATAATCTTAATCGTAAAGATAGAGTAGTTTATCAGGCGCATGAGTGGATGACGGGGTTAGGTGCGCTATATCTACAGACTGCAGTACCAGAAATTGCTACTATATTTACAACACACGCAACTTCGATAGGACGTTCTATTGCTGGTAATCTGAAACCATTGTATGACTATCTCTTTGCATATAATGGCGACCAGATGGCGCAGGAATTAATATGGAATCAAAGCATTCCATTGAGAAACAAACGGCTCACCATGTTGATTGCTTTACTACTGTTAGTGATATTACTAATAAAGAGTGTAAGGAATTGCTGGATAAAGAGGCTGATGTTGTTTTAAAAAACGGGTTTGAAGATGATTTTGTGCCTAAAGGGAAGAGTTTTTTAGTCAAGCGTAAAAAGGCAAGAGCAAAAATGCTCAATGTTGCAAATAAATTATTAGGTACAAATCTGGATGATGATACCTTACTTATATGTACAAGTGGCAGATATGAATTTAAAAACAAAGGTATTGATGTTTTTATAGAATCGTTAAACCGATTGAATAATGATATTAACCTAAAGAAAAATGTTGTTGCCTTTATTAATGTACCAGCAGGTACTCCTATACCCAGAAAAGATTTAGTTGAAAGATTAAATAATGGTAATGGCATAACAGATTCTTTAGAATTTCCTTATATTACGCACTGGTTAGATTCTATGTCTGACGATAGAGTGCTTAATATGATTAAATACCTGGGAATAAGAAATAGTAAGGAAGATAAAGTTAAGATTATATTTGTACCTTGTTATCTTGATGAGAATGATGGTGTTTTCGATCTTAGTTATTATGATTTGCTTCTGGGGTATGATTTGAGTGTTTATCCTTCATATTATGAACCATGGGGATATACTCCTCTTGAGAGCATTGCTTTCCATGTTCCTACTGTTACAACGGATTTAACAGGATTTGGACTTTGGATTCAGAGTATTAGAACTCAGCATGGTTTGGAGGATGGAGTTAAAGTCATTCATCGCTCAGGATAATAACTACATTGAAGTAGCTGATGCTATAAAGGAATCGATAATTTCTTTTTCAAATAAATCGGAAGAGGAAATAGAACATATTCGCCATCGTGCTGCTGTAACAGCAGAACATGCTTTATGGAAACATTTTATTAAATACTATTATAAGGCGTATGATATTGCTCTTCGTAATGCAAAGAAGCGCCAATTGAAATCGGAAATATTAATCAAATAAGTAATTTATAAAATTATGAAGGTTAAAGTTAGTAACGTGAATGTTCCTGTTTGGAATGAGATAACAGTAAAGTCACGTATTCCTGAGGAATTAAAGAAATTATCAGAAATAGCTCATAACATTTGGTGGTCCTGGGATTCCGAAGCGGTAATTTTATTCCGTGATTTGGATCCTGTACTATGGAAAGAGGTTGGATTAAATCCTGTTACTCTTTTGGAACGTATGAGCTTTGAAAAGCTTGAAGCACTATCAAATGATAAGGTTATCATTAAAAGAATGAATGATCTTTACGCTAGATTTAAAGAATATGTTGATGTTAAACCAGATACAAATCGTCCTTCTGTGGCATATTTCAGTATGGAATATGGTTTATCAAGCGTACTAAAAATCTATTCGGGTGGTTTAGGTGTTTTGGCCGGTGACTATTTGAAAGAAGCCTCGGATAGTAATGTCGATCTTTGTGCTGTTGGATTTTTATATAGATATGGCTATTTTAATCAGACTCTGTCAATGGATGGTCAGCAGATTGCAAATTATGAAGCACAAAACTTCGGAAGTCTTCCGCTGGAACGTGTTATAGGTGCCGATGGGCAACCTCTTGTTGTGTCTGTTCCATATCTTGACTATTTTGTTCATGCATATATCTGGAGAGTAAATGTGGGAAGAGTTTCACTTTACCTGATGGATACAGACAATGAAATGAATAGCGAGTTTGACCGTCCTATTACTCACCAGCTTTATGGTGGCGACTGGGAAAACCGTTTGAAACAGGAAATTCTGTTAGGTATTGGTGGTATGATGACCTTGAAAGCTTTAGGTATTAAAAAAGATATTTATCACTGTAATGAAGGACATGCAGCATTAATTAATGTTGAACGTATCTGTGATTATGTAGCTACCGGACTTTCATTCAATGAAGCAATTGAGTTGGTGCGTGCTTCGTCACTTTATACTGTACACACTCCGGTTCCTGCAGGACACGATTATTTCGATGAAGGTTTGTTCGGCAAATACATGGGAGGATATCCTAAGAAAATGGGTATCACCTGGAATGATTTGATGGATTTGGGACGTAATAATCCAGGTGATTCTGGCGAACGTTTCTGTATGTCTGTATTTGCATGTAATACTTCTCAGGAAGTAAATGGTGTGAGCTGGTTGCATGGAAAAGTATCTCAGGAAATGTTTGCTTCAATATGGAAAGGCTATTTCCCTGAAGAAAGTCATGTAGGATATGTTACCAACGGTGTTCACTTCTCTACATGGACTGCCACTGAATGGAAGAAGCTTTATGCCAAGTATTTCGATGCCAGCTTTATGTACGATCTTTCTAATCAGAAAATCTGGGAAGCAATATATAATGTGCCTGATAAGGAAATATGGGATACACGTGTGATCTTGAAGAATAAGTTGGTTGACTATATTCGCAAGCAATTCCGCGACACATGGCTTAATAACCAGGGAGATCCTTCGCGCATTGTTGCCTTATTGAATAAGATAAACCCGAATGCTCTTTTAATTGGTTTCGGACGTCGTTTTGCTACTTACAAACGTGCACATTTATTGTTCACAGATTTAGACCGTCTTTCTAAGATTGTAAACAACCCTAATTACCCTGTTCAGTTTATATTTACTGGTAAAGCTCACCCACATGATGGAGCAGGGCAAGGCTTGATTAGAAGGATCATAGAGATATCTCGTCGCCCTGAGTTCCTTGGAAAAATTATTTTCCTTGAAAATTATGATATGACTTTGGCTCGTAGATTGGTTTCTGGAGTTGATATCTGGTTAAATACTCCGACTCGTCCTTTGGAAGCTTCTGGTACATCGGGTGAAAAAGCTTTGATGAACGGTGTTCTTAATTTCTCTGTACTTGATGGATGGTGGCTTGAGGGTTATCGTGAAAACGCAGGATGGGCGCTGACTGAGAAAGTTACTTATCAAAATCAGGAACATCAGGATCAGTTAGATGCTGCTACTATCTATGCAATGCTTGAAAATGAAATCATTCCTTTGTACTATGACAAGAACGATGATGGCTATTCTCCAAAATGGGTTCAGTTCGTAAAGAACTCTATTGCTCAGATTGCTCCTCATTACACAATGAAGAGACAGCTTGATGATTACTATATTAAGTTCTATAACAAGCAAGCTAAGCGTTTCCATGTTTTAGCTGATAATAAAAATGCAAAAGCTAAAGAATTGGCTGCATGGAAAGAAGCTGTAGTAGATAAATGGGATACAATAGAAGTAAAATCTGTTTCTGTAAATGGCGAATCAGGTAAACTAATTATTGAAAGCGGACAAGATTATGACGTTGAAGTTGTAATTGATGAAAAGGGATTGGATAATGCTATTGGCGTTGAACTGGTAACTATTATAGTGGATAAAGATGGCAAACAGCGTATCTATTCATCTGACGAATTTGAGTTAGTAAAGAAGGATGGTGACTTGTTTACGTTTAAAACTAAATATAGTTTGTCGAATGCTGGTAGCTTTAAGGTTGCATTCCGTATGTATCCTAAGAATATAGATCTTCCTCATCGTCAGGACTTCTGTTATGTTCGTTGGTTTAATTTAGGAGTTTAACTCCTTAAGTAATAATATAAAAAGCGAGGTGCTAAGTTTTATTTTAGCATCCTCGCTTTCTTTATATAAGATTACCACTGTTGAGTAAACTTTAAACTTATAAAAAAAGTGAGCCGTTCTAGCTTAATAAGAACAGCTCACTTTTTTTATTTCTGAATATTACTTGCTGATGGTAATCATTTGAATTATTTGATTAATTCAGCTAATTTACTTTGTAACTCTGCACCGTGTAGTCCACGAGCAATGATTTTTTCCGTCTTTATCAAGTAAAACCGTATGAGGGATGCTGCGTATTGCATAAATCTTAGCACCTTCGCAATCCCAGTATTTCAAATCAGACATCTGAGGCCAAGTAATATTTAATTTTGTAATACCGTCTTTCCACGATTTTCCGTTCTTGTCGAACGAAACGCCTACAATTTCAAACCCTTTGTCTTTATACTGTGAGTAAGCTTTAACAAGATTAGGCATTTCCTGACGGCAAGGACCACACCAGCTAGCCCAGAAATCAATCAGTACATATTTTCCCTTTCCGGCATAATCAGATAATTTAATAGATTTGCCATCTGGAGTAAGCATTGACAAGTCTGCAAATTTTTGACCAACAGAAGTTGCTTTGGCTGTCTTAACTAAAGCCTTCAAACGAAGAATATCTTCATTGTTTTGGAATTTAGCGGGAACCTTAGCAAGAATCTTTTCCAGATTATCATATTCAATATAATAATTGTATGCTTTCAATAGATGAATACCAACCGGATTGGTTATGTTCTCATCGATTGTTTCAATAATAATATTGGTCTGACTATTTTCAAGAGCGCTTAATTCTTTCTTTTTTGTTTCTCTTTCTTCATTATTTATGTTAGGAGCCTGCATTGAATTATATATAGCTTCCATCTTATCATTCACTTCATTCATCTTTGCTTTGAAAGCATTATAAGTATCGTTGGAAGGAGTACCTATAATATTTTCTCTTTCTCCAAGCGTAAGACTGATATTACCGTTTTCCAGAAAGAAATCTGCATATAACTTTGTATCTCCTTTAGTATAAGTTATATACCGGTTTACTGTTGAATCCTGTTTTCCTTCGAAAACAAATTTGCCGTCTTTAATTACAGCAGCTGCAACTTTTACAAATTCACGGTTTACTCTGTTCTGAATATACACAGAGTCGCCATCGGCAGCTCCTGTTACTGTTCCTGTTATTTTATAGGTATTCCCTCCGGTGCATGATAATGCAGTAAGGGAAGCCATCGCAAATAAATAACTAATTCTTTTCATAATTGATGTATTTGTTTTTATTGTTGAATACAATATGCAAATATAGCAGTTTTTTTTCTCTATCCTATTTTGCCGAAACATTATTAGATGAGCATTTCTTATTACATTCAAATAATGATAGCATTAAGTCGTAAATAAACAGATGAGTCTTTAAATTTCTAAAATGTATTTAGAACGATAAAAAATATCTTGTACAAAAGATTGTTTTCTTTTGTACAGAAGAATTAATTGTTCTGTACAAAAGAATTAATTATTTTGTACAAGGGAAATGGAATGTTTCTTTATGTTTTAATTATGTCTGAGCAAAAATCATAAATATTTTTTTTAATTTTCTGTCTTTTTAGGAATTACTTTATCTCTAAATATTGACTATAACTCGCATTATTTAGTTACATTTGCACTGCAAATAAAAGATAGAATCAGAATGACTACGACTTTAGTGGTGCTTGCCGCAAAAATGGGTAATAAATATGGTGGCCTAAAACAATTAGAAGGAATTGGGCCTAACGGAGAGACCATTCTCGACTATTCAATGTATGATGCTATAAAAACAGGATTCAATAAAGTAGTATTCGTTATTAGCAAATATTTTGAAGAGGAATTCAAGAAAGTTGTTTCTTCAAAATACGAAGGTAAGATTGAAATTGAATATGCTTTTCAGGAAATAGAATCTGTTCCTGAGGAACTAAGAAATAGCAAAAGAAACTTGTTGTGGGGATCGGCGCATGCTTTGCTAATGGCTAAGGATGCTATTAAAGAACCTTTTGGTGTAATTAATGCTGCAAACTTTTATCAGCGTGAAAGTTTTGAAATGCTCTACAATCAATTACAGAATATTCGTAATACCCGTGATAAACATTTCCTTGTTAGTTTTCGCTGGCCAATGTATTAGCTGAAAGTGGCGGACTGACACGTGGTATATGTGAAGTAAACGAAGATGGCAATCTGATTTCAATTGTTGACCGTAAAGGAGTGGAAAGAATAGGAGGAGATCCTATGTACCTGAATGAGTTTAATAAATGGGTAGGACTTGATGTTGCGTCTCCTATTTCTATGAATATGTGGGGATTTACTCCCGATATATTTACTTCTTTAACTAATGAATTCAATTCTTTTATTGCTAGAAGCGGTATGGATTTGAATTCAACCTTTACAATTCCTCAGTTTATGAATACTATGGTCCAGAAAGGGCTGAAAGTTAATACTATAAGTACGCCGGCAAAATGGATGGCATTAGTTTCTCCTGATGATAGAATTCAGGTAATTCTTCGTATTAATGATCTGATTCGCAAAGGTGTTTACCCGCAAAAACTATTTGAACTAACCAACCTATAAAATAATTATAATGAAAAAAAGAATTTTAGTAACTGGTGGTACCGGTTATATCGGTTCTCATACAGTTGTAGAACTCCAAAATAGTGGATATGAAGTAATCATTATCGATAACTTATCTAATTCAAGCGCCGATGTTGTTGACAATATTGAAAAAGTATCTGGCATTCGTCCTGTTTTCGAAGAATTAGATTGTCTTGATTTTGCTGGTCTTGATGCTTTGTTCACTAAATATAAAGGTATTGAAGCTATTATTCATTTTGCAGCAAGTAAAGCTGTTGGTGAATCTGTTCAAAAACCATTGCTTTACTACCGCAACAATCTTGTTTCATTAATTAACTTATTAGAACTGATGCCTAAACATGGAGTTAATGGCATTGTTTTCTCTTCATCTTGTACTGTTTATGGTGAACCTGATCAACTTCCTGTAACAGAACAAGCTTCGATTAAGCCTGCAACTTCTCCTTACGGAAATACAAAACAGATTAATGAAGAAATTGTAAAAGATACTGTAACTTCAGGTTCTCCAATCAATGCAATTCTTCTTCGTTACTTTAATCCTATCGGTGCTCATCCAACAGCTTTATTAGGTGAACTTCCTAATGGTGTTCCACAGAATCTGGTTCCATATATTACTCAAACAGCTATTGGAATCCGCGAGCAATTAAGCGTGTTTGGTCATGATTATAATACTCCTGACGGAACCTGTATTCGTGACTTTATCAATGTTGTTGATTTGGCTAAAGCTCACGTTATTGCTATCGATCGTATTTTGAATGGAAAACAAAAAGCTAAGGTTGAGACTTTCAATATTGGTACAGGAAACAGGACTTTCTGTTTTGGATTTAATCAATGCATTTGAAAAATCTACAGGTGTGAAGTTAAACTATAAGCTAACAGATCGTCGTGCCGGTGATATTGAAAAGGTATGGGCTAACCCTGAATATGCAAATAACGAATTGGGTTGGAAAGCAGAAACAAGTACTGAAGATACTCTTTTATCTGCCTGGAAGTGGCAATTAAAATTAAGAGAAAGAGGTATCCAATAATACATAATGATTGTTTAATTCTATTTAACAAGAAAAATTAAACAATACTATAATATTAATGTTTATACTTTGTGAGTATGCCCGAAACCGCAGCATAAATGTGAATTTAAGCTTGTTTGGTTAACGTATGTCTCCCCGGCATAGACAGGTGTACTTGCATAGTAGTTTTGTCGTGTTTTATTTTGTGTTTGTGTTGTGGCGGTGCATGACGTGAGTCGTCGCACCGTCTTTTTTTTATTATGTTGTTTTTTTATGTGTTTTTCTTTAGGGTATTTTATTACTCAATGGTCTTATATATAGAAACCGGTGATCCATTAGTAATCAAATTAAAAAAACAACATTATGAAAACACTATTTAAAGCTTAATTTGCACGCTTATTTTGATACTTGGAGCAAGTATTCAAAGTGAAGCTTTTGCTTCTGCTGCAGAAGATTATATCACAGTAAACGGAATTGTAAAAGATTCACAGACAAAAAAGAAAGTAGAGTATGCTACAATTTCTATCCCTGGAACTACAACAAGCACGATTAGTAATGTAGATGGAGAATTTTCTCTGAAAATTAAGTCATCTGTTGAAGCCCGAGAGTTAGTGATCTCTCATGTTGGTTATTTAAGTTCACACATATCTATTTCAAAAAGTGAACAAGAAGCTAAAACCTATTATCTTAGTCCCAATGACTATGTTTTGAAAGAAGTTATTGTTCAACCTGCGTTAGCTCGTTCAATAGTTGAAGAAGCGGTAAGTAAGATTGAAGCTAATTATAGTCCAAAATCTAATATGTTCGATTGCTTCTATCGTGAAACAGTTCAAAAGGAAAACGCTATATCCAAATATCTGAAGCGATTCTTAATCTTTATAAAGAGCCTTACACCAAGGGTATAGAAAGAGACCGTGTACGTATCTTTAAAGGTCGTAAATTAGTTAGCCCTAATCAAAAAGATACATTGGCAGTTAAATTAATGGGTGGCCCGTATATGTCTGTTCTACTCGATGTTGCCAAAAATAAAGACATATTGCTAGATAAAGAAATGCTATCCTCTTATGAATACACAATGGAGGAACCTGTAAATCTGGATAATCGTCAGCAATATGTTATCAGTTTTCGTCCTGCTGTTGTTTTACCTTATGCACTTTATTTCGGTAAATATTATATTGATAAACAATCTCTTGCCTTTACGCGTATTGAATTTAGTTTAGATTTACGTGATCGTGAGAAAGCTATCAGTCAGATTCTTATCAAAAAACCTGCAGGCTTACGCTTTAAACCACTGGATGTTAACTTCCTGATTACATATAAAGTGCAAAATGGAGTTAGTTATATAAATTATATACGTACAGAATCTCAGTTTAATTGTGACTGGAAAAGAAGATTGTTCAAGAGTAAATATACTGTTCTTTCAGAAGTGGTGGCAACAGAACGTGATGATGCACCAGCTGAATCTATTCCTTACAAAGAATCTTTTAAATACGATCAGACATTCTCTGACAAAGTATCTAGCTTTACAGATGAAGACTTCTGGGGCGGTTACAACATTATAGCACCTACAGAATCATTGATGGATGGTGTGAAGAAGTTGAAAAACAATATAAATAATAATTGATAAAGAAAAAAGAATTGTATATATTTGAATTTTAATCTAAAGAAAAATGATTAATTCAAAGCGAATTAATATGCTGAATGATTTGCTCCTCCTTAATAAGATAAAAAATGGCGATGTCCAGGCTTTTGAGAAATTATTCCGTTCTTATTATAAGCCTCTTTGCTATTATGCAGATTCTTTCTTAAATGATATGGATAGTGCTGAAGAGATTGTTCAGAACATATTCTATATGTTTTGGAAGGATAGGGCAGATTTACAAATAAAGCTTTCTGTGAAATCTTACTTATTTCAGGCAGTTCAGAATAAATCTTTTAGTTACCTTAAACATCTCCAGGTAATGGATGTATATCGTGAAAAAGTAACTTTGGAAGAACCTGAAATAAGTAACTTTTCACCGGCTGATGATCTGGAATACAAAGAATTGGAGAGCAAATTTACATCTTTACTTCAACGATTGCCTGAGCGGCAGAGAAGAATATTCTGTATGAATCGTTTTGGAGGGAAAAAGTATAGCGAAATAGCCAGGGAACTTTCAGTTTCAGTTAAGACAGTAGAAGCAGATATTAGTAAAGTACTAGTTATTCTGCGCAAAGAATTGAAACATTATAATCAGTGAAATTATGTTCAGAAAAGAACCAAATACAGATGTTGCATGGTGTGCGCTTTATTCAAGGTTGCAAATGAAAACCTGTTGAATGAAGAACCAGTGCAAATTAAGCAGAGAAAGAGAATAATTCCTGTTTATTGGGCTGCTGCTTGTATAATAGCCCTTCTTGGCACAACGATATTCTTCCTTTATAATTCTGATAAAAAGAGTGCAGATTTACTTACGCTTCAAATACTGAGAACGAGAATATTTTGGTCAAGACATTGGAAGACGGCTCTACGGTTTATTTAACCTCAAATGCTTCTGTTAGTTATCCAAAATCCTTTTCTGGAAATAAGAGAGAGATCTCTTTAAAAGGAGAGGCTCTTTTTGATGTTGCTAAAATCCTTCTAAACCATTTTTGATTGAAACTGAAAAGGTTACAGTGAAAGTTTTGGGAACTGCGTTTAAAGTAAAGTCTTCAGTCGATGGAAACTTTGAACTGGTTGTACAAAGAGGAAGAGTCAGAGTAACAGAAAAGGTTAATGGTAATTCTATTGTAGTAACTGCTGGTCAGTCTGTTTCATTTATAGATAATCATCTATTTAAATACTCAAATAAGGATAGTAATATTTTTAATAGATACACATCTAAAATGCGATTTAAAGATGAAACGCTGCAAAATATAGTGCACGTTATCAATCAAAATAATGATTCCTTTGTTGTTCTTAAAGGAGATTTATTGAAGGCTTCTAGGTTAAATGTGCAATTCTATAAAAATAATGTAAATGAAATGACACAGATTATTAGTATGGCCCTTAACCTGAAGCGAGAAATTCGTCAAGATACAATTTTTATATCTCAACCTTAAAGCAATTCAATGAAACGCTTGTGCTTCTTTTTTATATTTGCATGTGTCGTCCTTCATACTCTGTGGTCAGGGAATGGAGGCGATCCTTTAAGTGGACGTATACAGATTGAAAAGAAAAAGAACACTATTTATGAGTTGTTGAATTATATTGGAGATGTTTCCGGTTACTATTTTATTTACGATAGTAAGATTATTGATAACGAAAAAAAATCTCAGACAAAATCTGGCACATATTCAATTCGTGAAGCTATTTTCCAGGTGCTTAAAAGTGAAAACTACACTTTTAAGAGCAGTAGATAGATACATATTAATTAACGATAAAAACTCTCCGGCACCTCAGCCTGTACATCATTCGGCTGTATCAAAGACAAAAGATAGTATATCTTATAAGAATATATCCGGGGTTGTCCTGGAAAAATTGTCATCAGAACCTATAGCTTACTGCTCTGTAAGTCTGGAAGGTACAGCCATTGGCACAATAACAAATAGCAATGGAAAGTTTTTATTGAGAGTACCCGATTCTTTAAATGTAGAAAAGCTGCATGTCTCTCATATTGGATATGAATCACAAAGAATACCATTAACTATTTTAGAAAATGGTTCTTCGAACATATATTTATCTCAGCGCATTATTCCTCTTCAGGAGGTAATCTTTCGTTTAGTAAATCCGCGTAAAATTGTAAAAGAAGCCTTAGATGCCCGCGATCATCTTTATCTGGATAAACCATCTTATTTTACCTCATTCTACAGAGAGGGAATTGAACGTAAGAAAGATCTATTAAAGCTTACGGAGGCCATTTTTAAAGTGTATAAACAAAGTTATACCCATTCAACTGCTGATCAAGTCAAGCTCTTAAAGATGCGTAAGATTACAAATAATGCGGTAAAAGACTCGCTGGTACTGAAAATGAAAGCCGGAGTTGAAGCCTCTTTAATGCTTGATTTAATGAAGAACATCCCCGATTATCTTGAAATTAATGATAAGAATATCTATGATTATACCAAGATAGATATGACGGAAATAGATTCGCGTATGGCACATGTTATTTCTTTTGAGCAAAGAAAGGGTATTACGGAACCATATTTGAGGGGGAAATTATATATTGATGCAGAAAATTCAGCCTTACTTAGCGCAGAGTTGGAAGTCCATCCGTCCTATATTGAAAAGGCAGAAGAATTGTTTGTTGAAAAGCGTGGTAAGAATGTAAAAAATTCACCCTCAGCAAATAGTATATTCCGTATCTTATAAAGAATTAAACGGCAAATATTACATGAATCACGTAAGAGGTGATTTATATTTTAAGATGAAAGGCAAAGGACAATTTTTCTTCAATCCGATGCATATATTCTTTGAAATGGTAACGTGCAAGGTTGATACGAATAGTGTAATTCCATTCCCGCGCGAAGAAAGATTGCCTGTTAAGAAGATATTTTCCGAGGAAAACTTTAGCTATGATAATAATTTCTGGGGAGATTTTAATGTAATCCTCCCCGAAGAAAATATCAACAAAAATCTTTCTCGTATAACTTCCAAGATTGAGGAATCTGAGAGCAAAGCTTATAATTCTCCTTGCCAGATAAAATAATCCTGGAATATAAGTTCAGGGTTCTCTACCGGAGCTTTAAATAAACCGTATAATGAAGAACCTGAACCAGACATAGAAGCGTATATTGCTCCAGCTTCGTATAGTTTCTCTTTTGCTTTTCCTATTTCCGGATATTGAGCAAATACACTTTTCTCGAAGTCGTTTATTAAGTTGTCTTTCCACTCTTCTACAGGAGATTGAATAATCTCTTTTATGCTTTTTTCAGGAAAGGCTGGTTTAATTAGTGAAAATGCATCGCGGGTAGAAACAAAAATCTCTGGTTTAATAATTAATATATATAATCCTTTTAATGAGATATTTATTTCTGAAAAAAACATTTCCGGTACCTGTTGCAAACGTGGGTTTGTTTTTAATAAAGAAAGGGCAGTCGGCTCCTAATTTTGCTGCAAATACTTCAAGCTCATCATCTGATAAATTTAAAGAGAATTTGTCGTTCATAAGCTTTAGCATAAAGGCACCGTCATGATGATCCTCCTCCCATACCATGCTCCAGGATGGAATGTTCTTTTGAAGAAAAATTGAAATTGCCGGAAGGTTAAACCTTTCTTTCAGTAAATAGTAGGCTTTCACTACTAAATTATCTTCAGGATTACCGGCTATTGAAGTGCCAAATACCTGCAGATTAAACTCTTTATCGGAATCATTAAGAGGCACAACTTCTAATGCATCTTCTATATGAACAGGATAAAAAACTGTTTCTAAATTGTGGTAACCATCAGGACGTTTTTCTGTGATGTTAAGTCCCAGGTTTATTTTGGCATTTGGAAATACAATCATTCTTTTATTTTTTATATGCAAAAGTATATGAAAATAATAAGATTCCTATACATTTTGTAGAAAATATGAGATTATATGCAGCTCCTTGTGCTATCTCTTAACCTATTGTATTATATATAAAATACTGTATAAAAACCTTTGAATATTTCCAGCTCTTCATTAAAAACTATATCTTTGTCATCCCAAATATGTCAAAATAGATATGGAACAAAAAAGAAATACGCGAAGTACTAAATCTAAGATACAGCCTATAGCTGATTACGGCCGTCTGCAACCGCAGGCTCGTGAATTTGAAGAAGCTGTATTAGGAGCGTTAATGCTTGAAAAAGACGCTTATCCTCAGGTTAGTGAAATTCTTCGCCCCGAATCATTTTATGATCGGCATCATCAAATGATTTATGCTGCAATTACAGATTTAGCCGTCCGTCAGGAACCTATCGATATCTTAACTGTTACCGAACAACTTAAAAAGAGGGGAGAACTTGAAGAAGTTGGAGGTCCATTCTATATAACAAAATTAAGTAGTCAGGTTGCTTCTTCTGCTCACATTGAGTATCATGCGCGAATTATTGCTCAGAAGTATCTTGCTCGTGAATTGATATCTTTTACAAGTGAAATTCAATCAAAATCTTTCGATGAAACACTCGATGTAGACGATTTGATGCAGGAAGCTGAAGGTAAATTGTTCGAGATTTCTCAACGGAACCTAAAAAGGATTATACACAGATTAATCCTGTAATTTCTGAAGCTTATGAATTATTGCAGAAAGCAGCTGCGAGAACCGATGGTTTAAGTGGTTTGGAAAGTGGCTTCCGAGGATTGGATAAAATGACTTCCGGTTGGCAAAACTCTGACTTGGTAATCATTGCAGCTCGTCCGGCGATGGGTAAAACTGCATTTGTATTGTCAATGGCTAGAAATATAGCTGTTAATTTTAAAAATCCGGTAGCGCTGTTCTCTCTTGAAATGAGTAACGTTCAGTTAGTGAACCGTCTTATAGTGAATGTTTGTGAGATTCCCGGTGAAAAAATTAAAAGTGGTCAGCTTGCTCCTTATGAATGGCAGCAGTTGGACTATAAACTAAAAGATTTGATTGATGCTCCTTTGTATGTAGATGATACACCATCTCTTTCAGTTTTTGAATTAAGAACAAAAGCCCGAAGATTGGTTCGTGAACATGGTGTGAGATTATTAATAATTGACTACCTTCAGTTGATGAATGCAAGTGGAATGTCTTTTGGTAGCCGTCAGGAAGAGGTAAGTACCATTTCCCGATCATTAAAGGGATTGGCGAAAGAATTAATATTCCAATAATTGCCCTGTCACAGTTAAATCGTGGTGTTGAGAATCGTGAAGGTGTTGATGGTAAGCGTCCACAGTTGGCCGATCTTCGTGAATCTGGTGCCATTGAGCAGGATGCCGATATGGTTTGCTTTATTCACCGTCCGGAATATTATAAAATCTATACAGACGAAAAAGGAAACGACTTGCGTGGTATGGCCGAGATTATTATTGCAAAACATCGTAATGGTGCAACCGGCGATGTACTTCTTCGATTTAAGGGTGAGTTTGCCAAATTCCAGAATCCGGATGATGATACAATTATTCCTTTACCGGGTGAGAGTGGAGTTCTTGGATCGAAAATGAATAAACAACCTCAAGGTTCGGTGCCTCCACCTCCTGAAGAATATCCTTCTCAGGTATCAAATCCATTTGGAAGTTATGGGAATGACGGTCCGTTGCCGTTCTAACTCTTTTTCTGATATATAACCATACAAAATAAAAAAACTTATTACCTTTGCGAGTCAATTCTGCAAATAATAAAAAATTAACGATATGAATATCTCTTATAATTGGCTGAAAGAGTATGTCAATTTTGATTTAACGCCCGATGAAGTTGCTGCGGCACTTACTTCAATTGGTCTGGAAACTGGTGGGGTAGAAGAAGTACAAACCATTAAAGGTGGTTTGGAAGGTTTGGTAATTGGTGAAGTACTTACATGTGTAGAACACCCTAATTCCGACCATTTACATATTACCACTGTTAATTTAGGAAATGGAGAACCAACTCAGATTGTTTGTGGAGCACCTAACGTTGCAGCTGGCCAGAAAGTGGTTGTTGCTACATTAGGAGCAAAGCTTTACGACGGTGATGAGTGTTTTACTATAAAGAAATCAAAAATCCGTGGTGTTGAATCTACTGGCATGATTTGTGCAGAAGATGAGATAGGGATTGGTACTGATCATGCAGGTATTATTGTTCTTCCGGCAGATGCGGTTCCTGGTACGTTGGCAAAGGATTATTATAACGTTAAGAGTGATTATGTACTTGAAGTAGATATTACTCCAAACCGTGCAGATGCTTGTTCTCATTTCGGAGTTGCACGCGATATATATGCTTACTTAATCCAGAATGGATATAAGGCTGAACTTAAGAAACCATCTGTAGATGCATTTAAAGTAGACAATCACGATCTTGATATTGATGTAGTTGTTGAAAACAATGAAGCATGTCCTCGTTATGCCGGAGTTTCTATTAAAGGCATTACTGTAAAGGAAAGTCCTGAATGGATGCAGAATATATTAAGAACTATAGGCGTTCGTCCAATCAATAATATTGTAGACTATAACAAATTATATTGTTCACGAATTAGGTCAGCCACTTCCACTGCTTTTGATGCCGATGTAGTAGGCAAAAAGGTTTATTGTTAAACATTGCCCGAAGGAACTCCTTTCACAACACTTGATGGCGTGGAAAGAAAGCTTAGCGATCGCGATCTTATGATCTGCAATGAAAAACGGTCCGATGTGTATTGCCGGTGTATTTGGTGGATTGGATCAGGTGTAACAGAGAAAACTGTAAATGTATTCCTTGAAAGTGCATACTTCCATCCAACATGGATACGTAAATCAGCTCGTCGTCATGGTTGAATACTGATGCTTCTTTCCGTTTTGAGAGAGGTATTGACCCATTGTATACTGATTATGTATTGAAGCATGCAGCTCTGTTAGTTCAGGAATTGGCTGGTGGTACTGTTTCTTCTGAAATAAAAGATGTATATCCAGTTCCTTTCAGTAAATTCAATGTAGATATTACATATAAAAAGATTAATACCCTCATTGGTAAAGATATTCCGGTTGAGACAGTAAAAGTATCGTTGGAAGTCTGGAAATGGAAATCACAAATGAAACAGCTGAAGGCTTGTCTCTTGCTGTTCCTCCATATCGTGTAGATGTAACTCGCGACGTAGATGTTATTGAAGATATTTCTTCGCTATTTACGGATATAATAACGTAGAAAATACCTTCTACACTGAAAATCAAGTTTAACTACTAAAGGTGAAGCTGATAAATCATATAAGCTTCAGAGCCTTATTTCAGAACAATTGGTTGGTTGCGGATTCAATGAAATATTAAACAACTCATTAACAAAAGCTGCTTATTACGAAGAATTGGAATCATTCCCTGCTAAAAATCTGGTAATGTTGATGAATCCATTGAGTAATGATCTTAACTGTATGCGGTCAGACATTATTGTTTGGAGGTTTGGAAAGTATTACTCATAATGCAAATCGTAAAAATGCCGATCTTAAATTCTTCGAATTTGGTAACTGCTACTATTTCAATGAAGAAAAGAAGAATCCCTGAGAAGTTCTTGCGGCATATAATGAAGATTATCATTTAGGTTTATGGGTAAGCGGTAAGAATGTAGCAAACTCATGGGCTACATGCTGATGAACAAAGTTCTGTTTATGAGCTTAAAGCTTATGTAGAGAATGTATTCCTACGTTTAGGTATCGATATGCGTAATCTGGTTGTTGGTAATCTTACAGACGATCTTTTCTCTGCAGCACTGTCTGTTAATACCAAAGGTGGCAAACGTTTGGCTGTGTTTGGTGTGATTACAAAGAAACAGTTAAAGGCATTCGATATTGATAATGAAGTTTATTATGCAGACTTGAACTGGAACGAGCTTAATGAAGCTATTAGTCTGTTAAGGTATCATACAAGGAAATTTGCAAATTCCCTGCAGTGAAGAGAGATCTTGCATTACTTCTTGACAAGCAGGTTCAGTTTGCTGAGATTGAAAAGATTAGCTTTTGAGTCTGAACGTAAATTGCTTAAGGAAGTTTCTTTGTTTGATGTTTACGAAGGAAAGAATCCTTGAGGCAGGCAAGAAATCATATGCAGTAAGCTTTATGCTTCAGGATGAGAATCAAACAGTTGAATGATAAGCAGATTGATAAGATTATGAGCAAACTTCATTGCTAATCTTGAAAGCAAGCTAGGGAGCAAAACTCAGATAATTATATAAACTAAAATAATATAAAATAAAGATGGGAAGAGCGTTCGAATACAGAAAAGCCACCAAAATGAAGAGATGGGGTAATATGGCTCGTACATTTACGAGAATTGGCAAACAAATCGCTATTGCAGTAAAGGCTGGCGGTCCTGATGCTGAGAATAACCCACATTTACGTTCTTGCGTAGCTAACGCGAAGGCAGCCAACATGCCAAAAGAAAATGTTGAAAGAGCAATAAAGAGAGCTATCTCTAAAGATACCGAAGATTACAAGGAAATGGTATATGAGGGATATGGTCCACATGGTATTGCTATTCTTGTAGAAACAGCTACAGATAATACAACTCGTACAGTGGCTAATGTTCGTAGTATATTTAATAAGAATGGCGGTTCTTTAGGTACATCAGGAAGCTTGGATTTTATGTTTACCCGTAAGTCTATGTTTACTGTAGCTCCAAAAGAAGGCGTTTCTTTGGAAGATCTTGAACTTGAATTGATTGATTACGGTGTAGACGAGCTTGATGCAGATGAAGAAGGTATCACTTTATACGGAGAATTCCAATCATTCAATGCTATTCAGAAGTATCTTGAAGAAAATGGCTTTGAAATTATCAGTTCAGAGTTTACTCGTATCCCTACAGATCTGAAAGACGTTACTCCAGAACAAAGAGCTTCTATTGATAAACTGGTTGATAAAATGGAAGACGATGAAGATGTTCAGAACGTCTATACAAATATGAAACCAGAAGAAGAGGTTGAGTAAATGAAGTTTGTATATAAAACATCCGGAACTTGTAGTACTTATATATCAGTAGATGTTGAAGACGGCATTATTAAGGATGTTGTTTTTCAAGGTGGATGTAATGGAAACCTAAAAGGTATCTGCCAACTGGTTAAAGGTCAGCCAGTGAAAGAGGTAATCTCTAAATTGGAAGGTATATCCTGTGGAGGTCGACCTACTTCTTGTCCGGATCAACTTTGCAAAGCTTTACGTCAGGTTCCGTCTGTCTGATGTACTTATTTAATTAATGAAAATAAGAGTGCGGTGGTATTCCGAATTTGATTACTGAAAATTACGGATTATAACTAGGCTAACTCTATTCAAAAATAATAAAAGAGCCATTCTTTACTTGCAGTAGGTAGAGAATGGCTCTTTTATTGTATATTGCAGATTGGCTTTTGATATGCCTTTCATAATAATTGTACTTTGATAAATAGCTCTAGCACTAAGTTTTGCTTGACGGTGTTACCATCCTTTTATTATAATTTTACTTTGATATATAGCACTAATAGGGTTTCATAATAATATTGCCTAACTTAAAAACAGACAATACTATTTATACATATTAGCATCAATAGAAACCCGGAAAAGCTCTTTTTTGTACTCTCCGAGAAATAAATATATTCTATTGTAGTTTTAAAGTCTTGTATTCCTTTAAATCCAAGGAATTTCTTACAGCATCAATCATAGAATCTTTCATGTATTGCTTCTTTTCTGAATAGAATCGGGTGAATCTATTCTCCCCGATAGAGTATAATAGTTGCTGTTAGTATTTCGTTTTTGGATTATAATCATGCTGTCAATTCTAATACCTTCACCAATTGTTACAGGGCATTTGGCTGTATATTCTTTAGCAAGCTTTTCAAAGGTTTTTCTCTTGGTTCCTGGCATGAATTAAAAAGAAGAAGTAATAGGCCGGCTGAAATTAATGCTAGTTTTTTCATCTTTATTTGAATTTTGATCTACTAAGGTAAGCTATAATTATGAACAGAACAAGAACAATACATATTTTTAATCATTATCTTTGTCATAACATAAAATAATACATGCTTATGATTAATTTTTTAAAAGATCTGAAACGTAAAGACCATAAACGCTATTTAGGTGGTCTTGACATCTTAAAATATATTGGTCCCGGATTATTGGTAACAGTTGGATTTATTGACCCAGGGAATTGGGCTTCTAACTTTGCTGCCGGGTCTGGGTTTGGATATTCGTTGTTGTGGGTAGTAACTCTTTCAACAATTATGCTCATTGTTCTTCAGCATAATGTGGCTCACCTTGGAATTGTTACCGGCCTTTGTCTTTCGGAAGCTGCAACTCAGTATACTCCCAAATGGATTTCCCGTCCCATTCTGGGGACTGCCGTTATGGCTTCTGTTTCTACTTCCTTAGCGGAAATTCTGGGTGGAGCAATTGCGTTGCAGATGCTTCTTAATGTTCCAATAATATGGGGCTCTGTTTTGGTTACTGCGTTTGTTTTTATAATGCTGCTCACTAATTCATACAAGAAGATTGAACGTTCCATTATTGCTTTTGTTTCCGTTATCGGACTTTCTTTTATCTATGAACTTCTACTTGTAGAGATTGACTGGCCAATGGCCGCTCAAGGATGGGTGGTGCCGAGCTTTCCTCAGGGTAGCGTTCTTATTGTGATGAGTGTGTTAGGGGCTGTAGTAATGCCTCATAACCTTTATTTGCATTCAGAAGTAATTCAGAGTCATGAATACAATAAACAGGATGATGCCTCAATCAGGAAAGTCTTGAAGTACGAGCTTTACGATACACTGTTCTCAATGATTGCAGGATGGGCCATAAATAGTGCTATGATACTTCTTGCTGCTGCAACATTCTTTAAAACCAAAACAGAAGTTACAGAGCTTCAACAAGCAAAATCGTTATTAGAGCCGCTGTTAGGAAGTAATGCTGCAATAATTTTTGCTTTAGCATTGCTTATGGCAGGTGTTTCCTCAACCATTACAAGCGGAATGGCTGCCGGTTCTATCTTTGCAGGTATTTTCGGAGAATCTTACCATATAAAGGATAGTCACTCTCGTTTGGGGGTTATTATTTCTCTGGGTGTGGCATTTTTACTGATCTGCTTTATTTCGAACCCATTCAAAGGATTGATTATTTCGCAGATGGTATTGAGCCTTCAACTTCCTTTTACGGTCTTTTGCAGGTGAGTCTTACTTCATCAAAAAGGTAATGGGTAAATATGCTAATGGAAGGTGGAACACGTTTGTGCTTTATTTTATTGCGGCAACGGTGTCTGCTTTGAATGTATGGCTCCTGATTTCTACAATAATTGGTTATTAGTTTATAATATCTTGTACAAAAGATTGTTTTCTTCTGTACAAAACAATTAATTCTTTTGTACAGAAGAAAACAATCTTTTGTACAAGAGAATATAATAATATATAGTAACACTTTAAAAATATGATGGAAGATAGAGTAAAGAGAGCAGTAGAACTCTTTAAAAGCGGATATAATTGTTCTCAATCTGTAGTAGCGGCCTTTGCCGATTTATATGGATTTACCGAAGAACAGGCTTTGAAAATGGCTTCTTCTTTTGGTGGAGGAATAGGGCGAATGAGAGAAACCTGCGGAGCTGCCTGTGGAATATTTCTGCTGGCCGGACTCCAAACCGGAACCACTGATCCTAAGGATAAAGAAGGGAAAGCTGCTAATTATAAATTGGTACAGGATTTGGCGGCTATATTCAAGAATCGTATGGGTTCTATAAACTGTGGTGAGTTATTGGGGCTGAAGAAATGTGATCCAATAGAGTCTACTCCAGAGGAACGAACTGCACAATATTATGCTAAACGCCCATGCGTAAAAATAGTTGAGGAAGCAGCAAGGATATGGGCAGAATATCTTGAAACTCAAAAAAGGTAAGCTATTAGGCTAAAAATGTTACATTTTTATTAAAAATATTCTATTTAAAGTGCTATATAACATAAAAATGTATATATTTGTGCACTAAATAAATCACACTAAAGGATGATTTGTTTGAGTAAATATATGTTTAACTAAAGTATTTCAAAATGTTGAAAGAAAAAGCAGGAATTATTGCAGGACAAATTTGGAATGCATTGAACGGCACTGAAGGTTTAACAGTAAAACAAATTAAGAAGGCAACTAAGTTAGTAGACAAAGATCTTTATTTAGGTTTCGGATGGTTACTAAGAGAAGATAAAGTTTCTATTAAAGAAATTGAAAACGATCTATTTGTTGCTTTGAAGTAAGAAAGTTAATAGCTGAATTATAAAAAAATGCGCTGGCACGTTTTAATATGTTGCCAGCGCCATTTTTTTATTTTCCCTCATTTGTATATCTTTGCACATTATATTAATGATAAAACAACTGATGAAGAATATACGTAACTTTGCATTATTGCACATATTGACCATGGTAAATCCCTTTGGCTGACAGACTGCTTGAATATACAAAGGACAATTCAGGTTACAGGCGGCCAGATGCTTGATGATATGGACCTGGAAAAGGAAAGGGGAATTACCATTAAAAGTCACGCTATACAGATGGAATATTTGTATAAAGGCGAAAAATATATTCTTAACCTGATTGATACTCCGGGACACGTGGACTTTTCTTACGAAGTTTCCCGCTCAATTGCGGCTTGTGAAGGAGCTTTGCTTATTGTAGATGCTTCTCAGGGAGTGCAGGCACAGACTATTTCCAATCTTTATATGGCTATTGATCATAATCTGGAAATTATCCCGGTGATCAATAAATGCGATATGGCTAGTGCCATGCCGGAGGAAGTAGAAGATGAAATCGTTGAATTACTTGGAGTGGACAGATCTTCCATTATTCGTGCATCAGGAAAGACTGGTATGGGCGTGGAAGAAATTCTGGAAGCTATCATAGAACGTGTTCCTTGCCCGGTTGGTGATGAAGAGGCGCCGCTGCAAGCACTTATTTTTGACTCTGTATTTAATTCTTTCCGAGGTATCATCGCTTACTTCAAGATTACCAATGGAGTAATCCGCGCAGGTGATAAGGTAAAATTCTTTAATACAGGAAAAGAATATGCAGCAGATGAGATTGGTGTGTTGAAGATGGATATGATTCCTAGAAAAGAGCTTCGTACAGGAGACGTGGGGTATATTATTTCCGGTATCAAAACTTCAAAAGAAGTGAAGGTGGGAGATACTATCACTCACATTGCCCGCCCATGTGCTAAGGCTATCTCTGGTTTCGAGGAAGTTAAACCAATGGTCTTTGCGGGAGTTTATCCTATTGAAGCTGAAGATTTTGAAGACCTTCGCGCTTCTTTAGAGAAATTACAGTTGAATGATGCATCGCTTACATTCCAACCAGAGAGTTCTTTGGCGTTAGGTTTCGGATTCCGTTGCGGATTCCTTGGATTGCTTCACATGGAGATTGTTCAGGAACGCTTGGATCGTGAGTTTGATATGAATGTAATCACTACAGTTCCAAACGTATCTTACCAGATTTACGATAAGCAAGGTGTTATGACCGAGGTTCACAATCCCGGTGGAATGCCCGATCCTACATTAATTGATCACATTGACGAACCATATATCAAAGCTTCGGTTATTACCAAGACCGATTATATTGGCCCTATCATGACTCTTTGTCTGGGTAAACGTGGTGAGCTTACTAAACAGGAATATATCTCTGGTAATCGTATGGAGATTCATTATGATATGCCGTTGGGTGAAATTGTGATCGACTTCTACGATAAGCTGAAAAGTATATCAAAAGGTTATGCATCGTTCGATTATCATCAATCGGGCTTCCGTCCTTCCAAATTGATTAAATTGGATATCCTGCTTAACGGTGAACCTGTGGATGCTCTTTCTACTCTTACACATGTGGACAATGCCTACGATTTGGGTAAACGAATGTGTGAGAAATTAAAAGAACTGATACCTAGACAGCAATTTGATATAGCAATTCAGGCAGCAATCGGTGCTAAGATTATCTCTCGTGAAACGATAAAGGCGGTTCGAAAAGATGTAACTGCCAAGTGTTACGGTGGTGATATCAGTAGAAAGCGTAAATTGCTTGAAAAGCAGAAGAAGGGAAAGAAGAGAATGAAGCAGATCGGTAATGTGGAAGTTCCTCAGAAAGCTTTCCTTGCTGTATTGAAACTAGATTAAATTTGGAGCTTTTGTTTCACCTCTTAAAAGATGAAATAAAAGCTCTGATCACTTTATAAAAATTGTAATATCATGATTAAACCGCTTGCATACTCTTTTAATAGCTTTATAAAGCATCATGTAAACGGTGGAATAGTGCTCATGGTTGTAGCTGTTCTAGCTATGATTGTGGCCAACTCACCATGGAGTGATACTTATCTTTCTATTCTGGATTATCCCGTATCTTTGCAGATTGGCAGTTTTAATCTCTTCAGTCACAACGGAGAGCCAATGTCAATATCTACATTCATTAATGATGCGTTAATGGCAATCTTTTTCTTTTCTGTGGGATTAGAAATTAAGCGCGAAACATTGGTTGGTGAACTCTCAAACCTGCGTCAGGCTTTATTGCCTATTATTGCTGCATGCGGAGGTATGATTATTCCTGTAATTACCTATTTCTGTATTGCTCCACAAGCTCCCGAAAGTAATGGTATAGCTATACCGATGGCAACTGATATTGCTTTCTCTTTGGGTGTTTTAGGATTGCTGGGTAAACGTGTACCTTTAAGTCTGAAGATATTTCTTACTACCTTCGCTGTTGCCGATGATATTGGTGGTATTATCGTTATTGCACTATTTTATGCTACACATCTTCAATTTGGATATTTACTTATAGCAGCTGCAATTCTTGCATTTATGCTTTGGGCCAACATTAAGCTTGAGGTAGTAAATAAAGGATTCTATATCTTTCTGGGTATTGTAGTTTGGTACTTATTCCTTCAATCGGGCATTCATAGCACGATAGCAGGGGTGCTGGTTGCATTTACTATTCCTTCCAGACCGCATATTAAAATAGGGAAGTATATTGAACGAATCCGCGAGAATATCCACTCGTTTCCTGTTTCCAATAATGATTCTATAATATTGGAACAAGATCAGCTAGAAAGACTTAAAAGTATAGAGTCTTCTTCCGATCACGTTATTTCACCTTTACAATCAATGGAAGATTCTCTGCAGGGGGCCGTAAACTACTTCATTATGCCTGTTTTTGCTTTTGCCAATGCCGGTGTTGTACTTGCTGGTGCAGAAGGAGATGTTCTTGGAAGTGTAACCTTTGCTGTTGCTTTAGGACTTGTTTTGGGTAAGTTCATAGGAATATTCTCATTTACATGGATGACCATTAAACTGAAGATATCTAAGATGCCTGAAGGTATGAATTGGAAGAATCTGGCTGGTGTATCTATGTTAGGAGGTGTTGGCTTTACTGTTGCACTGTTCATTGCCACTCTTTCTTTTGGAAATGCAGAATCTGTTTTATTGAACCAGGCAAAGCTAGGTATTATTGGAGGAACCGTAATTGCTGGATTGTTAGGTTATTTATATCTGCATAAGGTTCTCCCTAAAAAAGAGTATTCAGATGATAATGAATAAAAGCATTTATAAGCTTTACATTCAATAATAAAAAAAGGTCATTTAAGAAGCAATGAAGGCAGATAGCAGAGCGCTACTACCTACATATTCAATAATAAAAAAGGTCATTAAGTTTTTTCGAGCTTAATGACCTTTTTTCAATTATTGAGATTTTAATTATTCCGATTGATACTTTTAGAAGATTCTATTTTTCATCGCCGTCGATATCTACATATAGATACTTTGTGCTTAAAAACCTGTTGTTTGGGTTGATTATTCATCATCGTCCATATCCACAAGAGGAAGAATCTTTTGTGACTCTTCGGCTGGTAAAGCTTCAACCTGTTTTAAGCGTCTTTCAATGGCACGGGTACGTTTGCCCATAACTTCTTCAAGCTGATCTCCTGCTGTCTGAATATTCTTCTGAACCTTTTCAAGTAACCCGCCAAACTTGCTGAACTCTGTTTTTACAGCGCCAAGAACACTCCACACTTCGCCTGTTCTTTTTTGAATAGCCAGTGTGCGGAATCCCATCTGTAAACTGTTAAGTATAGCACCAAGTGTAGTTGGTCCGGTGACTACAATCTTGAAATCCTTTTGTAAGGTCTCTACTAATGATGTTCTACGGATAACTTCTGCATAGATGCTTTCAAAAGGAAGAAACATAATGGCAAAGTCTGTTGTAAACGGAGGGTCAATGTACTTGTCGTGGATATCTTTTGCCATCTTCTTAATGGTAATTTCAAGTTGTTTGGATGACGCTTCAATTAAAGCTGTATCGCCAGCCTCAAATGCATCATAGTATTGCTCGTACACATCTTTAGGGAACTTAGCATCAATAGGTAAATAAACAGTTGAATTTGCATCGTCCTTTCCAGGAAGTTTAATTGCATATTCAACAAATTCAGTACCACTCTTCTTGGTCTTAACATTAGCATCGTATTGCTCGGGGCTCATCATCTGTTCCAATAAAGCCCCTAATTGTACTTCGCCAAATGTTCCGCGCATCTTAACGTTTGTCAGTACCTTTTTTAATCCACCTACATCTTGAGCTAGAGATTTCATTTCACCCAGACCTTTCTGAACGTTCTCAAGCTGGTTGCGGACAATCTCGAAAGACTGGCCAATACGTTCGTTCAGTGTCTTTTGAAGTTTTTCTTCTACAACCAAGCGCATCTCATCCAATCTTTTTTCGGTAGATTGTATAAGTGCTTCCTGAGTTTTACCCATAGCTTCAAACTTCTCTTTCTGAAGTTCGTTACCGGTCAACATATTCTTATGGAGCGCATCCTGCATCTGTTGAATTGACGTGTTTAGGGTCGTGGTTATTTCTGTACGGAATTCGCGTATAGATTTGCCTAGTTCGTCACGGTTTTCATGAGACTGTTCTCTTAAAACCGTCTCCAAACGAATATTTTGTTCTCTGATAATACTTTCCAAACGATTATTTTGTTCTTTGATAGAAACTTCTATCCGGTCGGTATCTTCTTTGCTTTTACCTTTGCTCAACAGTATTATAAGGATGAGGAGCAATAAAACAGTACAAACAATTAATAAAGTCAATTCCATATATCTAATATTAAGTTATCTTGCAAAGATACACTTTTTAAAGATTTCACCTTTTAAGAACAGTTTAAAAGATGTACCTTTGCACCCGATTTCCAAATTAGGACTTTCCCTATCTAACAATGGGGATTATCCTTGTTAAGAAGAATTTTCTTTATTCACTTTTGTTACACTATATTGAAATTTAAAAATAACAATGAAATATTAACTAGCCACAAAATTTAATGATGTATGAAAAAAGAAACTTATTTTAAGCTTTTACTTCTGATGGTAGTAACATTTGGCTTTACAGCTTGTACCATAAATGATGATGAGGTGGGATATAATACTACAGAAGATTTATGTTCAAAAACCTGGGTAGAGACATATGCAACTACCGATCATTACTATTGTACCCATAAAATAATTTTTGATTATGATGGGGATGCCCAGGAAGTTTATATCTATAATAATATGGATATAAACGGAAATCCATTGAGTACGGTTGCTAAAACTCAATCTTTTAATTTAAGCTGGAGCTGGTATAATGAAAACCATGAATGTCTGGTATTGAATTATGGAAAAAATGTTGTTCTCTATTTCGATAACGTTTGGGTAAGAAACGATTATTTATCGGGTAAACTTGATGGAAGTTATGTAACTTTTATGAACAGTAATATTTAATTAGGCATGTATAAACTCTTAGTACTCGATCTTGACGGAACTCTGACTAATTCACAAAAGAAAATAACACGAAAAACAAAAGAGGCTTTATTAAAAGCTCAGGAGAATGGAGTGAAATTGTACTTGCTTCAGGCAGACCGACTTATGGTATTGTTCCTTTAGCGGACGAGTTGAATCTGGATGCACGCGGAGGTTATATTCTTTCTTATAATGGGGGAGAAATTATAGACTGGAAAACAAAAGATCTACTTCATGCAAGATTGCTTGACCCTCAGGTTATTCCTTATTTGTACGATTGTGCTAACAGAAATGATCTGGCAATTATTACGTATCAGGATGAGTATATTATAACTGAAAAGCCTGATGATATATATGTGCACAAGGAAGCTTTTCTTAATAAGATGAAGATTAAGAAGGTAGATAATTTTCTGTCGTTTGTTGATTTTCCGGTAGCAAAATGTTTAATAACCGGAGATCCTGAGCAATTAGTCATATTGGAAAAGGAAATGAATGAGCATCTAAAGGGCTCTATGGGCGTTTATCGTTCTGAACCTTTCTTTCTTGAATTAGTACCAAACGGAATAGATAAAGCACAGTCACTAAGTATTTTATTGGATAAATTAGGCATGACTGCGAATGAAATGATTGCCTGCGGCGATGGCTTTAATGATTTGTCGATGATACGGTTTGCCGGACTAGGAGTGGCTATGGCTAATGCTCAGCTTGCAGTTAAAGAACAAGCTGATTTTATTACTCTTTCTAATGAAGAAGATGGAGTAGCCCATGTAATAGAACAATTCCTATTGTAATAATAATAAGAGGACTTTCTGTAAAAAGAAAGTCCTCTTTGTTTAACTGGTTAGGTTTTTGTAAAGTCTGGTTAGGCCTAAATATGAGTTTGAAGAATCTATGATAAATAAAAAGCATTGTTTAATTTAATAAACAATGCTTTAAATAAAAAGTTCAATCTAGAAACTAAATATTTATTATTTAGATTTTTCTTCTTTCTGAACAGGTGCTTGTTTGATAAAAAGCTTTTTGAACGAACTTGGATAAGGAGTCTCAAACTCTAGTAAATCACCTGTTACCGGATGATAAAAGCAAAGCTTAAAAGCGTGAAGCGCTAATCTTCCAAGAGGATTATTGCCATCTCCATATTTTACATCACCTAATACCGGATGATGTATATCCTGCATATGTACACGAATCTGATTTTTTCTTCCGGTTTCCAGTTCAAGTTCTACAAGCGAATAACCATTGGCACGCTTTATAGTCTTATAATGTGTAATGGCTTTATCTCCTCCATTATTACTCATGCTCGAATAGGTAACATATACCTTATTATCTTTCAACCATGAAGTAATTGTTCCGAAATCTTTTTCAATCTCTCCTGATAAAGCTGCTACGTAACGTCTATCTTTTACAATCTCATCCCAATAATCCTGCAAAGTGAACTTTGTTTTTTCATCTTTGGCAAAAACCATTAATCCGGAAGTGTCTTTATCCAGTCTGTGAACAATATAAACCCGATGTTGTTTACCAGAGCGTTGTACATATTCGTTTAGAATAGAATGAGCTGTGCGTTCTTTCTGCTTTGTCAGTACCAATAGAAAGAAGTCCTTCTCTTTTCTCTACTACAAGGATGTAAGGGTCTTCATAAACTAGTTTTATTAAACTGCTGGTAAACTCCTTTTTTATTTTTTTCTTTGCTTACAGTAACCTTCATCCCAGGCTGTAACTCAAAGTTGTACTGAGTAGTAATTTTATTATCAACCATCACCTGACGTTTTGATAATAAAGATTTTGCTGCAGTGCGACTTATGCCACTGAATTTAGTCATTAGGAACGCCATTAGCTCGCAGGGCTCATTTACTTTTAAAACATTCATGTTAGCCTTTGCGCGTTCTGCCGGCGTACTTCTTTTTCTTTTATTCATTTCGGGATTTTATTTATCTCTTTTCAAGTAAAACAACATTCTCAACATGGTGTGTATGTGGGAACATATCTACCGGTTGAATTGCTGTTAATTTGTATTTTACATCTAACAAAGAAAGGTCTCTTGCCTGTGTAGCCGGATTGCAACTTACGTAAACAATGCGTTTAGGTTCGGCAAAAAGAATAACGTCAATAACATCCTGATGCATACCTGCACGTGGAGGGTCAGTGATAATTACATCCGGACGTCCATATTGATTAATAAAGTCCTGCGTAAGCATATCCTTCATATCTCCGGCAAAGAATAATGTATTCTCTATTCCGTTAATGTCTGAGTTAACTTTGGCATCTTCAATAGCTTCAGGTACGTATTCAATACCGAATAACCTGCTTTGCTTGTTTTGAAACGAAGTTTGCAATTGTTCCGGTTCCTGTATATAAGTCGTATACAAGTTCATTGCCGGTAAGACCAGCAAAGTTACGTGCTATCTTATATAGGTTGTATGCTTGCTCAGAGTTTGTCTGGTAGAAAGACTTTGGTCCAATTTTGAATTTAAGCCCTTCCATTTCTTCAAAGATATGATCGTTACCTTTAAATACAAGAACTTCCTGATCTGTAATAGTATCATTGCATTTATTGTTTATAACATATAGCAGTGATGATATTTCAGGAAATTTATCAGCAATGAATGCTAATAAGTCCTTAAATAAGTCCATTTCGTGATCTTCAACAATCTTGCAAACAAGAATAACCATTAATTCTCCGGTGGATGAAGTTCGTATTATTAAGTTACGCAACATTCCATCCTGGCTTCTTAGATTAAAGAAAGTGTAATTATGCTCATAGGCATAATCTCTCACTGCATTTCTTATCTTATTAGAGATATATCCTGTAACCAGCATTTTTCAATGGCAAGAACTTTAGTCAAAAGCTCCCGGAATATGAAATCCTACGGCATCCATGTGCTCGTATGTGACTTCTTTCTCAACTTCTTCTCTTGTAAGCCATCGTTTATTTGAAAAAGTATATTCCAGTTTATTACGATAAAACGTTGTCTTTTCAGAGCCAAGAATAGGAGACACCTGAGGCATCTCGATTTTTCCGATGCGGGTAAGATTGTCTACAACTTGTTTCTCTTTATATTTAATTTGCTCTTCGTATGGCAAACATTGCCATTTGCAGCCACCGCATATACCATAATGCTCACAAAATGGAGTTGCTCTTACAGGCGAATATTCATGGAAATGTACAGCTTCTGCTTCTGCATAATGATGTTTTCTCTTTCTGATTTTCAGATCTACTACATCACCTGGTACCACATATGGTACAAATACTACCCAGTCGTTTACCTTTGCAATGGCTTTGCCCTCAGCAGCCACATCTGTTATTGTTACCTTTTCTAAGATAGGAAGATCTTTAGTTTTACGCGACACTTTTGTATGAGTTTAAATAATGGCACAAAAATACACTTTTTGACTGATTAATTAGTCATACATTTCATTAAAAGGTGTAATAGCAAACAAAAATCGCTATCACTTTGTATATTTTTCATAAAAAGTTTTCATTTCTCTAAAATATAATTAGTTTTGTAGTCAGAAAAAAACACACACTTGTACTTTAATTTAATACTTTTATGGATAAGAAAAGAGTTTATACCTTTGGTAACGGTCAAGCAGAAGGTAAGGCCGAGATGAAAAACTTATTGGGTGGCAAAGGCGCCAACCTGGCAGAGATGAACCTTATTGGCGTACCCGTACCTCCAGGTTTTACTATTACTACAGAAGTTTGTTCAGAATACTACGAACTAGGACGCGATAAAGTTGTTGACTTATTAAAGGAAGACGTTGAGAAATCAGTAGCTAAAGTTGAAGCATTAATGAAATCAAAGTTTGGAGATGTTGAAAATCCATTGTTGGTTTCTGTACGTTCAGGTGCTCGTGCTTCAATGCCAGGTATGATGGATACTATTCTGAATTTAGGTTTGAATGATGAAGTAGTTGAAGGTCTTACCCGTAAGACAGGCAACGCTCGTTTTGCATGGGATTCATACCGTCGTTTCGTACAAATGTATGGAGACGTGGTTCTTGGTATGAAGCCTACTAATAAAGAAGATATTGATCCTTTCGAAGCAATTATTGAGGAAGTAAAAGAATCAAAAGGAGTAAAGCTTGATAATGAACTTGAAGTGGAAGACTTGAAAGTTCTGGTTAAGAAATTTAAAGAAGCCGTTAAGAAACAAACTGGTCACGATTTCCCGACTTGCGCATACGAACAATTATGGGGCGCAATTTGTGCAGTATTTGATTCATGGATGAATGAACGTGCTATCTTATATAGAAAGATGGAAGGTATTCCTGCCGAATGGGGAACAGCAGTAAGTGTACAGGCTATGGTGTTCGGTAATATGGGTGAAACTTCTGCAACGGGCGTTTGCTTCTCAAGAGATGCTGGTACAGGTGAAGATCTTTTCAATGGTGAATATTTGATTAATGCTCAGGGCGAAGATGTAGTAGCCGGTATACGTACACCACAACAAATTACCAAAATAGGTTCTCAACGTTGGGCTGAACTAGCTGGTATTCCAGAAGACGTGCGTGCTGCAAAATATCCTTCTATGGAAGAGGCAATGCCTGAAATTTATAAAGAACTTGATGAAATCCAGACTAGACTTGAAAACCATTATCGTGATATGCAGGATATGGAATTTACTGTTCAGGAAGGTAAACTTTGGTTCCTTCAGACTAGAAATGGTAAACGTACCGGTGCCGCTATGGTTAAGATTGCTATGGACTTGCTCCGTCAAGGTATGATTGATGAAAAAACAGCATTGAAACGTGTTGAACCAAATAAACTAGATGAACTACTTCACCCTGTATTTGATAAAGCTGCCCTTAAGAATGCCAAAGTTATTGCTAAAGGTTTGCCAGCTTCCCCGGGTGCTGCTACAGGTCAAATTGTATTCTTTGCAGACGATGCAGCTAAATGGCATGCCGATGGTCATAAGGTTGTGATGGTTCGTATAGAAACATCACCAGAAGATCTTGCTGGTATGGCTGTTGCTCAAGGTATTCTTACAGCTCGTGGAGGTATGACATCTCATGCAGCAGTTGTTGCTCGTGGTATGGGTAAATGTTGCGTGTCGGGTGCAGGTGCATTGAGTATCGATTATAAATCAAGAACTCTGGAAGTTAGGAGGAGTTACTTTAAAAGAAGGAGATTATATCTCAATAAATGGTTCAACAGGAGAAGTCTATGAGGGTAAGGTTGCAACCAGAGCTGCTGAACTTTCAGGAGATTTTGCAGATTTGATGGCTTTGGCAGACAAATATACCAGAATGAAAGTCAGAACAAATGCTGATACTCCTCATGATGCCGAAGTTGCACGTAAGTTTGGAGCAATCGGTATCGGACTTTGCCGTACAGAACACATGTTCTTCGAAGGCGAGAAGATAAAAGCTATGCGTGAAATGATTCTTGCTGAGAATGAAGAAGGCAGAAAAATTGCTTTAGCTAAAATTCTTCCTTATCAGAAAGCAGACTTTAAAGGTATCTTTAAAGCAATGGAAGGCTGTCCTGTTACTGTTCGTTTGCTAGATCCTCCTTTACATGAATTTGTTCCTCACGATGAAAAAGGTCAGCAGGAAATGGCGGATGCTATGGGTGTTTCATTTAAGCATATTCAACAACGTGTGGAAGCTCTTCACGAACAGAACCCGATGTTGGGACACCGTGGCTGCCGTTTAGGGAATACATATCCTGAAATTACACGTATGCAAACCCGCGCTATTCTTGGTGCTGCACTCGAATTAAAGAAAGAAGGAGTTAGAAACATTCCCGGAAATCATGGTTCCGCTTACAGGTTTATTGCCTGAGTTTAAAGAACAGGAAAATGTTATTCGTGAAGAAGCTGCAGCCTTTGTTCGCGGAAATGGGAGATAGCATTGATTATAAAGTTGGTACAATGATTGAGATTCCTCGTGCCGCATTAACAGCAGAGCGTATTGCTCAAGGTGCGGAATTCTTCTCATTCGGAACAAACGATCCTTACTCAAATGACCTTTGGATATTCTCGTGATGATGTTAGCTTCATTCTTACCTATATATTTAGAAAAGAAGATTCTGCAAGTCGATCCATTCCAGGTTCTTGATCAGAATGGAGTAGGTCAGTTGGTGAGAATGGCTACAGAAAAAGGTCGCTCTGTTCGTCCGGATTTGAAATGTGGTATCTGTGGAGAGCATGGAGGTGAACCATCTTCAGTTAAGTTCTGTCACAGAGTTGGTTTGAATTATGTTAGCTGTTCACCATTCCGCGTGCCTATTGCTAGATTAGCAGCGGCTCAGGCAGCTATAGAAGAATAAAATAGTTGGTTTATAGAAGTTAGTTAGTTGTTTTAGCATTTTAATTTTGCAGTACTTTATAGAGGATTCCCTTGGTCGGGGAGTCCTCTTATTGTTAAATAAGGTTTCGAAAAGTTGTTATTGTATGTTTTATAACATAAAATGTTAATTGGTTTGTATGTTATAAAACATATTTGTATGTTTGCATCATCAATAGGAAAAAGAAGACTTTAAGCAGAGAATACACGAAAAACAGGGTATTCTCTGCTTTTTTTTTAAGAAAGATTGTTTAATAATTAATTTTTTAAGGTATGAAAAGATTAGTAGTTTTATTAGTTGCCGTCTTAGGTTTTGGAGCAACAACATTTGCAGGAAACAACAATAGTGAAGCTTTCTCAAATAGTTTTATTTATAAAATGAATGAGGCAAAAACATTTGATAAAATAGCTTCTTTCTTGCAGGTAGGTTTTGAACAAAAGGATGCATTGGAATATGTATTTGGTGAAGCAACAAAAGTTATGGATAAGGCTGCAAAAAATGGTGCCTCTGTAGATGAAGCAACAGAAAAGGCTGTATATTTTAACTTAGGTAATGCTAAGCAGATTTTATCAAGAGATCAATATGTTAAATTCGTAGGACTTATTAATCTTACAATGATTAATAACAAGATGAATTAATAGCTTTTATCAAGGTATGTTATTAAATATATATGCAATAGTACAGAGAAGGAGTCTATAAATTAGTATCTCCTTCTTTTTTTTGCTTATAAGTCCATCTTTACTTCCCTATCCGAATAACACCTCGATAATCTGTGGTTGAATCTCAATTCTCCTAATATCTATAGTTTGCTATTCTTGTTTCAATTTACTTGTAATCCTAATACTACTATCTTTCAATCCAGGTGATTTTACTTTCGCTGTTATTATACCCGAATTTCCGGCTAAAGATCTTACTGCAGCTAATGCAAGTCTATTGAATTCTTCATGCTCTTTTAAACTTAAGGAAAACTTGTTTTCTTGATTTTTGTTTTCTGCTATCATAATCTTAACAAGACTTTTAAAGCTAAATTTTATCAGGTTGTTTGAATGAGGCGTTAATAGTTTGTCTTTGTCGGATATTTGAATTGTGATAAATATTGAGTCTCTTCCCATTTACTTCAATAATATTGCGATCTGCCAAGAGAAATATTTGAATTTAGATATAAAATGTAATATGAATGAAATAATCTAAATGAAATATTAATTTGAATAAATATATATTTATGATGTATAAATACGTATAATATGTATCATAAAGATCTTTTATATGATATTATAATATTAAAAATGATATGTTATTCTTTCAAAAGGAAACCAATTTTTTATAATTAATAGATATATAAAACAAGAAAAATAATATGTTATAAAACATTTCTTCTAAAATATTTGCATGTTATAAAACATATTCGTATGTTTGCATCATCAAAAGATAAAAACCTTAAAAGACAGAGAATACCATGAATACATAAGTTCGGGTATTCTCTGTTTTTTTAGGTATATGTTTAATTAAAATTTTAAATTATGAAACGTTTATCAGTTTTTATGTTAGCTGTATTAGGTTTTGGAACAGCAACGTTTGCAGGTAGTCCTGTTAGTTCAAGTAAGTGTGTTTACACGTTAAACGACGAAAGTACCCTTAATGGAATCGCAAATTTCCTTAAAACAGATGCAGAGCAAAAAGAAACTCTGAAGTATGTATTTAGTGAAGGAGAAAGAAGAATGGAGCGTGCTACTGCAAAAGGAGCTACAGAAGAGGAAGCTTCTACAAAAGCAATATTCTTTAATTTGGGAAATGCAAGAGCTATTTTATCAGAAGCTCAGTACAAAAAATTCGTAAGCATCGTTAATCTGACTATTTACAATGAAAAAGAAAGAGAGTTATTTGCAGAAAAATAAGATATACATCTGTTGTGTATCACACTGTGAAATTGGAAAGAAGGAGATTATTTAAATAATTCCCCTTCTTTTTTGTTTTAGGCAGATTGGTTTTAATCTGCAATTTCTTTTAATTTTCTGAAATGTTTTATTATTGCTAAATAATTCTCGTCATTACAGAAATCAAATTTGCCCCAGATGTCTCCAAGTAAGGCGGCACCACCAAAACCAAAATCCTTTATTTGCAGAATATTATCGGCAGTAATGCCTCCTAATGCTACTACATTATTATCTATAATACCATCTTTTGCAGCTTTTCTTAATTCTTCGGGAGTGTATTGAGAGTTATATCCCTCTTTTGAGATACTATCGAAAACCGGACTCATAAACACATAATCATAAAACTCTTTCTTTTGTTTTACTTCCTCTATAGAGTGACATGAACAACTTACATGCCCTTCGTAATCTTCCGGTTCCTTGGAATTTCTGGAGTTCAGATGAATACCCATCAGCCCAAATTCTTCTTTCATATAGAAATGTTCGTGAGTAACAATCTTCTTGTGATATTTTTCAGGGATAAGCTTTAGCAAGCGTTCTGAATACATTGCACAAGTTTCGGGTTTTCTTAAATGGAGTATATCCAGTCCTTCCTCAAATAGAGCAGTGATAATTTTATCTTCTTCAACAAAAAAATATGGAGTAGTAACGGCTATTAGTTTCATAATTAAAAAAATGTGCGCAAAGGTAGTCATTTAAGGACTAAATTAAAAGGATATTTGTTGATTCCTTAATTATGAATATAATGTCTGTACTTAAAACAAGCAAACAAAATTTGTTAGTGTAAATTATAGAACTAACATGAGAAAAAGAATATCTGGTTTGTTTTATAATAGTGGTTACTAAGTTGAAGAGAATAGCTTTAAAACGTTCTTAGTAAATCCTAATAATTAATGATATGAAAAAGTACTTGAGTTCTTTTGTTATTCTTATTGTAATGGTCTTTTTCTCAATATCATGCAGAACTTTATGCAGAGATGAAGTTACTGATAAAGAAAGAGAAAAGATAAAAGGTGAAATAGAAACTATAGTAACGGATTTTTTCAATCCAAATACCCTGAATTATAATACTCATACAGGAATGAGGGCCAACAAAGAAGGTTACGTAATGGGCGGTGACGGAAAAATACAATACACAAGTTATTCCAGTTACAACGAACATATGAAGTCTAGCTTTGCCGGTATTCAAAGGTTTACGGAAGCAAGACTTGTTGCAATGTATGTTTATGTGTTGTCGAAAACAGCAGCCACATGTACAACTGAGTTTAAGAGTAAATTTTTAATGGTAAGTGGCGATACTATTTTGAATAATGGCTGCTGGACGTTTATCTTTAAAAAGTTTGATAATGGTTGGAAGGTTATACAAGAAAATGGTACTCATGTGTGCTTCCCTTTAAGTCAGACAGTTTTAAATTAGACAAATCTTATTAAATTTGTCGAGGAGGAATTAAAGATGAAAAAGTCGAGACACAGTGAGCATGAAATAGTAAAGGCCGTCAATCAACTTGATAGTGGTATATCTGCTGATATAATCTGCCGTGAATATGGCATATCTCGTGCAACTCTTTATAATTGGAGATCTAAATATAGTGGTATGGATTCAAGCCATATTAAGCGTTTAAAAGAGCTTGAAGAAGAGAATCGTCGTCTAAAACAGATGTATGCAGATTTAGCTTTAGACAATAAGATCTTAAAGGATGTCATCGAAAAAAAGTTATAGAGCCCGAGGTAAAGAAAGATGTTGTAGTAGAAATAATATCAGATTACGATATCAGCATCACTCGGGCATGCCGGTTAATGTCGATTCATCGTTCTTATTTCTATTATGTGGAAAAGAAGGATGATAATGAGGTTATTGATTCCATTAGAGAAGCCTCAGAGTTTGGCGACGGATTCTGGAAAATCTATTCAAGATTACGTCGGGAAGGCAAAAAGTGGAATCACAAACGAGTGTATAGGGTTTATAAACTGATGAGGTTTAATAAGCGCTCAAAGCTAAAGAAGCGATTGCCAGCAAGAGTTAAGCTTCCTCTTGTGGCTCCAGATCTTCCCAATCAAACTTGGTCTATGGACTTTGTAAGTGATAGTTTGGAATGTGGTCGTAAGTTTCGTGTATTGAATATATTGGATGATTTTGACCGTTCTGCCATAGCTCAAGAGATATCAATCTCAATGCCCGCAGAGCGTGTTATAAGAATATTGGAGAAGGTAATATGGCTTAAGGGAAAACCTGAAGCTATAAGATGTGATAATGGTCCTGAGTTTATTTCAAATAAATTTCAGGATTGGTGCAAAGCTAATGATATAACAATTAAATATACCCAACCGGGATGTCCTACACAAAATAGTTATGTAGAGCGTTTTAATGGTAGTTTTAGAAGAGGAGTATTAGATGCATATATCTTTAGAACTTTAACTGATGTTAGGGAAATAACGGAGAAATGGATGGAAGACTATAATGAGTGTCGTCCGCACCATTCATTGGGTGACATGTCACCCAATGAATACAGAAGAAAGTATGAAACAGATAATAAAATTATTAACCGAGCAGTCTAATTAATAACCGTCCTAAAAAAGGGAAGCTGACACTCATATAAGATAATAAAAAGATACTCATTCTTCAATTCTAAATATACTTACTCATTTAATTATTAGATTTATTACCTTTAATTGGATGGATGTATTATTGTAAATAAAAATACACTGATTTTTTGTTTGCGTATTTTTTATTTATACATTTGATGATGATTTGATTGATTTTATATTTATCAAATATCAGCATTAGAGGATGCTATATATTTAAGAAGAACCAAAAAAATAATCTTGTAAATTCTATAATTATGAGAATAGTAAATCGGGCAATAAACAGATCTTTCATTCTTTTTTCTTTCTTACTATTTTTGAATATTTCTAACTGTTATAGTGCTAATCCTGCAATAAAAGAGTGGAAGAAAAAAGAGCTAACGGAAGACTTCAAAAATCGTTTATGTGCCTTGTCTGATGTTTATGGTTATGTACGTTATTTCTATCCTAATGATAATTTGAAGGATCTCGACTGGTTTAACTTTCTCATTTATTCCATAAAAGAAATAGAGGGTTGCAAGTCGGAAAAAGATTTTAATCAGAAAATATATCAACTGTTTTCTCCTTTATGTCCTGATCTTAGCATAAATAATAACTTCTCAAAGCCGAAGCGTTATTCTTCCGGATCTTTTTATATACAGGAACGTAGTATGCTCGATAATAGAGAATTTAATAGCGAAATAAAAGAAATAAGCGCGTATTCCGCGGAATATCCTAAACCGGATTCATTATATACATTTATTATTAATCCCCAATTATCGGTTTCTTTTCCTATTGCATTATCAGAATTGCCAAAGAGAAGTGAACAACTAACCAGTTTAATAGATTCTTGTAAAAATAGATGGGATGAGAAATCTATGTATAATTTACTTGCATCAGAACCTTTTGCACGAATTGCAAATGAAATTATGCGTTGCAATATCGTTCAGCATTTTTATCCGTATTATTTTGAAGATAAACTTGATGTTACGTGGAGGAAGTCATATAAAGACTATTTTAATAAAATAGCAAATAGTAATAATTCTACTAGTTATTACTATTTAGTATGCAACATGATGAACTTAGTAAAAGATAGCCATGTTTATTTGAACTTTAACGTGCTAGGAGCATTCTCAACAAAAAGATTTCCTGGAATTGAAACTGTGATTCTGGATAATAAATTGCTTATAAAAAATGTACTCGCACCCTACGACTCTGTTATTCACAGAGGAGATAGGATTATTAAGATTAATAATATAGAAGTCGAATCTTTTATAAAAGGGAAATTGAATAACTTATCTTACTCAACTTTAGAAAGTGGATTAACAAAGCTTACTTCTTCCTATGAGATTTTTAGTAGTTATGCAAGAGATTCTGTTTTAAATCTGACTATAAAGAACTCTGAAGGAAAAGAATCAGATGTGGCTGTAAAAATAAATATGTTTAGGCCTGCTTTTGTTGCCGATAAAGAATTTATTAAATGTTTTGATGGGAATGAATATTATATTAATCTGAAAGATCCTCAATTAATCAGTTACGAAAAGTTTAAAGCCTATATTCCAGAGATAAACAAGGGCAAAGGGGTTATTTTTGATATGAGAGGTTATCCAACTACAGATGTATTGAGCATTTTAGCTAATATCACAGATTCAATTCTTTCTTTAGGGAATCTTTATGAAGTACATTACTATTTTCCCAATCACATTAATCCTGTTCCTAAACCCACGGAAAAATGGTTTATAGCTCCTTCAACGTCAGCAATGAATAAAGACTATTCAAAGAAGTTTCAATATTCATTGCCAGTCAACGAGAAAATAACTGTGCCTTGTGTATTTTTAGTTAATTCGGTTTCAATGAGTTTTATGGAAACGGTGATAGATATAATCAAGAATTATAAATTAGGTATCCTTATAGGAGAGAATACAGCAGGTTGCAATGGAGATACGCCTCGTTTTAAATTACCCTTTGCATCATTTTCAATGACATATGCTAAATTCTTAAACAGAGACGGATCTCAACATCACGGCATAGGCATAAAACCAGATATTTACGTAGAAAACAAAGATATAAATACAGATGCTCAACTAGAGGCTGCGAAAAAATATTTAGATGTTCTGGCATCTCATACCTCCAAATAATGAGTATATTCAGTCCTTCTTCAAATAACTCAGTAATAATTTTATCCTCTTCAACAAAAAAAGTGAGGAGCAGTAACGGCAATAAGTTTCAAATTCTTAAAAAAATGTGCGCAAAGCTAGTCATTTGATGAATTAATCAAAATATTATTGGCGCATTCCTTCTATTATAGTTCAACCTATTAAGATATGCTCAATGAAAATAACATAAAAACAGGCTCAACACCTTAATTTAAGATGTTGAGCCTGTTTCATATTATTTATAATTGCTGAGTGCTTCTTGGATCTTTTTCTAAATCAATATTGATATATGTATTGTCCCATTTACTTATTTTCTGAGTTCCGAAATCAACTATAAATCCTGGCCAGAATAAAATATTCCAGAGAGTTGTTGGATTAAATGTAGATTCCAGCAATAGAGGAGATGGTCTGTAGCCTTCTTTCTTGGCTATCAAGGTTTTGCTCTCTACCTTTTTCTTAATTCTTACCGTTACCATCTTTGATTCACCAATTTCGGCAATTTTTATATTGGTATAGGTGTCGTAAATTTTAGTTCCTTCTGGTCCTGCAAATGTGATGCTTTGGTCAGAACTAGTGAATAGTGTGCAGCATGATGGCAATAATGCACATGAAATGAATAGCAATAATATTTTCTTCATAATTTAAAATTGTTTTCAGATAATCTATAGTGCGTTGTAAAAATGATATAAAATATTTTCCATACAAAAGTAGGTTATATGAATAACAATTGCAATAATATAGAGTAGTATTATTTTTACAATGCAATAATATTTGTCTCCATGGTGCGTAAATCAATGGTCCACAGCTTGCCGTCGAGTAGTTCGCCGTATCCGCAGATTAGCTTTATGACCTCCGATGCTTCTACGCTTCCTGTTACGGCCGGTGTTATGCCCATAACGCCTTTGGAAAGTGGAGGCATGGCCAGCATCTCTTCTTCATCGGGGAAAAGATCACGGTATGTCTTTCCGCTTTTGTGATTGAAAACCGAGACTTGTCCCTGCAGACCGAATATTGCTCCGTACACATACGGCTTGCCAAGCTTTACACAAGTATCATTGATTAAATATCGGGTAGGGAAGTTGTCGCATCCGTCTATTACAAGATCGTATTTGCTGATAATCTCATCGGCATTTTCTTTTGTCAACTTGTACGGATAGGATTGGATGTTTACTTCTCTGTTTAAAGCGCTAAGTCTTTTATGGGCGCATTCTACTTTTATGAAGTCAAGTTCTGCTTCTGTATAGAGCACTTGTCGTTGCAGATTGGTAAGGCTCACAATATCACTATCCATTATCCCCAGTGTTCCTATCCCGGCTGCTGTAAGATAAAGAGCGATTGGAGAGCCTAAAACCGCCTACACCCCACTAATCAAAACTGAAGCTTTTCTAAGCTTTTCCTGACC